>ENA-OWPI01001281-OWPI01001281.1-marine-metagenome-genome-assembly--contig:-NODE-1281-length-28760-cov-13.828470_pt1 | contig 28760 bp, 22 predicted proteins | sample MGYA00238138_ERZ651775 | MGnify/ENA primary metagenome ERZ651775 (study PRJEB26906, sample SAMN06265043) | marine metagenome | isolation source: Helgoland LTER site | place: Germany:Helgoland, sampling...
GGCAGCCCAACGTCCTTATATTGGAGATGACGGACGACCCTCAACGGGCTGGCATATTGCCTTTGGAGACATCCAAAATGATGGATACGATGATATTTTTATAGCAAAGGGCAACGTACAGCAAATGCCCGGTAACGCCATAAAAGACCCAAACAACCTTTTAATAGGTCAAGTCGATGGCAGTTTCGTGGAAAGGGGCGATGTGGCTGGGGTCGCCTCATTCCACCGCGGCCGCGGTGCGGCATTAGTCGACCTAAATAATGACGGCCTTCTGGATTTGGCGGTGGTAAATCGTCGCGCGCCACTTCAAATCTGGCAAAATACTACACCAACTTCCAAAAACTGGCTAGGTATATCGCTTCATCAGGAAGGAGCTAACACACAAGCAGTTGGGGCGTGGATTGAAGTAGATAATACTAAGTCCATACAATCACGTGAAATCACGGTTGGTGGAGGACATGCAGGAGGCACAGCGGTACCTCAGCATTTTGGATTAGGCGACCAAAAAATTGTCCGACTGCGAATCAAATGGCCTCATAGTAAATGGAGCAAGTGGCAGCACATTACTTCCAACCAAATCTTAAAAATCACAAGATGATGAAATAGTGATATACTAAGGCGGCTTAATCTTGAGGCCAGCTTCACTGCCCATTATGCCCTGATGAAAAAATCAAAGGACGACAATATGCCTCAATTTTTAAATTTCAATTCTCCAGAATTTGAGGCTCACTTCCACGCGCTGCTCACAGCCAAGCGCGAAGACAGCCCAGACGTTGACGCAATCGTAGCAGATATCATAACTGACGTGCGTGGCAGGGGTGATACAGCTTTAATAGAATTGACACAAAAATTTGACCGCGTCACGCTCACACCTGAAACTATCCAAATTGCATCAAGAGACGTTGATAAAGCTATTTCACAAGTTGCACCCAAAGACCGCATGGCAATAGAATTAGCAGCAAAGCGCATCACTTCGTATCACAAACGCCAAATACCCCAAGATTTAGAATGGACTGATGAGGTTGGCGCTTCATTAGGCTGGCGATGGACGCCAATCTCAAAAGCGGGGCTTTACGTGCCAGGTGGATTGGCAAGCTATCCATCGTCAGTCCTTATGAATGCAATTCCTGCCAAGGTGGCGGGTGTCAAACACTTAACGGTAACTGTACCTACACCAGATGGTGTACTGAATCCGCTAGTTTTACTGGCCGCAAAACTTTCCGGCGTTGACAAAATCTACCGTATTGGTGGCGCGCAGGCTATCGCAGCAATCGCTTATGGCACCGAAACCATTGCGCCTGTCGACAAAATCACTGGTCCTGGAAATGCCTTTGTGGCGGCGGCTAAGCGACGCGTCTTTGGCAAGGTTGGAATTGACATGATTGCCGGCCCATCAGAAATTTTGATAATTGCAGATAGTGACAATAATCCGGACTGGATTGCACTCGACCTACTCAGCCAGGCAGAACACGATGAAAATGCACAATCGCTTTTGATCACAACAGACGCTGCACTTGCTGAAAAAGTTGCTGCAGCGGTCGATGCGCAACTAAAAAAATTGGAGCGACGTGAAATAGCCGGTAAAAGCTGGAGTAACTACGGTGCTATAATTATTGTTCCCAACTTAAAAGTAGCCGCAAGTCTGACAGACAGAATCGCACCAGAACACCTTGAACTTTGTGTTACTAACCCACACGAATTATCTAAAAAAATCACCCATGCAGGATCAATTTTTTTAGGAAAATGGACCCCAGAGGCCATTGGTGACTATATTGGCGGAACCAATCACGTCCTACCCACCGCGCGCTCCGCACGATTTTCGTCAGTCTTGTCTGTCATGGATTTCGTGAAACGAACCACACTCACACAAATGACCCCAAAAGCCCTGCTCGCTATTGGGGAAAATGCCGAAATTTTAGCCACTTCCGAAAGCCTGCAAGCACACTGCCTCTCTGTCACTGCACGACTACACAAGCTCAATGAATAATACTATGATTTATTGGCTAAAGGACACTTCTAAGAATATTTCGATTAGGTGAACCAACAATAAATAAATGAAGCGTCAAAATAAATACAGAATAGTTATAAAAAAACATGAGCATTGCTCCAAGCTCAAAGCTGCTATACCCACGCTCAGATCAATTGACTAAAAGTATCATATGAATGACTCGTATCATTAATATTACATTGGACGACGCTAACTTACCGCCGCCAACCCCTGAGATTGATCAAGAACGCCAGGTTGCTGTTTTTGATCTTCTGGAACGCAATGTTTTTATCCTGCCCAACAGTGAAAAGCGTTCAATTCCCGATGGTCCCTACCACGTTGGACTATCAATCCGCGAAAAGCGGCTTGTTTTCAAGGTTTCAACCGAATCAAGTGGGCCCACAGCAGAGTTTCATTTATCACTGGGTCCATTTCGACAGGTCGTGAAAGACTATTTTCAAATCTGCGAAAGCTATTTTGATGCCGTCAAGAAATTACCACCAAGCCAAATCGAAACAATAGATATGGCACGCCGTGGCATTCACAATGAAGGCAGCCGAGTGCTTCAAGAACGATTAGAAGGCAAGGTGACAGTAGACAAAGACACTGCTCGCCGTTTGTTTACTTTGATTTGTGTTCTTCATTTCGGCGGATAGATGAGACAAGTCCTCCCCCAGTCTGTGCTATTTTGTTGTGACCACAACGCCGTACGTTCGCCTATAGCGGAAGGTATGATGAAAAAGTTTTACGGTGCCGGCACCTATGTGCAGTCAGTCGGTGTCACTAACGACATGGAAATTGATGGCTTTTCTATAGCAGTGTGTGCCGAGCTGGGAGTGGAGTTAAGCCGTCATCGTTCCCGCAGCTTCGACGAGATGGAACAATGGGGTGAAGACCTGAGCTCATTTGACCTAGTTCTCGCTCTTTCGCCAGCTAGCCAGAGAAGAGCATTGGAGCTAACTCGTTTTTATCACCTTGAAGTAGAATACTGGCCAATCTTGGATCCCACTGGCTTAGGTGAAACCCGAGAGGCAAAGCTTGATAGCTATCGCGCAGCTCGTGATCAAATCATTGATCGCTTAACGGAACGCTGGTGGCGATAGCGAATCGATTTCTATCTCCTCCGTCCATGAATTTATCTTTGCACGCTTTTGGGCTCTTTTCTCCGCCGTATTCATCTCTTTATCAGCACTATCTTGTGCGCGATGTTTCGGCGCCACGTTGCGTTTCCCTCTCGAACGCGAGGCTAAAACGTCTCCCCAGCTTTGGACCCTATCGCATCGCGGGCATTGTCCCTTTTCCGGAATCAGTTCATAGCTTTTATGAATCGCGTCCTCATCTCGGTTCTCTTTGTCGCTATGCAAATCACGACCGTATTTAAAGAAATTTTCTGCTAAACATACCAAATGCGCGTGCGCACCGCATAAAGAGCACGTACAACACACCTCGTCGGCGTACTCTGAATCGGTATTATTACCTCCTTCGATACTATTTGATTGTCGAAGGCACACTTCACAAACGTGTTGTTGATGTTGTTGATGTTGTTGTTTCGAGACACGCTGCGAGCTCATGAAAATATCCGAGTCCTGGGACTGGAGAGGTAAAAAATCTTCGCTCTCTAAATCATCATCGTCATCATCATTGTCGTCTCTTTTCCTTCTTTTCTTCTTAGATGTTTTTGTTGGATTGTGTTCCTTCACATACGCGTCAAGTTCGTTCATCTCTCCGACTTCAACTCGAACGTGCGATGGAATATTTACATCCTTTTTCTCAGCGTTTTCAAGCACGTCGCGCTTGTGAGTATCGTTGAAAAAATGAACGACGAGCGGTAAATGTCTCCAAGGAGATAAGTTCAGCATGGCCAACCCTAAAAGAGATTTATTCAAAATTGTCGAATGCCGACTTCCAATCTTGAGCTTGTTCTGCGCCAGGTCCTTCACGGCCCTCGACGTCGTTGGATTTTGCCAAGCCCACTCGAAGCCTAATGCCTGTGTTTTCGTCGGGAAGCCGTGCACGCAAAATACCATCTCACAAGGACGTAATTTCTTCGTATACTTCGCTCCAGCGTTCGCATATTGCCCATTGTGTTGTAAAAGTCTCCTCTTTGGATTCACGGTAAAACCAACATACGTTTTACCTTTGTGCTGTTCGGACAAAGACGCGACGAGGTAACAGCACGCAAATCCTTCACCAAATCCTTTTTCGTCGTCATCGTCGTCGTCGTTTTTCCTTTGCGATGCCGGGGATGGCGATGGTGAAGAGAGCATATTATAAATGTGCAGCACAAACTTTGAGCGTCTAGGATTACTCTCGCACCAACAACATGTCAAGTGATACAAACACGTGGTACCGCACGAAGAATGGTGAATGCTTGTTTTTTGAAATTTGAACTCTTCTTTTTTGTTGAGAAGAGGAAAAAGCAGACACTCTGAAACGAAATCCCTCTTTCCGCACAAAACAAGCCGTTCATGTAGCAAAGATGATAATGTCGTGCTATTAACTACGTCATCGAGAAGGGTATCGATGTTGCTATCCTCTGGTAACCTCCCAGTGACAAGACTCCGTGCAACAAGTAACAAGGGCACAAGGAAGAAAAAGTTTAGCATGCAAATTCGAGCGTCATCAACAACTGTTTTGACAGAGTATTTTCTCACGACTGTATCTCTATCTACTTGCGCTTGTCTCGGCGCGTACGTTGGTACGAACACAAGGTTTGGTAAGAAACTGAGTGGACCGGTGTGTTCGATGTTGATGGGATACATTTTCTTGGCTCCCTCTAATAACCACGTGATTCCGATAAATGCAGAGGTGCTCGGCACAATAAGATTATTCGTTTCAGCGGTGGCAACGCCGTTAATACTATTGGGCGCAAATCTGAATGCTATTCGGAGAACGTTTCGTACGTTGTTACAGCCGTTTCTATTTAGCGCTTTGGCTACCATAGGAGGTGCATTTGTTGGTGCCAAATTGTTTTTAAGCAGTGGAAACAATATCTCGCTCGCCGCTGCGCTCGTTGCCAAGAATATTGGGAGTGGAATTAATTATGTCGCCTCCTGTCAAGCATTAGGGGTGTCGCCTCAGGCGCAAGCTCAAGGTTTGGTCGTTGACAATGTGTTCGCCTTTCTTTACTTCCCGTTAGTATCAATACTGGGTGATCAATACAAGAGAACAGAACATGACGAGGTGGAAAAAGAAGATGTAGCCACATCGACGGACCACCGATCGACTTTCGACGCGTCCGATGTCAAAATGGCTCTTGCGTTGACGCTTGCAATTTTGATAGCTGCGCGCATCGAAGCTGAGTTCTGGTCAACGATACTTGAAGGCGTAAGTTCCAGTCGTTTGTTCTTACCTGTTGTCACGCTCTTTTCCGTATTGACCGCGACGTTTTTCAAAGTCAAAGATGCTGTCGTAAACGCCGGAAACTTCACGGGACAGTGCTTATTATATGTATTCTTTGCGAGTGCTGGAGCATCATCGCCGCCTTTGATTCACGCGTTCACGAATGATGCAAACTTGCTTTATTTCGCGAGTACGATGTTCGCCGTTCATCTGCTTGCGGTTGGTGTTATGTTCTCGTCCCCGGAGATGCTTGTCGCGTCGAATGCGGGTGTGGGTGGACCGGCCACAGCGGCAGCGTTTGCGAAAGCAAAGAATTGGCGAGAGTTAGTTGCGCCGGCAATCTTGGTTGGTAATCTGGGGAACGCTTGCGGTACTTTCATAGCTATTATCTTTGCTCAAGTTGTAAATTAATTGTATACGTACGTGTGGGTATCTCAATATAGATACTGGCACGTGTGTTCTTGTGTCGGAGTGCCTAATTTAAAAAAAACTTCAAAGTAACAACGCACACACACGAACACATGTCGTGCGCACGAACTCTCACGTTTTCAACTGCATCTTCATCTTCGCAACACCAGTACGATTGCCAATCCAGGTCCGCGTGCTCCGGTGGCAACGTTCGACGTAGTATTAGAGGAACTTTCGCGGCAAGAAGAGCGCAAAAAATAACATCAATGAAAAGAGCGGCGACAACGATTGCGATGGCAAATGATGGAACGACGTATGTCATGGTTAATGGTATCACCGGTAAGATGGGACATGCGATTGCGGATTCTGTTACCAATCGAGAAGGCTTTACGCTCGTACCGCACGCATTCGCGGTTGCCATCCCGGCTGAGAAAAAGTTGACATTCGGTGATGTTGTTGTCGATGACTTTTTCAACGTCGAAAAAGAAGGCAAGGAGAAAGCTGTCGCGAAATTGAAGGAAATCCAAAACAAGTACGCGAACAAAGACGGAAGCAAGTTTATCTTGGTTGATTTCACTGTTCCGGATGCCATCGATTCAAATATCGCGATGTATGTCGAAGCGATGGTGCCATTTGTTTGTGGGACAACTGGAGGTAATCGTGAAAAGTTTACGAAGGATGTGTTTGACGCAAAGCTACCAGCTGTGATTGCGCCGCAAATGGGCAAACAAGTAGTTGCATTGCAAGCTGCAATTAAACAAATGGCGGAATCATTTCCAGGCGCGTTCAAGGGATATTCCATGAGGGTTGTTGAATCGCACCAAGCGTCCAAGGTTGATACGAGTGGTACAGCGAAAGCTCTCATTCAATCTTTCAACGAGCTCGGCGTCGGATTCGACGTGAATAACGTTGAGTTAATAAGAGATGTAGAGACGCAGCGTGACGTGATGAATATCCCGGAAGAGTATTTGCTTGGGCATGCGTACCACACGTACACGCTCACTTCGGCGGACAACACGGTGAGTTTTGAGTTCCAGCACAATGTGTGCGGGCGTACAATCTACGCCGAAGGCACGGTCGATGCGGTTGGGTTCTTATCGAGAAATTTAGAGAGATCGGATGGCAAAACACTCTTTGATATGATTGATGTCCTCAGAGAAGGCGGCATGGTAACGGATGCGAATACGACCAAGTAGATAACTAGATTTGACAATATTAATATTTCGCGGGTACTATACTTTTATACAATCGCTGACTTTGCGCAGGAAACGTTAATGGAATGAAGACGCGTCTCGCAAAGAAAAGCGCGTGAATGCAGGCATAGACATCGAGGGGAGAAAATCAATCATTTGAAGGCTTCGCGAACGATTTCCTCCGCTTCCTTCAAATGAACGCTTTGTGAACCAGTCGCTGGACTCGCGGCTGGCGAGCGGCCAACGTACGAGATATCTCTCATCCATTCGGCACCACTTGAACTCGCCCTTTCTGTAGTCTTTACTCTGTCTTTAATGTAACTCCAAGCGCCCATATTCTTCGGCTCTTCTTGGACCCAACACAATTTTGCGTTAGGAAAGCGGGTCAAACGTCGCGCCAATGCGTCGTACGGAAACGGGAATATCTGCTCTAAGCGCACTAAAATCACGTCGTCGATTTTGTTCGCCGTTCTGTGCCTGCTCAAATCGTACCAAATCTTCCCCGAACACAATAGAACTTTTCTTATTTCGTCGCCTTGTTTTTGCGCTATGCTCGTGTTATCGTCGTCGTTGAAAAGCTGATCGCCGGCATCGCCATCACATATGACGCGGCGAAAGCTCGAGCGTTCGTCAAAATCTTCTAAAAGACTTTGACATCTTCTGTGGTGCAACAGATACTTTGGAGTGATGATAACGAGTGGCTTTCTGTTTGAGTTATTCATCAAAGACTGTCTGCGCAAAGCGTGGAAGTATTGCGCCGGCGTCGTTGGTTGTAACAGTAAAAAGTTTGCGCGAGACGTTGCGGAGGCTCTCGCTAAACGTTTCGCAAACCTATCCCATTCTCTTCGAGTGACCTCTTTTCGGTCTCCAAAGTATGCTTGTATGTCTGAAAACAAGCCAACGCTTTGACTTCTCTCGTCGTTCTCGCTCGTTTCCGTGTCCTCCGCGCTCGGAGAAGATGAGGTTTTCTCGTCATCATTCTTTGAAAACGTTTCTCTGAGCACTTCTAAATTGACCACTTTACCATTGCGCGAGTCGTTCGCATCCGTGGAGACGGCTTTGAAAATCTTGTCCATGAGCGCGCGATCGAATGATGATGAACCGGGAAGAGAGTCGCCATCGTCGTTGGTCATCTGGAGGAATCGTTCGATTCGGGCGGTGGAGTGATCAGGTCCTTGTCCTTCGTATCCATGAGGAAGCAACACTATCAGATTACTTTGCTGTCCCCATCTTTCTTCACCAGTTAATAAGAACTGGTCGATGATTACCTGCGCGTTATTCGCGAAATCTCCAAATTGCGCCTCCCAAATCGTCACCGCTTCATTCTCGCTCTCCACGGAAAATCCATATTCAAAACCTAAAACAGCGTGTTCGGATAAAGGAGAATTGGCTGCAATAAACCACGCAGCACTGCTTTCTCGCGACGATGATGTGTGTACATTGCTGTGGTCGTCAATACTCGTTACCATTTCGTTGATTTTGTTTACTCCCCTTCCCGTCTCGCAGCAAAAAATCACCGAATGACGCTGATTGAACGTTCCTCGTTCGCAATCTTGACCAGACAAACGCACGTGCTTTCCGGCTAAAACGAACGATGCAAACGCAACGTGCTCAGCCAATGCCCAATCTATGCCGGTTTTTCCTTCCATCGCTCTTTGCCTGTACTGTAAGAGTTTCTCGATTCTCGGATGGAGAGCAAAATTTTCATTGTTTGCGCTAACTTTGCTTAAATGATCCAATATAAATTGCATCATTTGCCTCGGAATCCCGGTACCAGTGGTAATGTTCTTCGCTTCGGCGCCTAAAACGCCACCACCACCACCGACAGCAGAGTAGTCGCGAAACACGTTTTGCACCCAATTGCTCGTGTTTTTTGCAAAGCTCTTCTCCTCTTCCGATTGCTTCTTCAATTCGTTTAATACGGTTCGTTTCCAACGAAGTACATCTGTTTCATCAATGACACCTTCTTCAATCAATTTATTTGCGTATATCTCGGATACGCGAGGCCTTTTCTCGATGAGTTTCTGCGTAACTGGCAAGGTAACGCTAGGGTCGTCTAATTCGTTGTGACCGAACCTACGGTAACATACCACATCGACGACGACATCCGTATTAAACTTTTGTCGGTAATCGATAGCGATGTCCATCGCGTTCTTTATAGCTTCGGGATCATCCGCGTTGACGTGAAATATTGGCGTGTTAAACCCTTTCGATACGTCGGAAGGATGTGGAGAACTCCTCGCTCTTCTCGGTAAAGTTGTAAATCCAATCTGATTGTTGATGATGACATGTATCGTGCCTCCCGTGGTGTAGTCGAAGAGTGTTTGCAAAGTCATAACTTCGGGATTCTGACCTAAACCAGAGAATGAAGCGTCGCCGTGTATGATTAACGGGATAACTTTATTGCGCGCGTTATCACCATGTCCATTCGTATGTGGTGAAATTTTAAACTGTTTACCGCGAGCGACGCCGGTGACGACGGCGTTGACCATTTCCAAATGACTCGGGTTCGGCAAAATTTCGAGTTCGATCGATCGTGAGCTTTTCTTGCTCTTCATTTCCTCCTTAGAATCTTCGATATCGGTCAAGTCGCGCATCGGCACTTGCACTTTTGATTTCAAGCCGAGATGATAGCGCACGTCGCCTACCATGAAGGATTCTTTGTCATCCTTCAACTCTGATACGATCGCTCCGAAAGGCTTTTGAAATATATTTGAAAGCACATTCAATCTTCCGCGATGCGCCATTCCTAATACTATGGATTCACACTTCTGTTCCGACGCGCGTTCTACGAGCGAAACTAAACCTGGCACGACACCTTCGGCGCCTTCCAAACCGAATCGCTTGGCGGATGGAAACGCTTCCGCTAAATACTCCTCAAATGCATCCGCGACTGTCAAACGTTTCATGATTTTAATCTTCTGGTCTTTCGTCGTTTGCATCGCGTGTTCTGGCTCTAAGCGCTTGCGCAACCACGTTTTCTTCGTCGCGGATGTGAGATGCGTATACTCCACGGCGAACGTGCCGCTGTACGTGCTTCGTAGGCGTCCGAGAATATCCTTCGCTTTCCACCGTAACTTGCCGTTATGTGCTTTATCGAAAGTCGCTAAATCATCGCCCACGTAAAATTCTCTGTCTTCATTTCTGTCCGATAAACCGAGATACTCGTTCAAATTGAGCTTCCTTCCCGTCGTATCGTCTCTTAGTCTATTTTTGTCGAAGTCTTTCATCAACTTTGCTAAATCGACTCCATCGGTAGGGACGGACGTTCTCGTCTTCGCGTCGGTTTCGCTGCCTCTCGTCACTTGGCCTAAGTTTCTCCCGAGTGGGTCTAGCTTAGCGACCAGATGTCCGCGATTTCGAAACGCGCGCGCTAAGTTACGAATCTTGAACGCGTCCGTGATTTCTCGTTCGTTGACAGTTAACTGGTGCAACCTGTCGTTGTTCCCGAATTCCTCTGTTTGGTTGCCGTGTGAGAGTTGACTGTTTGGATGCGTGACGACGTGCGCTGCAATAATCGCGTCTAAGTTTTGAAGTTTCCTTTTCATTTTCGTTATATCGACGATATTCTCGACGTTGCTGCTCGGAAGCGCGGCGTACTTATCTATGAGAGAGTATATTTTCTTCGTCGAAGAGGTAGAATTATTGTCTTTACTGTCTCTGTTTGTCGCGTACGCTCTCCTGTGTGCGCTGTTTCGCATTGTAAACAGACATCTCCGAACGGTATTTTGCCCCATCGTGATGTGAGTTTATGTGCGCGTCGTTTTGTGGATGTTAGATTTGAATTGCTGCATCGTAATATTTTACCGAAAGTATGCCATACGACGACGACGGATGATAATAAAGTCACGCATTCGAACGGTAGGGGTTAAGAAGAATCGGGTCGTTACAACGCTCGTTGCCAAAAAAACGCCTAAAATACTCGTATGACAAAAAAGAAAAAGAAAAGATCTCTCCTTTCGAATAAATGTTTGCTGCTGCTGCTACTACTCCTACTACTACTCCTGGTCTCACAAAGCACGACAACGGAACGAAAACGAGCGATTACAGCGATGGATGTAACTTTAGCGAGGATATTGTGACTCTCGATACAAAGAAAGGTTGCTTTGCCAAACGAACTAAAGTTATAGTTTTGAGTTGTGTGAACGGATCGAGCGGCGACGTGCTTCCCATCCTTTCACTGGCAAAAACTTTACGCGCGATGGAACCGTCGTGGACCCGCATTTGCGTCATCGCGAACGAATACTTTGAAGAAACATGTCGCGAAGAACTCTCGGAAGAAGAGTCGGTAAACGCGATCGACTTTCACTTTGTTTCAAAACGCGAATTGTACGAAGAAGTGTTGTCTCGAAAAAAGAAAAAAACGAGATCCATTGTTGACTACTTTCTCAGCACTTCTATGGAGCACTATCGCGTTTTGAAATCAATAATAAACTCAGATTACGAGTCGTTCGTCATCTGTGCGATTCCGTTTGATTTTGCGGTTAAGTTTCTACAAGAAGAGTTTGAAGAGAAGAATGTAACGTCCACTCCTACGCAGACGTTCGAGTTCATCAGCGTTTTATTGACTCCGGCGTTACTTTTGTGTTCAGACGTTGCGCATCATCCAGCGACTGGCTTGCTGTGCACATCTCGGTTTCACTTCAGGATGAACGATTTTTTCGTCGATGGAATCTTGAGAAAAGCAATAAACAAGTGTCGAAGAAAATTGATCGGATTAACAGGAAGCGTGTCCGGAGGCATTTTCAAGGAGTATTGTCTTCTAAATCGAATAATCTGTTTGTTTCCGCGATGGTATCACACCCACGAGATACCTGATACTTATCCGTTACTATCAAAGACATCGCGTGTGACTCAAACCAACTTTCCTTCTACTACGAAATCAATCACTTGGTGTAAAGAGGAGGACATAAGCGATCCTTTGAAGCTTGGAATAGAAGAGAGTATTTTTGCTCGGCATCCAAAAACGATTATCGTCGTCGTTTCCGCCTCGGGCAATCCAGAGATATCCGAAAAATATTTCAAGTGTATCATCGGCGCCGTATCAACATCGCGTACATTGATGTCAAAGTATTCGGTTATATGTTTGACGAAATTTCTCGAGCGGTTGCCGAAGAAGAGCAACGAAAACATCGATAACGTTTTCCATATCGACTACTGTCCGTTACCCGCGCTCTTGAAACATTTGAGGGCGCAGAACGACTTCAATATCGTCGTCATAAACCACGCGACGATTGGCGTTTCTCGAACTACTCTCGAGCTCGGCATACCACAAATTTTAGTGCCGATCACTTTCGATCAACCAGATAACGCCAGAAGGCTCGAGGCGCTCAAAGTTGCTTTAACATGTCCGATTTCTCAGTTCTCAAAAAATAAATGTCTGCGAATGCTTGAAAATATTGAAAATAATATCGACGAGTTTCAGAGAAATTGCGAAGCATGTCAGCACGATCTATTCGAGAGAGAGCCCGCTGGCAGTGGTCTCGCAGAGGCTGCTGATATAATTTTAGAAACACTCACGGGTAAAACCGGATGGCGACACGAGATGGACTTGGTGAAAAAGCGAATCAATTTTGGGTCGACTTGAACGTTTTCCTACGCTCACTCGAAAGTGAATAATATGTCATTAGAACGCACCAATCTCCTCGTCTATTCTTCTCTCCTCCTCTTCAACTTCTTCTCGAGAAAGCTGCCGTTCTGTTACAAAATAACACGATGCTAACCTTCCGTGTTTGTATCTTCTCGCCATGACTTTTCGCCTCAGCTCAGATTTCACAGAGTCTTGAGTGTACATGCCCATTTCTATTATAAATTCGTCTTCGTTTGCGCTCACAATCAAGATCCAAGAACGTTTCGGTAATAATACTAAAGGCGAACTACCACCAGCCGCATAATCAGGAGCCGATGCCCATGACGAATCCGATTTCACTGCCCACCAAGGCACTACGACTAGTCCTTCGGGACCCTTTCTGTTTGAAATATCGTCGTTGAAGGATTTATTCACATCTTTTCTCGCGCGTTCAGTCATTTCTTCCTTTTCTGCTACCATGGCTAGTCGCAAAGCTTCGTCTCCTGGCTTCTGGCGCCAGGCGCGCATCGCCGGACCTTCTTTTTCTGTTGCAACACCATCTTCTTTGATGTTATGCTCATCTACGGTTGTTTCCTCCTCGTTGGCATCATCGCTTTTTTCATCGTCTTCGGGTACTTCGGCGAGCGCTTCTAGGGTGACGAAAGTAACGCCCGATTCTGGTCTCCATTCACCAACTCCAATGTCGTCTCCTTCAATTCTAACTGCAGTTGCCGGCGATTCAAACGCTTCGCGCGCGTCGTTTTTAGAAGCTCGAACCGTCGACGTCAACGCAGCGTCGTTTCTTTCTTCGATTAATTCGACGTTACGGAGTACCCATTTGCGATTGCTCACAACGATCTTCTTCTCGAGCATCTCTGTGCTCACATCTCCATCATTCTGCACTAGTACCCTTTCTACTTGAACTCGAGCTCGCAATCGTCCCGGGGAAGGATTTTGTCGGCGATCACTCACGTCAAAGCTTTCATCTTCTCGCGTAAAACAAAATTCAAATCTTAAACAGTTTTCATCGTCTTCGTTATTACTTCTACTCTCACTATTTTTCCTATCTTTCCCAGATGTCGTCGATGCGCCATCTTTTGCGGTATCAAAAGTCGTTGGTCCTTCGCAGTACGATCCATCGACTAAAAACATTTTTCGCAATTGTGAATTCCCGCCGCACACGCCTTTGGATGTTTGATCTACGAAAGCTACGTCTTCCTTCCCGTATTCGCAGCCAGCTTCCGGGTACAGATAGCTCGTCGTGTGCGTCAATCCTGCGGCATCGATACCTTTTCCAGATGAAACGTCCACGGATGTGACGGTTTTCACATCAAAATCGTCAATAGAAACGCCAAATTCTTTGAAAGCTTCGGGAACGAACTTTTCATGAATAGGAATCACGTTTCCTTTCGAATCGAACGTGGCTGATTTTCCCGTCCACGAGCCGACGTGCGCCTTTCGAAAATCAGAAGATACGTCGTTCGGAGGCCAATCCGTGTCTGGTCTGATTGCATTCGCGTTCCGATCTCCCTTGGACGAAGAAGTCACTATTATTGAGATATTGGCGTTGCTTCTTCTTCTTCTTCTTCTTCTTTCCGTTGTGCACCTGCTTCGTTGCGCAGTCGGTGGTCTTAAACCAGAATTGCGTTGGGGGAGCTGTTGTTTTTCTTTTAACGACCTGCGCGAATGTGCGGTGAAAGAAGAACACACGCGCGACATGGTGTGCGTGTTTTTAATTCTACACGTTCGTACAGTTGTGCAATGTAATTCAATGCGTTATTCAATTGAGTGATATCATGAAATGTGTTTACGTTCACTACGGGTGGTTGGTGGTTTTTTATTCGACAGAAAATGTATGACGTCTGGGAAAATTTACTCGTGCATGCAAAGAAAAGGAGCGAAATAGTATTGTCGTCGTGTTCTTTTCACATTAAACCGATAATTAGATTTATCATTTCAATATTATTATTATTATCACAGGAATAAATGGATGTTCAGTTTGTTTAGTTTCACGTTGCTTTTTTGATTGGCACGCAGTTATTGTTGTTTGTTTACTCCACGAGAACAATCTTCATCAGCATATCGCCCAACAAGCGGTGAACGCACACTACGTAATCGCCCTTCTCGATAATGTTCAACGTATCCCTCGCGTATGCAATCGCAGATTTTGATATATCTTGCGGATGTCCCGATTCACCCAACCACTCTTGCGGGCAAACTTTGGAGTGTAAACTTCTGGATGCGAGCATTCGTCTCGCCGCATTTTCAGCCTCGTATTTTTCATTCGGCACGCACACGCAAAACACCGGGCAGTCTGGACGGTACTTTGCAATCAATCGAGACGTGTTCCCAGATTTCGCAAGAACAATGATCGCCTTCGCTTTGACTTTTTGAGCGGAACGAACGGAGGAGGACGCTAAAGATTCGAGCAAGTTTAGCGGAACTTTCTGTTGCGACATGAGTTGTTGGAACACCGCCGCGGAGTCTATGTACGCTTCAGCTTCGCGGCAAATATCCGCCATGCACGACACAGCTTCTAACGGATAATCACCCGCAGCCGTTTCCCCGGACAACATGACGCAATCGGTACCGTCTAAGATGGCATTCGCAACGTCCGTAGCTTCCGCTCTCGTCGGTCGAGGTGCGCCAGTCATGGACTCCAACATTTGCGTCGCCGTAATGACTGGTTTACCCGCCTCGTTACACCTTTTGATCATTCTCTTTTGCGCCAAGAAGATTTGCTCCATACGAATCTCCATGCCCAAATCACCTCTGGCAACCATCACGCCGTCTGATTTATCCACGATGTCTTCAAAGTTGTCCAAACCTTCCATGTTTTCAACTTTCGAGATGATTGAGATTTTCGGCGCCGCGTCACCTAAAACCGATCGAATGTAGTCTATATCCGAACCTTTTCTAACGAAGGAAGCGGCGATGAAGTCAACACCGTTCTTCACGCCCCAATTCAACAAATCGTCGCGATCCTTCTCCGTAATAGTCGGCAAGTTCACGTTCACGCCCGGCAAGTTCATGTTCTTTCGCTCGCCGAGTTTCGCGCTGTTTTCAGCCTTGACGACGACCGTGCCTTCCGCGACGTTGCACTTGAGCACGGTCAAAGTCAATGAACCATCCGCGCAGAGAATCTTAGACCCGACGGAAACATCTTTAGCCAAGTCAGGGTAAGAAACTGCGATCAACTTGTTGTTACCGACCGTGTCGTAGTTTGTCGTCAAAGTGATTTCGTCGCCGGCGTGGTAATGCACTGGTTCACCGTGCTCGAGCAAACCGGTACGGATTTCCGGACCTTTGGTATCTTGCAAAATCGCGCACATGATGCCAGTGTTCTCACTCGCTTGACGAAGGTTGTCCAAAGTCTCTTGGTGGTACTCGTGAGAACCGTGCGAAAAGTTGAACCTCGCGATGGACATGCCAGCCTTTAACATCTTTTCCAAGATGGGAACAGTTCGCGAGACCGGGCCTAGAGTACACACGATCTTTGATTTCGGTCGGTAAGAGGAAGTAACTTCCCCTTTAAAGGAAATCCCGTTGTCTAAGATGTGCTTTTTCCCGTGCGGCTGATCATCAGTCGTCAACGATATAAACGAACCACTTCGTTTCGCCGTCATTCTTTTATCTCTTTTTTTTGGCGGCTTTATGAATGGGCTCATCCAAAACACACAAGCAAGTCAAAAGAATAAAAAGCGCATGCACAAGAAGAACTGAGAACGAGAAGAAGAAGAAACGAAAACGATTGAAAAAAAAGACTCCGCCCCTTTTATTCTCTTTCCTCCCTCCACACTACTAAACACGCACAAGACAAACACGCACACAGAAATACCACGCCGACCTTACTTTCTCTCTGCAGTCGCAAAAACACATCATCATGATTCGATTCATCTTGTTGCAAAACCGACAAGGGAAGACGCGTTTGGCGAAGTATTACGTGCCGTTAGAGGAGGATGAAAAACATCAGTTGGAAACTGAGGTGCACCGAGTCGTCGTCAATCGAGATCCGAAACACACTTCTTTCGTTGAATTTAAGAACCATAAGTTAGTCTATCGACGATACGCGGGATTGTTCTTCACCTTATGCGTAGATTCAAGCGATAACGAGCTCGTTCATTTAGAATCCATACATCTGTTCGTGGAAATATTAGACCATTTTTTCGCGAACGTTTGCGAGTTAGACTTAGTGTTCAACTTTCAGAAGGTGTACGTCATCGTGGACGAGTTCATTTTAGCCGGGGAAGTCCAAGAGACGAGCAAGAAAGCGATAATGATGAGGTTAGCTGAATTAGAACAAATTAAAGGCTAGAATAATAATGATTATAAACATCAGTTTTTAAAGCTATTAGATGGTATGCGCAGTCTACTAAGCGAATAATATACAAACACAAGAAGCGTATTTCGAGCCGTCGTTGTAAAATAAAAATAAAACACACAGCAAGTGTCATTGTACCAACAATACTCCGTTTGAGTACGACTCTATCAAAACGCTCAAGTTATACACGGAATGTGCTATTATTGGCACCGTGACATTTCTTCGTTCGGATGAAAGAAAAGCCAAGCCAAATCCAATTCCGCAAATGAACAAATTGAGCAGCGCCGGAATCGAAAAATTGAAATGAGCGAGGGAGAATATTCCAGCCGCGAAAACATTTGCCGCCGCGAGAGAAAACACTGCTCTCGTATTCGCTTGCTCATCAGGGTTTCGAAAAAGGTCAGAACCACACTCGAGCACGACACCGCGGAAAAAAATCTCTTCTGTTATAGGCGCGAGCACGGTCGAGGAGAGAACTATAGCGAGAACAGCCGGAGTCGAAGTCGCGACTACAGAACTATTCGACTCTACCAGAGCAGGCGTAAGAGTCTGCTCGGCGACGCGTGCTGCTAAACTAGTTCCAATTCCAAATGCAGCGCCTGAGAGGACGTCGTTTTGAGGTTGGTTGCCGATACTCAGAGTAAAATTTCTTTTCCCGAGGGCGTATGAAAGATATGCCAGTTTCGCCACCTCTGAGCATAATCGCGTTTGATATAGCAACGAGACACCTCCGTCTTCTTGCTCTTGCACGATTGGAAGTGAGGAAACTACGCTCGGCAACACAAAACCGAGCACGACCCATGCGTACGAAAAGTGCGGGATAAATTCTAACGGATCAAACTTTATTACATCATCTTCATCATCCATTTTTGGTGCGGACGCATTCGTACTTGTTGCGTAACGAACTCCATTTTCGTCGTCGTCGTCGTTGTCATTTTTAGCCATCGCAAGAGCACATATGTTCATCCGACCGCGAGGCGATAGAAGTTCTCCGCAGAGAAATTTTCGCGTCGTTCGTGTTCTCCACAACTCTTTTGGCTTTACCGCCGCCGATATTCTCCGCGCTTTTCTCTTCTCTCGCCATAGCCGTCGTCGAGGAATGGAGAACAGTTTTTTATGTTGACGATGTTTTTTAGCTTCGTATCGGTAATAACAGCAAGGAAGACAAGAGAGTTGCATGATTTAGCAGTGAAAAAGATCCATCGCGACCGTTCCGGCGTTCCTTTTCATCGGTGGTGATTGATACTTTTGGTGTTGGTGTTTAGAAATGGCGTAATGGAGAGAGAAGAAGTCAAAAAGAAAAAGGAAAGCTTTGCAAAGCAGCGTGCGAGAATTTTATTTGTAGTCTACGATTTTCTACGAAGAATTTAATTAAACAATGCTGTTCGCCGCCGACGCGATACGCGGCCACAAGTCCGCGCACTCCTTGGCTACCGGTCCTTGAATCGCCGAACCCTTCATTTCCCCCTTCGGGTTCACAATGACGCCCGCGTTGTCCTCAAAGTAAATCATCAAACCTTCCTTTCTCTTGAACGGTCTTCTTTGACGAATCATAATCGCCGGGAACACTTTCTTTCTCAAATCTGGTTTACCTTTTTTCACCGTACCCATAAACATGGAACCGATGTTCGCCGCCGGCAAACGGTTTTGGCGACTGCCCCAACGTTTGACAGAGATGACGTACAAGTTCTTGGCCCCGGTGTTGTCGGCGCAGTTCATAACAGCGCCGACTGGGCAAGCGTACGTCATTCTGTATTTAGTGCCGGAAGCGGCGCCTCCTCCTGTAAACATTAATGTAAAGAAAGAAAACACGCACGTCAGCTTATAAGTTCTTACGCGTGTGGGTACACAAAGCCCGACGAGAACGAGAGCTTTCTCCACCTCGTTTCTATTGTGTTTGTTCGAAAGGAAAGGAAAGACCGAAAAGGGAGGGGCAAAAAAATGAAAATGCGGTGGCGCTTTCAGACACGTCGCGAAATACACAGATCCAATCAAACGTACGCAACGCGTTGCGGAATAACCGAACTTTGCACGTGTAGTCTCCGACGATCCGTTTCGCGTCCCGCGTTTACGCAAACCAGCGCTCCCGTTTCCCCATTTTCTCGTTTAGGTCTGCCCCGCCTCGTTTTCGTTCGCGAATGGGCGAGAAAAAAAAACGAATTCGCGCTCGCGTGCATACGCGCGAAACTGAAACAAACGGTGTCATTTCAAATTCGCGCGGTATTACTAAAGACGAATTTCATAGCGTACCTCTTTTAGACATTTTCTACGCGCTATTCGGGTCGTTTTCAAAAGAAGTGAGGAATTTTTTTGCGTTCACGTGATTTTTTTCCAAGGAAGAACTCTTCAGCATCTGCTGTGAGAGCAACTCCCAAAATTTTTTTACTCCCCCAACGCCCAACATGCCCAAGCACAGTCAGCGTCCAGAAAAAGGAGAAAAATCTCAGACAGAAAAAGTTAACGACCAAACGACGCCACTTGCAGAAAAAGAATCATCAAACACGCACGCTGCGCGTGGAGAACTCACTGAGAACCACAAAACAATAAAGAGAGAGTGAGAGAAAACAAGAAAATGGGTCGACCATCGTTGGATACCGGGGGTGAAATTGCCGTCATCGATTTAGTCGCGCACTTGTATTCCACCAAAGGGTTGAGAAGAGACTTGTGTGCGATTTGGGACAGATATAGCGCAGCGACCACGGAAGAACGAAAACAGAAAGGTTTTGAGATTGTGAGAAACTATCACTCGCAACTGACGAGAATGTTTCGCGACGGTACGTTTTGGCCTATGCACGTGCTTATGCTTCTTCGATTTGCTCTCGCCTTCTTTTAAGCGCCTTTCATCGATACAACTCGCGGAGACAAACTTTTTTCTTTTCTCCCCAAAATATAAGAGGGAGAGAGAGAGTGAGAGTGAAAAGAAAGGTGCACAAAAGTTACCTTTCGCCTGTGGGTGAAAGAGGAGGAAAGATATTTTCATTGCGAAGACAGTGCCTGTATTGTCCGATCGTAAGAATATTCTTTCGCACGTCGAGTCGCTTAGCTAAAATTCGTTTACACTTTCGTACTAACTGTGTTCGTTTTCTTCTCCTTATTTATATTTCAGATCCCGACGGAGAGTGCTTAGATATCGACGACTTGCGTTCAGTGTGGGAAGAGTTTGTGGATGCTTTACGAGATGCAACAGGCGCATCAGAAGCATACTCCGATAACGAAAAGTATACTTCAAACTCATATCAAAGCTTAGAGAAGCCGGTGATGAAGAGAAACGAATCGTTCCATAAATTAGCGCAAGATTTGAACGAGTTGGTCTTGCAGAAATCGCCAGGGAGTTCGAGAGGCGGATCGACCCACGGCATACAACGAATTTCTTCTAAAGGAATGCTTTTAGGCATAGGGTGCTCCTCTAGAGAACCGAGTTTGCGAGGAGGTAACGAGTGGGCGAAAATGAAGAGCGAAATGAGTCCGGAAGCGTTGGCGAAAAAATTGGAGAGGACTGCGGGAGACAAGTAATAAGGTTCTCTGAACGTGTGTATATGCTGCGCGCGCGATGTATTTTTTCTCTTTTTCCACTAGTAATACTATGTTTTTAATGATATAATATCATGCGTTTTCAATCTGATTCGAGCGACTTGATGCAATCTTCCAGCGCTTGGCTTAGCTTCTCCACGCGTTCGTCCGCCGTTTTCGCTATATTCTTTGCATCTTCCAACACGTACTTGGCGTCGTACTCAAATGCGTTTATAACTTCCTTCTCGACTTGTTGAACGCTGGATGCGTTGTCTAGAATTTGTGGGACTCGTTTCTGAACGTTCGCGGAGACGTGGCGTAAACCCACGCACGGTTCTTTCGTGAGCTCGCCGACAAACTCTGTCACCGCAGACTTCAAAGCATCTCCGTCCACCACATCGAATACTAATAACGAGGAGGAGGAGGAGGAGGAAGAGGAGGAAGGAATTTTATTTGTTCTTGGCTCGTTGTTGTTATTCACAGAAGGAGGAGTTGAGGACGAGGACATCTGATAATAAACGTTCACGTTCGCATTCGGAACGTTTTAGTTTCGCTAAAAGTTTGTGCGTATCTTTCTCTGCGCGCGTGCGGTTCTCTGCGGCCTGCAAAGCGCGCACGTACTATATTTGTCGTATTTGTCGGAGAAAAAATTGTTTTGTTCACCCAAACTGCCAAACACCCCCACGAAAGTCTAAAAGTTCGTTAAAAAATGTCCGCGAAGGCTTTCTTAGGAGCGACAACGAGAAGAATCGCGACGAGTGCTACGATGGCATCAACGAAACCTAATCTGTCCATCGCCATTGTGTCGGACATTGTTTGACCTTGGTGTATTGTCGGGAAACGCAATCTCGACCGCGCTTTGGAAAAAACAAAAACATCCTCCTCTTCGTCGGTTTCTTTTTCTTCGATCAGTTGGAAACCGTTCATGCTCGTTTCGCCTCGTGTTTGGGAAGATATGACTCCCGAACAGTTGCAGTACGGCGTGAACAAAATGCAATGGTATTGCGAAAAGTTTGGTGGCGAAAGCCGAGTGATGCCAATGATTAGCAGACTCTCTTCTGTCTTTGAATCGATTGGGTTGCCGACATATTCTTTGGAGGGCAACACGGGGCCGACCCTGGACGGCCACAGACTCGCGCACTTCATGAAGGAAGAGTATTCTCAATCGCATCAAGATGTTTTTATGGATACAATCATGATCGATTATTTCTGCAACTCAAAAGCGCCGTGCGATGAAACCGCATTATTAGCGGCGTGCGAAAAATCTTTTGAGGCGAATACGAGCGCAAACGCGGAAGAGCAAAAAGCCAATCTCGCGCGTGCCGAGGAAGTTATGCGGGATAAGTCAAAATATCGAGACGAAGTTCTAGCGCAGGTGAGGGACGTTCAAGGTCGCATCAGTGGCGTTCCTCACTTTATAATTCGAAACGAGGATACCAAAAAGAAAGTCGAATTTTCAGGCGCTCAACCAGTGGAGACGTTTCTTGATGCTTTTGAGGAGCTCGGCGGCGAAGGATTGGAGTTGCAGTAAAAATATGTCAGTGAAAATGTGAACGTACCAGTTCAACAAGAGTGACGGCGAGGAAAGAAAGGAATAAAGTCGATTTCAATTGCCCGAAAAAGATGAAGATGGTACGAGTATACAACATGATGTACGCGCACCAAGTTCAAAGTTTATACGAGTATACGTGCACATTTTTCAACAACATTAAATCTATCGCAACAAACCCACACTAGCTAAATAATACTACGAACAACCTCCTTGTATATCAGCTCTTATATTATATTAGGTATTGTAATACCAGTACTTTAATATTCTGTTTCCTTTAACCTTCATTCGCGAAGTTGCATTTGCTCTCCGCAGAGTGACACGTATAAATAAAGTTTTACGGGCACTCCACGATTTTCATAATAGCATCTCCGAGGAGTCTGTGGACACATACGATGTAATCGCCAGTCTTGATCAAACCGAGCTTATCTCTCGCGTAAAGAATCGCGTTAGCAGATATCTCCTGAGGATGGCCGGATTGCGCGTGCCACTCCGCTGGCTCAATCATAGGTTTCAAACCTCTCGAGGCGAGCATTCGTCTCGCCGTGTTTTCGGGATCGTGTGTATTTTCTTCCATGTTGACGCACACAGAAAGGACGGGGCAGTCTGGACGGTACTTTGCAATCAATCGAGACGTGTTCCCAGATTTTGCGAGGGTGACAATTAATTTAGCTCCTACTTTTTGCGCCGACCGAACGGAAGAAGATGCGAGTGACTCTAATATATTCATCGGAACCGATTGGTGCGCGAGAAGTTGTTGGAACACCGCCGCGGAGTCTATGTACGCTTCAGCTTCGCGGCAAATATCCGCCATGCACGACACAGCTTCTAACGGATAATCACCCGCAGCCGTTTCCCCGGACAACATGACGCAATCGGTACCGTCTAAGATGGCATTCGCAACGTCCGTAGCTTCCGCTCTCGTCGGTCGAGGTGCGCCAGTCATGGACTCCAACATTTGCGTCGCCGTAATGACTGGTTTACCCGCCTCGTTACACCTTTTGATCATTCTCTTTTGCGCCAAGAAGATTTGCTCCATACGAATCTCCATGCCCAAATCACCTCTGGCAACCATCACGCCGTCTGATTTATCCACGATGTCTTCAAAGTTGTCCAAACCTTCCATGTTTTCAACTTTCGAGATGATTGAGATTTTCGGCGCCGCGTCACCTAAAACCGATCGAATGTAGTCTATATCCGAACCTTTTCTAACGAAGGAAGCGGCGATGAAGTCAACACCGTTCTTCACGCCCCAATTCAACAAATCGTCGCGATCCTTCTCCGTAATAGTCGGCAAGTTCACGTTCACGCCCGGCAAGTTCATGTTCTTTCGCTCGCCGAGTTTCGCGCTGTTTTCAGCCTTGACGACGACCGTGCCTTCCGCGACGTTGCACTTGAGCACGGTCAAAGTCAATGAACCATCCGCGCAGAGAATCTTAGACCCGACGGAAACATCTTTAGCCAAGTCAGGGTAAGAAACTGCGATCAACTTGTTGTTACCGACCGTGTCGTAGTTTGTCGTCAAAGTGATTTCGTCGCCGGCGTGGTAATGCACTGGTTCACCGTGCTCGAGCAAACCGGTACGGATTTCCGGACCTTTGGTATCTTGCAAAATCGCGCACATGATGCCAGTGTTCTCACTCGCTTGACGAAGGTTGTCCAAAGTCTCTTGGTGGTACTCGTGAGAACCGTGCGAAAAGTTGAACCTCGCGATGGACATGCCAGCCTTTAACATCTTTTCCAAGATGGGAACAGTTCGCGAGACCGGGCCTAGGGTGCACACGATCTTTGATTTGAACGCGGAACCATTTTGTTCTCTGTAATGATGTAATGAATGAATGATGATAAGTGTGAGTATGATGTTTCGATGATGTGAGTATTTTTTTTTGTAGACGAGAGAACGAGAGAAAAGATGGATAGAATAATAGTGACTCATATTTGTCATTCTCCAAGAAAAGAGCCCGAGTGAGAAAGAACACGCGCGCGCGCGCTCTTTCTCTCATACGAAATCACAAAATCCCCCTCGAGCGATGGACCGAGAACTCGCGTGAATCTCTCTCTCTCTCTCTCTTCCTCTCTCTCGCGCGCGCCGTTCGGCGAAAGAGAGAAGATCACGCGCAAAAAGAGTGACACAAAAAAAGTGCGGGGCTCAGGAAAAGAGTCCACACGAGAATACAATTTTATCCTCCTCTTCCGGAAAGAGAAAGAGAGATACATTTTCTGCTCAGACGACGACGACGAGGACGTACCCGTTGGAGAGAATGTGTTTGTGCACATCCTCCGTAGCACCTTGCGTCAAATCGACGTACGAGCCTTGCTTCTTCATTTTCTCTCACCTCACCGGGGTTAAAATATGAAGAAGAAGAAACAGCAAATAAAGACGTTCGTTTCGGTTCAAAGTTTGTTGTGGTTTGTGGTTCTTTTTTCACTCAAAAGCAGCGAAAAAGAAAAATTTCTTCTTTCTGTTGTGTGTTTGGTTGCCTTGCAGCAGAGGGTTTGGGAGGAAAAGGGTCGTTGTTCATTACACTGTCCTGCGAAAAAGCGATATAAAAATAAAGGAGTCACAGACACACGCATCATCACATCCATCGTCACACGACGACGACGCAAAACGAGAAAGAAAACAAAAAGAGGAAGAAAGAAAACATGAGTTTTGCCGCCGCCAAGCACACTTTCGTTCAAAGCACGTCCTCGGTGTTCGCCAACAGGAAGGAAAAGAAGAAGAAGAAGAATGTCATCGCTTTTTCTCCGCATCAAAAGACGCAAAAGAAGAATTTAATCGTCTCTGCTGAGGCGACGAAACAAGCCCACGAAGGCATCGCAGAGGCACACGAGTCAACGCTAGCGTCCATGCGAATGACATCTAGAAATTCTTCCTCCTCTTCTTCTTCTTCTTCTTCGGGTACGTACGCTCACGAAGGGATTGCCGAGGCGCACGAGTCTTCTTTAGCGTCGATGCGTTTGGCACCAGCTCGAGACGCAAACACGGCGACGACGAGTCGCCCATCGTCCAAGGCTGATGAGAAGGACGCGCTTTACTTTTCCGCCACGTGTCCATTTTGCCACAAAATTTGGATAACCATGCTCGAAAAGAACATTTCGTTCGACGGATTCGTGTGGGAAGATTTGGAAAATAAGTCCGAGGCGTTTTGCAAAACCTTCGCGACTGGGTCGCCGGATGCCGAGGCAAACCCGTCGGTACCGGTATTACGTCTTCCAAACGGTAAGGTCATGGTTGAATCGGCACTCGTGATGAACTATTTCTGTTGCAACGACACCTATCCCGGTGTCGATTTGCGTCCAAAGACTGCAGAGCAGAGATACGATGGACAATTGTTCGAAAACACGTTCAACACGGTCGTCCCGGCGTTTTTCAAGTGTCTCAGGGCGAAGAATGAAGCAGAATTAGAAAGTGCGATTAGTGAAGTTGAACACGCTTTAGCGAAAGCTGACAGATGCTTGCAAATGAACGCTTCTTTTGGTGGTGACAACGGGAATTATTGCTGCGGAAATCAGTTTACTTCTCACGACTGCGCGACGATGGGATTCCTTTCTCGACTGCGCGTTGTCTTGAAGCATTATCGCGACTACGATTTGAACAATACTTTACAAAAATTACCGTGGTTGAAATCGTGGGCTGATGCAGTAGAAAAACGCCCGAGTTTGCTGAAGACGTACGAATTAGTCCCCGGCATCGTTGGGAAATCATCTGTCGACGAAGCGTACATAGCGCACTTTGCTAAGTTTGTCTCGTGGTCAAGCGCGATTTAAGCGACCAGAAAAGAAAAAGAGAGGATTTATTCATTTCTTTGATCTAACAGATACCTAGGTACTCAGTACCGCTACATATAATACAACAAGTTTATCTAAATTAGAGCTATATCCATTTCGTCGTGGAGCTTTTTATAAAGGAAGATTTTTGCCCGTTCTCGTTGTTGTTGTGACTCTCTTTCTTTTTCAAAGACGTAACGCCGACGTCGTCTTTTTCATCTCTCCCGTTTTCGTTTGCGCCATACTTAGAAGCGCCATGAAAAGTACCGGCGTTGGAAACGCGCACGGTAGCTCCTTTGCCGTTCGCTAAAAACTCTTCGGCTGCTTTAGCGACTGCGATTGCTTTCTCTCGGAAACCTTGGAAAGAAGATACGTCGGAAGATCTTTCCGACAAGGCTTCCTCGTCGAAATCGTCCTCACAACTACCATCCTCCTCGTCGTCGAGAGAGTCATCGTCGTAATCGTCATCTTCGTACTCGTCATCGAAGCTCTCTATGCTACTATTATAAATGCGATTTCCTTTTTCAAAGTCCCTCAGGTTCGAAAAATCGGGATACGTGTTATCCTTGGCAGTTTGATAGATCTCCTCTTCCTCTCCGAGCGTATACAGTCTACTTTTGCCCTTACGCTTTGGACTGGATCGATCGAATGAACCCGTGGATCCATATCGTTTCAATTTGTTCTTATCTGACGTTTTTATGAGCAGCGCGATGACTGCTAACAAAACTGAAAAGAAAACAATCAACGGAAAATACAAGTAGGAAAAAGTCCACGAGAAACTTTTACTCCCACCTCCCGCGTCTAAGCTTTGCGCCATGCGCACCGCGTCGATATCGTCGAGAATTTTAGACGATTCTTCAACAATCTCCTCCATCTTCTTCGCCTCCTTCATTTGCTTCTTTTCTTCCTTGGCCTCGGCATCGAATTTTTTCCAGTTACCTTCCACTTGGACTTCGCCTTTATTCTTCATGTCTTCGAATTTTTCCTTCAATTCGTGGACAATCTCTGGATTAAGAACGAGCGAACGTACTCCAGACTGCGCACTTTCGGTGATACTTTCGGGATCGATAGTCGTTGCGTCTACTTCAGTCCAACCGAGTGTTTCCTCGGGATTATCTTTCGGCGTCGTTATCTTTCTGTCTCCGCGATCGAAAGATGACGAGGAAGAAGACGACGAAGACAACACTTTCTCTCGAGCGAGTTTTACGTTATTTCTTTGATTCTCGCTGTTCTCACCGCCGCTGCCGTCGACGGCGTGTACGGCATCTAAAACGTCCTTGAGCTCATCGTCCATGCGTTCAAAAGCCGCCGCACGAGGCGTGACATCTCTACCATCGATCATCGATTGCTTCCCGTCGCGAATCACCTCGTCGAGCTCGGACGAAACGTTCGTCAGTAGAGAGTCCTCGAACGTCGTCGTCGTCGTCTTCCTCCTCGATGTTGCATTTTTCATCCCACTTTCGTTGTCTTCCTCTTTAAATCCAAGCTCGGACCCGTCGTCTTTAATATTTTTACTGCTACTCTTATCAATGCTACCGGTATTCGACGCTTCGTCCTCTCCGTGGCTGTTGTGATGAATGCCGAGCTCTTCTTCGGTCAGTTCTTCCTCTTCTTGCATTTTTTCCGCGTCTTGTTCGTCTACTTTCATCTCGACGAGTTTCAGCGTCTCCTTTTCTTGCGTCTCGATATTATCGTTCAAAGACTTTTGCAAGTGCTCTAAAAGATGTTCGTCTTTTTCCAACTCTAACTCTGCGTCCAAAGCGTTCGTTTCTTTTGCTTCTCCTCTGTCTTCTTCTTTGTCTTCTTTTTCTTCGTCTTCTCTTTTTTTTCCTCCTCCTCCTCCGAGGAGTTCAAATCGATGGCGACCGCTCTTTTGCGAAGAGGAGGAACCGAGACTTGGGACAGAAAATGATGCGCCCCTTCTACTGTTCAAAGAAGAAGGAGAAGACGACGATGTTTGAGAGGATAAAATCGGCGTCGTCGGTGAAGAAACGTACCCGAGCGCGAAGAAGAGGAATGCGCATCCAAAAATCGCAAACTGGAAGACACCGCTTCTCTTTCTTGACGACCATGATGACGATGTTCTCATTGATGACGAAGACATCAATCTTTGTTCCTCGTCATCATTTTCCCTATTATCGTCCTCCAGAGTACTGACACCACGATTACTACTGCCGTCGTCGTCGTCGTCGCCGCGTAGTAATCGTGGTAGTGTGAAGAGGCCCATAATTTCTTTTTTTAAGGGGGCGCGCCCTCTTTTTTTCTGTCGCATTCTGTCGCAGAAAAAGAAGCAAACGAGAAAAGAGCAAAAAGAAGAAAAACTTCACGCGTTTAAAAAAACGATGGATGATGAAAAATGAAAAAAAGGCAAATCAAATCTTTCGATGGTTCTTTTCCCTCTGAAAAGTCTCTCTCAGTCCTCATACTCGCACACGTCTTAAGACACAACAACAAAACACCTACTTACAAACAATGTTTGCTGCTACTCAACAAATCGCGTCCATCGCCGGCCTCAAGGCCACCAAGGTTCAGGTACGTTTTACTTCTTCTTCTTTACTTTTTGATCTTTATTATCCTTCTTCTTCTTCTTCTTCTTCTTCGCGATGAGGAGGAGGATGGCGATGGGAGATGATGAACATCATCGTCGAAAATGTGTAACATTTCTTTTGACGCGCGCGCGCTCGTGAGATGCACCAAATGTTCACGAAACGCTCCGAATATGAACGAGAGGGCACACGTGCACCCTTTTCTTCTTTATGTGCGCGTTTTATCGCGAATTGTACGCATCGTGCATCCTTTCTCTCCGCGTTTGTATTTTCAGACGAAGATAGCGCGTATCCCTTTCGAGATACTTGTTCTGAGATACGCTCCCTTGTCGTCCAAAAGAGATGAAAAAAAACAAAAAATGGAAAGAGATTTTTGACTGACCGGATCGTTTCCTTCTTTCTCTTAAATAAATAAAAAAAACAGTCCAAGTCCATCTCCAAGGTTGTCAAGGCTGACATCTACCCGGAATTCGGTACCTACCCGGGTGGGGGCGAATCCCCGATCATCCCGTTTGGCAACGAAAAGAACGCCGAGCGTGAAATCATCCACGGCAGATGGGCCCA
>ENA-OWPI01001288-OWPI01001288.1-marine-metagenome-genome-assembly--contig:-NODE-1288-length-28586-cov-8.130906_pt1 | contig 28586 bp, 8 predicted proteins | sample MGYA00238138_ERZ651775 | MGnify/ENA primary metagenome ERZ651775 (study PRJEB26906, sample SAMN06265043) | marine metagenome | isolation source: Helgoland LTER site | place: Germany:Helgoland, sampling...
CTAAAATTGAGAAATAAATTATGTGTGGAATTGTAGGGTTTATTGATTTTAAAAACAAAACTTCTTTACTAGAGCTTGAGGCTATGACTCATACTTTAACGCACAGAGGCCCTGATGCATTTGGTGTTGAGGAGATCGGTTTGGATCAATGTAAAGTAGGACTAGGGCATAGAAGACTTTCAATTATCGATTTAAGTGAAGGAGGAAAACAACCAATGCAATATAATCGCCATTGGATTTGCTTTAACGGGGAAGTATATAATTATAATGAAATCAAAAAAGAATTAATAAACCTTGGTCATTCTTTCAAAAGTACTTCTGACACAGAAGTGGTTTTACATGCATTCATGGAATGGGGGAGGTCTTGTCTAGAAAAGCTTATTGGAATGTTTGCATTTGTGATTGTTGATATTGACAAGAATCAATTGTTTTGTGCTCGAGATAGGGCGGGTGTGAAGCCTTTTTATTATTATTTTAAGGATGGTTTGTTTTTATTTGGTTCAGAACTGAAGGCCTTTCATGAACACGGAAGGTTTGATAAAAAAATTGATAAAAATGCAGTAGCGGCATTTATGCAATACGGAAACGTACCCACCCCACATTGTATCTTTGAGTCTTGCTGTAAGCTGAAACCAGGTCATTTTATGGAGGTGTCTTTAGAATCAGAAGGCGATGTTCGGGTATCTCTAAAAGATCAGATTCAATATTGGAATGTATACGATGCATACAATAAACCCAAGCTAGACATCTCTTTTGAGGAAGCAAAGATACAAACCGAAAGTGTATTGATGGATGCTTGTAATTATCGAATGGTCTCAGACGTGCCAGTAGGTGTTTTTCTAAGTGGTGGATATGACAGTGCATCAGTTACTGCACTCTTACAGAAAGAGAGAACAGAAAAACTCAAAACATTTACCATATCCGTTCCGGATATTGGCTTAAATGAGGCTCCTTATGCCAAAGAAATCGCAGCTTATTTAGGTACTAATCATACGGAAATTCAATGCACACATAAAGAAGCCATTGAATTAATTGGAGGTCTTCCTTTTTACTATGACGAGCCATTTGCCGATAGCAGCGCTATTCCTACAACCTTAGTTAGTTTAGCGGCAAGAAAGCATGTTACTGTTGCATTAAGTGCGGACGCTGGTGATGAGGTTTTTGCCGGTTACAATCGATACGATTATATCCAGAGATATGGAAATAAATTAAATAGGATACCTTCTTTTATGAGGAGAATTATGGCTTCAGGAATGGATAAAATTCCTTCAAATTACATTCCAGTACTTAGAAATAAGTATAACTTTCACAATCGTTATGAGAAGGTTAAAGGGGTGTTAAAAAATCCATCTGAAGAACAAATCATGTTAAGCCTTAGTCAGCAATTTACTGATCAGCAAATAGAAAATCTTTTAAAAGAAAAGGTGAATATTCTAGACACAGCATATTCTTCTCATGAATTGAATGAAGAGCATTTTTCTTCTTTGTCATACATGATGGCCATTGATTATCAAACCTATTTGGTAGATGATATTATGCAAAAAGTTGATCGAGCAACAATGACTGCGAGTTTGGAGGGGCGTGAGCCTTACCTGGATCACAGACTTATTGAATGGGCTGCTCAGCTTCCAGACCATTACAAATACCATAAGGGCGAAAAGAAATTTATTCTAAAAGAAATCTTACATCAATACATACCCAAAGAAATGATGGATCGCCCCAAAATGGGTTTTGCTATTCCCATAGCAGAATGGCTTCAAGATGATTTAAGGGATTTGGTTGAAGAATATCTTGACCCAAAAAAAATGGAAAAACAAGGTGTCTTTAATTTAAATTATGTTCAGGATATTAAGAGTAAATTTTACTCGGGAAAGAAAGAATATGATGTGAAGATGTGGTATCTGTTGATGTTTCAGATGTGGTACGAAAAATGGATGTCATAAATGAAATTGAATTATTATAAAAAAACATTAAACTTTAAAAAACCTGCGGGGACAAGTAGAGGTGTTTTACAAGAAAAGCCTTCATGGATTTTGTTTTTTGATGAAGAACCCATGTTAAGAGGTGAGTGCAGTATCATTCCTGGTCTTTCTCAGGACTATACAAATGATGTGCAATACGAAAACAAGGTGAAATGGGTATGTGAAACGTATAATGCATTTGAAAAACATGATCAGATAGCATTACTTTCTTTTTTGAGCCTTGAACTACAGAATTACCCTTCTATTTTATTCGGTATTGAAACCTTGATTTACAATTTGAATTTGTCAAAAGGTATTGATTCATTTGAAAGTTCTTTTTCAAAAGGGCAGCATGGCATTCCTATAAATGGATTGATATGGATGGGGTCAGTAGATCAAATGATCACCCAACTTGAGGATAAGATAAAAGAAGGTTATAAAATTGTAAAGCTAAAAATTGGCGCAATATCGTTTAAAAAAGAATTAAGTATTCTGAAATTCATTCGGGAGAAATACGCTCAGGAAATAGAGGTTAGGGTAGATGCCAATGGTGCTTATGAAGAGCCAGAAGTAAAAGAGATTTTAAATCATCTTAAAAATCTTGGCGTACATTCCATAGAACAGCCTATTGCAAAAGGAAATTGGGAGCTAATGAATGCTTTGTGTAAGGACCGGGTTATCCCTATAGCTTTGGATGAGGAGTTAATAGGCGTAACAAATGAACATGATAAAAAAGAGTTATTAAGCCTAATTAATCCTCAATTCATTATATTAAAGCCTAGCTTACATGGCGGAATTAAAGGGTGCAGTGAATGGATAGAGCTTGCTGAATCTCAGGGGGTAGGTTGGTGGCTAACGTCTGCTTTAGAATCGAATATTGGATTGGAAATGATTGCCCGTTTTGCAGCTCATTTTAAACCAAATATAGCTCAGGGACTTGGTACGGGTGGATTATTTACAAACAATTTCCCTTCTCGACTTTTTATAAGTAAGGGATATTTATTTTTAGGAGATGAAGAAAAGTAAAAAAGATTGGAATAATTTGAGCAAGCAGGAAGCTCATGTCATCTTAGATAAAGGCACAGAAATGCCATTCACTGGAGAATACAACAATTTCAAGGAAGAAGGCGTTTTTATTTGTAGGCAGTGTGAACAAGTTCTGTATAAGACAAGTGATAAATTTGATTCAGGATGTGGGTGGCCAAGTTTTGATGATGAAATGCCTGATTCGATTAAGAGAATTACTGATGCAGATGGCAGACGAGTAGAAATTCTTTGTTCAAACTGTGATGGTCACTTAGGACATGTGTTTAAAGGAGAGCAATTGACTTCAAAAAACGTGAGGCACTGTGTGAATTCCGTGTCAATTAAATTTATTTCTTCTTCGAATTTGGAGAAATAATATCGGAACAATTTTCATAAATAATATCGTGTAAAATCAAATGTGCAGCTAACGCAATTTGACTGTAGTTTTGTGAACAATTCCCAAATCCCGCTGCTTTATTTTGCCACATGTTCATGATCAACTTTTGTGTCCCCTCTTTCGGTTGTATTTTATCGACAACAGCAGCTACATTATAGGCTCCCGCGTGATAGACATGAAGGACAAGAAGTCTAAACCAAATTTCATTTTCATCATATTGAATCTGATGTTTTTCAAGAATGTTTTTAGTTTCGGGAATGCATATTTTTTTTAACAGACTTGCTGCGCCAAAAGCGGAACGGTTGAAATCTTTTCTTTCGTCTTTGGTTTTATTTACAATTAAGCCTTGGGCTCTTGCAACGCTAGGCATGAGTTGAAAAGGCCCATACGCTCCAGATACTGATTTTTTGAGCTGTCCGGGGCTTTCAATAAGAAGGATTGATTGTGCATACCATGGGTCAACACAAAGACTATCAAAAATTTCTATTCCCTTTGAAATAGATGGGTAGACATCGTCAAATTTGTAAAAATGATTTTTACCACTTGTTACATATACCAACTCATCTTCTTTGAGTTTATACTTGTCCCTTATACTGTCTCTAAACTTCTTCTTATTTTCCTTACTTAGATAGATCCAATTCGCAGAGGGGATCGTCTCTAAAACATGTCTGTTTTGTGCAATATTAACAACACATGTGTCTGGAGTTAGACACATGATTTTTTTCCAGAATTGAGGTTGTGGAAGTACGTCCCAACGTTTCTCGAAAATCTGGTTTGCTGAAATAATATGGCTCACGCTACTTTCATTATTAACCAATATTTTTTCGTCTTCCCAGTTTTTATCTTGTGAAAATGCTGAGCTGAGGTAAAGAAGTGCGCAAAGTGTAAGGTGGAATTTGGTCATATTCTAAATCTATGATTTAAACGAATAGTAGTGGACAGGTTACAAAATGAATTAGCAACATTCAAATGTGAAAAGAATTAACTTTGTGTATGCGAATATTGTTTTCAGTACTGTCGTTCCCTTTAATTTTTTTAATAAAAATGTATCAACTCTTTCTCTCACCACTTTTACCTAAATCCTGTCGATACGAACCTACGTGCTCATCATATACGATTGAAGCGATTAAGGTATGGGGTCCCTTTAAAGGAACTTTTCTTGGTGCGAAGAGAATTATATCCTGTAGACCCGGGGGAGGCTGTGGGCATGATCCTGTCCCTAAAAAAGATTAGTATTTATTTGATGCCCTCTGTCCTGATAGACGTTTAAATAAGAGATTAAATCATTAAACCCATTACAATCTTCAAGAATCTTTTTTATTGAAATGTTTTTATCAATTTGCTTTAATTCTTCTCTATTTTGAATCAGTTTAAACCATTCTTTCAAATGAATTACCCCTTTATTTTCAGTCTTTGGGAAATCACTGTAAGTTACAGACGAAAAGAAATCAATATTTTGCTTGGCTCTTGAAAACAACACATTTAATCTTTTGTGTCCATGGTTTAAATTAACAGGTCCAAAACGCATTTCAAACTTCTTTTCTGTATTAAAGCCATATCCAAAGCTCACAACCAAGCGGTCACATTCGTCTCCCTGTACTTTTTCTAATGGTTGGAAAAATAACGTATCATCATCAATTCTGTTTTCCAATAAAATTTTAATTTCTTGGCTTAAGTGCTCATAAACACACTCGAGTTGAGTTTCAGAAAATGCTACGATTCCTAGCTTTTCTTTTTTCCTAATGTTTTTAGTGATAAAAGACGCGACTTTTTGCGCTTCAATAACATTCTTTCGGTTTGTAAATTCCCCATTTTTAATATAGTGATGTTCAATGGGATTTTCTGAAACATTGGTGTCTTGAAACGCTTTTAATCGATTGCCATAAAAGTGGTTGTTTGAATACGATATTAGGTGGGGGTGTGCACTTCTATAATGATTTGAAAGGAAGATGTGTTTTAAGTAATAATTGGCGTGATGTAATAGATCAATTTCTAAGCTTTGTTTCTTTTTAAAAAAGCTACTTGGAGACATTTGTTCTGGATCACCACAGATAATCGTCCTGCGGGCTCTTTGCAATGCCCCAACAGAATGACTTAGTAAAAGTTGACTTGCTTCATCAGCAATTAAATAATCAAAAAGATCATTTTTTAATGGGATACTATCGGCTAATGCATTTGGATTAGACATCCATATTGGTTTTAAAATCCGAATCCATAATAATGCCTCAGAATCGAACAAGTCTCTTATTGAACGATGGGCTCTTTTTTTACCAAATTCTTTTACCAGTATCGACTTGCCTTTTTTTAATTTTGCACGAAATGTTTTTTGTTCATCACTTAATTTTCTCGGGGGTGTTTTGGTTAAATCTTCATAATTTTTAAAAAGCTCATACTGTTGTGAAATCAGTTGTTGTGCATAGATGTCAGATTCCTTTCCGAAATTTGAATTGATTGAATTGCAATCGTCGATAAAATGATTTAATGAAAACTTTTTTAATTCGGGATTTCTGATTAAAATCTGAGAATATATAGATCTCTCAACAGTTGTTTTAATCTCTTCTATTCTTTCACTTAAGTAAGGAAATATATTCTTTGGAAGAAGGATCAATTTGGGCCATGATTCTAATAAGTGTTCTTTGTTTTCCATGAACTTATTTAGAATATAAATAGGTTCATCGTTTGGTTCAAAATCAAAAGAATGTTTTAAAAAATTAATTGCTCTATAAAGGTCTTTATGGCTTATGTTATTCTCTTCAGTATCCTTGTTTTCAAGATACAGATTCCAATTATGAATATCAGTGTTTTCAATAAGACTATTGATAAGAGGAAGTTCCGTCTCGATGTCTTGAATTCCTATGTCAAACAACTTGTTTTCAAGTGTGCTTTGACGCGCTTTCTTTTTATTGTATTTAATCCTATTCTTAATTTGAGATTCGGGATTAGCACTAGGAGAACGCGACCATTTTCTCCAGGTAAAAAACCATTTTATTTTGTATTTTAAAAGGTGTTTTTTCTTAAATAAATCGTAAAGAAATTCAAGCTCTTGTAGTGATGGGTGTCTCAACCAATGTTGCTGCTCAGAGTCTAGAGCTTCTATAATTCGCCTGTTGTTGTAATAGTCTTTTTCAAGACGCTTAAACTCATCTTTTTCACGAATAAAATGACCATATTTATTGTAAGAGTCTTGTTTGAATGAATGGAATTGCAATAATTGATATAAGATCAAATGGAGGTCTTTCCAAACTATTTTTTTTCTCTTTGATTTGAGCTCATTTAGCACCTTGATAACCGGAGCCAATTCTTTCGAGAATTTTAAAAATGCTTCATTTAAAACAATGGGATTAATTGTCTTTGCAATGGAAAGCACTTTGACGGGTATTTGCTTTATTATATTTAAAGAGGAATTGTAAGTATCAATCCTAATATTATCTCGTTTACCTAATTGAAAATCAGTTTTTCGATTTCTTTCTATGAGCTCAATAAGTTCAAACGTTGAGCATTTTTGTTTTTGAGCCTCTTCATTAATGACATTATATATGTTCAATTGTTTCTGAAAGTCCTTGAAGCATAACTGTATTGGTTTTGGTTTTAGCTGATTGAAAAAGTCCCAGCCGTTTTTTAATTCAAAGATGAACGCCCTGTTTGGGTGTCTAGAAGGAATCTGGAAAGACAGAAGATTTAGACCTTTGAAATTTAATTTGTTTTCAATAACATCAAGTGCTACTTTCTTTTCCGAGCAAAGAAGCACAGATTTATTGGAGTTCAACATATCGCCCAATAAATTTCCTATAACTTGTGACTTTCCAGTCCCTGGTGGTCCTTGAACTACTACTGATGCCTCTGACAACTTGTCGTACACCTGAAGTTGGTCATCATCATTTCTAAAAAGGTGGTAATTGGTTTTAAGCTGAATGTTTCTACCACTCGATTCATTACCACATATTTCATTTAATGCATCAGAATAACCTTTTTCCTTATCAATAAGCTCGTCTATTTCTCTCAAAAAAGAAAATCTCTTGGGATGAAAATTGCCTATAAAAGATATTTCTTCTTCGCAATCCTCAGAATGCACATTACACGCGGATTGAAAGTCTTCAATTTCTTTAATCGACGCTTCTTCTTCTGCTGGTATTTTAAATTGATTGACTAAATACGGATTCAGTATTTTTTCTTCTTCTAATTCCACCAATGTATAACTATCATTCGATTTAATGAATTCTAATTCGACGGGAATCAAAAAAATGGGTGCAATATTGGTTTTAAAATTATTCGTTATTCGTACAATTCCTTTAGAAATGCAAATGGGGTTTATACCTGATTTTCTTTCTAAAGAATTGGCCTTTTTCAAAATCCCCCTCAGTTTTTGTAAATCTAAATCTCCGCTTTTTTCATACTTACAAGTTTTATTAGAATCGATATGAACCAAAAGGTCACTATTGGGGAATATAAGGACCTCCTCTCTTAAATCTTTTAAAAATGAAACTATTTCTTTCAAACGTTAAGTGTGTATTCAAAATTAGCAATTCAAATGAATGATTCGAATAAAGCAACTTTTATTAAAAGATCTCGTTAAAATATTGCATTTAAACCACGTGAAATAGCTAATTTAGTTTTAACAAGAGCGTCTTTAAGACAATCTTGGACAAGATTGATTGTGTAAGTGGTAAAATTTAAAAATAGGTCAAATGGCTTTATTGAATAAGTTTATGAAGAGGATTTCGGTTTTTCTTGTCTTTTGTTTGCTTGGAAGTTTTCAGGTGTTTTCACAAAATTCTAATTTTTCCACCACTGATGCAGATCAGTGTCCTGGTAACTTATTTACATTAAGTGCAGAAGACAATTCACTACTAACCTATAGCTGGACCATTACTGAGCAGGGTGGGGGGGCAACTACTTACAATGTTAATCCTATTGCATTTGTTTTAACAAATCCAGGTATTTACGATGTTGCTTTGACAGTCTCCGACGGTGTTTCCTCAAGTACAACTTCTGAAATAGGATTCTTAGAAGTTTTTGATATTCCGACAATTGATTATTCTGTGACCGCTGCTCCTTATTGCGAGCCCGCAGTAGTTGATTTTACGAGTAATTCAACTCCAGGTTCTGGGTCAATTGTGAGTTATCAGCTTTTCACCGACGGAACGGCTTATTCTTCGCAGGATGTACAACATACTTATGCCTCCACCGGGACTTATTCGGTAAATATTTCTATACAAAATTCAAATGGGTGCTCAGCCTCTGATGATCTAGCAGATATTGTGGTGTCAACAAATCCGGCATTAACAAGTCCATTAAACCCCAATACGATATGTAGTGGCAGTGTATTTAATTATACCCCGACAAGTTCTATAGGGGGAAGTACATTCACATGGGTTAGGGTAGCGAATCCTGATATTTCGGAGGCCCCTTCTAGTGGAAATGGAAACATTTCAGAGGCATTAACGAACACCTCGGGATCAAACGTATCGGTTACCTATCAAGTGACAAACACTTCTCCAACTGGTTGTGCGATCGTTGAAAATGTAATAGTAACGGTTCAGGCATTACCAACGGTGTCCATAAATAGTCTCAATGTATGTACTGGTTCAACCGGTGTGCTCACCGCTACTCCTTCAGTAGGGGGAGGAAATTATTTATGGTCAACAACTGAAGTCAGCCAAAGTATAACGGTTTCTGCAGTAGGAACATATTCAGTTACCTATTCAGTTGGGTCCTGTGCAAGCTCTCCTGCCAGTGTGACAGTAACAGAAACTGCACCTCCGGTACTTACTGGTGTTTCTATTTCAGAATCTTCAGGATTGGCTAATGATGATGGTTCCATTTGTGAATTGGATAATGTCAGTTTAACGGCTTTGCCGTCTTCAGGTACAGGCACTTATTCTTGGTCGAATTCGGCCAGCACAAGTTCTATTACAGTTTCTCCTTCTGCGACTACAACATATTCAGTGACATATACTGAAGGAGGTTGTACCAGTGCAGCATTGAGTCAAACGATTATAGTTAATAATCTGCCTTTGCCCAATTATAGTGCAACGGTTACCAACGGGTGTATTTTTCCTGGGTTCAACCCGGATATTACTACCGATTACACCTCGACTGCTACAGGAACTATTTCTTGGCAGTTCCCAGGTGGAAGTCCTAACACGGGGTCTGGAAATGGACCGATATCAGTAATATACAGTGCAGAAGGCGTTTACGATGCGACCATGACTATACTGTCTTCTGAAGGTTGTGAAATTACAACAACATTTAATAACACGATAGCCGTTGTTGAAGGTTTAACACCTACCTCAAATTTTTCAGTTACAAATGCAAACCCACAATGCCTTGAAAGCAACAGTTTCTGTTTTGAATATACAGGTTTTAATGCGGATACAATTGCTTGGGATTTTGGAGATGGTTCACCTATTGAATTTGCTGATGAAGGCAGTACAATCTGTCATACCTATGGGTCTATTAATACTTTTACAGTTTCAATAATTCCATATACTACCATAGGATCTATACTTGGTTGTTCGGGAGGAGGAACTTCTCTAGATGTAACAACTTTAGGACCCCAAGCTGCTTTTACTGCTGATCCAATTGATTGTGATGATCAATTAAACCGTTCTTTTACAAGTACATCTATCGGGACTTCACTAACAACACTTTATACTTGGGATTTCGGAGACCCTCCAAGTCCTATTGTTTCGGGCGTTACCTCACCGTCACATCTTTTTAGTGCATATTCACCATCAAATGTAGTGCCATATGTGGTTAGTTTAACTGTTGAAGACCCGGCTACCGGTTGTCCTGCGAATACAGTAACTCAAGATGTTTATGCCTTTCCAAATGATCAAGCTGCATTCGTTATGTATACGGATGCATCTTTTACTCAAGCCACGAATGAGGTTTGTTTAAATGACATATTGTGGTTTGTAAATGAAACTCCACTTCCCCAAAATACCAACCCATCAACCAATTCGGTACAAACACAATGGGATTGGAACTTAACCAATGGTATTCAGTGGTTTGGAAACTCTCAGTACAGAGGGTCTCCTGAAGATTTAGATTTCTCAGACAGTAATCCTTCATCATTCACTGGTGGAGTTGCATGGACACCTGGAGTTTACGATGTAGCAATGAGGAATAGCGCAGATAACAATGGTGTATTTTGTTACGACACTGTTATTAATACCATTACGGTACACGGAATCATCGGTTCTTTGAGTTTACCTGATACCGTTTGTATCGGAGACGTCTTTAGTTTAACTGATAATTCAACATCACCTATGACATCCATTGTTCAAAGGGACTGGGATTGGGAAAGTGATGGTTTCATTGATTTATCTGGTAATGATCCAAATCCGAGTCATAGTTTTTCTGTGCCTGGTGATTACACTGTCTCCTTGACTTGTACTGATGCATTCGGATGTCCTCAAACAATCACAGAACAAATCGTAGTAAGGGAAGTTGTAGCCTCTTTTAATGTAGATAGAACTTTTATTTGTGATGATGAAGAAGTAACGATTACAGCTAACAATTCCACTAGTTTTGGCCCGTTGACATACAGTTGGACGGCAGTTTCAAATGTGACACCGAATACTTCAAGTGCTACACTTCCTGGATCGTTTTTATTTAATGATGAAGGAAATCACACGATAAATTTGACGGTAACAGATAACTTGGGATGCACAGACAATACTACCACAGATATAGAGGTTTTTGATGTTGTTGCAGATGGGTCGGGAAATCCAAACGTTGCTTCTTGTTTTAACCCACCAACCGTTGTTACATTTACCAATACTTCCAGTAATAATGTTGATCCAAGTTCTATTTTTTGGGACTTTGGAAATGGAGAAACTTCAACGGAAGCATCTCCAACTACCATATATACATCAGCGGGTTCATTTCCTGTTTCCCTTACAGTTGAATCTCTAACTGGCGGATGTACAAGCACGGTGATTGTTGAGACAATAGAAGTTGCAGGACCTTTTGGAGCAATAGCCATTACAAGTCCTGTTTTGGACGATTGTTCATGTTTGGATGTCGATATTGAGGTTACTACAAGCGATGTAGCTGAAGCTACTTTATTATTTGGGGATGGTTCTTTTCAAGCCGTTGCACTGAATGCATCTGAGACAATCACACATCAATATTGTAATTCGGGTACTAGCGCTCAGTCATTAACCCCAATACTATATATTGCCAGTGGAACATGTAACGGAAATATTACGGCAAATGAATCCGTTACCATTCAACCTCTACCGACAGTTGATAATCCGGGTGATTTTGAGTATTGTGAAGGAGATAATAGTACAGCCATTAATTTTACTGGAAACATTGGAGGGACTACTTATAATTGGACCAATACGAATGCAAATACAGGTTTTAACGTCTCAGGCACAGGAAATATACCATCATTTACGACATTAAATTCACAAGTTTCTTCCGATGAAGTTTCTGTGATTACTGTTACACCAGTTATTGATGCTACTGGTTGTTTGGGTGTCCCAGAAGTATTTAACATTACAGTTAAAAAGGCCCCTGTTGTAAATGCAGGTGTAGACGATGAAGTCTGCGAAATTGACAATTTCACACTAAATGGTTCGTTTGGAGGAGGTGCCTCATCAGCACAATGGTCTGGAGGCGCGGGAACGTACAATCCTGACAATCAGGATATGTCAGCGGTTTATACACCGACAGTTGGTGAAATCGCATCAGGTTCAGTAACATTTACACTTACCACGGATGATCCAGCAGGCGTTTGTCCTGCAGCGGCAAATGATATGATTTTAACTATTAATGCAGGTGTAATTGTAGATGCTGGTACTGATCAAACTATTTGCTCTAATGATGTGTTTACCACCAACGGTTCGATAGGAGGTTCTGCCAATTCAGGCCAATGGTCTACATCAGGTACAGGTTTTTTCTCTTCTGCTACAGACCTTATTACGACTTATAATCCACACCCTGATGATATAGCAGCCGGATTTGTTGTTTTAACCTTAGCAACTGATGATCCGCCAGGACCTTGCTTCTTAAGTGCTGATGATATGGTTCTTACTTTCAGTAATGCAGCCTCCATTTCTGCTTCAGGTCCATCTGAGATATGTGTAGGAGAAACAATTTCATTAAATGCTGTAATGGGGGGGACGGGAACAAGTGCGACATGGTCTAATGGTTCCGGAAGTTTTTCGCCTAATGCAAATAACTTGAATCCAATTTATACACCTACGAATGCTGAACATATTGCAGGAACAGTTTCTTTGATTGTTACTGTTGATGATCCAGATGGGGCGGGACCTTGTCTCAATGTTTCAGATCAAGTTGATGTGGCAATAAATGATACTGTTGATGTGGATGCAGGTATTGACGCGACGATCTGTTCTAACGATACATATACCTTGAATGGTTCAATTGGTGGCTCTGCATCAACCCTTATTTGGACAAGTAACGGTACAGGTTCTTTTGATGACGAGAATTCACCCAATGCAATTTATTCTCCGTCCGCAGGTGACATTGCTCTTGGTTTTGTTACCCTAACTATAACAACAGATGACCCTGTGGGACCTTGTACGGCATCTTCTGATGACATGTTGTTGTCATTCAGCATCGCTGCTACTGTTGATATTACATTAAACTCAACAGGGACATGTAACGCAGCTACTGTAAGCATAAGTTCTTCAATTGGTGGAACAGCTTCGTCAATTACATGGTCTGGTGGTAATGGGGTTTATTTTCCAAATATCAATACAGAAAACATAGATTATACGCCTACAGTTGCTGAAATTGGAGCCGGTGGATTGACACTTAATGCAACTACAGATGACCCCGATGGAGCAGGGCCTTGTTTGGCCGGAACGGATGATATTGTTATCGTAATTGATACTGACGTATTGGTTGATGCCGGGCCTAATGAGCCTGTCTGTTCAAATTTGGACATTCAGTTGTCTGGTTCAATTGGAGGTGCGGCAACATCAGCACAATGGACTGGCGGTAATGGTACCTATTCGCCGATTGATACAGATTTAAATGCCTTGTACACACCAACCTCGGCGGAAATAGCTAGTGGAACCATTACATTGACATTAACTACAGACGATCCCGCTGGTTCATGTACTGCCGAATCGGATGTTGTAACATTCACTTTTGAATCTCCTGCAATTGCAGATGCAAATTCAGATGCTACTGTATGTTCCGATGCCTCGATAGGTTTAAATGGCTCGTTTTCAGGAACAGCCAGCTCGGCCAGTTGGAGCACAAGTGGTTCAGGCGCTTTTGACGACATCAATTCTTTAACTTCAATTTATACGCCATCTGTCGCTGATTTAGCCAGTGGATTTGTAACGCTTACCTTAACAACAGATGATCCTGCGGGAATATGTACTCCAGAAAGCGATGACATGATTTTGACAATAAACGAGGCAGCTACTTTATCCGTTACCTCTCCTATAATTGAATGTGTTGGCGATGTCTTTATTTTGGACGCTACAATAGGTGGGTCTGCAACAACTGTTACATGGTCAAACGGAGGAGGTTTATTTACTCCTGATGTAAATACTGTGAGCCCCGACTACATTCCCTCGGCAATCGAAAATGCAGCAGGTTCAGTTTCGTTAATTATTGTAGTTGATGATCCTGATGGTGCTGGTCCTTGTACCTCATTATCTGATCAGATAGACATCACTTTAAACGATTCGGTTCAAGTTTCAGCGGGTATTGACGCCTCTATTTGCTCCGATGATGATATTACACTCAATGGTTCAATAAATGGTTCGGCTACTTCAGCGACTTGGACTTCAAGTGGTACAGGGTCATTCGACGATGCAGATTTATTAAACGCCACATACACGCCTAGTGCTGCCGATTTGGCTTCTGTGAATGTTACGTTAACCTTAATGACTGATGATCCATTAGGACCATGTACTTCATCATCTGATGATATGGTATTGACAATTAGTGAGGCTGCAACTATATCTGTGTCCCCGTCTTTAGATGAATGCATTGGTCAGACGATATCGCTTATTGCTTCGATTGGGGGTTCTGGAACCAATGTGACTTGGACAAATGGAGGAGGATTGTTTTCTCCGAATGTTAATTCTTTAACACCAGATTATATACCTTCAACTGCTGAAAACACAGCGAATTCTGTAATATTGACCGTTACCGTAGATGATCCAGACGGCACGGGTCCTTGTTTATCTATTAGCGATCAGGTAGATATTGTCTTAAATGATACGGTAACAGTATCGGCTGGTTTAGATCAAACGGTTTGTTCTGACGATGACATATTTTTAAATGGTTCAGTTGGTGGATCCGCAACTTCAGGAACTTGGACTTCAAGTGGTACAGGGTCATTCGACGATGAAAATTTATTAAACGCGACATATACACCAAGTACTGCTGATTTAATTGCAGGAAATGTAGATTTAATTCTAACTACAGACGACCCTATTGGACCCTGCAATCCTAATTTTGATATGGCTACATTTACATTTGTTGAGGTTCCTACTGCCGACGCGGGAGTCGACCAAGATATTTGCGCTGGACAGGCAGTGGATATTTCTGCTACGATTGGAGGAACGGCTACATCTTCAACTTGGTCTAGTGTTGGAACTGGAACTTTTGATAATGCCTCAAGTGCGATTACATCATATACTCCAAGTGCAAATGATATCACAAATGGATCCGTTACAATTACTCTTTCTACTGACGATCCATCTGGCGTTTGTGGCATTACCACTGATGATCTTGTCATTAACATATTTTCTTTAGCCATAGTTAACGCAGGAGTAAATCAAACGATTTGTTCAGATGTCAATGCCGTATTAGGAGGAACATTAGGTGGTTCTGCCACAAGTGCTTCTTGGTCATCTTCAGGCACGGGAACATTTATACCCGATGTCAATGCATTGAATGCAAGTTATGCGCCTAGTCCAGCAGATATTTCCAATGGCACTGTAGTAATAACTATTTTAACGAATGATCCGGTAGGTCCTTGCAACGCGACTTCAGATCAATTTACCCTAACAATAGAACCAGAGGTTGTTGTAGATGCAGGAATTGATTTCACCTCATGTTCAGGAATTGATGTTCCATTAAATGGTTCAATTACTGGAGGAATAACAACAGGAGCATGGTCAGGAGGATTTGGTATTTTTACACCAAGTGCGACAGAACCCAACGCAATTTATGCTCCAACTGCAGCAGAATTTAGTGCAGGAAGTCTAACACTTACATTGACATCAGATAACCCGGTAGGAGTTTGTCCTTCCAATACTGATAATATACTTATTTCATTTTCATCTTCTGCCACTGTTTCAGCAGGTCTTGATGAAGTGATCTGTGAGGGAGATGACGTAATTTTAAATGGAGTTGTAGGAGGTTCAGCGGTAAGTGCAACTTGGTCTGGAAGCGCAGGTGTTTTTGCCCCTGGAAATGCGGCGTTAAACCCTACATTTACTCCTTCTTTGGCTGATATCGCGAACGGTTCAGTCGTATTGACAATCACCTCAAATGACCCAGCAGGACCTTGCACCGCTTCAACGGATCAAATGGAAATTACAATCAATCCATCGCCAGATTTATCTTCTTCTTTAAATTATGATGCATGTTCTGGATTGCCTGTTGACTACGCTATAACTAGTGCAGTACCTTCAACGTTCTCTTGGCAAGCACAAAGTGATCAACCAAACCTGACTGGCGAATCATTAGTTGCACAAAATTCGGCAAATATAGATGACATTTTAATTAACAATTCTGGGGTGGTTCAGCCAATCAATTATTTGGTTACTGCCACAGCCTCAGGAACAGGATGTATTAGCGCCGACCAAATAGTCACAGTTAATGTGAATCTGGTTTCTACAATGAATCTTCCAGCCAATCAGAGTGTTTGCATGAATGACAACACTGCTGATGTATTTTTCTCTGGTTCAGATCCGTTATTAACTTTTGAATGGACAAATGACAACCCATCAATTGGCTTACCAGCGAGTGGAACAGGTAGTATTATCTCTTTCGTAGGTCTAAATTCTACTGCGGTAAATCAAATAGCAAATATTACAGTTACGCCTTTACTGGATGGATGTCCAGGTACTCCTCAAATATTTATTATAGAAGTTTATCCAAATTCAACAGTTGATGATCCATTAGATCAAATCGCTTGTGATGGCGTGCTCACAACAGATGTTGTCTTTACTGGTTCTGATCCGGGAATAACCTACAACTGGTCGAATAACAACACATCGATTGGATTGGCAAATAATGGTTCAGGTGATATACTTGGATTTACTGCACAAAACACCTCAAATAGTCCAGTATTGGCTACAGTCACGGTTACTCCGAGTTTAAATTCATGCCCTGGTGACGCTGAATCATTTGATATAATTGTTAACCCTTCGCCAGAAATGATTGTTCCTGTAGATCAAACGATATGTGTAACAAACAATACAACAGACGTGATTTTTACTTCGAATGTTGTAGGTGCAACTTATTCATGGGTAAATGACAATACTACGATTGGTCTTGTCGCATCGGGTAATGGAGATATTCTATCGTTTACAACTCAAAACTCGACGGGTTTAATGGACACAGCAAATATTACAGTAACTCCAAATTATAATGGATGTGACGGCCCTAGCGTAAGCTTTCAAATAATTATTACACCAATCCTTCAAGTTGATCCCATTCCTTCTGATGACTTCTGTGCTGGAGTTGATTTTATAGGAGTTACATTCACTGGAAATGTTTTAACTACTGTATATGATTGGACCAATGACAATACGTCTATTGGCTTAGCCTCCAGTGGAACAGGAAACATTTCCGGATTTACTCTAGAGAACACGGGAACTGTAGATCAGGTAGCAACGATAACCGTTAACCCTGTACTGCCTGGATGCACAGGTATATCTGAAGTATTTACAATTACAGTTAAGCCGGTGCCAACGGTTGCAGTCTTGCCGTTAACTCAAGATTTATGTCATGATGAACCTACATTACCAATTGATTTTTCTGGGAATATAGTAACTGCAGATTATGACTGGACAAACGATAATGTATCTATTGGTATAGGAAGTCCTGGTTTTGGGGATATCCCATCTTTTACAGCAACCAATACTGGACTTGTAAGTGAAACTGGAAACTTCCTTGTTACACCATCTTTTAATGGTTGTACTGGGGAATCTGAAACTTTCACTATTACCGTTAATCCCAAACCAACAGTTTTTCCAACGGCACCTCAAGAGCTATGTGCAGGAGAGCTTACCGACGATATTATTTTTAATGGAAACTTTGGACTTACAGCAACATATAATTGGACCAACGATAATATATCCACAGGAATACCGGCGTCAGGATCAGGGGATATTTTATCTTTTATTGCTCAAAATGTAACTGCAAATGTTCAAGTTGCTACAATTACCGTTACTCCTACACTTAACGGTTGTGATGGTATACCAGAAACAATTATTATAACAATAAAGCCTATTCCTACTATTGATGGACCAATTCCCTCTCAAGCTTTGTGTGTAAATACCGCTTCAGATGAGGTTGTTTTTACAGGAAATATTCCACTCACCACCAATTATAATTGGGTGAATGATAATGTTTCTATAGGTCTTGGAGCCATTGGAGTTGGAGATATTCCATCGTTTATTGCTCAAAACACAGGAAATACGGTCATTACATCAACCATTACCGTTACACCCGAGCTCAATGGTTGTTTTGGCTCACCAATTAGTTTTACGATTACTACGGTTGATCCGGTCCCTGTTGTTGTAGATCCTGCCGATCAATTGTTATGTGAGGGAGACTTAACCGACGATGTTATTTTTACTGGACCAAATCCAACGACAAGTTTTATATGGACCAACGATAATACTTCCATTGGTCTTGCTGCGAATGGAACAGGAGATATTTTAGCGTTTATGGCAGACAATACAAGCTTAATAGATCAGGATGCGACAATTACAGTGACTCCCGAATTTAATGGGTGCTTAGGAAATTCACAGACCTTCTTAATCAGTGTAAAACCAAAGCCAAATGCTTTTGCCACACCTGCCACTCAAGAACATTGTTCTGGTGAAAATTCGGATGAAATATTTTTTACTGGTGATTTAGTTGGAACTCAATATGATTGGTCGAATGACAATGTATCTATCGGACTTTCTGCATCTGGAATTGGTGATATCCCACCCTTTACAGTTATAAATAGTAGTAATGCCATTCAAACGTCGACAGTTACCGTTTTACCATCTTTTAATGGTTGCGATGGAGATGAAATTACAGCAACAATCGTTGTAAATCCAATTTCCACTGTTGTAGTTTCATCTGGTATTGACGAGTACTGTCACAACGACCCCACGCTAGATTATATTTTTAATGGTAGTAGCGGAACGTCAACATACAATTGGGTCAATGACAATACATCAATTGGTCTTCCTGCCACCGGGGCGGGGGACATACTATCTTTCACAGCAACAAACACTGATCTCGTCAATCAAATTGCAACGATAACTGTTGAACCCGTATTAAATGGGTGTGTAGGAGTTACACAAGTTTTTCAAATATTAGTTAAACCAATTCCAACTGTGGATGCGGTTCCAAATCAAAACATCTGTGCAAACGATGATACTGATGCAATCTTATTTGAAGGTACAATGAACGATACAACCACCTTTGGTTGGACTCATGACAATGTCTCTATTGGTTTATCCTCAAATGGAACGGGTGATATACCATCATTCGTTGCATCTAATATTAGTCAAGATATACAAGAGGGTAATATAACAGTTACTCCTATTTTAAATGGGTGTATCGGTACAGCTGAAACAGTTACCATAACTGTAAACCCAATTTCAACAGTAAATGCAGTAAGTGATACAGTGTGTTCGGGAGAAATTGTACCTCAAATAGATTTTACTGGAAATAATTCGAGTTCAGTCTATACATGGATTAATGATAATAACTCAATCGGTTTGGGGCAAACAGGTAATGGATCTATCCCTGCATTTGTTGCTGATAATCTCGGGACAACAACTCAAGACGCAATGATTGTCATTACGCCTTCTGTAAATGGATGTCCGGGTATTAATGATACGATTCATATCGTTGTATATCCGACACCTATGGTTGATCCCATAGTAGATTTGGAGTATTGCGCAGAACAGTCCACTATACTTATTCCTTTCACAGGAAATATGTCAATAAACCAATATGATTGGGTTAATGATAATTCGGCTATTGGGCTTGTAGGTTCGGGAATTGGCGATATAAATGCATTTACCACTACAAATACTGGGGTTTCTGATTTGATTGGATTAGTGACAGTGACACCAAGTGCAAATGGTTGTGTTGGTGCAGCAGAAGATTTCTCCATTATTGTACACCCTTTACCGGATGTGAATGCTGGTTTAGATACCACTTTGTGTTTTGGTCAATATGTCACTTTAACTGCAACTGGGGCAATTAGCTATGCATGGGATAATGGCGTGGTTAATGGTGTTCCATTTTACCCAAATTCTACGATTACGTATACTGTAATAGGAACCGATGCAAATTTATGTCAAAACACAGATGATATCACCGTAACTTACCTCTTAGATATTCCACCTGTTGTTGATGCTGGACCGGATCAAGCAATCTGCCTTACAGATGATGTTACATTAACGGCTGGAGGAGATGCTATACTTTATCAATGGAACAATGGAGTTCAAGATGGAATACCATTTGCTCCAGGTGCTACAGATATTTATGTTGTAATTGGTACAGCTGCCAATGGTTGTTTGGAAGCAGACACAGTGGAAGTTATCGTTAATCCATTACCTAGCATCACTGCAAATGCGTCTGATGACTTTATATGTGATGGGGAAAGCACCATTCTTTGGGGAGAGGGAGCCGATATTTATATTTGGGACCAAGGGGTACTGGATAGTGTTTCTTTTATCCCTACGACTACGGCCACATATACAGTGATAGGTTACGATATTAATGGTTGTACAGACACCACAGACATTGAGGTAATCGTTAATCCTTTGCCTAATGTTTTATTTTCAACTGATATGACTTATGGTGGATGCGTGCCATTTTCACCGACATTTACAGATTTAACAGAAAACCCTTCAAGTAATGAGGTTTTATGGGTATTTGGCAATGGAGCATCCTCAACACAGATGGGAAGTGTTATCAATACCTATGATTCATACGGGTGCTATAATGTTACCTTAATAAGTACCACTGCAGACGGATGTACAGATTCTTTAACTCAAGATGATTTTGTCTGTGTTAATCCAGTTATGGCTTCCTTCTACCCAGATGTATATGAGCAATCTGTAATTAATCCAATATTTGAATTCACGAATGAATCTGAAAATGCCACATCATTTCAATGGTTCTTTGGGGATGGAACACAAAGTGATTTTGTAAATACCACTCACTTTTATGATTCTTATGGGGTGTATAATGTGGCATTGGTGGCCATGGCAGAAGATGGATGTACTGATACAGCTTATGTGGCGATAACGGTAAATGATGAAGTTCTGTTTTATGTACCAAATAGCTTTACGCCAAATGGTGATGGTAAAAACGAAGTGTTTATACCGGTTCTAACCGCAGGTTACGACAGGAGTCAAGGGTATGAGTTTAGCGTATATAACCGTTGGGGTGAACAAATATTTTTCTCTGAAACTCCTGGTGAAGGTTGGGATGGAACCTATAATTCAGCTCCAGCTCAAAATGGAACTTATATTTGGTATGTCAAATTCAAGGATTCTATGAATAATTTAATCTACAATCATAGTGGTCATTTCAATCTGATTAAGTAATACAAAAGGTTTTATCGTTTATTTTACCGTAATTATCTATTTTTGCATAGAGCAAATCAGTCTATCGCTTTTTTAAAGAGGAAAGTCCGGACAGCACAGAGTATCACACTTCCTAACGGGAAGGTCCATTTATGGAACAGACAGTGCCGCAGAAAATATACTTCCAGTAATTCATTATTGGTAAAGGTGAAATGGTGGGGTAAGAGCTCACCGCATTTTTGGTGACAGAAATGGCATGGTAAACCTTGTGAGCTGCAAGACCAAGTATATCGAGAATTGAGGGTTACTCGCCCAATCTCGAAGGGTAGGTTGCTAGATTCTAATCGTGAGATTAGAGCAAGATTAATGATAGACAGTCAAATTGTTATTCAATGAGATGTACAGAATCCGGCTTATGATTTGCTCTTTTTTTATTTGATAATACTAACGGTTCCAGTCCGTCTAACCAAAATAGGATTTGATGACAATTCAATGGTATAGTAATAAGATCCAACAGGCAATACGGATCCATTATATGTTCCGTTCCAGGGCTTACCTGAATAGTTTCCCTCTATAGATTCATAAATTTTATTGCCCCACCGATTGTATACATATACAATGTTGTTGGGCCAAATAGTGTCTAATTCGTCTAATTTCCAAAAATCATTTATTTGATCATTGTCAGGTGTAAAAGCAGTTGGTATTACAAATTCGCAGTTTATAATTTTAAATTCAAATGACTCTTCATCTGCACATCCTTCATTTTCATCATAAATATAAATGACTTGAGAGGTAGTCAAAGGAAAACTTAAAGTCAATCCATTATTTGCTTGAGAATTATCGTAATAATTCTCATTTCCTGAAAGTTCGTAACCTTCAATTTCAGGTAATTCATATAATGGATTTTCTTCGCATACGATGAGCGAAGAGGTGGAGAACGCATTCAGAATATTAGGAGTAGCAGTTACAGTAATTAAATATGAAACTTCGTCTTCACATTCTCCAATAATGTCATAAATGTAGATGAGTTGTGTGCTATTTATTGGATCACCTATACTCAAAGGTGTTCCGTTACCTTGGCTTTCTGTGTAATATGACACATTTCCCGAAAGATTTGATCCAGTAATGTTATCTAAAACAAATACATCACAAACAGAGGTGTCAAGTTTTATATCAATAGAGGGCGCACCTGGGTTTTCCAAATCAATACTTTCGGGAGAAGTGAACGTACATTCACCCAATGTAATTGTGAAATCTGAATATAGGCCCGCTTGAAATCCATTTAAAATTATGTTGCCTGAGACATCTGAAGTAATAATTTCGGGATTGCTCGCAATTGATAAAGAATCATATACCAATCCGTAATTCGAAGAAGGCAAGAGTCCGCTAAGGGTTATCGAACCATCTGTTGAATTACATTCACTCGGGTCAACTCCTGATATATTGAAAATAGGAATATCATAAATGATTACATCAACGGCAGCTGTATCTGTACACCCGTTATTATTATTTACAATAAAATAAGTGCCTGAAACTCCAATCGTTGTTTCATTGGAAATAGATGTGTTAGCGTCAGGATCAGCCCAATAAGTATAAGCTCCTGTATTTGAACTTCCAGATGTAATGTCATTAGAAGTGAGGTTAATGGTTTCGGGTGCGCACACAGGGTCTGGATTAGTTATTTGAAGTGATGGAATAGAAGGAGCCGTGAAGAGCGCATTTTCTGTATAGGTGCATGCTACATCGTCTGAAAAAAAGGCGGTTACATCTAAATCTTGACCATCTGGGATGAGACCTGTTAAAGTTACTGTTTGGGGACTTGAGGTTATGGGGAATGAGAAACCCAAACCATAAACAATTAAATTTCCATTTGCAGGAGGGTTGGAATATTCTACCGTAATATCTACATTATATGTATTGTCATTATTACAACTTAGTACAAATGCTGATAAGTCCAGAATTTCACATGTAGATGGAACGGGGAGATTATAGGTTTCCGTGCATCCTGATGGATAGGTATCATGATAATTAATGAAAATGGAAGAAGCTTGACCCTGCGTGGTAATAGAAAAAGTATTACAGAAAATATTTGTATTGTGGGTCGGAAAGATGCCTTGAACCTGCCATCGAACAGCGTTATTTCCATTTACAAGTGATCCGATGTATTCATCTCCTCCTGACGTAAATACTGATCCGGGCGTATAACTGATTACATTTGCAAAAGTTCCTCCTGAAAATTCCAATTGAAACCAATCAGGTATTCCTTCTAAACCTAACATTTCAATACATAATTCAACTTCATATGTATAAGTTCCGTCAGCATTATCGGTTTGATTGATTAAAGTGAAAGAGGCATCGTCACAGGAAAAAGCTTTAAGACTGATCACCATTACGAAAAGTAGGGATAAACAATTTGTCATATTGAAAATGATTATTGAAATTTCTGTAGTCGCTTGTTGAAATATTTATTTTGCAACGCAAAGATATAAAGGATTGTTCTATTTCCTATGAAGAATTGACCCCTTTGATATAAGAGAAGGCTATTTTAAGATACTCACAATACCCGTTTTATTTTTAGAGGTGTTGTCGTTGTATTCAATAACATAATAGTAGGATGCTACTGGAAGAATATTTCCATTGTAATCACCACTCCATGGTCTTTGGCTGTACGCCCCTTTATCAGATTCATATACTTTATTTCCCCATCTGTTGTACACGCTGACAACATTGTTTGGATAAATTACATCAATAGCCCCGAGGTTCCATTTGTCATTGACTTGGTCATCGTCAGGAGTAAATGCCGTTGGGATGATGATTTGGCAATCTTCAAATATTATACTTACTTCTGCAGGCAATCCTTCACATCCATTCTCAGTAGCTGTTACATAATACGTAGAGCTTCCCAGAATCACATCAGGGGTATAGCTTTGTGTGCTTCCAATAAGTTCACTTAGAGAAGCATCAATATACCAACTGTAGCCTCCTGTACTTCCCGAAGCTTGTATGTCTTCCAGAACAACATTCGAGCAGTAGCTTTCATCTTGACCCACTATAGGAGCATCAGGAGTGGTATTGATATTTATTGTTTGTGTTTCACTCAAAGAGATGTCACAAGAGTTATCGGTAAGAGATGTTAGTACATATACACCTTCAGTATTTCCGAGATCGATATTGGAACTACTTGATGTAATCGATAGAGGGTTTCCATTTAAAGTATACTCTAAGGTGTAATCCGGTGTTCCACTGACCTCTGCAAAAAGGTTATTGATAGCCTCTCCTTCACAGTAGGTTCCTTCTCCTGTAAAGCTGACCAAGGTTGGTAGCTCATTGATGGTAATCTCAAAAGAGATTTCATTGCTACATGCACCATTGGCATCATAGATGTATACCGTTTGTGAGCTTGTAATGGCATCTACAATAACAGTTCCTCCATTGTTTTGAAGGTCTGAATAGTAGTTTTCATTCCCTGAAAGATTTGTTCCAGAAATACTCAAGGGCAAGAAATAGCTCTCACATGAATCTTGAGGTCCTGGATCAGTAAGTGAAGGCGTATAATCTACAGTTATCGTAAAGCTAGACTCATCAGCACAGGTTCCAAGAATGTCGTAAATATAAATGGTTTGTGTGGCTGAAATTACATCCCCAGCATTAAGAGGCGTCCCCCCACCATTAGCTTCTGTGTAATAGCTTTCATTACCAGAAAGATTCGATCCTGTAATATCTGCCAATGTATAAGTATCACATTCGGTCAAGCTAGATTGATTGTCTATGATTGGTGCTCCGGGGTTGTTTAAATCTATCACATCAACCGAGGTGTATTCACAACCATTTAAGGAAATTGAGAAATTGGTATATACTCCTGCCAACAATCCATTAATAACAAACTTTCCTGTAACATCTGTTGTCATTAAAGAAACTTGCGAGGCAATATTCAAAGAATCATAGCCTAATGTATATGAAGTATTCGCATTCAACCCACTAATGGTAATGCTTCCATCACTCGCGTTACACACACTAGGATCAGTTCCAGAAATAGTGAATGAAGGTGTGTTGTTTATTGTGAGATCAAGAGTTACTGTACTATCACATCCTGCAGTATTCGTCAATATCCAAGTAGCACTATTGTTACTTGTCGTATAGGTATTGCCATCTATCCAAGTGTAGGTATCACATGACGTTTGTGAATCTGTTCCACTATTGGAGTTGGTAATGGTAAGATCAAGGGTTACCGTACTGTCGCATCCTGAAGCATTTGTCAATATCCACGTAGCACTATTGTTACTCGTCGTATAGGTGTTGCCATCTATCCATGTATAGGTATCACATGCATTTTGCGTGTCTATTCCGGTATTAGAGTTTCCTATTGTTAAGTCTAATGTGACCAAGCTATCACATCCGCCACTTGCTGTTAAGAGTATTGTTGCTGTATTATTACTTGAAGTGTAAGTAACTCCATCAATCCATGTGTAAGAATCACATGCGCTTTGTGCATCTGTTCCTACAAGAGAATTGTCTATGGTTAAATCCAATGTCACCAAGCTGTCACAACCCGTCATAGAGCTCAACATGAAAGATGCCGTATTATTACTTGTGGTATAGGTATTGCCATCTATCCAAGTGTAGCTATCACATGCTCCCTGAACATCTGTGGTACTGTATGAATTATTGATGGTGAGATCAAGAGTTACAATAGAATCACAACCATTTGCTGCACCACCTGCAATGGTAAGTGTCGCTGAGCTATTAGAGGCGGTGTAGGTATTTCCATCAATCCATGTGTAAGAACCGCAGGCTGTTTGTGTATCTGTACCCGAAACTGAATTGCTGATGGTGAGATCAAGAGTTACAATAGAATCACAACCATTTGTTGCGCCACCTACAATGGTAAATGTTGCCGTATTGTTTGAAGCCGTGTAGGTATTCCCATCAATCCATGTGTAAGAACCGCAGGCTGTTTGTGTATCTGTTCCGTTCACAGCATTGCTAATTGTCAAGTCCAAGGTCACAAGGGAGTCGCATCCATTTGCTGCACCTCCTAGAATATTGAACGTTGCTGAATTATTTGAAGCGGTATAAGTATTTCCATCAATCCAAGTGTACGAACCACAAGCGATTTGGGTATCTACACCGATTGAAGCAGAATTAATGACTAAATCTAAAGTGACAGTCGAATCACAACCATTTGCTGCGCCACCTGCAATGGTAAATGTTGCTGTATTATTTGATGCGCTATAGGTGTTCCCATCAATCCATGTGAATGGATTACAAGTAGATTGATAATCGATTCCTGCCAATGGGCTGGCATTGATAGGGGAATCGGTATAAACTCTAATATTGTCCACAGCCAATCCATAAGCCCACTGCCCACCGTCATTATAATAAAACCTTATCTGCACATTGGCTTGTCCAATATATGGGTTCAAATCAATTATATTTCCGTTCACCCAAGGAGTAGTCAGTGTATTGTTATTATTTGTACTGGTGTTGGCTAAACTAGAAATGGTATTCCAACCTGTTCCATTATTGATTTGAACTTCAGCGGTTTCATATGTTTCAGCTGAAAAGGCATGGTCAAACTCTAAGAATATATTTGCTGTATATCCAGTAAGACTAAATATTGGAGAGGTTAATTGATCATTGGATTTATCACAATCACATGCATCATCATTGGAGTAAGCAAATTGGGTATTATTTGTTGGTTCTATGATCCAGAATTGACTAGACGCTGTATTTGTAGTTCCGTTTTGAAAGAGGTCTGACCCAGCCGCTCCTTGAGTTGTAAAATTTCCTATTCCGCCTCCTTCAAAGTCTTCGTATAAAATGTTAGAGGCAACAAAATTGGCATCTAAAATGGTTAAGGTATATATACTTGATGTTAGTGAAGCAACAGCATCTCCAGCTGTGGTAACTACAATTTGAAGCTCTATGATTTCATTTGATTCGAGAATGGCGTCATTGTATATGCGTAGTACAAAGCTTTCGTTATTTGTTGCTCCTGCCACAAAAGTAATATTCGGGGGTAAGATGTCAAAGTCAACTCCTTGAGTCGCGGTTGAATTTCCTGTTAGTGTAAAGCTTACCACTGCATCATCAGTAGGAGGTAAAGAGATTTGCATGTCAACAGGTATATCCACATAATCACAATTGGTTCCCTCGTCAATTGTTCCACCGTTTTCAACTACGAAACTTATTGTAGGTACAGGAAGTCCACATTTTTGAGAGTTGGGGAGTAGGGCTCTTCTTGGTGAATTGAGCATTACTGTTCGAATCCTGTCCTTTTGATCTGCAGTGAAAATATCCATACAGGCATCATTGGTATAATCCATATAGTTTTCAACCATATCATTATTCCCATCACATGTTGTCAAATTAGGACAGCCGAAATTTGACGTTTGAGATTGAGGGGTGTCTCCGCAAAAATCATTGCCACAATTCGCATCACCCCAAATGTGTCTCAACCCAAGCCAGTGGCCTACCTCATGTGTCATTGTTCTTCCTAAATTGTATGGAGCACCTCCAGGATAGGGGCTGGCTACAGATCCGATAGTAGAATATAAGTGAACTACACCATCTGTATTCGCGGCTCCTCCATTTGCGTTTAAACCTCCTAAGCCAGAGTTGCTCGGGAATTGGGCATAACCTAATATACCGCCAGTGATATCCGCAACCCAAACATTCATGTACTGGTCTGGGTCCCAAAATGTTCCGGGTTTGATAGTGTTGTCAATAACTCCTGTATTAAAAGGACCTTCACCATAGGTTGTGACCCTATTGATTCCTGGTTCAGCGAGCACATTGTCTGATGGGTCTAAAATGGCAAGACAAAACTCAATTTCAACATCGGCAGCTGCGGGATCAGTAGAACCTGCTAGATTTCTAAAATCAATATTGAGCTGGTCCACTTGAGCCTGAACTTGAGCCGCAGAAATATTTTCCGCTCCTGCGCCATCTGTAATGATGTGAAAAATACATGGTATGGTTAAAAGCGTTGCTTTCTCCATACTTCCTTTTCCGTTTTTGCCGGTTTTATATTTTCGTAATTGTTTTTGAAATAAAAACTCTTCCTGTTGCAATGAAGGGAGATTTGGATTTTGAGCTCTCCGAATGGAATCCATTTGCATGGTATAACATCGGATCATTTCTTCGGTGTTCTTGATTGTTTGAGAAGAAACGGAGTAGGAAGAGTTGTACTTGCCCGAACCATTTTGCGCCAACATGAAATAAGGAATCATGAAAAACACAAGGCACCCTAAAATAGGGAGTTGGAAACGCATTAAATAGTTCATAGCAAGTTTAGTATGATTAAGACGCATTAGTATGGTTTTGGGATGCCTCTTATTTGTAAAAAAAATGAAATTAATTTCTGTTCAAATCAGTCCCTTTCATAGTCGATTAATTTTCAATTCATTACAATTCTTTTTT
>ENA-OWPI01001291-OWPI01001291.1-marine-metagenome-genome-assembly--contig:-NODE-1291-length-28540-cov-3.888311_pt1 | contig 28540 bp, 25 predicted proteins | sample MGYA00238138_ERZ651775 | MGnify/ENA primary metagenome ERZ651775 (study PRJEB26906, sample SAMN06265043) | marine metagenome | isolation source: Helgoland LTER site | place: Germany:Helgoland, sampling...
ATCTCCTTCTCCGGCGCGACAACCGTGGTGCTGCCAATTCGGATTTCACCCGTCTCCGGGCGCTCCAGACCGGCGACGCAGCGCAAGGTTGTGGTCTTGCCACAGCCCGACGGCCCCAGCAGGGTGACGAACTCACCTTGCTCGATCTCGATATTGAAATCCTTGACCGCCATTTCGGGGCCATAGCTTTTGTAAAGGTGGTCGATTGAGACCATCACGTTGTTATTCGTACTCATGGCTGCACCGCCAATGTGTGCTCGGGATCAAATTTCAGAAAGACCTTTTCGCCGGCCTTAAGACGGGTTCGCGGATGGGCGATCACCTTCCACTCGAACTCACCCCACTTCACCCGGCAATCGACATAGTTGCCGAGGAAAATGGCGTGGGTCACTTCACCTTCGACGTCATCACCGCCGTCGCTTTCGCGCACGGCGTGAACGTTTTCGGGTCGTACGGAGAGGACCGCATCATCGCCAGCACCAATTCCCGGGCCGATCTGACACGGCACTGTCATGGTCTGACCATCCTGCAGGACTTCCACAACACCCTGACCGGAGCCATTGGTATCGCGCACCTTGGCTTTGAGCAGATTGGCGACGCCAATGAAGTTGCTGACATATTCGTTGACCGGCCGGGAGTAGATCTCAACCGGTCCACCGCGCTGTTCGATCTTGCCCTTGCTCATAACGATGATCTCATCACTCATCACCAGCGCTTCTGACTGATCATGGGTCACGTAAATGGTCGTGGTTTTCAATTCATGGGACAGGTTTTTGATTTGGGCGCGGGTGCTGACGCGCAGCTTGGCATCCAAATTCGACAGCGGCTCGTCGAACAAATACACCTTTGGATCGCGGACAATCGACCGACCGATCGCAACGCGCTGGCGTTGACCACCAGACAATGCCTTGGGCAGACGGTCGAGGTAGTCATCCAGCTGCAAAATCTTGGCAGCATTGCTCACCGCGACGTCGATCTCGGCTGGCGTTTTCTTAGCCAGCTTTAGCGCAAACGACATGTTATCGCGTACCGTCATATGCGGGTAAAGCGCGTAGGATTGGAACACCATCGCAATGCCGCGTTGCGCAGGCGGCACGTCATTCACGACCTGCCCGTCAATCTGCAACTCGCCGCCAGTGATCTTTTCCAGACCCGCGATCATGCGCAAAAGCGTCGATTTCCCGCAACCGGACGGGCCAACAAACACGATCAATTCGCCCTTTTTGATATCAAGGTTGATATCTTTAAGCACCTCAACCGTGCCGCCATATGTCTTTGCAACATGGGTCAGTTTCACATCAGCCATCGTCCGTCTCCCCTATAATTCAATGCCCTTTCAGGCCTTGCGTGTCGCAATACAAACTTGCCAAGCGTCCAGTTTCACACGTCCACTTGCGATATCCTGTGCACCACCAATGTCGGCGGCAATTGCTGTCCAATCGCCCTTTGGCATGGCAACATCGCCCACGTCATCACCCACGTTGAACGCGCAGAAAATCTTGGCCCCTTCAAAGCTACGCGTGAAATAAACAATGTTTCCAGCGGCTTGTAGTGGGGTATGTTCGCCAACCGACAAAGCCTTGTGCGCATGGCGCAGTGCAATCGCGCGGCGGTAATGATGGATCAAAGCCGAAGGGTCAGCCTCTTCTGCGGCCACCGAACGGCCGAGATGTGCGCTCGATACAGGCAACCAAGGTTTCCCGTCAGAAAAGCCACCATTGGCGTTATCGCTCTCCCAGACCATCGGTGTGCGGCACCCATCACGGCCCTTAAACTCAGGCCAGAACTCGATGCCGTAAGGGTCTTGCAGGTCTTCAAACGCGACCTCACCCTCAGGCAGGCCAAGTTCCTCGCCCTGATAAATACAGACCGAGCCACGCAAACACATCATCAGCGTCGTGAACATACGTTGCGCTGCGTCCGACAGGTTCCAACGTGTCGTGTGACGCACCACATCGTGGTTGGAAAACGCCCAGCAGGCCCAGCCATCGGCGGCGACCTGATCGACACGCGCCATCACCTCGGCAATCCGCTTTGGCGTGGGTTGCTCTGGTGACAGGAACTCAAACGCATAGCACATCTGCATCAGATCATCGCCAGCGGTATATTCGCCCATGATCTCTAGCCCACGTTGTGCGTCACCAACTTCGCCCACGGCAGCCGCGCCAAAAGGCTCCATCACGGCCCGCAATTTGCGCAGAAAATCGAGGTTCTCAGGGCGGTTCTTGGAATAGATATGTTCTTGGTGGTTATACGGATTCACGGCAGGTGCCGTGTCCGCATTACGCAATTCTTTGGGCAATGCGGGGTTATCGCGCAGCTGTTGGTCGTGGGTGTAAAAGTTGATCGTGTCCAAACGGAACCCGTCAACGCCCCGCTCCAGCCAGAAATTCGCAACATCTAAAAGCGCGTCTTGCACGGCAGGACAATGGAAGTTGAGATCAGGCTGCGTCGTCAGGAAGTTATGTAAGAAATACTGCTCGCGGCGGGTATCCCACTGCCACGCAGAGCCGCCAAAAATCGACAGCCAGTTGTTGGGTGGCGTGCCGTCCGGCTTTGGTTCTGACCAGACATACCAATCGGCCTTGGCGTTATCACGGCTGGCACGGCTCTCAACAAACCACGGATGCTCCGCACTCGTATGGCTCAAGACCAGATCAATCAGGATACGAATGCCGAGCTTATGGGCGGTCTCGATCAGACGGTCGAAATCAGACAGCGTGCCAAACATCGGGTCGACGTCGCAATAATCACTGACGTCATAACCAAAGTCTTTCATCGGAGAGGTAAAGAACGGCGAGATCCAGATCGCATCCACACCAAGCGTCGCGATATAGGGCAAACGCTGCACAATGCCCGCAAGATCGCCAATGCCGTCGCCGGTGCTGTCTTGGTAACTGCGCGGATAAATCTGATAGATGACGGCACCGCGCCACCAATCTTTATCTGTCGTGTTACCCTCAATCGGCGCTTTCGCCATCGCATTCGTCATCGTCAATTTCCTACTTAACAGAGCCGGCCAACAGGCCGCGCACGAGATATTTTTGCATCGCGAAGAACACCGCGAGAGGCACCGCAATAGAGACAAAAGCGGCAGTCGCCAAAATCTCCCAGTTGCCGCCACGCGTGCCCAAAAGCTCTACGATTTGGTTTGTCATCACGGTGGTTTGTCCCGTGCTATCGATCAAGAACACCTTTGCCACCAACAGGTCATTCCACGTCCAAAGGAACTGGAAAATCGCAAAAGATGCGAGGGCTGGGAAAGACAGCGGCAAGACGATCTTGGTGAAAATCTGGAAATCTGTCGCACCGTCGACCTTGGCATTCTCGATGATATCACGCGGCAGGCCGACCATATAGTTGCGCAACAGATAAATAGCTAACGGCAGGCCAAATCCGGTATGTGCGAGCCAAACACCTAAATACCCCTTCCCGATCCCGATATTCAGGTGAAAGCGCAGAAGCGGAATAAGCGCCAATTGCAGTGGCACCACAAGCAGGCCCACGACAACAGCCACCAAAATCGCACGGCCCGGAAAATCCATCCACGCCAGCGCATAGGCCGCAAAGGCCGCGATCACGATGGGGATAATGGTCGCAGGAATTGTCACTGTTAGCGTGTTGAAAAATGCCTTCGCCATGCCCTCGATATTATTGGGGTCAAAAAGCATCGAGCGATAGTTATCGAGCGTAAATTCAGGCGGCGTTTCCGCTGTCGCAAACACGCGCTGCCCCCTGCCCGTCATCTCTGTCGGACTGGTCAAAACGTAATCACCATTCGCCTGCACCGTGATCACCTGCCCGTCACCAAGTTCAGCGCTATCGCCCGCGACGTGGGTGTCAATCTCGCGCGAATTCACCCCCCAAGCACCAATCTCAGCCTTGCCAGCCTCGCCGTAAAGGTTGCCACGGATCACATAGGTTCCGTTCTCCAACACCTGCACGCCATTGTCATCAGGGTCAGCGGCACGCAGCACGACGTTTTGCTCGGTGTTGAACAACGACTGCCACCAGCCATTGGATGAAATCTGATCTGCCGTGCGGAACGACGATACAAACAAGCCTGCGGTCGGGAACACCCAAAGCATCACCAAGAGTGCGACCGAGATATTGACAGCCCAGCTCAGGCCCGACTTTTTGCCAGCAATGTTATCCATCAGCGCATCTCCTTACGGACGTTCCAGACGTTCCAGACCAAAATCGGTGACACCAGCAACATGATGATAATCGCCGCCGCAGAGCCCACGCCCCAATCGTTGGCCACGAACAATTGCGCATACATATAGTTGGCCAAAACTTGGGTTTCCCATTGGCCGTTGGTCATCGCGAACACGATGTCAAAGACCTTCAGAACCGTCAGTGTGATCGTCGTCCAGACCACCACGATGGTACCCGCGATCTGCGGCATTTTGATTTTGAAAAACACCTGAAACACATTGGCACCATCCACGATGGCCGCCTCAATGGTTTCCTCTGGCACACCGCGCAGGGCCGCCGACAAGATCACCATGGCAAAGCCTGTCTGGATCCAGATCAGCACCACCATCAACAGGATCGAGTTCCAAGTCGGCGTCGTCAGCCACGTTTGCGGCACGCCATATGGGAAATCAAAGGTGAACAAACCGAAGAACCCTTTGAGGCCGATGATCACAGCCACCAGACAAAGCGACACAAGACCAGCTGATGCAATCGACGCAAAAACACTGCCCTGCTTATGCGAAGGTGCCAGCCGCTTGCGCGCAATATTATAGCCGACATAGGCCAAAGCCGCGACAAAACACGCGACCAAAGCCGCAGGGATCAGCCGCAAAATCAGGAACGACCCGACCCCACCGTTGAACTGCAACCAGACCGCGTTCAGCACACCAATCTGGTTGGTATCCACAGGGCGCGTGTCATAGATCAGCTTGAAGATCACCGAAGCGCCCACAAAAGAGATCGCCATTGGCATAAAGATCAGCGACTTGGCAAAGTTGCCCCATTTGATCCGGTCCGTCAGTTGTGCGGCCAGCAGACCAAACGCAGTCGACGCAGCAGGCACAATGATCAGCCACAGGATATTGTTGTTCATGGCTTCCCAGAACTTCGGCTGGGCAAACATCTGGCGATAATTATCAAACCCGACAAAGGCATTGCCAGCATCGCGGTCTGTCATGGAATACCAAAGCGTCGCGAACACGGGATAAACGAGGTAAAGCCCCAAAGCGATCATCGCGGGCAGCAAGAATAGCCACGGGCGAACCATATTGGCGCGGTTGATATTGCGACCAGCGTTCTTACCCGTTGCGGGGAACAGCACTTTGTCGAGAAATTGGTTCGAGAAGTAGAAGTAGCCGATACAGCCACTTACGCCGATCAAAATGGTCAGCAGACCTTGTAATGCAGGTGACATAGACTTCCCCTCCCCAAGAAATCAGATTTGTGAAGGGCCGCCCGACGGATCAGGCGGCCCTCTGTTTAAGAAGCGTTACCGCTTACTTAATTGCGTCCCAAGACGCTTGGATACCGTCAGCGACTTCCTGCGCGGACTTGCCGCCAGTGTAGTCAACCATGCCTGTCCAGAACGAACCCGCACCAACAGCACCCGGCATCAAGTCGGAACCGTCAAAGCGGAACGTCGTCGCGGCAAGCAAGATGTCGTTCATCTTAGCAGTTGCCGCGTCAGAGAACTTGGATGTGTCAACGCCCTTGTGTGGCGTCAAGAAGCCGCCAAGCGCCATCCATGTTTCATGTGCTTCTGGTGTTTCAAGGTATGCAATCAGCTCGTTTGCAGCGTCAGATGGGTTCGTGATCGCCCAAACTGTACCCGCACCCAAAACTGGCGCGCCGAGGTCTTTTTCAGCATATGCTGGGAAGTAGAAGAAGTCTGCATCTTCGCCAACAACTGTGCCTTCAGGGAAGAACGCAGGGATGAATGACGCCTGGCGGTGCATGTAGCACTGTGGAGGTGAATCAAACAAACCCTTTGGGCTATCGCGGAAGTCTGTAGATGCAACGGCACCCGCACCACCAGCAACATACGCGTCGTTACGGGCAAATGCGCCGAACTCTTCGATGGCTGCCACAACTTTTGGATCGTTGAATTTCAGGTCGTTCTTGACCCAAGCATCGTAATCCGCAGGTGTCTGTGTGCGCAGCATCATGTCTTCAACCCAGTCAGTCGCTGGCCAGCCAGTCGCACCACCGGAACCCAGACCGATACACCAAGGTGTGCCACCGTCTGCGACGATTTGGTCTGTCAGAGCCTTGAGGTCTTCCATGGATGTTGGAACTTCATAACCAGCATCTTCAAAGTTCTCTGGTGAATACCAAACGAGCGACTTCACGTCGACTTTGTAGAAGAAACCGTAAAGGTTGTCAGCGCCGTCAGCGCCAGCATATGTGCCCAGATCAACCCAAGACTGACCAGCCGCATAGTTTTCTTTGACCCAGTCAGCAGTGCCGTCAGCAAGTGGCGTCAAGAAGCCGCGCTTTGCCATATCAGCTGCCAAACCCGGCTGTGGGAAAACGGCGACGTTTGGCGCAGAGCCTGCTTCAGCATCGATCATGATCTGCTGCTCAAAGCTGTCGGAACCAACGTAGCTTACGTCGTGGCCAGAGGCCGCTGCGAAACCAGCAAGTACCTTTTCGACGTTCTCTTGGTCTGGCCCAAGCCATGGACCAAATACGGTCAACTGCTCAGCCTGAGCAACCGTGCCCAGTGCCATAATCGCAGCACCCAAATAAAGTGATTTTTTCATGTGTCGTCCTCCCAGTTGCGCAAATTTGCGCGTCATATCCATGCACCCTGCGGCGCATCCATCTGCAAGTAAAGTACGCAATTTTGATCGTATCCTACATGCCTCGCAAATTCAGACACTTAGGTCTGCATCTGCAACCTCCCCCGCATTGGAATCATTTTCAAAGCGCTTTGGTTGTGCGGACATTCAGATAAATCAGTACATCTGTCAACGAATTTTTCCAGCAACTGCCTGCATTTTGCCTAAATCAAATTCTGGAAAAACATTTCACTGACCCTTTGACGTTTTGAAAAACTGCCCCTATCGTCATCTCAATTGAAAGCGCTTTGAAACCTGATGAACCTAAAACAGCTCTCCTCCGCCCTTGGGCTTAGCCAGACAACCGTCAGCCGCGCGCTGAACGGTTATCCCGAGGTGTCAGAGGCCACGCGGATCAAGGTTGAGCTTGCAGCCAAGCAGCATAACTACAACCCCTCGTCTCGGGCCAAGGGGCTTGCCACCGGCAAGGCTTTGGCAATCGGCCACGTTATCCCCGTCTCGACCAAACACGAAATGGTGAACCCGATCTTTGGCGATTTTATCGCCGGCGCTGGCGAGGCCTATTCGCGCAATGGCTATGAAATGGTCCTGTCAATCGTTGACGACCAGAACGAGGAATCGATCTATCGCGGCCTGAAATCACGCCGCGCCGTGGACGGTGTTGTGGTGCACGGCCCGACCCTCAACGACCCACGCATTCCGCTCCTCAATGAAATAGGCCTGCCATTTGTCGTGCACGGCCGCTCCTCTGGCGCAACCAGCCCCTATGCGTGGCTCGACGTAAACAACAAGCGCGCCTTTCACCGCGCGGCTAATTTCCTCTACGACCTCGGCCACCGCCGCATCGGCCTCGTGAACGGGCTTGAGGGGATGGATTTTGCGCACCGTCGCCGCGCAGGATATGAAGAAACATTGCGCACAAACGGCATCACCATTGACCCCGCAATCATGCGCACTGGCGAGATGACCGAAGACTTCGGCTTTCAATCCACCCGCGAAATGTTGGCACTGGATCACCGCCCTACCGCAATTATGACCGCCTCTATGATCTCGGCTCTCGGCGTGCGCCGCGCGATCGAGGACGCAGGCCTTGTGATGGGCCGTGATGTCTCCGTGGTGACCCACGACGACGCATTGTCCTACCTGCGTAACGGCGGCGATATCCCAATCTTCACCGCGACACGGTCCTCTGTGCGCGAAGCGGGCCGCCGCTTGGCCGAAATGCTACTCTCCGAGATCTCCGAGCCCTCCGAAACACCGCCCAATCAACTGCTTGAGGCCGAATTGATGGTCGGCCTCTCCACTGGCCCTGCCCCGAAAGACATCTAAATGAACTTCAAACGCGCAGATTTTCCCGATGGTTTCCTCTTTGGTGCCGCAACCGCCGCCTACCAAATCGAAGGCCATAAATTCGGCGGCGCAGGATCAACCCATTGGGACACATTCGCAGCCACTCCCGGCAATGTGATCCGTGCCGAAGATGGTGCCGTGGCCTGCGATCACTATCACCGTTACGCCTCCGACCTCGACTTACTCAAAGACGCAGGCATGGACGCCTACCGCTTCTCAACGAGCTGGGCGCGGGTCATGCCAGATGGGCGCACGATCAACGCGCAAGGCCTCGATTTCTATGACCGCCTCACAGATGCGATCTTAGAGCGCGGCCTAAAACCGTTCCAAACGCTCTATCATTGGGAACTCCCCTCCGCGCTTGCCGACCAAGGTGGCTGGATGAACCGTGACACCGTGATGCGCTTTGGCGATTACGTTGACGCGATCACCGATAAAATCGGCAGCCGTATGGCCTCCATCGCCACAATCAACGAGCCGTGGTGCGTGTCCTACCTTTCGCATTTCCTTGGCCATCATGCGCCAGGCCTGCGCGACATCCGCGCCACCGCCCGCGCCATGCATCACATCAACCTCGCGCACGGTGTCGGCATGTCACGGCTACGCGGCAAAGGCATAGACAACTGCGGTATCGTTCTCAACTTTGAATACGCCCAGCCCGCCACTGACAGCCCCGCCGATATTAAGGCCGCCGCAACCCAAGACGCTCTTTATAACCGCTGGTTTATTGAGGCCGTGACCAAAGGCACCTACCCCGCCGAGGCGCTCGATGGACTAGCCCCGCACATGCCCGACGCATGGCAGGATGACATGGCAGAAATATCCCAACCGATCGATTTCTTGGGCGTGAACTATTATACGCGCAATACTATTGCAGCCGACCCCGATGCCGCTTGGCCGCATCAAAAATCTGTCGCAGGCCCGCTTGAAAAAACACAAATGGGCTGGGAAATTTACCCAGACGGGCTCCACCATTTTCTGACCCGTGCTGCCCGTGACTATGTCGGCGACCTGCCGATTTATGTTACCGAGAACGGCATGGCATGGGACGACAAAGTAGAGAACGGCGCGGTCTATGACCCCGCACGCACCCAATTCGTCTCCGACCACTTCTTGGCTGCCAAACGCGCAATTGCAGACGGCGCCAATGTGCAAGGCTTCTTCTACTGGTCACTTTTGGACAACTACGAGTGGGCCTTTGGCTACGAGAAAAGGTTCGGCATGATCCATGTTGACTTCGAAACCTTGCAGCGGACCCCAAAAGCATCATATCACGCACTAAAATATGCAATCGCGCGCGACTGAAAGTTCACAACATGGCCCATCCAAAGAACAAATACTCCCTCGTCGCTGATATCGGTGGCACCAACACACGTGTGGCTCTCGCGAATGGGATCAAAATCGTCGAAGGCACAATTCGCCGCTACTCCAACGCCGATTACCCCGGACTAGAAACCGTGCTGCGCCGCTATATCGATGACGAGGACGGTGTCGATCCCATTGCAGCCTGTGTTGCAGTTGCAGGGCCAGTGCGCGATGGTCGCGCGACGATGACAAACCTCGACTGGACGATCGACAAGGACACGTTACTGCGCGCGACAAAGGCTAAGACGGTCGCCATATTGAACGACCTACAGGCACAAGGTCATGCACTTGGCCATCTTGACCCGACCAATATTCGCGCAATCATCCAAGGCCCTGCCGGGCATGACCACGCTGCCAAATTGGTTGTCGGCGTTGGCACCGGCTTTAACGCGGCCCCCGTTTTTGAAACCGAAAGCGGGCGGCTTGTCGCCCCTTCCGAGAGCGGCCATGCCAATCTCCCGATCCGTGACGAGCGCGAACTGCGCCTTTGCCAGTTTGTTTCAAATGCCCATGGCTTCCCTGCTGTAGAAGACGTCTTGTCTGGGCGCGGCCTTGAAAGGGTCTATGCGTTTTTGGGGCAGGAGGAAGGCACACCAGCCGAGTGTTCCGCAAAAGAAATTATGGATGCATGTGCCAATAACTCGGATCCGAAGGCCACCGAAGCCGTACGGGTTTTCACACGTATTCTTGGTACTGTTTGTGGTAATTTGTCGTTGATTCAACTGCCGTTTGGTGGCGTGTATCTCGTGGGTGGTGTTGCACGTGCCTTTGCGCCCTATCTTGCGCAGTTCGGGTTTGCCGAGGCATTTCGTGACAAAGGCCGTTTTGCTGGTTTCATGGGGAACTTTACGGTCAGTGTAATCGAGGATGACTATGCAGCTCTGACTGGGTCGGCCGCACATCTCAAGAGCTTGACCAAGCAATAGGTCACTCCGAGATATTTTTTTGCTACCTCTAAGTGCAGAAGGACTAAGCGGGAGCGTTTCGTCGTTTCTCCATCTGGTTTTGAACCGTCAGTGTTAGGTCATTGAGGGAAAACGGTTTTGGCAAGAAAATCGAATTATCAATTCTTGGACCCTCGTCACCGAACGCATCCTCGGCATAGCCAGAAACAAAAACCACATGCGTATAAGGCCTTACCAATAGGGCTTTTCGAACCCAAGTGGGACCATCCATACCGGGCATAATAACGTCCGTGACAAACACATCCACCTTCAACAGCGGGTCAGCCAGCATTGAAAGTGCGTTTTCACCACAATCCGCCTCAAGAACCGTATACCCCCGCAACCGCAACGCGCGAGACGCAAATGCGCGGACGGGGGCTTCATCTTCAACCAGCAGAACAACGCCATCGTCTGAACCAGACATGGTTTTCGGCGCTTCAAATACGGGGGCAGTTTTCTGCGTCACGGTCACTTCATGTGCAGGGAACAGGAGGGAAAATACGGTCCCGCGCCCAACTTCGCTTTCGGCAAAAATGAACCCGCCAGTTTGTTTCACAATTCCATATGCCGTAGAAAGTCCAAGCCCTGTGCCCTCACCGGTCCGCTTTGTGGTGTAGAATGGTTCAAAAATCTTATGCAGAACTTCTGGCGGAATCCCGTGTCCTTCGTCTATGACTTTCACCAAAACATAACGACCCGGAGAAATGATCGCACGATCCCGCACCACCTTTTCTTTGACTTCAAAGTTCTCGGTCACAACCCTGATCTCGCCGCCACCTGGCATAGCATCGCGCGCATTGACGACAAGGTTCATCAACACCTGTTCCAATTGCCGTTTATCAGCCTTGATTTGCTCCAACTCTTGGTCATGCGACAGTGAGAGCGTCACCTTTTCGCCAACCAACCTGTTGAGCAGATGAGTCAAATCAGAAAGAGTGTCGCGCAGATCTATGACCTCAGGTTGCAAGTTCTGCTTGCGCGAAAATGCGAGCAATTGCCCCACTAAACTTGCGGCCCGATTAGCATTCTGGTGAATTTGAATAAGATCGCCGTAGTTTTGATCGCCATGATCGTGGCGCAAAAGCAAAAGATCGCAATGTCCTGAAATCGCTGTTAGCAGATTGTTGAAATCATGCGCAACACCGCCCGCCAACTGGCCAATCGCCTGCATTTTCTGGCTTTGCACAAATTGTGCTTCAAGTGTTTTCAACTCCGTCACATCATTGAGGACTGCGATCAGATGAGGATCGTCTTGGCCACCCGCAGCATTCAAGGTGACTTGGATAAGGGTTTCATGACTGTCTCCGCGTCCACGCAGAAATTGCGAAACATAGCCCCCGCGCCCTTCAATCGCCTCTCGCACCCAATCGCTAATCGGACGCCCGAGTCCGTCCAGAATATCGCCAACGCGTTTCCCTTGTGTCGAGGAAATAGCCAACAAGCTGCGCGCCTCACGGTTCGATGCCAAAACACTGCCGTTGGAATCAATCTTAAGTAACGGCACGGGTAGATCTTCAATTGCATCCCATTCTGCTGCCAACTCTCGTGGTCCGGCGTGAATAATGTCCTCATCGGAATTTGGGATCAGAAACACTTCGCGCCGGCTTACTTGACTATTGAGTATGGCCACAGTCACGGGCACCTCGCCCTCGGCGCCAGCCACGCGCAGCATTAAGCCATTGCGTAGCAGTGTATTTCCGAAAACCTCTGTCGCAGATTTAGGGCGAAAACCCAAAAACGCCCTGCACGCGTCATTGACAAATAGCACTGCCCCTCGGGCACCAATTGTCATCATCGGAAAGTGCAAACCTTGCGCCCCAACGACACCTTTGGTTGCTTCTGTCGTCCATTCTTCTATTCGCCACAAATATTTCGCATTCTCCAATTTGGTCACCGACACGCGGTAATCCCCTTTGCGCGTCTTAACTTGTTCGGTGGCCGACAAAGTTGAGGCCGATTGCGTAAATAGCCGAAACAACAAGGGATCAGGATTTGCGAATATCGACATTAGGCACTGTGCTAAATTCTGTCTATTTGGGCCGTCAAAACGCTCGCTTGCGGCTTCGCTACATATCTCAATATCGCCGTCCCCATTGGTTAGAAACGCGTAACTAGGATCACGAAGAACAACTTGCTTAAGATCATTTTGCGATCCATTTACACGACCAAGCTTTGTCGAAGTTGCCCAGAAAATGCGGCCCGCACCCAGTAAAAAAACGACGCCAGCCGTGAACATAACCACTTGCCCCGTACGGTCGGCAATCTGACTGGCCGCGGCAATGCACCCGACTGCGACGATGCAAAATCCCCATGGCAGCATCCTCCGCGCAAGCGGGTGCGGCGACACAAAATAACCTGTTTCAAGTGCAGACAATTCAAAGATCCCATGTTTTGATCTGTAGGATACAATGCAAAGGATTAACGCGTCTTTAACGTTCGCCAAAAATCATATCAAAGCCTCAAGAACGGCAATCCTAGGTTGTTTTATGCGCGATGTATATCCGCATAGTAGAAACCGTCCCCAAATTGGTCCGGATGCCGTTGATGATCCGACACGAGTTTCCACTCCGGGAAATCTTTGACAAAGCGATCCACAACCCGCGAATTTTCTGCCTTCAGAACGGAACAGGTTGCATAAATAATGCGTCCATTTGGGCGCACCATTGCAACAGCATTCTCAAGAACTTCTCTCTGTAATTTACTGTAATCGCTTAATTTTTCACTCGATATCGACCACTTGGCTTCGGGCGCACGACGCCAAGTCCCGCTCCCGCTACACGGCGCATCCACAAAAACCACATCAAACGGCTCCGCGTCTCCCAATGCATCAGTATTCAGGACCGCAATTTCCACTTTTGCACGGGCGGCACGCAGCGGAATATCAGCCATACGGGCAACAGAAATATCATGGGCAGTGATCGAACAGCCATACATATCAGCGATTGCAAGTGCCTTGCCACCGCCGCCCGCGCAGTAGTCAAGGACACGCGCGTCGGGACTGAGGTCAAGAACAGCGATCGCCTCTTGCGAGGCTAAATCTTGCAGATCGACAAACCCGTCCAGAAAAGCATTACTCAGATGAATACGCCGTTCATTTTCAATGACTTGCAGTGCAGTCTTCACATCTCCGATCGGGATGGAAATGATGCCATCTTCTTGTAATTTCGCAATTGCAGCCTCGCGCGTCCCACGCCTAAGATTAACCCGAAGCGTCACTGGACCGCGATCTTGCAATGCTTGGGCAGACCGAACTGCACGGTCACCCAGATCCGCTTCCCACATCGGCCAGAGCCAATCGGGCAAATCATTCGCCACCGCAGGCGCAAAAGTCGCGTCTCCGCCACCCAATTCTTCATCTGTCAAAGCGTGCGGCGCATAGCCACCCGCACCAAAAACTTCTTTATGATCAATACCTTGATGGCGCAAAAGACCCAATATGAGGGACCGTCCTGACATCCCCCCACCAAGGGCAGCAAGGGATCGTTTGCGACGCAGAACATCAAACACATGATCACGCACGGCAGCGCGATCCTTGGACCCCGCATAGCGATTGGCTCGCGCCCAAGACGTTAAGCATTTCTCCACAGACGCCCCAGCCAGCACATCATCCAAGACCGCAATCGCGGAAGCATAACGGGCGGCTGGGGTCATATCATCACCTTAAGTACAGCATGTAACCTGCTGATTTATCTAACCAATACGGTAGTTCGGGCTTTCGCGTGTGATCTGAACATCATGCACGTGGCTCTCTTTAAGTCCCGCACCAGTAATGCGCACAAACTGACAATTCTTGCGCATCTCTGCCACGGTCGCATTGCCCGTATAGCCCATCGCGGCCCGCAAGCCGCCAATCAACTGATGCACCACAGCAGAGGCAGACCCCTTATATGGCACCTGCCCTTCGATCCCTTCAGGAACCAGCTTGTCGCTCGCTGCATCCTTCTGGAAATACCGATCCGCAGACCCGCGCGCCATCGCACCAAGTGAGCCCATACCACGATAAGACTTAAATGAGCGACCCTGATAAAGGATCACCTCACCAGGGCTTTCATCCGTGCCCGCAATCATCGAGCCGACCATCGCACAAGACGCGCCTGCGGCAATCGCCTTGGCAAAATCGCCAGAGAATTTGATGCCACCGTCAGCGATCACAGGCACATCGCCCGCCGCCGCAGCGCAATCCATAATCGCGGTGAGCTGAGGAACGCCGACACCAGCAACCATGCGGGTCGTACAAATCGACCCCGGTCCAATGCCAACCTTCACCCCATCCGCACCAGAGCCGATCAACGCTTTGGCCGCCTCGCCCGTTGCGATATTACCTGCGACAATCTGAACCGAATTCGACAACGCCTTGGCCCGTTCAACAGCCTTGGCCACACCCTCAGAATGCCCATGCGCCGTATCAATCACGACCATATCCACGCCAGCCTCGATCAAGGCCTGCGTGCGCTCAAAACCCGCATCGCCAACACCAGAGGCGGCCGCCACGCGCAAACGGCCCAGCTCGTCTTTACAGGCCTGCGGGTTCAAAACCGCCTGCTCGCTGTCTTTCAACGTCAGCAAACCCGTCAACTTGCCGTTTCTATCGGTAATCAAAAGCTTCTCGATCCGACGGGCTTGCATCAACGACCGCGCCTCATCCAGATCCGCAGGCTCTTGCAACATCGCCAAATTCTGCGACGACATCATCACGCTCACAGGCGTCTTATCATCCGTCGCAAAACGCATATCGCGGTTCGTCACGATCCCAACAACGCGGCCATCATGGCCCACTACAGGAAAACCGGTAATGCGATAGCGTTCCATCAATTCCTTGGCATCTGCCAAAGTCTGATCGGGCGTCAGCGTGATCGGGTTATAAACTGTCCCAGAAATAAACCGCTTCACCTGACGGACTTCACGGGCCTGCTCTTCAATGTTCAAATTCTTATGCACAACACCAATGCCACCCGCTTGCGCCATGGCAATCGCCATCTTGCCTTCGGTCACGGTATCCATCGCGCTTGAGAGCAGCGGAATGTTCATCGCAATCGATTTGGTCACAAATGTGCGGGTGTCTGCGGTGGATGGTAGCACGCTCGACGCAGCGGGAACCAACAACACATCATCAAACGTAAAAGCCTCACGAATCTCCATCAACCTGTCTCCTGGCGTGTAAGTAGCGTTGGCACCGTCCTTTCGCATGGAATCTACCGGTGCACTACCCCAAAACGGCAATTGCGGACTGCAACCGCGCGGCGACCAGCACAAAATCATAACTTAGCGCCATATCGGCGCTTCCTTGATCTCAAATGCCGCTCGCAGCGCCTCATATGACGGGTTCGCCCTTTCCCCTCCCGTCCAATGCGCTAATGTCCAAACAACTCAAGATAAAGGCGGCAATATGAGCACTGATCCACTCGTGATTTTCACCCCTTCAGGCAAACGCGGCAACTTCCCCGTTGGCACACCGATCCTGACCGCGGCCCGCCAGCTCGGCGTTGACCTCGATAGCGTCTGCGGCGGTCGCGGGATTTGCTCCAAATGCCAGATCACACCCTCATACGGTGAGTTCTCCAAGCACGGGGTCACGGTGCATGAGGACGCGCTTTCCGAATGGAACTCCGTGGAGGAACGCTACGACACTATCCGCGGCTTACCAAAGGGCCGCCGCTTGGGCTGCCAAGCCACCGTGCAGCGCGACGTCATCGTCGACGTGCCCTCGACAAGCCAAGTGCACCGCCAAGTCGTGCGCAAACGCGCCGAAGCCCGCGAAATCCACATGGACCCGTCAACACGGCTCTACTACGTCGAGGTTACCGAGCCCGACATGCACGACCCGTCAGGCGACCTTGAGCGGCTAATCAAGGCTCTGCGCAACGACTGGGATCTGCCAGAACTTGAGGCCGATCTCGGCGTGCTTCGCACCCTGCAACCAGCGTTGCGCAAGGGCGAATGGAAAGTCACTTGCGCCGTCCACCTTGGCGACGACACCTTCTCGCCGCGCATCATGCAGGTCTGGCCCGGCTATTACGACGGTGCGATTTACGGCCTCGCAGTTGACCTCGGATCGACGACAATCGCGGCGCACCTTTGCGATCTGCACACAGGCGAGGTCATTGCCTCTTCGGGCATTATGAACCCGCAAATCCGCTTTGGCGAAGACCTCATGTCCCGCGTCTCTTACGGCATGATGAACGTAGGCGGTGCGGAAGAAATGACGCTTGCCGTGCGCGAAGGCATGAACGCGCTTTTCGTGCAAATCGCAGCCGAGGCCGAGATTGACCGCAAACTCATCGTGGACGTGGTCTTTGTGTGCAACCCCGTCATGCACCACCTCTTCCTTGGCATTGACCCCTATGAGCTTGGCCAAGCCCCCTTTGCGCTCGCCACCTCTGAATCGCTCTCGCTGCGCGCCAACGAGCTTGACTTGAACCTGCACCCTTCGGCAAGGGTCTACATCCTCCCCTGCATCGCAGGGCATGTCGGCGCAGATGCGGCAGCCGTGGCCCTCTCCGAGGCCCCTGATAAATCCGAAGACCTCGTGCTCATCGTCGACGTGGGCACGAACGCCGAAATCCTGCTTGGCAACAAACACAAGGTTCTCGCCTGCTCGTCCCCAACAGGTCCCGCATTCGAGGGCGCGCAAATCTCCTCTGGCCAACGCGCTGCCCCCGGTGCCATCGAGCGTGTCGAGATCGACCCCGTCACGAAACTCGCCCGCTTTAAAGTCATCGGCTCTGACCTGTGGTCCGACGAGGATGGTTTTGACGAAGTCACGGCCCAAACAGGCATCACTGGCATCTGCGGCTCTGGGATCATCGAAATGGTGGCCGAGATGCGCATGGCGGGCATCGTTGACGGTCCGGGCCTCATCGGATCGGCAGAGCAAACAGGCTCGTCCGCGTGCTTCCTCGACGGGCGCACAAACTCTTATATGGTGCACGACGGATCGGCCACTGGCGGCCCCGTCATCACCGTGACCAACCGCGACATCCGCGAAATCCAGATGGCCAAGGCCGCACTCTACTCTGGGGCACGTCTACTGATGGATAAATTCGGCGTGGATACAGTTGATCGGATCGTGCTCGCAGGCGCATTCGGCGCACATATCAGCCCGAAACACGCGATGGTGTTGGGCATGATCCCCGACGCGCCACTCGATAAGGTCACCTCCGCAGGCAACGCTGCGGGCACAGGCGCACGTATCGCGCTTTTGAACCGCGCGGCGCGCAAAGAGATCGAAGCCACAGTGCACGAAATCCACAAGATCGAAACCGCAATCGAGCCGCGCTTCCAAGAGCATTTCGTGAACGCGTCAAACATCCCCAACGCGGTCGAACCCTTCCCGATCCTCAAATCCATCGTCACCCTGCCAGACGTGAACCACAACCAAAACGGCGGTGGCGATGGCGGTGGACGGCGGAGACGGCGAGGGTAATGTTCAACCGTCAGCCATATTTGGAAAGCACAGCCCTTTCGCTGCGCCCGCTTATGGCTGACGACCTCGAAGGACTATTTACTGCTGCATCCGATCCGCTCACTTGGGCGGATCACCCGGCCCATGATCGCTATCAAAAAGCGGTGTTTCAAAACTACTTTGAAGTCCTATTGAATGTTGGCGGCACTCTTGTGATCATCGACAAGTCGACCGACAAAATTATCGGCTGCTCTGCCTACTACACAGCCCCCGACAGGCCTGACACAATCTCTATCGGGTTTACCTTCCTGCATCACAGCTATTGGGGCGGAAAGACCAACTTTGCTGCCAAATCGCTCATGCTGGCCCATGCTTTCGCGCATTTCCCCGAGGTTTGGTTCCACATAGGGCCCCAAAACATACGGTCCCAAACAGCCACAACACGGCTCGGCGCCGAATGGATTGAAGATGCTACACTGAATTTAGGCGGCACTCCTGCACCATGGAAAACCTACAAGTTAACACAGGCCGCATGGGAAAAACGGAGCCACTTCACCAGTTGACGGCACCGCCATCGCCGCGTAAATCATCCTCAGACGCGGGTATGGTGAAAAGGTATCACGAAAGCTTCCCAAGCTTCAGTTACGAGTTCGATTCTCGTTACCCGCTCCATAAAATTCCAGGCACCTTCAAACTGCGACAGCCTGCCACATGGGCTGATGACGTTTGCATTCTACCTGCTGCTTATCCAACGCTCACAAAGGAAAAGCACATGTTCAAAGGTTTGTTTCTCTCTCTCGGGATCATCGTTCTTGGCGGGATCATCGGCCTGCCCGCACTTCTTGCACTTGCCGTCTAGCAGGGTCTGGCGTGGCGGCGATCTAAAGGCTATGCCTTAGGCATCAGTTACCCTCAAAAGGATCGCTTCCATGTCTTCAATCACACGTCTTCACACTGGCCCCCGCATGTCTCAGGCCGTCATCCACAACGGTATCGCCTATCTTGCGGGCCAAGTTGGCGCCGAAGGTAAATCCGTAGCCGAGCAAACCGAGAGCATCTTGGGGAAAATCGACGCGCTTTTGGACGAGGCTGGCACAGACAAATCCAAGCTGTTGACCGCACAAATCTGGTGCGCTGACATGGCAACTGACTTTGCCGAAATGAACGCCGTCTGGGACACATGGGTTTCCGCAGGCAATGCGCCCGCCCGCTGGACTGGCGAAGCCAAGCTCGCCACAACTGGCTACCGCGTAGAAATCATCGTGACCGCCGCCGTATGAGCCTGCCCTACCTCAAGGCTCTGACCGAAGACCAACTGCGTGGCGTGGGGATTCCTGCGCCATGGAGCTTTGGCTATCTTGACATGGTTCGCTACGGCGAGATTGACATGCTCCAGCACGTCAACAACGGCGTCTATCTCAAATGGTTCGAGAACCTGCGCGTCCGTTACTTCATCGAGCGCGGCATTTGGACATCCGACGGCAATCAGCCCAAGGTCGTTGTGCGCAACGCCAGCCTGCATTTCCGCGCCGAGGTCAAGCTGGGTCAGGACTACATCCTCACAGCCCGCACCACCAAAATGGGCAATACCAGCTTTACGATGGAATACGGTGTTTGGACGGAGAACGGGTTGGTCACGACAGGCGACGCCGTTCTGGTCTCGATCGACGGTAATGGCCAGAAGTGCGCCCTGCCTGACACCGCCAGACAGGTCTTCAGCTCAATGGACGGCGCGGAACAGTCCTAGACGCCGTGCTTTTGCAAGAACGCCACCAAAGCGGCCGTTGATCCATCTTTGTCAGCGGCCGATTTGGCCCCCTCGACAACAGGTTGCAACGCGGTTGCCAATTCCTTGCCCAGCTCCACGCCCCATTGGTCGTAAGAGTTCAGGCCCAAAACAACACCTTCCACAAACACACGGTGCTCATATAGCGCCACAATCTGCCCCAGCACAAACGGGGTCAGTTGTGGATAAGCAATCGTGACCGAAGGACGGTTGCCCTTAAACACACGGTGCTTTGCCTGACGCTCCAACTCGGCACCCTCAAACTTGTCGGCAACCTTACTGCGCGCCTCGTCCAGATCACGGCCCTTCATCAAAGCCTCCGATTGCGCCAGGCAGTTCGCGACCAACAACTGATGCTGATGATGCAACGCATCCTCATGACCACGGGCCGCGACGAGGAATTCACAAGGCACAACCCGGGTCCCTTGGTGGATCAATTGGTAAAACGCGTGCTGACCATTCGTGCCGGGTTCACCCCAGACAACAGGGCCAGAATGCACGGGCAAATCGGCGCCGTCCATGCTCACGCCCTTGCCGTTGCTCTCCATTTCCAACTGTTGAAGATAGGCCGGTAACCTGCTGAGATTGTTATCATAAGGCAGAACAGCGCGGGTCGTATGACCACAGCCTTGATTGTGCCAAATCCCCACCAGCGCCAAAAGAGCGGGCATATTCTCGTGCCACTCTGCCGCCTGAAAATGCACATCCATCGCCTGCGCACCGCGCAAGAACGCCAAGAAACCAGCCTCGCCAATCGCAATCATCAGTGACAGACCAATCGGCCCCCACATCGAATAACGACCACCGACCCAGTCCTCAAAACCAAACACACGCTCTGGCGCGATGCCCATCGCAGCGGTCTTTTCAGCCGAAGTCGAAAGGGCTGCAAACTGCGCGCCGACATCGGAAACTTTCTCACCCATCCACGCCTGCGCCGTGCGGGCATTGGTCATGGTTTCAATCGTCGTGAACGTCTTGGACGCCACAATCACCAAAGTCGTCGCTGGATCGCAAGACCGCAACACTTGCGCAATATCGGCAGGATCAACGTTACTCACAAAGTGGCAGCGCGGCCCGTCGTGATAGGGTGCAAGCGCCAAAGCGGCCATCGCAGGGCCAAGGTCCGAGCCACCAATCCCGATGTTCACAACATCCGTAATCTTGCCGCCCTGCCCTTTGAATTTGCCCGAACGGACATCTTCAGCAAACGCGCCCATACGCTGCAGCGTGCCCAAAACCTCGGGCATCACATCCGCGCCATCAACCATCACAGGTCCACCATCAAGGTTGCGCAAGGCAGTGTGCAATACCGCACGGCCCTCGGTCTCGTTGATCGCAGCACCTGCAAACATCGCGTCCCGCTTTGCCGCAACACCTGTCGTCTCCAACATGCCAATCAGCATGTCGCGGGTCGCCGCATCAATATTCGTCTTGGCATAATCCAAGCGCATATCGCCCGCCTGCACCGCAAAATCGGCGGCGCGGTTGGTGTCCAGTATGCCCTCAATCCGACGATCTGCAACTTCAGCAGCCTTAGCCTTCAACGCGTTCCACATGGTTTAGCTCCTTGCCCAATGCACTATTGCACCATTCAGGACGGCGGCAATTGGGGCCTCATTTGGGGTCAAATGCCGCGCCTTCTCAAGCGCCGCACGTTTTTCATCACCGATAATCACAATATGACGGCTCATCGCACCTTTCAGGACATCGGCTGACAGGGTAATGCGCGGCTCTGGCGCACCGGGGGCACGCATCGCCACCAAAACATCTTTGCCAGTCAGCGCCAGATCTAACTGATCAGCCTCAGGGAAAATGCTCGCCGTATGCATATCCGCGCCCATGCCGAGCAACATCACGTTAATCGGCAACATCGGGGCAATATTTGCGGCCAATTCGGGCAGCTTTTCCTCGGGCGTCGGTGCGTCAGCATAAAGCGGCACATAGGTCGCGGCAGCCGCCTTGCCCACCAACAGCCGCTCGCGCAGCAATTTGGTGTTCGAGCGATCCGACGTCTCGGGCACCCAACGCTCGTCTGTCAGCATCACATTCACGCGGTCCCAATGCAAATCCACGGCAGAAATACTATCGAAGATCGGACCGGGTGTCGTGCCACCAGGCACGGCCAATGAGACCCGATCATGCGACAACAATGCATTGCGCAATTCGCTCGCCAAGACATTGGCAAGGTCAATCATCATCATTTCGGAATCGGCGTATTCTTTGAAATCCATAGCGTAGGCCCCTTAAATTGCGGTGCACGCCCGGTGCACGCTTGGTGCACGGGGTGTGACAGTTAATTAGCCCCTAATTTCACGCCATTTGCGACCTTCACGGTGCAACAGCATCAGCGCATCTTCTGGACCACTAGAACCTGCATCATACAGCTTTGGCACATCATTGCGCGCCTCCCAACCGTTGATGAGCGGATCTGTCCAAGCCCAAGCCGCTTCAACCTCATCGCCGCGCATAAACAGCGTCTGATTGCCACGGATCACGTCCATAATCAGGCGCTCATAGGCGTCGGTGACCTCATGTTCACCAGCACCCAAAGCCTCGGCAAATGTCATGTCCAAGGGCACGTCCACAAGGCGCATACCACCGGGGCCGGGTTCCTTAATTGTCACTTGCAAATCAATGCCTTCGTTTGGCTGAAGACGGATCGCAAGAATGTTGCGGTGGCGTTTTTCGTCGCCCTCGAAAATCGAGTGACCAAGGTCTTTGAACACAACCGCAATCTCGGATGTGCGCGCCTTCATCCGCTTGCCTGTGCGCATGTAAAACGGCACGCCAGCCCAACGCCAGTTGTCGATATGACACTTCATCGCGATGAAGCTTTCGGTGAAACTGCGTGGGTTTTCAGCATCTTCGCGGTAACTTGGGCCATCTGGACCAGCGTCATACTGGCCGCGCACAATGTGGTGCGGCTCAACGCCTTTCAGCGCACGAATAACCTTCAGCTTCTCGTCACGGACCTCATCGGCGCCAAACTGGCTCGGCGGCTCCATCGCGATCAAACAAAGCAATTGCATCAAGTGGTTCTGCACCATATCACGCATCGCGCCAGAGCGATCATAATAGGCTCCGCGCCCGCTGACACCCACAGTTTCAGCAACTGTAATCTGGATATGATCGACGTAATGATTGTTCCAAAGGGGCTCGAACAGCACGTTCCCAAAGCGAACAGCCATCAGGTTTTGCACCGTTTCTTTACCAAGGTAGTGATCGATACGGTAAATCTGTTTTTCGTCAAAGTGATCGGCCAAAGATTTGTTCAATTCCTTGGCGGATTCGAGATCGCGACCGAAAGGTTTTTCGACCACAATACGGCTCTCGGCATTGGCGATTTTATAGTCGTGAAGGCGCTGAGCCAGATCACCAAATAAGCTTGGTGCGACCGAGAAATAGAAGGCCTGAATGACGTCTTTGCGGACCATCTTCGACAAGGCTTTCCAGCCGCCCTCACCCTTTGCGTCAATCGGGGTATAATCCAGCACTTCCAGAAACTTAGCGACAGCCTCGATATCGTCTTTCTCCGCGCCCCCAAACTCTTGGATGGCGTCAGAAATCATCTGCTGATAGCCTGCACGGTCCAACTCGGAACGCGCCGCGGCAATGATGCGTGCGCCGTCCGGCATTTGCCCAGAGCGGAACCGACGGAACAGACCCGGCAGGATTTTACGACGCGCAAGATCGCCCGTTCCACCAAAAATAACGAGGTCAAAAGGATCGACCGGAATGACGCGAGAAACCATAAGAAGTTCTTCCTGCTTGTTAGCGCTAACGCGGCCTACCTACCGCTGCCTAGGCTCGGAGTCTAGAGGATAGCACCAAATTTGCTGCATGACATACAGCTAGCATCGTATCAAAAATAGGACAGCCAATAGAAACCCCAAGCGCCCTCATTCGAAAAACGCTGACGTAGGGGCATTCACATCGCAACAGAATAATCTGTGCTTTCAATTAGAGTATTATGAAGTTTTATCTATCCTCAAAAATTATTACGGCCTTCCTTTGGTCCGCAGCGGCAAGCGTTTCCGCGCAAGATCCAGAAACGCTAAGCATCTAATTCCGCGTCCCAATAAAGGAAGTCGAGCCAGCTTTTGTGCAAGTGATCTGGCGGGAATTTTCGGCCGACATTGTGCAATGCCGCAGCATCTGGCGCACGCGGAGTGCGCTGTAGTTGGAAACCGATTTGACGCAGAGACTTTGAGCCTTTGCGCAAGTTGCACGGGCTACAGGCCGCGACCACATTTTCCCAACTGGTCACCCCCCCTGCCGCACGCGGGATGACATGGTCAAAGGTCAATTCGCCCTTTGCGCCGCAATATTGGCAACAAAACTCATCTCTCAGAAATAGATTAAAGCGCGTGAAGGCCACGCGCTTTCGAGGTTTTACATAGTCTTTGAGCACAACAACGCTTGGGATACGAATGACGGTCGAGGGGCTGCGCACAACATCGTCGTATTCGGCAACGATCTCTACGCGGTCCAGCCAAGCCGCCTTGACCGCTTCTTGCCATGGCCAAAGTGACAGCGGGAAATAAGAAAGCGGTCTATAATCCGCGTTCAAAACGAGGGCGGGTCTGTTTTTGAGTAGCCCTGTTACCGGCTCAAACCTTGGCTGAAAGTCACCGTCCATACGTGCAAAACCATCCCTGCCCTGTCCCCGTCATGGCACAGAGCGGGAGCCCCGCTCCGGCCGCTTAGGAGAAACTATATATCGCGGGTACCAAACGGCAACCCCCCCATATGCTGTCAGGTTATTGAAACGGTTTTGTAACGTCAGGCCAATTCTGCTAACGGATCAAGCAACCATTACCCCGGCTGCTGCTCCTTTGTCAGAGGCAAGGACGATCCTCGCACGGCCCGATGACTTCGCAACATAAAGTGCCTCGTCCGCGAGCCCCATGTAGGTGTCAAAATGCTTGAGATGTGCAAGCATCACAGCGCCAACTGAGAGCGTTACCGTGATTGTGTCGTCTTGCCCCACTTCCAACATAACCCCCTCCACCAACCGCGCGCCAATGCCTTCGGCCGTTTCGCGATCAGCACCGAGCATGACAACTGCGAATTCTTCGCCACCAATGCGTGCAACGATATCGTTTTCCCGTACAGAGGCGATCAAATGCTTTGCGATCTGCTGCAAACAAAGATCCCCAATACCATGCCCGTATGTGTCGTTCACGCGTTTGAAATGATCGGCGTCAATGATCATAAGGACACCATTTGTCCCGTCAGGAATTTCCGCTACCCTCTCATAGAAAGCCCGTCGGTTGTTCAGCCCCGTTAACATATCAGTCGCGGCCAGCGCGATAAGATTGTCTTGCACACGTTTCAACCGCCCGATGAGCGATAACGACAAAAGGCAAAACGGTAATCCGATCGGAGCCGCCTCAATCACATTCGCAAAGAGCGAATCCGCGCCAGACCCATGCTCGATATTGTCTCGGATAAAATTCATCAGCCCGATAATCAAAATCAACAAGAAGACCTTTGACCAATAATCAAGGCTCCCGCGGGGTGCGACAAAAGCAATTATTCTGTCAGGTATGGCAACGTTTTCTTTCATACCCTTTGCTATGCCCAAAAGACCCTAAGAAATGCCTAAGGTTTTCAGCCCATACCAAAGCGGTCACGCATGAAGGCAAGCGCCACTTGCAAACCATCAGGTGCAATGCCGTGGGCTGTGCCCTTCATGATATGGGCGTAAACTTCTTTCCAGCCTGCGTTTTGCAAGGCCTCGGCTGCCTGTGGAAGCGATTGCGGCGGCACCACGTCGTCTTGATCTCCGTGGATCAGCAGAACAGGCGGCATGCATTTCACCTCGTCAACAAGTGCATCGGGTTCAAGTAACCGTCCTGAAATCGCGACAATCCCAGCCACCGCATCTTCACGGCGCGGCAAAACATGCAGTGCCATCATCGCACCTTGGCTAAAGCCCAAAACCATGACCTGCTCGGGTAGCAAGTCTTCGTCGACCATTATGCCGTCAAGGAACGCGTTCAGATCATCGGAGGCACGCAGCAACCCGTGGTGCGCCTCTTCCTCGGACGATCCGTCAATCCAGGGGATCGGGAACCATTGCTTGCCCATAGGCGAGCCCGCGCAATCCTCTGGCGCATCGGGGGAAATGAACAGCGTATCGGGCATATGTTCGGCCAAGGGATCGGCCAAACCCAGTAAATCCGCACCGTTCGCGCCGTATCCATGCAGGAAAATCACCGCAGATTGTGTTTCGCCTGAAAGCGGCTCTTTGCGGCCTGCGTTTAATGCGCGTGTCATAGAATTCCATCCCTTTTCTTTGTTGCACCGTAATAGGCCCAGATGATCCGCGCTGCAACCGACCTCCACGGCGCCCAAGCCGATGCCATTTCGCGCAAGTCTTTGTCTTTCGGGCGCGCGGGCAGATCAAAGATCATGCGCGCGCCTTCTTGCAGCGCCAGATCACCGGGGGCGAAAACATCGGCGCGCCCTAGGGAAAACATCGCGTAGACTTCGGCTGTCCACGCCCCAATGCCCGGAACCGCAATAAGTGTTTTGAGGACTTGATCGGTTGGCGCGTCGCGCAAGGCTACATAGTCAATATCGGCCTCCGCGAGAGCATGAACATATCGGGCCTTTTGTCGGCTTAGGCCCAGTTCACGCAGGGCATCTTGGCTGACGGCAGCAATCGCGGGACCAGTTGTCAAACCTTCCGCCTGCAACCTTTCCCAAATCGCATTCGCCGAGGCGACACTCACCTGTTGGCCCATGATCGCATGCACAAGCGGGCCGAATCCGTCTGGTTTCAACCTAAGCGGCAAGGGGTCAATCTTCGGCAGGAGATTGGAAAACTGCGGCACACGCACAGCCAGCCAAGCTGCCCCTTCGGCCACATCCTCCGCGTTTGTGATGATCCGTTCCGTCAAAGAGACTGCACCCAGCTTACAGCTTCGCCAACAGTCGCAACGCGCATCGCGTCAGGCATCGGCGGGCGGGCAATCATCAGCACAGGAATCCCAAGTTCGCGTGCAGCGGTCAGCTTGGTCGCACTTGCCACACCGCCTGCATTCTTCACCACGATCCAATCGACCCCCAAGGCCGCAAACAGCGCCTTTTCCCGCTCCACAGGAAACGGAGGCCGCCCGATGAGGAACTCACCACCTTCAAACGGAAACGGCGCCGTGGGCGGGTCAATCTGGCGGCAAATCACGCGGCGACCTTCAAGGCCTGTAAATCGATCTAACGTCTGTCGTCCTGTTCCCAAAAACACCGTGGCACCCAATGGAATAAAGTCCGCCGCATCTTCCTCGCGAGCAATTTCGGCCCAGTTGTCTCCCTCTTGCGGCTCCCACGCGGGGCGCAAAACCTGCAAGTAAGGCATATTTAACGTCGCACAAACGCGCGCTGTACGGTCTGTAATCTGCGATGCAAAAGGATGGGTCGCATCAATCACAGCCTTGATCTTGGCGACTTTGAGGTAGTCCCAAAAGCCTTCCTCGCCGCCAAACCCGCCAACCCGTGTCGGCAGATCAAGCGGCTTTGGCGCACGCGTTGCCCCAGCCAGAGAGGCCACAGCACGCACACCCAAAACTGCCAGAGATGTCGCAATCTCTTTACCTTCCGAAGTGCCCGCCAAAACCAAAATCGTCATGCACCAGCCCTCGCCAAAACCACACCCGCACGGTCAATAATCACAATATCATAGCTCGGGCCAGCAAAGCGCGTATTCACTTGGCGCAAAGCCGCATCAGCCACTGCTTGTGCTAAGGGTTGGCCCGCAATCTGATAAGCTCCAAGGGCGGTATTCGCCTCTGCCAAACGGGGATCATTCATCAAGGTGGCCAGCCCGTCGAAATCCACTTGCGACCTCCCCGAGTGCAAATCAATCGCGCCTTGCGCCAACTTCGTGATCTTGCCAATGCCGCCGCCAATCGTGACGCGCTCAACGGGATGTTTCACCAGATATTTCAGCATGCCGCCTGCAAAATCGCCCATATCCAACATCGCGTGATCTGGCAGCCCATACAGGTCTTGCACGACCTTCTCGCTCGTCGCCCCTGTACAGCCTGCAACATGCGTGGCCCCATTGGCAATCGACACATCAATCCCGCGATGAATAGAGGCGATCCAAGCGGCACAAGAAAACGGACGCACAATGCCCGTCGTTCCCAGCACCGACAGCCCGCCAACAATCCCCAATCGCGGGTTCCAGGTCTTGAGCGCCAAAGCGGCCCCATCGCGGATCGACACGGTGATCGTGACATTAGGGGTCTCGCCATAGATTGCAGCCGCCTCGGCCACCACCTCGTCCATCATCAAGCGCGGCACAGGATTGATCGCAGGTTCGCCAACACCAATCGGCAGGCCTGCCTTGGTCACTGTTCCCACGCCCTCGCCCGCCTTAAACACAACGCCACCGTCAGATTTCGCCACCCGCACGATAATCAACGCGCCATGGGTCACATCAGGATCGTCGCCCGCGTCTTTAATAATGCCCGCTGCGGCCCAGCCATCACCTGCGTCGGTATGTTCCAATGCAAACGTCGGCGTTTCACCCTTCGGCAAGGTGATCTGCACATCCGCGCCAAACGCCCCGCCCCATAGCCGCCGCAACGCCGCTTTTGTCGCGGCCGTCGCACAAGCGCCTGTGGTCCAGCCACGGCGTAATTCGGTTTTTGGCAGTTCTTCCATCCCCTTGACTATAGGAAGCAATTCACCTGCCGCCAATCCGCAAAGAGGTGTCGTTTGTTACCTTTCCTCTGGCGCGGAGTTTTGGCATAAAGACCCCATGAACACAGAACCTACCCTTCCCGCACATAATTGGCCCACGCTTGAGAAAGGCTGGGTCTGGCTTTGTGGCGCTGGCCCCGGTGATCCGGGCTTGCTGACCTTGCACGCGCTTAACGCGCTGCGGCAGGCGGATGTGGTGGTA
>ENA-OWPI01001292-OWPI01001292.1-marine-metagenome-genome-assembly--contig:-NODE-1292-length-28533-cov-9.547371_pt1 | contig 28533 bp, 20 predicted proteins | sample MGYA00238138_ERZ651775 | MGnify/ENA primary metagenome ERZ651775 (study PRJEB26906, sample SAMN06265043) | marine metagenome | isolation source: Helgoland LTER site | place: Germany:Helgoland, sampling...
GAGAGGAGAAAAAGTGTGAGTGGGATAGAAAGACGATTTGTGCGGCCGCAAATCATGGTAATATGGAAATGGTAAAGTATTGCGTTGCAAATGAGTGTCCTATTGATGTGAGTGCGTGTGCACATGCTGCCGAAGGCGGTCATCTCGAGTGCCTCAAATACTTACGCGAAGAAGTCAAAGCGCCTTGGGATTGGAGAACTGCCTCTTGGGCGGCTAAAAGTGGTCACCTTCATATACTCGAATATCTTGTTGAGCGTAAGTTTGATAAATTTAGCGAAAGTGCGTGTTGGTTTGCAGCCAAGAACGGCCACTTGGACTGTTTGAAGTACTTACACGAAACCGCCAAAGCGCCTTGGGACTCTCGGGCCGTTCGAGAAGCGCACAAGAACAACCACCTCGAATGTGTACAATACCTCCTCGACAACAACTGTCCTCTACCACATGGTTGGCGATACGAACATGGAGAGTTACACACTCCATAAAATCAACACAACACACACACACACACGCACACGCACACATACGCTTGTAAAAACACAACCTCACACAGAGAGAGAAACTCCTCATAAAACGTAACGCAAAAAAGAATGTGAAACTCGTACTACTAAACACACGTTATACCTGCGCTGCTTTCCAAAGGAGAAAGAATGCGAGCGAGAGGAAAGAACGACGACTACAAAAGTACTTCTTTAGACCTCACCTCGCGATCAAAAACCATCCTCCGCGCGTTCGATCGGTTACAAAACGAACCCGTTTTGAGCGCAAAATTTGCCAAAATTGGAACCGCGTTTAAGGGCGAGAAAACGATCAACGTGCTCCTTTTAGGCTGCGATCGACGCGAAGGCATAAACGACGGGGAAACGAAACGGATATTTAAGGATTTGGGGAAAGAACGCGGCGTAAATTTGAGCTTGTTTGGACCGAATTTAGTTTTCGATGATGATGATGAGAATTTGACAAGCAGAGGGAGGAGCAACGAGAGCGAAAGCGAAGACGACGATGAAAATGAAAATGATGAGGAGGAGAAGACAAAGGGAAAAGCGGCGCGAATAAACGTCGTCGAACGCGAGCGGTGTTTATTTCACGAGAGAAACAGAGAAAAGGACGAAATAGAATACGATGTGGCGTTTGCGTTTAACGCCGGCGTTTGGGGGTACGATTCCTGGTTGGAGAGCTTTAAATACGCGTTGAAAAGATACCCGAACGCGCCGATAATCGTCTCGGCGTATTCGATGAAAGAGTGCGAGTTGGACGAAGACTGCGTGAGAGAGGGGTTCGGGGAAGACGAGATTAAGTTCGTCTGGGAAGCGGAGGGAAACGAGGAGTGCGCTGGAGAGAGGACGGGAGGCGAGGAGAATGGGAACGAGAATAGCGCCTGGATGTGTTTCGTTTCGAGTCGTTCGTTCGGTGAGTAGAAAGAGATTTTATTTGGTCCATTTTCCGTGGCACTGATTTAAGAAGAAGATTGAGTAGAAACGTCGTTCTCCGCGGCGACGGGGCAACTCGTTTGCAATCCACTCAATCGAGCCATAAACTTGGCGTGATTTTCAATCATTTTCCACGTCGACGCGTCGCTCGTTCGAACGCCGAACCGACCAGGGCCGACATTTTCATCGTAAAAGTGCCAAAACATCGAGCCGCTGATTTTGTTCTCCTTGGCGAGTTTCTCGGTCGTTTCGAACGCATTTTTGAAATACATGTCTCGCTTCTTCATGTCCTCTTTTCTCTCTTCCGGTGATTTCCCGACGATGATACCAAACTCTTCCAAAACGAATGGTTTCTTTCCGTTTACGAGTTTCGCTCGGTTCAAAATGAATTGCTTTTGAAACTCGGGCGTTTCGACGTCCCAGGCGTCCGGCCAAACGTGTATCCCGGCGTAATCCACGCACGAAGACTCGACGACTTGCGACAAAAAGTCTTGTCCTTCTCGTCCGGCCCAACGACCACCTCCTTTCCCTGGGTTCATGAAATCCGCGTCGCGTCGTCTGCTGTCGTCGCTAAATCCTTCATACCCAACTGCCACTAAATGATTCGGCGCTTTCTTCTTCAGATATTCGCACGAAGCTTCGATCCACCGTCGCATGTCCTCTCGCGACTTGCCTTTCGCTCTCGCTTCGTTGGCTAGATTCCACGCCATAATCGTCGGATCGTCTCGGTACTGACGCTTCGTGATTGAATTCGTTCTGTACGCCAGGTAATTAATCGTTTCCTTGTAGTACTTCTGCGCTTCCTCGTCCGTAAAAAACTCGCTCTGATCTCGACACGTCCTCGACCATTCGCAATACTCTTTGATCCCGCCCGTGGCGTACCAATTATCCGCGAGGACTAAAACGACTTTAACCTCTCGTTTCTCGCACTCGCTGAGGAAGAAATCCAAACCTTTCAACGCTCTCTCGTTCCAGGTCGTTTTCGTCGGCCTTAAAGCGTAGCCTTCCGTGATTGGATGCACCCAAATCCTCACCACTTTCAAGCCGGTTCGCACCGCCACATCGAGCTGGTTCGTGATGTGTTCTATGCCCAACTTTGGCGTCCATCGGTACGGCGGTGGCGCGTTTGAAGCCGCTTCCACCACCTCCCACTGATTCCACCCGGCGAACGTGAACGGTTTGTTGTTCAAAATAAAGGAGTCGCCGGAAACTCGAACGAATTCGTCCGTGGGTAAACACGTGGAACGAGGTGGTGTTTTATCGATCAACAATCGAAGCGTTTCCGAGAAATCATTTTTCTTCTGCGCGGAAACATTAACCACGACTTTGAGGATTAAGAAAAAGAAGAACAGGAAAGACGCGAGAGAGGAGGAAGAGGATCGAATCATTTTTGCGAAAGTGTTTTCGAGAGTCCTTGGACGCAAAAGCCGCTCGGAAATGATGTCGTTTTTTATTCATTGGTTCACGCATGCACACATGTGGTTTTCCAACAACGAGGCTCGGGTTTAAAAAAAGAATATAAATTTTCTTTCTTCCTTTCTTTCTCTCAAACGCACACAAACGCGTAGTAGTAGTTTAAATAAAGATACATATGAATTGAATGTAGTACACAACCGCATACAGTACGTAGCAGTTGTCATAAAAAAAGTATTGCTAAGCTAGGAAACACCCTCTAAATTTATTATATCCGACGATGATATAAAACGTAATAATCTCTCTCTCTCTCTCTCTCTCTCTCTCTAACCCGATTGCGTTATGCGCAAACCGCGATGGATCAAAAATACACCACTACTCTTTTATTATTCATCCGGCTTCATGACTCTCTTCTCGGAGACGTACATGCCATCTAAAAATTTACGAATGTCCTTCTTCTTCACCAAGCACGAATCGTGGATCAACGCGCAGCTCTTGGAAACGTTGTCGATGTCGTTCCCGGTTAAGACGATTTGATCCTTCACGTCGCTCGATCGTTCCGCTTTCACGCCCGGCAACATCTTACATTTCCTCGGTCTCTTCTCGCCCAAAAAGTTACGAATTTCCACCATGTCGCCCTTCTTTTCGTCGATGTTGATGTTAATCGGAAAGTGCGCGTACACCGCTCTCATCTTGTACTCGAACCCGTACAAAACGCCGTCGAACAAGTTGCTGATGTTCGAGCACGTCGATCGCAACGCCGAGGTGATTTTACTCGTCGGAAAATACATCGCCGCGACAATCATGTTGTTTTCCTTGTCGTGGTGTAAATCAATCTTCGCGACGTGGTTGAAATCTCTCTTCAGTTCGCCTCTCGGCCCCGAGACGGTGATTTTGCGGCCGCTCATCTTCACCGTGACGCCTTCCGGAATGTCGAGCGTACGCTCCGTTTTTACGAGTCTCATTCTTTTTGTTTTCTGTATATAATGTGATGATGAATAATAATAAGAGGTTGAACAATGAGAGGTTAGTATTAAAGAGACAAAAAGAAACCGTTTAATATCAAAACATCAGATTAAAGGAGGAAACAAGACCCCTCAAGCCAAAGTCCTTTAAGTCCTAAAAAAGAGAAAATCCAAGACTCTCGAAATCTCGTCGAAATCGACGCGCAAACTCGCCGTCGCGACGCGAATAAAACGCGATTACGCGTTCGGTGACATCCAACACTATCGTTTCTCTCAACAAAATACGTTTTCATCCGAAAAGCGATTCAAAACGACGTCCGCGTTTGTGTCCTTTTCGCGACCAAATTTCTCATTTTTCGCGATGAAGAAAAACGAAATGCAACGATTCTCATCGCGCATACGCGCGTTCGAGAGAAAGAGAGACTCCTCTCTCTCTCTCTCTCTCTCTCTCTCTCTGCTACAAAAGTATATCGAATGCAGTGCGAGTCGCAAAGCACAAAAAAAAACGTTCGCAACGTACCTCTTTATCGTCGTCTAAATCTTCTTTTAGTGTGACGCTTAGAACCAAAAATGCGAAGAGAGAGAGAGAGAGACAAACACAAGCTAAACCCTAAACACATATCTAACACCCTAAACAAAAAAAAGCTTCAATTAATCTGCTCACAATCTGCCCTCACATTGCCTTCTGACTGACGCTCCTCGGAACACCACGCGAACGAGAGTTTCTTTCCCAGAGCTACGTGTATTATTGCTCGTCAGTGAGAGCGTGCTTTTTGGTGAATTCTAGCGGCGGAGAGATTTTTATTCGAGAGTATATAAGAACTGAACTCAGAAATCCATTTTCCCAAGCCGGGCGGCGGGGTTCTGTTTTGCGTTCGTCTGACGTTTACGCCGGCAAAGAGAAGAACTGAAGAAGACAAAGAAGAAGTGTATTATCGCACGCAAAAGTAATACGATCAACGAGAGAGTGAAAGCTCAAACGCAAAATCATCGTCGTTCTGAGAAAGAGCATCGTCCCAAATACTAAGAATACTAAGAGTAAGAGTAAGACCAAATGGCAGGCAAAGAAGACCAACAACGAGAAGAAACTTTCAAGGCGAAACCGGAACATCCATCGGATGGAGATGTTCAAACACCTCTCGTCTCCTCGCGCTTGTGCATAAAAAACCTCCCGAAACATTACACGGAAGTGAGGTTTCGAGAGCACTTTTCAACGATCGGAGAAGTGACCGATTGCGTGATTAAAAATACGCACGGCGGTACCGACGATAACGACTCGAGGAGCAGTTGGCGGCAACATCGAAAGCAGCAGCAGCAAACTTCTCGATGTTTGGGATTTATTGGGTACAAAACGGAACAGATGGCCACTTTAGCGCAGAAATATTTCCACGACACGTTCATCGATACGAGTCGGATCGATGTCTCGTTCGCGGCGAGTCGGAAAGAGCGAGCGGCGTTGAGCGAAAGGAGTTCGTGGTCGAAGTATTCGGCGGGGACGAGCGCGAACGAGAGATTGAAAAGAGAGGAAGAGAAGAAGTTAAAAAAGAAGAATAATAAAGAAGACGAGGACGAGGACAGAGAGGAAAAGAAAGATCCGAATCGATTTATCGGCGTCCGGGAGCGGATTAAGATGGAAAAAGCCGCAAAACTGAAGAAAGAACAGTTCGTATCGCCCGAGGAGAAAATGTTGGAGGAGAAAATGCGAGAAGATCCGAAATTGAGAGAATACATGGCTTTAATGCTCCCGAAGAGTAAATTCGCGGCGAAATTTTGGTCGGACGGGTTAGTGCACGAAGAAGACGATTACCTGTCCGGAGGTCCCGCGCAAACGAAACTCGCCGACATCGAAGATACCGAAGGCGGGAACGCAGACGAGGATTCAGACGACGACGAGTACCAGGACTTAGAGAACGACGATAGTAGTGATGATAATGGTAGTAGTAGTAGCGAAGAAATAGATTCCGATTCAGACGACGTTAAGAAAGACGACGCGGTTTCGGACATGGAGTATTTGAAGGCGAAGAGAGGGAATTTTAGCAGCGATTCGGAGGATTCGGAGGAGGACGAAGAGGAGGAAAATTCTTCGGACGACGACGACGACGACGACGACGAGAACAACAGCGAAAAGAGTAGCGACGATGAAGGAAAGGAATTTTCCTTGGAGAACGACGACGACGTCGATAATACGGAGAAGAAAAAGTCATCAAAGAAGTCGAAAGATGATGAGAAAGCAACAATAAAAGAAGTCGAAGTCGTCCAAGCGTCGGACATGGAATCTTTACAAGAAACCGGTCGCGTGTTCCTTCGCAACCTTCCGTATACGTGCACGGAGGAGGAAATATTCGACCACATGCAATCTCACGTCGGAAAATTGACCGCAGTGCACGTCTTAGTGGACAAGTCGACGAAACAGAGCAAAGGATTGGCATACGCGACGTTCGCGTTGCCGGAAGACGGCGTGAAATGCATCGACGTGTTAGACGGTGCTATTTTCCAAGGTCGCATTTTACACGTATTACCGGCGAAACGAGCGCCGACGAACGCGGAAAAGAACACGTTAGGCGGCGTCGGGAGGATAACTATAATAAACGACGACAACGGGGAAGACAACGACGACGAGAACGACCCAAAAAACTCTTACAAGAAACAAAAAGAGCACGCGCGCAAAGCGGACGCGGCGGATAAAAAAGCATGGAACGCGCTCTTCATGCGTCAAGACACCGTCCTCTCCGCGGTCGCCGCGATGTACGGCGTGGACAAAGGCGATTTGTTGAGCACGGAAACCGAAGACGTCGCCGTGCGGGTCGCCCTAGGCGAAGCGCAAGTCATTGCAAACACGAAAAAAGAACTCGGCGATGTCGGCGTGAACGTCCACGCGCTCGAATCTGCGGCGGCGTCGAGAGAAAATGTCAAAATCGCGCGTTCGCAACATTCGATTTTGATTAAAAATTTACCGTACGAATCCGAGGAATCCGACTTGAGAGAGATGTGCGAAAAGTTTGGCACTTTGAGTCAAATGGTGTTACCATCGACGCGGACGATTGCAATCGCGGAATTTCTAGAGAGTAACGAAGCGCGAAGAGCGTTTCAAGGGTTAGCGTACAAGAGGTACAGACACGTTCCGTTATACGTCGAATGGGCGCCGAAAGACATTTTCAAGACATCGAAGAAGAAGAATGACGACGACGATGATGATGCAACAGAAAATGACGAGAGAAGAACAAAGTTCACCAAAGAAACCTCTAATAAAGACGATGTCGAGGAGGATCCGGAAGAAAAGTCTAAAGTTCTCTTCGTGAAAAACATCGACTTTGCCACCACGGACGAGAGTTTTCTTCAATTCTTTGAAAATCTTTGCAAACGCGCGGGAGGAAAGAACCGAAGACTCGTCTCCGCCAAAATCGCCCGAAAACCAAACTCGGACAAAAGTAAATCTCTTTTATCCAAAGGATTCGGGTTCGTCGAGTTTGAATCGCACGAAACCGCCTCGATATGCTCGAAATTAGTCTCCACCGGCGTCGGGAAGTTAGACGGTAAAGTCTTGTCGATCGAGCTTTCGAGGCAGAAAATGTCTCGAGAAACCGTCGAGGACGACAACACCAACGCGCTCGCGATGAAAAAGAAATCCAAAATACCAAAAGGCAAATCAGCGACTAAGCTCGTGCTTCGGAACGTCGCGTTCGAGGCGACCAAACGCGACGTGCAACTATTGTTCAATCCGTTCGGCGTTCTGAAATCCGTTCGCGTGCCGAAGAAATTCGACGGATCGCACCGAGGTTTCGCGTTTATTGAATACACGACGCAAAGGGAAGCGACGGACGCGATGGACGCGTTAGGGAACGCGCACTTGTACGGGAGGAAGTGCGTGATTGAACGCGCGGATGAAGACGAGACTGTGAATACGATGGATGATTCGAACACTGCGGTCTTTGGCGAATCAAACGTGGAGAAGTTGCGGGAGAAAGCGAAAAGGCAAATAGACGGAGGATTGAACCAGCGGTCTTCGAAAAGACAGCAGCGCGCTTAGTTTTGTATAATACTAATTGCTGTACCTACTGTAGCTTTAACAACATCTTAATACTCTATTTCTTTGACCTTAAGCTTCTTCTTCTTCGTCTCGTAACGTGCCGAGCAAAATGGTCGCCGGCCCGGATTGGCCGTTTTGCATCACCGCGGATTTCAAAACGTCTTTAATCGTTTCGCTTTCCATGACGCTTTCTTCGTCATTCGCATCAATAGTCGTCGTTTTTGTCGTCGTCGTCGTTCGTTTCACGGACTCTTCCACGTGCGACCCGAGCAGTTGCTCTCTCAACGCCGCCTCGTACGCGACGTCGAAATCTTCCGCTTGTAAATCGAGTTCGTTTTGAACGACGTCGTGTTCGACTTTTCTCCTCAAATCGTCTTTTGGATTGTCGTGAAAAGCTAAATCTTTCGTGAATTGCTCTAAAAACTGTTCCGACTCCGGGTCGTCCATCAAAGCGTTCATTAAATCGCGTTCGAACGCGTCGGCGTCGAGTTCCGGCGGCGCAATCTTTTTCTTCTCCTTCTTGGAATAACTATTATTACTACCGTTGTTGTTGTTGTTGTTGTTCGCGCGTTGCACTTCTTCCGCGCCTTTATACGTCGCTTTCGCGTTCATAAACGTCCCGAGTTTTTTCCCGACTCGTTTCACGTCCTCGCTGAATGCTTTCTCTTTCTCTCGCCGTTTATCGTCTTTGAGATCGTCGTCGAAATCGAATTCGTCGTCAAAGGCGCTGGGTCGTCCATCTTCGTCGTCGTCCGAGAGAGGATGCATTTCGCGCTCCGCCGCTCGCGCTAAAATCTCGTTGTCTAAATCGCGCATGCCGTCGCGCATCCACTGGTCGCTTTCCGGTTCGAGGTTTTGTACGTCTTCCTCTTCGTCTTCGTCTTCCTTTGTTTCTACGACACGTTCTAACGCGTCTTTGAATTGCAAAATCGCCGCGATTTCCTCCGCGTTGAATGTCTTCGCCAAATCCTCGTCCTCTAAACTATCATCTTCGCTGCTCATCAAAAGCTTTTCCAACGCAATCTCCATCCCGACCACTAACTTCATCCCGATATCAAACGCGTTGTGCAAATCCGCGTCGGTTGTTTTCGCAATCACATCCATCGGATACTTTCTCGGCACGTCGAACTTTGCTCGAGCGAGTTGCGCGTACGCGCATCGAGAGAAGCGAAGCGTAACGGAGTCCATCTCATTCATCATCGCGTCGTCTTGGATGACGATGGAACTCTCCTCCTCTTCCTCCTCCCTTCTTGCATTTGATTCGGCGCGCGCGGGAGTATTATTAAAGTTCAAATTGCGAAAATCTTTCGAGCTTCGCACGTCCGCAGGCGTCCGCTCGTAAAACACGCGCGTCGCCAATTGAATGAACGTTTGTTTTTGCTTCATCGATTTCATCCCAACACGTTGCAAAGCTTTCCTCACGCGTTTCGGAAGTAACGCTCGCGCGAGATGTCTGGACGTTACGATCGCCTCCTCGGTTTGATAATATTTTTTCATCTTGTGCTCTTTGAGATGCGCGTCGATCGCATCGCCTAGCCTGTACTTCTTTTGATCAGAAGCTTTAATCAACGCATTCAACGCGTCCACATTCGTCTTCAGCGCATCCATTCTGTCTTCTCTTTCTTCATCATATTCCTCTCGTTCCTCCTTCCTCGCTTCGTCCTCCGGCTCGTAAACGACGTGTACCGCGCCACGTCTAATGAACGTCCTCCCTTCCGCCACGTTCGGTTCCACCCACATCGGTAACACGTGCGCGCATTCTACCAATAAAAACTCCCCGTCGTCGTCGAACATGCGAACGGATGTGTCTTCAAATCGTACACTCAATCGAAACAAGATGTTCGCGACCATCCACTCGTCGTCTAAAGCGTCTCCGAATTTCGTCGATCCTTTCAAGCACCATCTTTTCGTCGCGTCGCAGAACGCACGGGTGAGGTTGAATCCTTCTCGGTGGTAACAGTAAGCGTCGTAAACATCATCTTTTCGCTTCATTTTCGATGATAGTAGTGCTTCTTTCGCTTCAAAGTCTTGCTCTAAATGTTTGAAAATTTCGTTCTTTTTCTCCTCCAACGCGCAAGAAACGTCGTCGAAGTAGATGAGATACTGCACGCAGTTTGGCTCCAAAGTGCGAGAATTATACTCATTGTCATCATCACCGATATGATTTAGTTTTTTTCTATTTTCCTCTCGTTCGGATGCATTCATTGTGTTCTCCTTGTTAGTGCTAAATTATGAGGAGATTCCCCTTAAGACTTAATTGGTTGTTGTGTGGTACTACCGTACGTAGTATAGTGGTACAATATAGTATGATGATGATATTACAGCAATTTAATAAGTCTCTCTTTCAATTCTTCTTAACTTTGTTCTCTTCCGGTGGATTCGCTCGTAAAGTTTGGAAAAACTCATTTAACATGCCGACGGATTCGTTCGCGCCGCCGCTCGTACGCACGCGGCCTCGAACCCATTTGCTTATTAAGTTTATATTCTCGCGGTTGTGACAAAACCTCTGGTCGACCAAGAAAATAGCGGCGTAATCGTGTAAATGCCGAACGCATCGACCGAGCGCTTGGTTATACGCTCGAAACGCTTGGTGTTCGTACCATCGATTGCCGTCGAGTAAGTTTTTCTGCGCGCCGTGCGCGGAGGAGTTGAACTGTTTCTTGAGGTTCACTTTGACGTCGCCGAGGTTCGGGAACGGGATTCCGATGCAAAACACCGCCCGCGCGGCGTTGTCTTTAAAATCCAAGCCTTCTGAACATTTGCCACGGAAAACGGCAAAGAGTAAGGAGCCTTTCTTTTTCAAACCGTCTCTGAAGTCTTCGAGGGTTTCGTCGAAACCTCGAGATCCGCCGGTTTCGAACACGATTTTCTTGTGCTTCGAAATCTGCGCGTGGTGTCCGGTGGTGTGGAACCACTCGTCCGAGATCCTCTGGATGAGTTCGTAGGACGGGAGAAACACTAATACGCCTCCTGGAATGTGTTTGCAATACCGTAAAAGCATGTCGCCTAATCGCGCGGAAAAATCTTGGCCGCTCGATTGTAAATTTCTCCTCGTGATGGCACCGAGCGTATCGAGACTTTCCACGAAGATTTGGTTGTTCGGAACGACGTGCGGGGCGTCGACTTTAATCGGGAACGGAACGCCCAATTCACCCTCTAACGAAGACGTCGGAGATAACGTGCCTGAGGTTAAAATCACGCACCGCGCTTTCTCGGCGACTCGTTCAAACGCCACCGCCGGCCGGAGACACCACAGGGCAAAACCACCAGTCTTCTCGTCGTGTTTTGGTTTGTCCGCTGGGTTGCTGAACGCGTCGTGCGCGAATTGTGCGATGCATAAGACGTAATCGTTGGAGTACTTCTTGAACAAGGAGAATTTTGTCGCGATTTCGTTCGCGAATCGCATGGCTTGCATGCCCAAGACTCCGGTGACTTTCTCGCCTTGTTCCGAGATCATTTGCATAGTTTTCGATTGCTTGGCCGTTATCGTTTGGACTTTTTTCAAAACGGAGTCTAACGTCTCCTCTTCTCGTTTTGGGTTACACAACGCGTCCCATAACTCTTCGATTATGACGTTCGGATCGCTTATCGTTCTCGTTTGTTTGTATCGATCGAACTCTTGTCTCTGTTTCATCTTTCTCGAGATCCACGCGGCAATTTGAATCAAGAAGTTCTTCACCGGTAAAGCTTCCGGAAAAGTGACAACCAATATCCCAATTTCGTTCAAATATCTCTCTAAATCTTTCTCGTAGACTTCCACCGACGCGCCTTCTCTGCAGACGTCTTCGATGTTGTGTCCTTCGTCGATGATGATGGCGGCGTTTGTTAAATCGATATCCATCGCCGCGCGAATGCCCTCGTCGAAAATGTAATTATACGGACACAAAACAAACTCGGCATCTTTGTATAACTCTTTCGTGACGTAAAAAGTGCACGCCTCGTGTTCCTCTGCGGCGTACTTCAAATCTTCGATGTCCCAAATGTGCGCGTTTCTCATCTCGTCTAATAAGTGCGCCTGGCGATTGAAATACGCGCACTTTGAGCTCGTCGAATGCGGCGGCACCGCTTTCACGCACCCTCTGGTCATCTCTTGACACTCCTCGTCCGTTTTCTTGGCCGGACAGAACTGTTGTCGAGATCCTAACACCGAAAAGTTTGGCCTGTACGGGCACCTCTTCAACTCTCTCGCTAACTGAGCGATTTGCGAATGCGTTCGCGAACACAAGAAAATTCTGGGAATTTCTTCCTCCTCTCTTTCCAACCTTTCCATCAGATTTTTCATCGATTGTTTTTGGTCGTTATCCATCCTCTCGGGGTCGCTATGTTCGTACTTCTTTCCTCCCGCGTTCTCTTCGAAATTTCCATAGCCCATACCCATGCCCATCGGCCGCATTTTCGTTTTGATGGGTTCAGAAATCCCTTTCCCGTCCGGGCCTAAACCTTGTCCGGGTAAGTGGCCCATTTTCGCTAATAACTTTGCGCCGATACCACCGTCTGGTGGGAGTACGTTTTTCGAGGAGTTGTTGTTGTTGTTGTTCGTCGTCGTCGTCGCAGCTTCTTCTGACTTTATCCTCGCATTATCTTTATCTTCTTTAACTTCTTCTCCCGTTTCCATTTTCACCGTTTCCGCCTCTCTCGCGCCGACAAACATCCCGTTCGCGGTTCTCCACCCATCCGGCAACCCTTTATTCTCCGGCGTCGCCCCAATTTTCGCCCGTTTCTCCCAAATCTGCCTCCTCATCTCCTTCTGAAACGCCAACGACGCGCACAATAAGGCTAAACTCTTCCCCGTCCCCGTCGGCGATTCCACCAGCGCGTGTTGCTTCGTCTTGAGCGCTTGCAACACTTTCGACATGACAATCTTTTGCGGAATTAACGGCGTCAAGCCTTTCGGAAACGCCACGGGAATCCCCATCATCGGGAACGTGTTCGACGAATCCGGTCTTTGAGTGGCTGGGAGGACGTAATGCTCTTTCCGTCTCTTTCGATGTCCTTTCGCGTTGTTGTTGTTTATATTCGCGAGCGAATCTTCTTCTTTCATCATCGTCTGCGCGGAATCTTTCGAATCCCCCGGGGTTGAAAAATCCTCCTCGTTATCTTCTCGTTCTTTCTCGTACTCTAAGTTTACAACTTTTCCTTTAGTGTTGCACTTCGTGGAATTGACCATGTGTTCGTTCCTCGCTTTCGTCGCTTCCCGGAAGAGAAACTTGACTGATTTTTCGCTCTTGTATTTCTTCGTTTTCGTCTGCGCTTTGTGGTTGGGGCGATGATTTTCATTTCTCTCTTCTTTTATTAACCCTTCGTGTTCTTCTTCTTCTTCTTCCTCTAAAACAACAGAAACATCCTCCTTTGAAAACGCATCATCTTCTCTCCCTTTATTCTCGTTTTCGTCGCTCATTATGAGCACGTGTTCTTGTTCTCACTGAGAGCGTTGTTCTTCTTCCTCTTTTTCTCACAACGAGGCGAAACGAGATTTTTAAAAATGTCGCGTCGCTTTATATTTAGGGTCTTCAAAGTGCTCAGATTCGATGAGATGACCTTCTGATCACAGATACATATCGCTTTCATCAAACTCTTCTTCCGGAAGACGACGAGACCATCGAGCGCACTAACAGAAGCGCGAGAAAAACGGCTCTGTGTGTGTCATCATAACGGCGTTGGTTTGTTTGGTGCATTTGCATCAAGAGTCGTCGTCGTACCAACACGTGTTCAAAAGATACAACAGAGTCAAGGTTTAGTAGTATTAGTAGGTATCCATACTCTTTTCAAAAAACCGACAGCTGCTTTTTAAAAAAAAGTGTCCTTTGTGTTGTTCCGTTGGTTTTAGATATAACAGAAGCACGTGCGGCTACGTGTCGTCATAACGGCTGGTTTTCTGGTACAACTATGCGTACGCGAGCGCAAAATGTATTACAATCAAGGAGGGCAGTAGTCGTACCAACGCGTTCAAAAGATGCAACAGTAGGTAATATTTTCAAAAAACTGTTCGACAGCTGCTTTTTAAAAAAAAGTGTCCGTTGTGTTGTTTCTAGATATTCTTCCGAACGACGACGAGACCAACGAGCAGCGCAACAGAAGAAGCACGAACTGGCTCTGGTGCAATCGCGCGTCATATGCGAGCGCAAAAGAGCACAAGCGAGGAGGGCAGCAGTAGACCAACGCGTTCAGTCAAGAAGTTTATTATTACCTAAAATACGAGTAGTATTTTCAAAAAAAAAGTGTCCGTTGTGTTGGTTTAGATATAAAAAAAAATAGGGGAATCACCCTCAGAACAATCTCTCTCCGTTCTCTCTTCTCCGAGAACGAATTTGCGCGAATACTAATATGTTGTTTCGCAGCCGAGGAGGAGGAGGAGGAGTAGGAGGCAGCAGCGAGGAGACCGGCGAACGACAACGAAATCGAGAACACCAAATGCGGTCGCCTCTGGCGGACAGAAACGAACGAATTATATCCAAGACGACGGGGAAAGACGAGAGCGAGAAAGAGCGACGAGAGCGAGAGTTTGCGGGGGTAAAAAAGAAGCAAAACGAAGGGAAAAAAACGACGACTAAAACTACCGCGTCCGTGTCTGTCTGCCCAGATATCATCAGAGAGTACCGAGAAACGACGAGCACGAGAAGTTTAACCGAAAATGAGATTCAAATCAATTCGAGAGATGATGAACTCAATTTGGTGGGTGAGGAAGAAGAAGCGTTGAAGAAGACGAAGATATCGACGTCGACGAGAACGAAAAATTCGTACAAGAAAATGAAACTTTTAGGGAAAGGAGGGTTTGCAATCGTATACTCCGTGAAAGATTTGAACAAGAAACCCTCCGATGATGGCGTCGAAACACAATCATCCTCCTCGTCTTCGTATAATTATTACGCGGCGAAGGTTGTTTCGAAGAAAAATTTGGAACGGCAAAAGCAAAAGGACAAGATGTTGGCGGAAATTCGAATCCACAGAGCATCCGAGCACGAGTTTATCGTGAAATTTAAGAAATGTTTCGAAGACGAGATGAACGTGTACATATTGATGGAGAAGTGTTCGGATAGGACGTTGGCGGATGTGATTAAATACCGAGGCGCGATTACGGAAACGGAAACGAGCGCATACGTTTGGGAGATTTCGCAAGCGATGCAGTATTTGCACGAGAAATTAGTCGTTCACAGAGATTTGAAGCTAGGGAACGTCTTTTTAACGGATTATGGCTTGAAAGAAGCGTCGGCGATGGCGGACGAGAGCGAGAGAGTTCTGAGACGGTTTCAAACCGGCGAGGAGAGGTTGAAAGCTTTCGAACGGATGGAACGGTCGTTTTTGTTAGAATCTGGAAGTAGTAGTAGTAGTAATCATCATCATAGCAGACAACCCAGAATCAAAATTGGCGATTTCGGTTTAGCCGTGCAGTTAGCGCATAAGCGCGAGAAGAAATTCACGGTGTGCGGGACGCCAAACTACATCGCGCCGGAGGTTTTAGCCGGAAGTCAAGGCCCGGGGCATAACTCTGCGTCCGATATTTGGTCGTTAGGCGTTATAATATACGCTTTGTTATGCGGCGAACCGCCGTTTCAAACCGAATCGGTGGAAGCGACGTACAATCGAATTCGGAAGACGGATTTCGGATTCCCGGACGATCGACAGTGTCTGAAAGTGTTGTCGAGCGAACATTTATTGATGAATGTTACCACCACCACCACCACGAAAAAGAACAGCAACAACAATAATAATAATAGCGATGAGAACAGCAAAAATAGCACCAAGAACGAAAACGTTCCAAACCTTCCAAAGTATAGGTTTCCGATAAGCGCGACCAGTCGAGATTTAGTCAAGAGGTGTTTATTAGCCGAAGCCGAGAAACGCTTAACCGGCGTTGAGATTTTAGAGCATCCATTTTTCGATGTCGTTTGGGCAGCTGCGAACAATCATCATCAAACGGCGGCGGCGACGACGATTCAGACGACGACGAGGATGACTGAATACGATAATCGCAACAGAAACATTATCATCGCCGACGCGATGACGACGTCGTCGACGACGCCGCGACGCGCCGCGAGCGTGCCTCCTTTGGTTTCTTCTTCGAACAAAGCTCATCAAAATCAAAGTCCAATGCATTCGGCGTTAGAATCGATATCTGGGTTGCGGCAAATGGAAGCCGACACAAAGCATGCTTTACAACAACATCAACACGCGCTGAACGGTCAAAAGAGTTGGACGAGACGAACGAGAAGCGCCACGATGGGTGGATCTACTACTACTACTACCGAACGAGAAAACATCGAATCCGCAAGGGTAGCGTTGGCGCAAATTTCCGTCAACGCCGGTAATGGTGGTGCGCAAACGACGACGACATCTCCACCGATAACGATGACGAACTTCACCAGAACGAATATTGACCACCGTTCATCGGGGTTATCGACGTCATCCTCGGCAAACAATAACAACGACAACGACCATATGCCGCTCTCTGCGAGAATCAAAGTAAAACATTTTACGAACCAAACCGAGCAGTGGGGTCTCGGCTACGCGTTAACGGATAACTCTTTCGGTGCCATTTTCAACGACGAATCGAGAGCGGTGTTGACGAAATGCGGAAAGTGCGTGTTTTATTGGCCAAACAACGTATCGGCAACGAGCAGCGCTCATCATAGCAGCAGCGCGGAGAAGAGAATCTCGCCTCGTAAAAAGTTTAGCTCGAAAATGTGCATCGCAGTGCCTCTTCGCCACGCGCAAAATGGAAACGCCGGAGATGATCATTTCAATCGCGATTTAGCCAAGAAGACGGCTATTTTGTTGCGTTTTAAAGAGATTTTGTTGAGAAAAGAGGAAGAGTTTCGTAGAGGTTGCAACGACGAGAACGAGATTAACGAGGACGAGAACGACACGACGACGACGACGACAGAGAAGAGAAAGAAAGTCGAAAAAGAAAACCTTCAACTCGATCCGCACGATCCAAACTACTACTACGACAAGAACCCGCTCTTTGATATCTCAAAATCGATATCTTTATTGCTCGACCGAGGCGCTATGATCAACTACTGGCGAACCGGACGGTCCAACGCGACGACGTTCACGTTCAACGATGGGAGTTTTCAAACATTATTCGGCGACGCGAACAGCACGAGCGTGTTTTGCTGCGACGACTACAGCCATCAGCATCATTCTTCGAATACGAATTTGAGAGGAGACGCCTATTATGGGGGCGTTCTCCACGGAGGAGGACAAGGAGTTACCAAACGACGCTTAGCCGTGTGCGAACAGCGAAAGATAGTATTAAAAAACCTCTCCAAAGTCCCGGTGAGCAACACCAGTCGATTATCCTCCGTATCGAATAGTCCCGCGAGTCCTTCGCCTTTGGGAAAGATGAAAACGTCCTCCGGAGTATCCTCCTCCTCCGCGACCATCCGCGCCAAAGTCTTGGACGCTCGCGAGATCCTCTCTAAATCCGCTCGCTCGGATACAAACTTGGAAAAGTGCGTCCGATATTGCCACGAAAGTGGCACGAGATTAGAAATGCAAAATAATAATAATTACAACAACGTTTAAGAGACAAGAAGAAGAACGTTTAGTAGTAAAAGCGGACAACAGAGGTTATATGACGATATATAATCATCCGGCGAAAGAGAAAGTTGAGGCGGATTTTCCCGCTTCGCCGCCAAAAGGCCGCGCGAGAATACGCGAAAGCTATTTTATTCTAACTTCGAGGTTAAAACTCCTACGTTTGCATAAGCATGTCTACATAAAATGCGATGACGTTATTATTAGTGTATTGTGTTATTAGAAACATCCGCATCCATCCGCATCCGTTTCAACTTTGTTTCCTTCTAAAGCTCAACCTCGATTTCCTCGCGTCCTCTTTCTCGTCTCTATTACTACTATCACTACTACTACTCCCGGTAAAACCACTACTATTCCCATCTCTCATGTTCGCCACGTTCAGTTCTCTCTTTTGTATCGTTTTAAATAAGAATGGAATCGCGCACACGACTAAACCGACGGAGACGCCGAGGAACACTTTCCGCTGATCCGCCGGTTTCTGTTCCATCTGATTTTGTTGCGCTTTACGTTGTCGACCACCTAAAGACGAGGATGTTGACGTATTGGAGGAGAAAAGAAGCGTTTGCGAATAGATGTTTGGATTTTTACGAGTTACGATCGTTTTCATCGATCGCATCGTCGCCATTCTCATCGTCTTTGCTCGTAGATATTTACGCGTAAAATGTCTGCACTTTTTATGATGCATTTTACGCTTAAGAGTACGAGTACTACGAGCGCGACGCGAACGCGCGTTCTCGCGAACGACGAAAGAAAAGCGAAGAGACGGAAATATCGTTCGCAGTTTTATGCGTTTTCGTCAAAGAAGACGCGTTCTTTTGTCGAGACAAACGATTTTTCCGCGACGATTCCATCATCGGCATCACGGAACGGCGTAACGGCTTTCATCAAAACTAACGGTCGGGGGGAGTTGATGCGAACATCCGCGCATCCAACGCTCGCTTCATTCTCGATCCAACCGATGGACTCGTTTGGAATTTGGGCTATATTACTCGCGTCCTCGCATTTTGGCCTATGGGCGGAAACGAAACCGTGGGGGGCGTCCCTCGGCGGCGCGTGTTTAATTAGTGCCTTGACGACCTTGATTTTAGCCAATATAGGAATACTACCGCACGCGTCGCCGACGTACGATCAAATCAACCACATCATTTTACCACTCGCGGTACCGCTGCTTTTATTCAGCGCGAATTTAAACGTGGTGTTTAAATCCACGGGAAGGTTGGTGCCTTTGTTTTGTTTCGGATCGATCGGGACGTTGCTCGGCGGCGTCGTCGGATATATGCTCGTGCCTCTTTTGTCCTTGGGCGACGAGGCGTGGAAAGTGTGCGCGGCGTTGACGAGCAGGCACATCGGCGGGGCGGTGAATTACGTGGCCGTGGCGAACGTGTTGAACGTGAGCCCGAAAGTTTTAGGCGCTGGGTTAGCCGCGGATAATTTGTGCAACGTTTTGTATTTCGCGTTGCTGTTTTACTTGGCCAGGGACGCGGAGTACGTTAAAGACGGCGAAGAAGAGAAGAGTACGAGTATAAGTAGTAGTGGTAGTGGTAGTGAAAATAGTGGTAGTGCGAGTAGTACGAATAGTAATTCGTCGTCGTCGGCGGCTTCAGAAAAAGAGATTGACGAGATTGCAAAGGAGGACTCTTCCGGTAAAGGTTTCAGCACCTACAACGCCTCCGCGGCGCTCGCGTATTCCGCGGCGTCCTGTTACCTCTCCAAATCGTTATCGACGCTCATCAACGGCTCGACGTCGCTCACCATCCCGATCGCGACCATCTTTTCTGTTTTAATCGCCACGACGTTTCCGAAACAGTGCAAAGAAGTCGCGCAATCCGGCGAAGCTTTAGCCGCGTTAGCCATGAACGCGTTCTTCGCCACGGTTGGCGCTTCCGGGTCGATTGCCGACATGTTGTCCACGGCGCCGTCCTTGTTTTTCTTCTCCATGTGTCAAGTCTTGACGCATTTAACGTTCCTTTTATTCGCGGCGAAACTCTTCAACTTTCGTCGCTCGGAGGCGTTAATCGCGAGCAACGCCAACGTCGGCGGTCCGACCACCGCCGCGGCGATGGCGGCGAGTTTGAAATGGTCTTCTTTGGTCGTCCCCGGCATGCTCGTCGGCGTGCTCGGGTACGCCGTCGCGACGTTCATAGGTTTGGGTTTTGGCGAGTTCGTCTTGAAATCTTTTCTGAAACTCACTTAAGTAGTAGTAGAAAAAAGTGAGTCATAAAAGAAGAGAGCGCCTCTCTGAACGTCATAACAGATTGAAGAAAAGAAGAACATATCTGGATTTTATTCGAAGAGAGAGAATAGAGAGAGAAAATATTGAGACGAGAGCACGAGGTGTGACACTGTGTGAATATATTCGCAGAGCAGTTTCATTTTTAAAACACACGTATCGTTTATATATAACGCACTCGTACTCGTACCTCGTCAAGAGTCTCGATTGTACAAAACCCTAAACGTTAGGGTTTAGGTCGAATTGGATAAAAACCTCTCAAAACAATTTCCCTCATTTTTGCGCGCAATAAATACACACGACGCACACACTACTTTAGTATTGTTATTACTACTTCTTTATAATAATGTCATCATCGTTGTCGTCGTCGTTGTGTTGTGCTTCTTTTTTCTCTGTCTCCTCTTTTACGAGTAGGCGTGTGAAAAGAAATGATATCTGTAATGGGGGCAAAAACGAAGGCAAATTCAGCCGCCAAGACACCTCTGTACAGCACCAAAGAAGGAGGAGGAGGATGACGATGAAAGCGCGATCCAGCGCGGAAACGCCCACAGAAACAGAAACAGAGCAAAAAGCAAACCAGTCGAATAAATTTATCCCGGCGCACATGCGCAAAACAGTCTCGAGAATCACCGAAGCGCAGATGAAAACGAACGGGGTGGAGCTTTCCAAAGCAGCCACTCAGGTGCAAGAATCCATCGCCGGGTTCCTGGCGTTTGAGTTTTTGAGAGCGAGAGTGAAAAACGTGCCGACGTTGAAAGTGTTAAACGTGGACCCACCGATTTTAACCGCACCGATGTTTTTGAGCGAGAAAGAGTGCGAAGATATCGAACGGGCGATGTTTGGAATCGACGGCGGCGATAAAGAAGAAAGCGAAAGCGGTTCCGAAGTCGTCGGGCAACAAAAAAAGGTGAACGGTTTGAGTTCTATGAAGAAAGCGGAATTAGTGCAGTGCTGCGAAGAGAGAGGGTTGGACGCGAGCGGGACCGTGGCTGTTTTGAGAGATCGATTGAAAGAGTTTAATACGAATGCTAACGACGACGACAGCAACGAAAAAGCTCCGTCTCCGTCCTCGAGATCCGACGAAAGCAGGAGCGCGAACACCGGGGGGGATCCGTTTCGAACGTCCAACCCAGACGCGTTGGTGAACGCGTCTTCCCGACCGGAAGCCGTGAACCAGCTCTTGAAGCGTTTGAACTACTTGTTCCCGGATTGCGTGGAGGAATTCGAGTCTCCTTCGGCGAGAAAAGAGAACAAATTGTGGGGCATAGAAGTCGTCGCCGAGGCGTACAAGTCGAGCGAAAATTTGCGAGCCTCTCACGCGGCGTTTGAACAACACGAAGCGATCGAAAAGCACTACCAAATCAGAGCAAACTGCACGTTCTTCTTAAACGAGAGCAGCGACGAAAACGGCGGCGGTGAAATCACCTTCCCGGCGTTACCCGGCTTATCCGTCAAACCGGAAAAAGGCATGGCTTTAATCACGTTCCCGTCCACCGCGGCGAGTCTCCTCGACCCGCGCGCCGCGACCGCCAGAAACGCCCACGATACCGGCGCAAATACAACATTAAACTCCATCGAAGTCCTCGTAAGAGGCGCGACGCCGAAAATCTTGACCGAAGAAGAAGCCGCGGCGGAACGTAAACTTCGCCACGAGGAAGAGAAAGAGCGAGCGAGACTCTTGGCCATCCCGAGAAGCGAAAGAAGAAAGATGGAGAACGGGGAAGACAAACCGAAAAACTCCAGGAAGAAAACGACGAGAGATTAATGAATATACTGCTCCATAAATATGTGTCATTTTATGTGTACATATGTGTACTTACTTACGTTCGCTTCGCGTTCGATTTTCTCGTCGTCCGGGTATTCATCTTCACTTAATTGCACGCACAAATCCCATTAAAGAACAACACCATTCTCATCATCATCAACCCTCCTCTCGATCGACGGGCAAAAAAACGAATAAAACAACAATGTCATTCTTCGGCATCGGTCCGTCTGCGAAATTGCTCACCGTGGATGTCACCTTCATCCACCCGAAACGCGCGTGCGTGGTGAAATCCTACACCATCGGCATGTCCGGGGGACATCTCACCGGAGATACCGGGGCGACTTTGATGCACTCGGGAGGCGGGAATATCGCGCGGGAAACGCTTCCTTTGATCACGTCTGGTGCGTAGTGTTCTTTGCTCGTTAAAGTCGCTCATCAGTATTTCTTAAACGCTTCTTAAACTTTACAACACGCAGGAGAATCCATCGAAGGCGTTTTGCACGTCTCTCCAGGTAGGATGCGAAAATTTTCGCTCGCGTGCGAACGTTGAGACATTAAAGACGATTTTGCTTTTAATGATGCGAGAGATCTCGAGAGATCTCTCTCTAACTCTGCGTCTTCGTCTTTGTCGTCGTCTGAATCGTCGTCTGAATCGTCGTTTTCTGTCAAGATGTGAAACTTTGCGTAGTATGAGTATCGCCGCCGGAAGCGTTTGTTTGCGATCGAGATGATGTTTCTTCTTCTTCTGTTTCTTCTTCGTTGTCTTCGGGTTCGTTTTGATGAGATCTCGAAAACTTCGGGTGGTCGTTTTGTTGTCTTCGTTTTGTTTGTCGCGGATGAGTAATGATTTGTATATACGTATGAACTGACCGTATGGGTGATGATGGTTTTACATGTACTCTTTTCAACAGTTCCCGGGAAACGCGTGGAACATTTGGGGGTGAAAATCGAGCTCATTGGACGAGTGGAAGCGTATTTCGATCGGTCCGGTCGCGAAGGCGACGGGGATTTTCTTTCTATTTTGCGCGAAATTGAACCTCCCGGGACGCTTTCGGAACCAATCTCGAAACCGTTTTCGTTTAAATCGGTGGATTTTCCGAACGAGTCCTACAACGGGAAAAACGCGTCTTTGCGCGTGTTTTTGAAAGTCACGGTGGTGAGAAGTTACGCGTCGAACATCGTGAACGAGTATAAATTGTGGGTGCGAAACGTGAGGGAACCGCCGGAGGTGAATAATTCGATCAAGATGGAAGTCGGGATCGAGGATTGTTTGCACATTGAGTTTGAATATAGCAAGGCGAAGTATCACTTGAGAGACGCGATCATCGGGAAAATATTCTTCTTGTTAGTGCGAGTGAAGATTAAACGGATGGAGATTGAAATTCGAAGAAGAGAGATTTGCGGGTTAGGCGCGAACGCGCACGGAGAGAACGAGGTGATTGCGAAGTTTGAAGTCATGGAAGGCGCTCCGGTGCGAGGGGAGTGCATTCCGGTCAGGTTGTTTTTGTCTCCGTACGATTTGACGCCGACGTATAAGAGCGTAAACAATAAGTTTTCGGTGAAGTATTACTTGAACTTGGTGTTGATCGACGACGAAGATAGGCGGTATTTCAAGCAACAGGAGATTATTCTGTACAGATCCGAGTTGCTCTAATAGGTTAGAATAAATAGTAGAGAATAGTAAAGTACGGCAGATGTGCGTTTTGTATTTCAATTCATTCCAGTGAGTTCTTCATTTACGTTGTTTGCCTTCATGACCGCAAACGTTGGCTCGTTGTTCTCCAACAAGTATAACGTCAACAGCCAAAGGTATCCTAACGTGTTCCCTAATCCGTGCATACCTTGTTTATACCCGTTTTCTGCGTCGAATCCTAAATTCTCCAGCGCTTTCTCACCCGTCGGTCCGGGCGTAAACTTCAAGCCGGTGAACTCGTTGCAACACAAACACTGGAACCCTTCTCGAATTAACGAGCACTTGTTTATCCATCGAAAACACAACGGCACGGTTTCCACGTTTACGTAGTACCCGCCAAAAACGATGAAAAGAACCATAATACCTGGACCCATAGCGATCGCGGCTTCCGTGCTCGGCGCGACGGAGGAGATGGCTAAACCCATCGCGGACGCGCAAAAGGATTCCATAATAATCGCCGAGGAGAATTTCAAGAATTTAGGCACGGTGGGTTGTAATCGAGTCATCGGGTAGACGACGCATCCAAACGCGAGCGGAAACAAAGCGCTGACGGGCAACTCGGCAAAAATCTTCGCCACGAAGAACGGCAAGATGCCGTAGCTATTGTTCGCGCGTTCGCGAGTGACGATGGTTTTCTCCTTTGTAAACGCAGTCAACGTCTTCATTAAAGCCGCCATGGCGGCGTTGATGGTACTGACTTGGAGCAAACCGAACCTGTTTTGCATCGACGCCGGGTCCATTTTGAGCTTCCAGAATATAGATCCGAAAACGAGCGCCGAGTTGAGGTTTGCAGTCAATCGAATCCTGTTCGTCGTCTTGTCTCTCACGACCTGTTTAAACGCTCGATGGAAGAGAAGCGGAAATTGACCCAAGAATTCTTGGATTGGATTTTTAGTATTATTACTTTTTGTTTGTTCTTCGACTGCTCCCTCCGTCTTTTCTGCGGGCGGCGAGATAGCATCAGCAGTGTCACCACCACCACCAAAACTGGCGGCTCCATCATTCTTCCGAGAGGCGTGCTTCGCCACCTCTGCGATTAACTTTTCGCTCTCCAACATCGTCTCCGGCGTGCTCGCGTCGACGCTGATCAAATCAATCACAAACTCGAGAATGTTGTGCCCTCTCGGGCACTTCTGGCCTAACTTGTTCTCAAAATGCCCTTCCAAATTGTCCATCGATCCGTGATACATCAACTTCCCGGAGGATAAAACGGTCACGTCGTCGAACAAATCCACGATTTTCTGCCTCGGTTGATGAATCGAGCACACGACGATAGTTCGTCTCTTCTCGCACAATCTCTTCAACGCTTGAACCACGTTCAGAGCCTGATACGAATCCAACCCGCTCGTCGGTTCGTCTAAAAAGATCACCTTTGGATTCGACACCAAGTGACACGCCAACGATAACCTCTTCTTCTCCCCGCCACTACAACCTCTCGTTTTCGCGTCGCCGACCTTGGTCTCCGCGCACTTCATCAAACCCAAATCCGTCATCAAACGAGAGCAAATCTCTTCGTCTTGTAAAACCACATCCGATATGGCGAGTTCATTTTTCGATCTCGCCAGCTTTACTGCGAATAAAAGCGTTTCCTTGACCGTGAGTTGTGCGAAAAATGCATCCTCTTGCTCCACGTACGACATCCGTCCTTCCCTTCTCAAAAGGCCACTTAACTGTACATTCTTCCCAGGAACTCTTTCCGCTAAAGCGTTCAACAGGGACGTTTTCCCAGACCCAGACGGCCCCACGATGGCAAACAAACGTCCGACGTGCGCTTCACCGGAGATTTCAGATAAGATTTGAATAGTTTTTGATGGTGTTTTCTGCGTCTTTTTGTGCATGGATAAGTGGATGTTTTTCCACCGCAACACGGGGAGTTGTTCATCAATTAATTCATTCTGCTTTGTTTTCTTCTTTGTTGTCTTCTTCTTCTTCTTGAGGAGGATGTTTTTCGCGACGGCGACGGATGCGAGCAAAGGATACTTTATTTTACTCGGGAATGTGGCGTATATCGCGGTGCCTAAAAGGAACGCAGGCCCGACGACCATATTTTCTTTCCTTTGTCTTTATGGGGAAATGCAGAACTCTGAAAACCTTATGAAAGTGAAGAACGAAGATTTAAGCTTTAAGCAGATTTAAGAAGCGTCGAAGCTTTTGCGCGTATAACTCGTCGAGCTTGATACTACCGTTTTATTTATTACCCGATGATGTAAATCTATGATACTTTATATTAAACTCTAAACGTTTTGGTTTCGCGCGTATATTTAAGACGACGAGCGCTAACGAGACAAACACAAGAGTAGTCTACTTACTGAGGCCCCATCCCGGGTCGAAATCCCGGCGGCGGCATCATCATCCCCGGAGGCCCACTCGAAGGTTGTTGTTGCCCTAACCCCGGCGGCGGCATCATCCCCGGCATCATCATCGGCGCGCCTCTCCCCGCCGGTCTCGCCACGCCCCCTCCCGGAATACCTCCGGCGTCCGCTCCTTGCTTCTGCGAGGAAATTTTCTTCACGCGAATCGGCGGCCCTTCCACCGCGACCGAGACGACTTCTTCGCCTCTCAGTAACACGAATCCAAGGACTCTCCTCACGTCTCCTCCTGCATCTTCATCGTCTTCTTCTTTCGTGGTAGTATTCGTTTTCTTCTTCTTCGGAAGTTTCCGAAACTCCTCCGAATCCGCCAAGACTAAGTTCATGTGTCTGTCGAAGGCGACGAATCGGCCGACGATTTGCCTCCCGTCCACGATCGTCGCTCGGATTCTGTGGTTGATGAAAGAGAGCATTTTGGTCGTGCGGTTCACCGCTACCATCTTGAACTGCTTTTTATGTGTCGTTTTTCTCGCGATAATAATACTGATAGTAATCGATATGCGTTGAGTCGTTTAAGCCGCCAACTTCAAAACTCTTCTTTTCTCCGTCGCGTGATCTCTCGATTTCCAATTCTTCTTCTGTCTTCTATATATACAACACACGAAAGACAAAACACACACAGAAACTTCAAAAGCCTACTAAATAATAAAAAGGGGTTTTGTTACTTCTCGCTTCCGTGCACAGAAGACGTAGTAAAAAACGCTCTCTCTGTCGCTCGCAACAAGAGCAACGTTTAAGTGCGTGAATGTTCTGACGCAAAATCACTCCAAACTGTCCTTTCGAAAGAAAGAAAAGCGAAAGAAAAACAAAAACTACACTTTTAGGGTTTCAATTTAAATTTTAGGGTTTAGAGGAGGCCATTTGAGAGGCGTTTTTCTCTTACACAGTAGAAACACTTCAAGGGGTTGACCCAGATCGAAAACGGTCGAAGGTGTGCGCGTAGTGTCGACGTAAACCAGGCACTAAGAAGGAGAGTCTCTCATTAGTCAGAGAACACTTCATCTCAACTTCTCACTTTAAAACACACACTACTACTGTTAATTGCCATCTGTCTAGCAGGATGGATCAATTAAGAACTCAACGAAACACTGAGATAGCCCATTACAGACCACAGATTGCTCCAATTACCCAAGCATGATCTAGAAATTCTCTGTTAATACGTCAGAGTCCTTTCGCAATATTGATGTTATCTATCCCATAAAATATACCATAGAAAATTTTGAAATACTCGTAATATTACCTAGTCGGAGTATTGTTCAATCCAATGCACGTAATTTTTTCCAATCTCATCAGTTTCGCCATCGTTGAAACACTTAACCTCATTTTTGCCGAAATTTACCTTATTTGAAAGCATACTTCTTTTGAAAAATTACTTTATCAATTAAACGCTACCTTTTAAAATTTCTCAGTCTATATTTATAGTAATTGGCAATACTGAGTGTCCCAAAAGGTAAAGTGGAGTGTCAGTAGGGTAGGATTGGTATTTCTTACATTACTGCGAGTAACACAATGTTAAACAAGTAACCCAGCTTTTGAATAATGCTCAAATATCTCTGAACTTCCATCCTTCTTGATTATAAATACATTGTAAGATTCACGGTCTGATTCAGACCCCATCCCAGGCGAGCCATAGGGCATTCCTGGAACTGCTAGCCCTAAGGCATCGTGACGTTCAGTTATAAGACGTTTTATGTCCTTAGCGGGTACGTGACCTTCGATGAAGTAGTCTTGAATTTTCGCCGTATGACATGACATCATACTTTTTGGGATACCAAATTCAATTTTAAATTTGGTCAGAGAGTCTCTGGAACGATTTTCAGTACTAACATTAAATCCTGTGTCTGATAATATTTGAACCCATGAGTCGCAGCAACCACATTCAGCGTTCTTAACAACATAAATATCTGGCATTCCATCGTCTGCAAAGACCATTAGGGGGTTAAAAAAAATTGAGCTTGAAGCAAATACTAGCAATTGCCTTCGATTAAACTGTCGTTTTTTATCCATCTTGGATCCTCAATTAAAGGTTGAAGTATAATTAGTATAGTTTTAACCAAACTATGACAGCAGGATAGTGATACTGCAAACACTCCCCTCAAAAAATAAACCGAGGGATATTAAAGATGTTTAGCAGGGCTTTAGTCTTACTGAGAGCGTTTTTAACGCGTAAACCAAGCCAAATCCGTATTCAATACGATTTTTCTTGATGTCTAGATTGATGTACTCCAAGCCTCCCTTCGACAACAAATTTCCAGTATAACCATATTTTTTGTTAGAAACGTACAGAATGATTGAATAATGCAAACCTGTTTGAGCACTAGTTTCCAGAACAGCTATGTTCAATCAAAGGGCTCATACGGTATGTTTTGAGAGATTATGGCCCGGGCCACCAAGGGCCCGAACTAATTTAGTAGTCTAATTTACCATCGTAAGCTTTAGTGCGTCATTGCACGAACTTATGCTGCTAACCGTCATTCCTTCATTATGCATTGTTTCACACTCGCTTGCTAATTCTTTCAAGTCTGCTTTTAAAGTTTCTGCAATTGACGTTGTTTTTAAAAAGTCGTTAATTTGTGTATTAAACGCTGCCATATCTGAACAACCACTGGCTGTTGCTTGTGTTCCCAACATCAGTGCACCGATAAGCAATAATCCTGTTTGTCTCATATTTTTTCCCTTTTTTGATTTAAATTACACTTGATATGGTACAGTTCATTTAAAAGTAAAGTCAGTGTGAAAAAATGTCTCACTATCGACATAAGATTAATATGTTCTGTATTAACATATATGTTTATCATTTGCGAGGATGTCCAGACAACTACTACTTGTTGATTTACTCAAATCGCAATGTAAAATGGAAGAATGATTGAATTCAACGACATCTAACGAGCAGGTATCGCGATGGAGGTAACGAGCCTTAACGCTCAAATTGATTCAGCGATCGTGGTTTGGACAGATGACAATACTACACGATTTCCAACAATTTGGCTGCGAGACAATTGTTCATCTGGCTTGCACCCAGATACGCGTAAGCGCGTCAATGATTTGTTGACAATTGACGATGCACAAGTTCTGATTTCAGCTAAGCTTTAGGGGGATACTACCAT
>ENA-OWPI01001294-OWPI01001294.1-marine-metagenome-genome-assembly--contig:-NODE-1294-length-28518-cov-11.041032_pt1 | contig 28518 bp, 10 predicted proteins | sample MGYA00238138_ERZ651775 | MGnify/ENA primary metagenome ERZ651775 (study PRJEB26906, sample SAMN06265043) | marine metagenome | isolation source: Helgoland LTER site | place: Germany:Helgoland, sampling...
AAGAAGACAAAGAAGAAGGAAAGAAAATGTATACCGCGGGAACGAAACATTTGGAGGAGAAAGAACGCGCGTACGTCAACGCGATGGAACAGTTTCGAACGCGAGCGATGGATCGAGATCGGTTGACCGAGGTTGGTAAAGAGTACGAAGAAGAGGTGGAGAAGTTTGAGAAGGAGAATGATAGTAGTAGTAGTAGTAGTAGTAGTAGTAGTGGTAGTAACAACGACGACGGAACGGATGAGAAAACATCGTCGTCTGGATTGACCGTGTTCTTCGGCGTCGCCGGAGGCGAATCGAATTGCGAGTTTACGATGGATAAAGGAAGATGGATCGCGGATCGGTTAAAGGCGAAGAAACTGGTCATTCCAACCTGCGATCATTTGTTCCACTCCGACGCGGATGTTGACTTGTTAGATTACATGATTCCAGATACAGTGAATCATTGTAAAAAAGAAGAAAGTTCGAACACGTTTGAATTGGCGTCCTGGAATCACAACGTCAACACGCACGGCTTGTCTACTGCGGAACGATTTTTCGGCACGAACGACCACAATAATAACGGAGAGAACGTCGAAGAGAGCACGGAAAACGAGTCTAATCCGTCGCACCATCAACAGTTGGTCGCCAAGATTGAAGACGCGTCGCAAAAGAAAATCTTGTGCGTCCAAGTGGGCAACGGCGGATGCGATTGGGAAGGCAAGCAGTTTACGCCCAAGCTCGAATTCGACAGCGTCATCACCCAGGCTCAGTTGAATAAAGAGGAAATCGAAAGTAAAGGGTACGAGTACGTGTACGTCGCCGGCGTGTTCGATTGGCATCCTCAAGACGATAAAGTCAAAGAGTGGCCAGGCCTTTTCAAAATGTGCGATCCGCCTCAATACCAGGAGAAACTTTTCAACGAAGCGCGAGACTCGATCAAGAAATACAACGCGGATCACCCAATAGACCCGGAAAAAACCTTGTGCGCGCACTGGCGTCAAGAAGACTTCGTCGGTAAAGGTGACCCGTACGTCTACGACCCAGTCCAAGGCGCGAAAATCATGTCCGAAAAAGCTGAAGAACACGGCAACTTGAAGGACGTGTTAATCCTCACCAACGACCCCGTCGCCGACGAAGACAAGCAACGATTGGAGACGTTGAAATCTGAACTCCTCAGTCACGGGCTAACCCCACACACGGTCCATCACGACAAACTAAAGCACTCGCACGATGTTTTCGTCGACAAAGCCGCGTGCTTGTTAATGAAAGGTTTTATAGGCACCCGATCTTCTACGTTCAGTCAGAGCATCGCGGAGATGCACGCGTTGCGAGACAAGTATATTTAGAGAGGATTATTCAAAGAGATAGCAGCGGTGGCGAGTACTACCACCGCTACTCAAACGATTCGCGAGGAGGAGGAGGTGCGTCATCTCGCCGTTTATCTGTCACTCCGATCTGAGCGCGAGAGCGGAGAGAGAGAATGAGAGAATTTTTTAGCTAATTTTAAATATCCGCATTAACTCCGTACGGTAGTAAATCACTTAGAAGAGACCGACCTTTCCCTTTCTCTCTCTGCCTCTCTCTTCGATTCGAAGCACAATCCACCGAACGAGATAAACTCCTTTCGCGCGAGGATATAATAACATCTTCTCTCCGGCGTCGCTTTCTTCCGAGCGCGCACGCCAGCGCGCGCTTCTCGGCAAGTTTTTTTAAATCCAAAAATGGAATCGCGCGTAGTCATCGACTCGCGAGAAGGAGAACATCATCATCGCCATCAAAGCATCATCATCAACAACAACAACGTCGGGAACAGAAAAGGAGCGATATTGAACACCTTCATCGTTTTAGTCTTCATCGCGTGCGTTTTACTGTTTGAAGAGTTGGTCGCGGTTGGGTTAGTCGTGCGACGTCGAGTCGTTGTTGGTTTTCCTCTTTACGACACCGGAGAAGAGGTCGACCGGGAGGCGGAGGATGCGAATGTTTGGACGATGACGCCGGAATACGAGGAAGAAAAGCAGCGAGAGCAAACGTCGCCTGTGTTCATCACGTTTAGCGATATCGTCGGCGACGGCGTGTGCGCCGGGGTCGAGACGGCGCTGTTGCGCGGGATCGAGTTGAACGTCATCGGCGTAGCGGATACGAAGAGCGAAGGCGAGAAGAACGGTTTCGCTTTAGAGGAGTTCGCGAAAGTGAAAACGGTCAAGTCGAGAAAGATGTACGGTTTTTTGGAAGCGCTTACGGAGAAAGAGAAGCACTGGGAGGCGTTTGGGATCGCGAGCGGCGATACGATTGTGAACATCGCGGACGCGAGCGACGTCTTGTACTTTCAAGACGGCGCGACGATCATGGAAAAGTATAAGCAGATCGTTCGAGACGCGCCGGTGGATGAAAGTAGGAAACACACCATAGTTTTGATTGGTGCAGAAAGGAATTGTTGGCCGAGCATGGACGGAGAAAAAGAACTCATACCGGGCGGGAGAAAATACTGCGAGCAGTTTAAAGCGGTGTCCGGGAACTCGAGTTATCACTTTCTAAATAGCGGGAGTTTGATGGGCAGAGTGGACGCGGTGAAGGCATTGTTGAAAAGAGTTGAGTCTGTCATGGATGGAGGCAAGCAAAATGACGACGATCAGCAGTTGTTACAAATGCAATACGAGCGTCAGATTAAACAAAAGAGCGAAGGAGGGGGAAAAGAAGAAGACGCATTTACGATACTTCTCGACCACAAAGCGTCGATTTTCCAAACAGGTTGGGGGTCTCATCTCGCGAACGGCCGGTACGCCGCGCGCGATCCGAACGGCGCGTATTACAACGAGGCGAAGTGCGCCGTTGAAAATACGGAGCACAATAGCGAACCTTCGATAATTCACTTCAACGGAGGTAAAGTCGCGCTTTTCCCGGTCGCAAGAAAAAGCATCGAGTGCTTTTCTTCTTCTTCTTCTTCTTCTTCTTTCTCCTCCTCTTCTTCTTCGCTCAGAGAAGAAATAAAGTCGCGGTATCCTTGGTTCGAGATGCAGTGCGATAAATTTAGCAGCATAGGTAGGAGCAACTAGTAGTAGTAACATTATTTTTTATTTTCTAAATTAGTGTGATCGATTGCTTAGTCTACTAATGTCATCGCGTTTACGTACCGTTTGATCATCTGTCCCATGTACCGCACGCCGACGCTCTCGTCGAGCCATTGCGCCAAATCCTGTAAAGCCATCGCCGATTGTCGCACGTCTTCCAACTCTCCTTCTTTTCCGCCGAGGAGCTTGTCGTCGCGAAACGCCCTCGCTTCTGCCAGCACGTTTTCTGGATTTACCGTAAAGCTAAACTCGCCGTCCTCTAAACCTCTACTGAACCAATCGTTGAACACGTTTATGCGCAGCATCGCCGATCCGGCGCGAGCGATGACTAACTGCCTATTGAACGAATGCGAGTTGCCATCGATGTCTAAAAGCACTTTATTCTTCCCGAAATCGCCGTCTCCCATCCTTGGTTTCGCTAAGTCGTGAGCATGCGGAAATCCTTGTATGAAGTCCGTAAAGCCTACGTCAAACCCGGGTTCATTTATTAAATCTTTAATCACTCTGTTGCGCAAGTTGGTCTCCGGCGTCCTCGATCCCGTCGACGATCCTCTAAATTTAATATCGTTCGAACGTTCGTCCCAACTCGGATCCTTGCGAAGCTGAAACTGCTCCCACGACGAACGTTCCGTGGCGTTTAGTATCGATGAGACGCCTCCTTTATTTCTATCCGCATCTTTTGTGATGTAATTCTTGGCGTGCCTGAAATAATCCGGAAACGGAAACAGCAAGTCGTCGTGACATCCGTCCACCTTCGCCATGCTCCACACGACCACGCCATCTCCACTAAAAGAAAACGGCGACGTCCTTCTCTGGATTAACCCGTGCAAATTGGACAGTTGCTGCTGTTTCGGGCACTCACCCATCATCAAAGGCTCGTCGAAACAATTGATCAAAAACCACGTCTCCTTAAAATCGTCTTGGAGGTACTTTTGGCCAATCTCCGCGACTTTATCGCGCATGAATTCGTGAAAGCCATTCGTGGACCACCACTGCGTCTGCCCTTCCAACCGAACCCATTCAAACACGCTTTTGCTAGGGTTATTAGTATTTCGCCGTAACGCGTATAACGCCAGCTTCCTAGAGTCTCTTCTCACCGCCGCGCGCATCCGCTCTCTCGAAAGTTTCTCGTTCTGCCCAAACTTCTCCACGTCTTGGAAATTCTTCTCGAAGAATCGATGAAAAAATCCGTCCCGGTCTTCGCCGCTCACAAAGTGCCTTCGCAACGAAGCCGAAGATATGGGAGGAGAAGATATAGGAGAAGAAATATTAGCACCAAGAGAAGAAGAAGAAGAATCTCGACGAGGTACCACCGCGCTCCTCCTACTCCGACTGCGATCCTCCGCGACGCTCGCGCCGCGTCCGCCGCTACCAAACGTTGTCATCTGCGCTCTCAGCGTCTTCCTCACCGCCAAAGTCTCCTCGTAAAACAACACGAAACATAAGAACGCCGCGACAAAGAAAAGTGTCCGAATCCAAGACTGAGCGCCGCCACCGCTCTCTTTCGTCGTCATCGTTAAAGGCGAAACGAACGCCTTTTTCGGTCGATGTTTCTCCGCGACGACGACCCCCAAAAGCACTTCTTCGTGCTCGTCATCTTCTTTTCCTTTTCCGAGGAGAAGACCGTTATCGTCGTCGTCGTCACCATCGCCGCGCTGCTCGGCGGCAGAAATCGTCGACGAACCCGCGAAAAGAAAGCGATGATGCATGTCTTCTCGTCGTTCGGGGGGAGCGACGAGAGCAAGAAGCGCGTTCAGAACGTGCGGTGCTTCTCTCTCGCCCCTCGAACACGAAAAGAGGCGCGCTCCTTTTCTCCAAATTCGCGTCAAAACAAGTCACCACAAGGCATCAGAAGTCACACTTTCGAGAAAAAAAAAGTCACGAATGAGACGAAAAAAACGAAAAATTTTTAAAAATATATTTATGTGCGAATTTCCGCCTCAAAAACAGAACAACAACACACAACAACAACAACAACAACAACAACAACAACAAAACACGAGTTGTCTCGAGAACGTCGTTCAGCCGTTCAACTGCAACATCGTGCAACTGCAACATCCTCCGCCTGGTTCTGCGTGGCGATCTTCGTCCTCCTCGGGCTCGTCGTCGCCTCCTTTTTCTGTTTTCTTCGCCTTTCTCTCGTTCTTTTTTAGAATTTGATTTTGATTTTTAGAATAATTAATGAACAACATCAACGGAACTATGTAGTGAAAATAACCGAAATTGGTCGTAGCATTATTTCAGTCGCGTCATCACCAAACGAACGGGACTAACTTTTTCCTCTTTTTCGGGAACTTATCGCCGAACTTTTCAATGTACCATTTCCAATAAGCTTTTGAACGAGGCGCCAGGTTCGCCACCGTCCACAACGCAAACGCGAAAAGCGCCCGCGATCTTGTCGCAAAGCTAAACGCGAACCATTGGATCATTTCGCCTAAATAGTTTGGACACGTGGAATATTTGAACAACCCTTCGTTCGGAATGACGTATCCTTTGTGCAACTCTCGTAACTTGGACAATCTGTTATCTGAGTCTACGTTGATGAACCAACCGATAAACGCCACTATCATCCACAACTGACCATCCAATGTTTCTAAATTTCTCGCCCCATTCCGGGCTAGCTCACAACCAACGAGCGTCGCGTTGACTAAGTTGAATAAGACGGCGCAAATGACCACTGAATACGTCGTCGGCGAGATATTTCGCGACGCCGGATAGATCACCGCTCGATTAAAATAGTGCGCGACGAACAAACCGACGGCGAATTTCGTGGACATTCGCATGTTGGGTTTTGGGCTCCTGTTAAACGGCCACGGAAGATACTTCCGCCACATTCGCTTCAAGAAACCAGGTTTCTTCTTCCCGAAATCGAACCAATCCCCGCCGTAAAAGAACGAATATACGAGCATAATTGGACTCACAATCTCTTGAAGGAACAACGACTGGTTTCCCGGCAACATCATCGCTTTACTCAAACTCGTGCTCAACTTTCCATACGGTAAACTCACGTAAAACAAAAAAGGAAATATGCACAAAACCGTCAACATCCATAGGTTAACAGCGTTTGTGAACAGTAACCGCTCGAATCCGCTTCGAAATTGAGAAAAACACAGAGTGAGAAAACCACTCGCTCGGTAAAAAATATCGATTCGACTGGAGTTTGCCAGCGTCGTGAATATGTTTTCCTCGGTGTCTTTTATGTCCATGATGCCGTCGCCGACGGATTTTAGCGTGTCCACCAAGGAGGACGGCGCGTTTCGCGATGCTTTCTTTTCATCTTTACCCTTCGCAGATGAAGAAGAAGTGGTATTCGTCGTCGTCCTATCCGGGAGAACACCGCCGACATCATTTGAGGAAGAATTAGAAGTCGGTAATGAAACTCTCGCTCTCTCTTTCAAGCGCATCAGTTCTTGCAACAATTCGTACTCCTCTCCGCTCACCTCGACGGTGCTTTTTCCTCCTTTCTTTTTGTTGAAGCTGCTCATCGTCGAGGATGCTCTCTTCTCTTCTCTTTCTTTCGTTTTTAGGGGTTTTTTGTGCCGCCATCTTGAAATTTGCTACATACAAAAATGTTTGAGAAGCAATTGCATCAGGCGTTGCTGCGCGCGGCGGGTTCGTTCCTGAGCTTCGACGAGGTCGTCGAGGAGGACGGGAACAACACGAGCAACGTATCGGCGTCTGTACTTTTCGGCGGCGGTCCGAAAATTACGCTACGAAACGTAAAGTTGCAACACGAGGAAGACATCGTCGATGGATATTTGGGACAGTTTTTACCGACACATATCGGCGTCGATGAAGCGAGAGTGGGCGAAGTTTGCGTTCGAATGTCTGCGACATCGATTGTCGGAATGCAACCAACAATCGATGTTTCCTTGAAAGGTGTGAATGTTGTTTTAAAGAAGCTCTCGAGAGAGGAGGAGACGCGCCGGCAAAACGAGAGACAGAAAAAGAGCGAGGAGAAAAGAGGGGAAGGAGGAGGAGGAGAACAGATAGAAAGTTCCAAAGACGAAGACGACGACGACGACTTTGGAGCAAGACTCGACCAGGCCGAGATGATTTGGCTTTGCAAAAACTTAGAAAACATTGATTTTACAGAGATTATGGAGAGTTTGTTTGTTAAAGATGGGAAGAAGACGTTCGCGAAGGATGACGACACTTATGTTGCGCGATTTTTGAAAACTCTACTCGCAAATGTTTCTGTGAGCATTTCCAATCTTCACATTCGATTCGAAGACAGCGTAACTGTGATTAAGAAGGACAAAATGGGTGTAGGAATTGCGTGCGGAATTAAGTTGGATGCGTTGCTGTGCGAGTCCGTTAGTAGCATTGGAGATCACAAGAGGAAATATAATAGAGCCTCGCATGAAATCTGCAAGAAGACGACTATCACGAATCTTTCGGTGTATTTTGATGAATTAGGCACAAGCGATGACATGAATGAAGCAAATGTTTTAGAACCGTTATCTTTAGATTTGATATACGTGCAAAAAGTAAACGCGGATGCACTTGATAACGGTGGTACTCCCCGAGTTACTCTGAAGGTTAACGTGCACGACAACGCCGGTATCCGCGTGGGTCTACGTAAGCATCAATACGACAACTTTAACAGAGTTCTGGCGGCTCTTGGTCGCGAAAAAGAAATACGCCGGCCAACGGAACGTGTGAGAGAGAATCCTCGACTTTGGTGGAACTACGCTCGTCTAAGATTAGCACAGTGTAAAGCAACGAAAATACCGAAAACACCCCGATTGATGAAGATTAGTGCGAAAGAGGTGAGCGAAGCGCATCGGAAAAGACAGCGCTACATGGAGCTGAGTTCTCGGGTAAATGGAGCAGACGAAGAAGATGTCCTCGATGAACTATTCAAGATTGAAAAATCGCTGAGCTTTGAGGTTGCGTTAACTTGGCGTTGTATTGCTCAAGTTCATAGTTTACAAGAAGACGGAAATAAATGTAAGAATTGTGCGAACTCAGTCGTAGCAATCTCAAGAAAAGTTGCGTTGAACACAATAAAATGGAATAGAAAAGAAGAAGAGAAAGAAATAGAAAAGGAGGAAATGGCGAGTAATGAGGAGGTCTCAACTCTTTCGAGCGATGCTTTATGCCAATTGGATGATGTTCTGAAGGTTTGCAAAGATATCACTCATCCTCATCCTTCACAATGTTGGAAAGGTCCTGAATTCTCGGTATTTATATCATTTCAAAGCGTTTCCATATCGTTATTTCTTGGGGCGGAAGCGAGCAACCCCTTGCCAACAAAAACTATTTTAGAAAATTCAATATCGGTCAAAGTTTCCAACTTTGAATTCAGACTCGTAAAGCACGTCGATGACATGCAATCGTTTTTAAACGTTAGCGATATCGAATGTTACGATATTTCGGAACGTCCGATAATATCCAGATTGATGCCAAAACGAAGGGCGGCATGTGCCGATATTAAGTTTGCGCGCAAAGATTCTCGGTACTCACTCACAGGAAATGTCTCGAAGTTTATCATCAGGATAGATAAGGACACGATCACGCGCATAACATGTTTTATGGATGTTCCAGAAGACGTTCGCGAGGACTACTGTTCAAGAACAACATCAAATAATGAGACAAAGGCCAAAAATTTTGGCGAGAGAAGTGCGAACGAAACTGAAAAATCATCTGGTTTGGAAATGTTTGAAACTATTAGCGTAGTTGTCGATGCTCCGATTATACGCATTGATGCACGAAAAGAAAACACTTTAATCATTGATTTAGGTACTATCTCCGTTCATAGGTCGAAAGTAAAAGATTTGAATGTCTTACATTCGATCGAAATCGGCATATCTGGATTATCAGCAAAAATTTTAGACGAAAACGCCGATAAAAACACAGTTTTTCATATCTTGAACGAGGTTGAGGACTTAATTATTTCCTACACGGGGACTCAAAGTCCAGGAATGAAGATTGCATCTTCGCCAAAAATACTTTCCGTTGATGCAAGGAAAGATTTATGTGTGAGTATGTCACCGTGTCGTTTAATGACGATACTCGCAATTGCGGATGAGTTTTTACCCTACAGCAACAGTGGTGAAAAGGATTTGAGAATAGAAGAATCAAAAAATGTCGAGTATGAATACGATTCCAATACACGAGCAGTTCAATCAGAACATCATGTTCATATTCAACAAAGCTTAGGCATAAAATTACTAGGGCAGCCAATGGGATTGACAAAGTATAAAAAGGAAAGAGATGATGATGGCACTGACGGCATAGAGAGAGGAGGCGTAGATCGGCTTACAACATCTGCTGCTATACACAGTGAAGTAGAGATTTTAGAGATAGTAATTGACGGGGGACAGATACATCAAACCAATTCGAATGTAGACTCAGGTACAGAGATAAAATGCGAAAGATGCTTAGAAATTAAGGATTTGCTCCGAGGCGGTAGTTTCCTATCGTTCAAAAACGAAAATCTAACGGAAGAGAAGGATGATGAAGAAGACACGTTCGTACATGCGAGAATTTCAGAAATTGCAATTTCGTTGTACACTCGATCACCACGTTCGCCTTATTGGAGCGATATCTATACCGAAATGGTACTATCAGGTCCTTCGATGATAGCAAATTTGTCACGTCCGACGTTGGGCTCATTTTGGCGTGCGCTAGACGAAATATATGTCCTACTCGACCGAAACATACAGGCTGACGAAGCTGTTGGTCGATTGGATAATTGGCAATCGCTTGACGTCAACTCCTCTGTGACAAATTTTAAGTTGACTATATGTACGAACAGTCTTGAACTAAATGCCGTGCTTGAAGAAGAGGATTGGTGCAAGAGTGACGGAAAGAAGGAAGCGTTCAATATAATTTCAGGAGTTGGAACGCAAATTGAAATTATGAATCTCAATACCGGTTTGAACGTTGAGTGCGCATTACCAGACTTGATGATGGAAGATTTAACAATCGATCCGAGCCACAGATATCGACACTTCGTGAACTCCCGAAAGCGAGATGGTGCCTCGTTCGCGAGGCTTGCGTACAAGAATTTTGATTATCGACAGGAAAGCGTATATCCAGGTTACGATCAAATACTTATACTCGATGTAGATAATGCTGAGGTAACATTTTTGATGCGATTCTTTTATTATCACGTTCTAGGATTCTTCTCTGGCTTCTTACCAGATTATATCCCCATTGAAAGTTTGCCTTCAGCTTTGCAAGAAGCCGCGAGAATAGAACGCGATCAGTGGTTGAGGGTCGGCACTTTTGCATACGATGTTTCCATAACTAATTCTTCTACGATTTTACCCCGGAGCACATCGGCAACGTCCGAATGTATTTTAGTAGACTCCAAACGAGTACATGTTTATAATCAATTCAAATGGGAACATGGAACCTCCCATTTAGATGCGGAGGCAATTTTGATGGATAAGATGACGATTGACATTCATGACTTTTCCATGGCAATGTCTGATGTACACAACAAGGGATCTCTGGTGTTTGGTGAAAACATAGTGCTCAGTAACCAGTCGTTTCTTCGTCATATTCGACCGATGGAAACCCTCACAATTACAATCGCTGGCCCGACGTGGGATCCTCACGATAGCAAATGTGGCAGCGAAATCGAGATCTCGACCGAAGGGGTTTTTGCTTTAGAGCTTGACAATTATGAATTCAGTGTCTTGTGTAATGTAATTGGAACGAACTTTGGAGAAGAAAGCTGGGAAATCCAAACTTTGTTTAGCTATCGCGAAGATTTGGAATGGAAAAATCCAAAAACTTCTCCTTTGACAAAGTCTTTAGGGCAAAGGATTATAGTTACGTTACCGTATACGGTTCTGAGACTGTGGAATGCCCCACGCTCCAATCGCTCGAAACCGCTATCAGAGATACACATGGGAAATCTTTACGTGAACTATTATTCGCACAGAAATTATATTGATTATGGCTTGAATATATCTTTATGCGATTTAAAGATTCGAGATAAGCGGATTGGAACCGGGAAAGGTCACTTTGAGATGATACAAAAAGGTTTCAATCTTGATGAATCCAATGTAAACCAGGATGAACGGAACCTGACTTTTTTGCACCTCGACGTTGAAAGCGTTCGTAATGAAACAAATATTGAAATGAACTTGCACTCACGTTGCTGTGTAAAAGTCGATCCATTATTCTTTAGCGAACTTGCCTTGTTCTTTTCTTTCTCAGAGAGTGAAATTGTTGACGAGTTGACGAAAGAAATAATTCGAATGTCTCCCTTAGAAAAGCGTCTCAACGCCGACGTTCAATTTGATAAAAATCGTAGCGATAACGGGCTTATAAAGTTGAGAGAAGATTTGAATTTGAACAGCGGAAGAAGAATCTTAGCCGATGGGCCCCTGTGTTTCTCAAACCAGTGCATCTTGGATGGAGATGGATATACAATAAGACTTCCAAATCGGCAAAGTACTCGCGGTGATCAAATTCCGTTAATTATTCTTGGAAGGAACAAAATTCTCACGTTCAAGAATTGCACGATTGAGATACCGCTACCAGATATGACAGTGAATGAGCGGTTAGAGCAAATAAACATTGGAGACTACGTTTCGTTCGGATCCAATTCGAAAATTGTTCTGGATGAATCGGCTCGGATCGTGAAGACAAATATGAAGAACCTCATTCAAGGCACCTCGATACGGACAACCAGCAATGCAACCCCTGCTGACCAATCATCTCTCCGCGCACGTGTACGGATAAGTTCACTTGAATTGTTGATTTTCGATGTTGGACAGCACGCCGCAGATGGAAAGATTGCTGCATCTGAATATATTTCGTTGAAGACGGGTGTAGATCTTTCATATGCCAGCTTACCTTTGCTCAAAGTTTTAGACCAAAAGGGGCGCACAGAGGTTGCTTTATATATCACGAATCTTGAAGCATTTTTCTGCGATGCAAATAATCGCGCGTGTTTCGATAGACTGCTTCATAAGACTAACATAGATTTTACATACAAAGAGGCCTCGAATGGAAGTATTCAGCTTGATGGAAATGTTTCAGAAGTGGACATTCACCTGAACACGGTCACTCTTCAGAATGTTTTAGAAAACGCAACAAAAATTTCAAATTCCATCCAAGCTGTCTCGGCTTCATTTGGAGCATCAGTTGCCCCTTGCGGGGCTTTTGAATATATTTGTGCATCGAGAGCAGCTGGCTTAAAATTTTTCCGCGTTATCCCTCCACGTGGTTACGCTAGTCTGGGTGACGTTTTGATATTTGCGCATCAACATTCTCCATCGACATCCGTCATTGCGATAAATGCTGCTAGTAACGTATGCACCGCACCAACTGGATTCATAAAAGTTTGGGAGTCTAAATCGAACGATTGTGTCGCATGGTGGCCCGTCCCCAAGGAAGGATTCATCGCGATGGGATGTGTAGTGACAGCGTCCAAAGATAAAATGCCCAATACAGAAAATTATCGATGCGTGCGACAAGAGATTCTGACAGAAAGTACTTTCAGAGATTGTGTATACAGTGGTGGCACAGATGCGGAGCAGCTCTGGACAGTAGACAATTCGTCTCAAACATTCTTTGCAGGACAGTGGCAAAATGTTGGGAACACGGGTAAGAGTTTGAGACCTGCGGCACTGCGCGATCCTCTCCTACCTATTCACGTAGAGACATCGCTGATTGATAAACATCAACACGAATCGCCGCAGACCAGTTGGGACATTAGCCCAAAAAGAGTGGGTAGGTCACATGTGAACGACGATTCGCTCTTGTTAAATTCACCCCAATCCACATATGGAAATATTTATGACGGCAGTGATGACGGCGTTGAAAAAAATGAAGATATGAATACATCAATATCTGTGTTAATTCCGAACGTGCACCTCGAATTATTCGTCAGGGAAGCCAAACGGCCGTTTGCATCAGTTGCCATCGATTCTATAAGACTAGGTATAACAGGTGACGAAGATGGCGAAGAAGTATCGGAGCATGGAGAGGAAAATTTGTTACATGGGGCGCTCTCATCAAACCTCTCGGTATATTTCTATAATCCGATCGTTTCTTCGTGGGAACCTATTTTGCAAAGATTTAAAATTGAAGGTGAATATTCGAACAATAAGAGAAAGATGATTGAAGAGCACAATCTCACAATTCCGTTGCCGATTTGCTGTGACGTGCACAGCTCTTTTGGTGAAAATTTATCATCTTTCCTGCAGTATGATGTCAATATGGTGGATCCTTCGTTATCTTCCAAGTACTTTAATAAAGATGTCAATTCTCTGATATCGAATAATTTGGTCTTTCCAGTCTTTGTTCGAACGGAATACCCTAGTCGTTTGGTTCACAAGGTCGATCCAGGCGAGTCGTTCAAGATTGCTGACGCTTCCGAGAAACTTGAATATCCCAATCCACCTCACAAGGGCATAGAAAACAATAACGAACGCGCATGGAGACACTATCCAGAACGGAGCAAGTGTCACTTAACACTACATCTCGACTCTTGTAAATTTGCTTCAGAGGTTGTTGAGTTGTCTTCATCAGTCCCGGAGTTGCAGTGCTCTGTTCGAATATACTCTCATAACGATAAAGTGGATCAGGATAGATCATTGTTGCAATCGAGTAGATGCCGAACCAGACCACTAACATCGACAATTTCAATTTCAAAAGGTAATGGGGAAATAGAAAGATGGTATAAGTGGGACGAATGCTTTTCGTTAAGTATTCCACTTGACGCAGACCCCAACAGTTGCCTGCTCGGAGTGACCGTCATTGATTTACGAGGCTCCGGCGGCGCGGGTTCGCCGCTTTCTGAGTCTGTAATATCAACAGCAGCATTGCTCAACTCTTCAAGCTCTGGCGACTTGTTTCCATTATTATGTGAGGGTTTAGAACCTTGCATTGTAAAATGCTCAGCTCGACTTGTTTTTGCAAAGGTTAGAGGGCAAGTAGGAAACCTTCTCAAGACAAAATCCTCCCTCAGTCGTAAAGGCAAAAATATGCCATCTATTTCAATGTTTGAATCTGGGCCGTGGCATAAGTTGCGACCTAGAAAAGATGTACTGATGAAAAGTGATAGTGCGCGAACTGATTCTAGCAGCGTGGAAGTTCTGTTTTTTGAGAACAGGAGTTTTACAATGACGACTTCGGCTGATATTTCAGGTTCGCTCGAGTATTCTCTCAGTCCGAGAGTTCAGCTTCGTAACACGACAGAGTTGCCGATTGAAGTTCTCATAGCTCCAAAAGAGATGGATCCCCACGACGCATCGGAGCACATTCTAGCGTTCGATAATCAGCCCACTTCCGATCTATTCATAATGAAGAGGCTTATCAAACCAGGAGAGCTCCTACCATTGCCGTATTCCACCATTGGACCCGACGCCCGTTCAAGCATCCATATGAGGGTTCACAGCCTCTCGTCCCCTTCCTCCTGGGGCAGTTTGGTTAAAGATACAAACAAATTTGTCCCAAAAATTCTCTCATACGAGGAAATTTTGGGATGTAGAGCTTTGAGTTCAGGAATGGAAGGACACGAAATACTCCTATGTGATGGGTCTGGCCAGACTTCGTGGTTTCTTTGCGTTGAAACAATCAGACTTAGTGTACAAGGAAATTATTCTGAAGATAGATCGTCTTTCGATTGGACACTAATCATTAAAGCTCCTTTGAAAATTCGGAATACTTTAGGAGGTAGCTGCAAGATCTCCTTATATTCCTCTGAATTTGATCTGCCAAATATGAAAATGGATAAAGCCGCATTTGTCAAAGCGTTGGAATCAAATGAAAGCATTTCCATCTATAACATTCATCCTGGATTCCACACCGTGATCGCGATTCATTCATTACGTGGCGGATGGAAGATTTCTGACAATGGTCGATTTGCACCTGTTTCACCTTCAGCATTTGCGTCTAAAGTAGCAAGAAATGGAGGCATGAATTCTGTCAATGAAACATTTGAACTCGAAAGAAGAGACGGTTCAAAGTCTTACTTAAATGCAGTTGCTACTATAGTTGGACGATACATTGGAGATTCTAGCGAGAAAGATTCAAGTGCGAATCGTTTAGTCACAATATGCGCTTCTGTTATGATCGTTAATAGAACAGGAACTTTGTTAGCATATCGTGCAACATACAAAGACCGTGACGGTACCAGAACGTCTACTCAAAAAGGTGATGACAGGTCCGATGCCGATTTGAATTCGAGACTGAGCGATCCCGCAAGCAGCACCAATACGAGCAGAAAGAGAACCTTTGACTCTAGAAAGAAAAGTATCGATGGAAGATCTGATCGAGATGGCAATGTTACTTCTATGCGACGTATGCCAGTTGCTACCATGCATTCGCTCAAGACGACGCCGGTCACCTCGCTCGAACATATACATTGGACCCCAGGTGATCGCGATTATTCAACCTCAGAAATGCGAATTTCTTACGCATCGCCGACAGAAATAGATGAAGGTAGCACTTTGATGCTTGAATTTGGGATATCAAACAGCGACGACGCGAATTTTTTCACTAAAAATCTTGAAATGAGTCCGCCTGTCCTTGTTTCTGAGTTTGATTTGAGCAGGCCAGTTATAATTGAAGCGAACGGATTGGAAATATCAGGTCAAAACGTGACGTCAGTCTGTTTACCAGTATCTGTTCGATTTGAACGACAAAGTCTGCTCAGTAAAGTATCGAAAGAAGAGGGATTCTTTGACACGGAAATTTTTGGTCAAGCTGTGACAGTCATCGTGGAACCTGCTATTACTTTGATGAACAGAACTGGAGAGATTTTGGATATCACGGATTCTCCCGATGCTTCAGCGTGGAAATCTATTCCTGCGGATCACTCGAAGTGGGGAGTACCTTGGTCGTGGCGCCTATCCGACCCAGAGCAAAACTTGTTCGCAAAATTACATCGCAAGAATGGGGCATGGAGTTCAAAATTTAATATTGATAGAGATGACAAAAATACATTAAGTGTGCGCTTGCTCGATACAACTAGCTCAGAAGAGGGACAGAATATGCGAGTGAAGTCCTTGAACATTGATATTGAACGCGATTCTCTTCTCACGTGCACTTCTACTATCAATTTCACCGTGAGACGAAATCCAATCATTATTGAAAATACAAATAACGAGTACGTTTTGGCTTTCCGTGAAATACTATCTGACGGATTAGCACGAGTAGAAAACGATACTGACTTTAACAGAGCTTCGTTTCATGAAAATCTTCGTGCTGGTAGTGATTGGACTGAGGTCCAACCAAATGCTTCCATAGCTTTTGCGTGGTTAAATGATTCGGAGCCTGATCGAGCTATAGAAGCAAAGTTCATTCGTGTCGGAAATGTTCAGTCATCTACGAAGAGAGAAAGGCTTTTTGAAAAATTACCATCGCGCATATACAGGGCATTTGATAGCAAAGGCTTGACTGAGCTTCCCGGTCTCGCAGTGCCCATATTTGATTCTGGAGGTGAAGGTTACTGGGCTTTTGAAGCACTGAAAGATGGACTCTCTAACACAAATCAAGATGACTTTAAAAGCACTTTGCTTACTTTTGCTACCGTATCTTTCACACATGCAGATGATGTGAACAGAAAACCATCGAAGCTTAGGTTTGGGTCAGCGCTATCTAAAGATGATCTCCAAAATTTTGCTCAAACACGGGAGGAAGCTTTACAGAATGAAACTGAAAGAATGTTTTGCCCGATCACCGCAAAACGCTCTCGATATTCATTCTCTCTGAAAAACATAACTTTGAGTTTACTCGATAAACGCATCAACGAGATCCTGGTAGCTCACGTCGATGGATTTAGCATATCGCACGATCAGAAAGAAACTTTCACAGAAGCGGTGATTACAACCACTTCTGTACGATTAAAGAGTTTACAAATTGATGATATGACGCACAAAACAATATACCCGGTTCTTCTGCGTCGCATTGACAATGATGTTGCGCAGGATAATCTATTTTCAGCACGTATTCGAGTTCGGGAAGATCTACGCGATAAAATAATACACTATGACCGCGTAGAGTTGAATTTCACGCGCACGCCGATCCACGTGAATATCAATGAACCGTCGCTTTGGTCGGTCTTACTATTTTGTGACTATTTTGTCCCACGGAGTTCTTCAGGGACAAAATCTGCTAAGAGCAAAAGCGGTGAAGGCGTTGGTATTGACGACGTTTCAGTTGTCGTTGGAAATATCGATCGAACGATATACGTGCAGCACTTCTCGATTGACCCTATAACAGTCGCTTTTTCGTTTCGCGCAGCTGGTCTTGATCGAATTCGCCCGAGACGCGCGCAGGAGCTCATCCCTGGCATAGTTGGCTTTATTAACCTTTCCGAGTCTACGGTAAAATTAAAAGGTTTTGCGTTGCATCATCAACTTACGAAGCTCTCGACATTCAAATTAGACGTGGGCAAAGCGTACGGGAAGCAACTCTTGGGACAAATATTCAGAGTTTTATCAGGTATTAGCGGATTAGCATCCGTAGGACTTGGCTTGGGTAAAATATCCAACATCTTAGGTGGACATACAGCAATTGGCGTCGGGATGAATCTTCGGAAATCAATCTCCAAAGCAAGTCATTCGAAAATATACATGCAAGACGATAGACCCGAGGTTGACTACATAACTTTTACAACTGGTGCGATTGATGGTCTCACTTATTTTACGTTGAATGTTGTGAAAGGAGCTACTGGAATTCTTTATAAGCCTGTTCTCTATGGCTATCGCGATGGCGCTTCAGGTTTCTTCAAAGGTGTGAAAAAAGCCACGTTAGGAACGGTTTCCAAGCCAATTGCAGGCGCCGTTGGGTTTCTTGGACACATCACATTAGGAGTAGAAGGATCTATCACAAACGCACTTGCCGCTCTTGGAGTAAAGACAAAGAAGAAGCATGTGAAGAGAATTCGTCCCGCTCGTCTCCCATCCATGGATGGTGTATTGAGAGCGTATGACGAGCAGGATGGAACGGCGTCAATGTTGTGGAGAAAAATAAAGGAAAGAGGTTTCGTTCGACATATTTCTGATGATGAGGATTTCGCGTGGGTCATAAATATTGATCATGATAACATTATCATCGCAACTAGTAGGCGTCTCTTCAAGATTGCAGTTAAAAAACACCGAAGCAAGAGAGCTTTAAGCATTGAGTGGGATTTGTTTTGGAAGTCAGTAAAATGCGTGGAAAGGAGTAGGGAAGGAGACTACGTTGACTTAATATATTCCAATAGCAGCTACCTGGATCAATGCCAGCGAATCAGCGTTCCCGTTATTTTACAAGATACGCTGAGCGATAAGATTCTCTTATCGTCGAGATTGTTCTCGAGTAAGAACGAAAAAAGTTCTTCTGAACCTCGAAGGTCCACAAAATCGTCGATCAGAAAGAGTCTCGAAAGAAAGCGGGGCAATTTCGCTGGTGAAGAAGAAGACGATAACCAGTCGTTTTCATATTCATCGACCTCGTCTTCCTCAGGGTTGAGCGACTACTCTGAACACTTAAATCTCTCGACCTCGTTTGATGATAGAATTAATACCACTGATAATCGAAAGCTCGGTAAAGCGTTCAAATTTAGCGACGGTTACAAGTGCGTTTACTCCTCTTCAAAGAGAAGATCGGCAGGATTCAGCGCCAATGCGCCAGAAGAAGAAAACGCACCGAAAATTTTCGGGATATTTAATCCAGTATCGGGAGGAAAGAAAATTACTTTTGGATCAATACTCCAAATAGGAACCAATGCGGCCCCGTCATCATCAATTCCTATGCCAGTGGTCAACAAAACAACAGTGACCGGGGAAGATTCAATTTTTGCATATCCCGTGAAATTTGAACTCGCAGGTAAAATAAAAGGATCGAATGTACGCTTCTTCTGGCCGGTACCACCGGAAGGTTACGTAGCTCTGGGAGTATACTCTGTTAGAGGCAAAAAAGCTCCAAGTAAGAGAAAAAGTGTTGTATGCATTCGCCAAGATTTAGCGAAACCGTTCAAAATCACGAAAAAAGGAAGCTCTGCGTTCCCTGAATACGTATTTGTAGAAAAAGCAGATTTTACATTGTGGAGAATTTTGAATACAGTCAATACGTTTACAATCGTCGATGGTCACGCGCCCTTGCCGCCAGAGGATGAAACATTTGCAGACTTCAAAAGATACGATCTGTGATTATGAAAAAGAACTATGATGAGTAGTGTTGTAAAGAAGAAGATGATGATTAGTTTACTACTAGCTTTTATTACTGATTAAAACTGCACGTAACCTCGTTCGCATGTTTTGTCCTCATCGTTTTTCTTCAATGAAACAAGTACACCATTCTGTCTTTGTAATGAAACAATTTACACAACAAATTACACCATTTCACACGAACCACAACTCATAACTTTCTGGAAACAAAAGCGCGAGGAAAAGAGAGAGAGAGAACGTTACCTTTGATATTCGGCGATTAATAATATTATTATTATTGAACTCCAAAATACGTACAAAATAAGAGATGTTTGTTGCACTTGTTGATGTTTGAATAACGAGAGAGAACGACGACGAGCAAACAACACGATGACGACGTTCAACAACAACGGCGTAACGACTTCTCTCAAGGATAAAAATCTGTTGAGATTTTTCCTTCTCGGCGTCGGGACTTTACTCCCGTTCAACGTGTTCATCACCGCGAAGAAGTATTTTGACGTGACTTTACTCAGACACGATGGTGGGGATGCCGCCGCGGCTGCGAGAAATGGCGAAGGATGGTTTACGTTTACGAAAGATTCGTTTGAAAATGCGTTTAGTTTTTCGTACACGATGGCAAACTTGGCGACGTTAATCGCGATGAATAGGATGCGGGTGTTTGATGCGGGCAGAAGAAAGGATGATGATCCAAGAAGAAGAAGAGAAGAAGATGTGAATGAGAAGAGTAAATTATACGACCGATTGACGACGTATCCACTCTTGGCGTGCGCTGTATGTTTCTTCGCGACGGCGTTACTGGCGTTGGATGAACACATAAAAGGTACATTTGTCGTCTCTTTCGCGACATTTAATTTAGTTTTGTTCGGTATTTTCACTGGTTTGGTGCAGTCCGGATCGTTTGCATTAGCCGCGACGCGAGAGAGAAAGTTTTCCACGTCGGTGGTGAGTGGGCAAGCGTTGAGCGGGGTGCTCGCGAGTTTCGTGGCGTTGACGTGTAGCGGGTTTAATTTCGCGGCTTTGTATTTTGGTTTGAGCGGATTGGCGTGTTTACTGTGCGCGAAAGGCGGGAGAGAGTTAGTCTTGGAGATGAAAAAGGAAAATATGACGTCAAATATGGGCGACGATAGTATTAATAGTGGGAACATTAGCACGCAGCAATACGCTCCAGTCGCGATACTCGAGGAGGACAAGGAGGAGGAGAAGAAGAAGAAGAAGAAGAAGGAATCGAATAATGCATTGTCTGAGAACGACTTGGAATTCAACGTCGAAGACGAAAGGTCAAACGCGCGACTCATGGGCGCTTCTACGATGTCGTCTTCTTCGAACGCAACAACAGAAGCGTCGGAAGGTACCGAAGGCGCCGCCGATGAGCCGCCGATTAAAAAAGAGACGTGGCTCTTTCGGTTCGCCGTGTTTCTCACGTTTACAGTCACGCTCACCGCGTTTCCCGCAATCACTTCGTCCATAGTCACTCGCGCGGAAATGAATAACAACAGCGGTAGCGATGATAGTAACGGTGCATCCACCGACGGCGACTACTGGACCTCCTTCCTCTTCCTCCTCTTCAATCTCGGCGACCTCGCCGGACGCGTTTTTGAAGGTTCCTCGTACGCTCACAGTCGAGGGCTACAAAACGTCACCGGCCAAGTCGCGTTCCGTCGAAGTCTGTATCGAATAGTATTCGTTCCTTTGCTCGCTTCGTGCAACGTGAATCGATCCGGCTGGCGCATCCCTCGAGTCTTCTCCTTCGACTCGTTTCCAATCCTCTTTGTATTCTTATTAGGATTCACCAACGGTTTCAACGCCGCATGCAGCATGGCGCTAGGACCGCAAACGCTCTCTTCTGACCACCATTCGCCGCGCTCAGACGAAATCGAAAACGAAGACATTGAAATAGAAAACCCACCGTCGTTGGTGTCCTCCTCTTTGACGACAGAAAGGACGAACGAGGACGAAGAAAAAGAAGATGTCGCGAAAAGCGAAGAAGGCGCGTTTCTCGGCACCATGCTCTCCGCTGGAATCGCCTTCGGAAGCGTCGTCAGTGTACTCGTCTGCGGGATTTTCACGAGTGGTGGGTATTTGTAAAACAGAAAGAACTTGAACATAAAGTTGTGTACTATTACTACTCATCTCCGTATTAGTATTTTCTGTTCTTTTTTCTCTCTTTTTCTTCTCAAAAACAGCCGCCAAGCCGCCAAAAATTCCTCTCAGGAACTTCGTTTACCCGAGCGTTTTCTCCAAACATACATCCAAAGAAACAAAGAAGAAGAACGCAGAGAGAGAGAGAGAGGTATAAAGATGGGATTCAACAACAAGAAGCGCAAGTCAAACCCGAGCGATGGTAATAACAACAACAACAAAAGAATCCAAAAGCGAGACTTTAAGAAATCCAATCGCTCAAATTCGTGGGACAAAGAACCCAAAGGGAAACGACCGGCAAGAGGAGGAGGCAAAAAGAACAACGGCGAAGGGAAATACGGCGCGACTGAATACGTCCGCGAAAACGAGCACTTCGAAGCGTACTACTCGGCGCAAAAGATATGCTCGTCCGACGAGGATTTTGCAAACTTGATGCGCGTTTTGAAAACGGATTTACCGAGCAGTTTTAGAATCAACGGGGTTGGGAACTTTGCCGCGCGGATCAAGCAACGAGTGAAAAACGAGTTCGCGACGTTATCCGGAGCAGGGTTGGAAGATATTAAACCACCGAAAGCGGTGGAGTGGTATCCAGACTCTGGGGCGTGGCAATTTAGTTACTCCAGGTTACAGTTACGATCCGTGCCGCAGTTGAAGTCGTTGCACGAGTTTCTCAAATCCGGCCAAGAGTTTGGTTCGATCACGAGGCAAGAAGTCGTGTCGATGATACCGACGCAGTTTTTGAAGGTTGAACCGCACCATAAGGTTTTGGACATGTGCGCTGCGCCTGGATCGAAAACGTTCCAAGTTTTAGAGGCGTTGCATAGGGATTTTGAGAGTTACGATCCGAGCTTTGGGAGTTTTCACGCGGACGCGGAGGGAGGAAAAGCAGAGTTGTCCGCAAAGATGCCGACTGGGTTTGTCGTCGCCAACGATGCTGATTTGAAGCGCTGTAATTTGTTGACGCACCAAACGAAACGCGCGAATTCGCCGTGCTTGTTGGTGACGAATCACGAGGGGCAGAACTTTCCTGTGATTAAAGGTGAACCCGGGAACGCTCAGGATGATTTTAAGTTTGATTCCATTTTGTGTGACGTGCCGTGTAGCGGAGATGGCACGATGCGGAAAGCGCCGGATATTTGGGCTCGATGGCACGGCGGCTTTGGAAATGGTCTGCACTCGCTGCAGATCAAAATCGCAAAGAGAGCCGCGCAGATTTTGAAAGTTGGAGGGAGGATGGTATATTCCACGTGTTCGTTGAACCCGATTGAAAACGAAGCCGTGGTGATGTCGCTGATGAAAGCGACGAACGGGGCGTTGACGTTGGTAGACGTGAGCAAAGAGTTACCGAACTTGAAACGATCGAACGGGTTGAGAGATTGGCAAGTTTGGGGGAAATCGAATCGTCGATGGAATTCGGCGGAGGAAGCGCACGAGAACAACGAAAAAGTTGTCGCGAGTTCCATGTTCCCGGATAAAGAGTTTTTAGATACCATCCCGATTGAAAATTGCGTGAGAATTTTACCGCACCACTCCGATACCGGTGGTTTCTTTGTCGCCGTTTTCGATAAGGTGAGAGAATTGGATCCGGAGATTGAGACGCAAATCGAAAACGAGGCGAACGGCAACGAGAGTAAAAAGTCGAAAACGAGAGAGTTTTCGAAATTTAAAGGTTTAGGCATGGCGGAAGTGAAGTGCCATTTCGAGTACCCGTCCTCGTCCTCGAATGGTGACTCTGGAGATCAAATTAAGCTCTCTTTAACCGTGGAACAGCCGAAACCGCCGAAAGAGAAGTACTCTCGCGACCCGCAAGATGGTACGTTACTCTTCCTCAACGCGCACGGTCAAGACCAATCGAGACCGGGTAGGAAAGGGTTCGACGGGGTCGCGCCCGTGAATTCTCCGGACGTCGTCGATCCAATCAACGAAAAGTACGGCATTCACTCGCTTCAAATCGAGAAAAACTGTGTCACGAGAACCGCGGCAGGGAGCAAACCGAAACGCGTGTATTATGTCACTCCAAATTTACGACAGTACATCGCCGCCGATACGAGGGAAAGTTTACGCATAACCGCCATCGGTTTAAAAGTCTTCGAACGACAAAACTTAAACGACGATAAAGACTCTTACTTTGGCGCAGACTCGAAAGTTTTGAGCTCGTGCAACTACCGATTAAACCAAGACGGTTTATTCCTAACTTTGCCGTTCATGACAAAACAAGCGATCACGATCACCATCCCCGAACTCCTCCAAATCCTCAAACTGAGAGGTTTGGCGTTGGTTGAAAACGAACCGGTACCGGACGGTTCCAAATTCACTCCGCGACCGAGTTTCACCGACGCGGAAACTCGAAAACACGTCGAAAGTTGCTCCCAAGGCTCGCTCGTTTGTTTGCTCCGCGACGAGGACGTTCAGAAACTCAACTGCTCTCGATCCGAATTCGCAATCACGTGTTGGAAAGGCAAAACGAGCTTAAACTTGCTCGTTTCGAAAGTCGAAACCGAACACTTGCTCGAAAAGTTAAAAGCGCACACGAGAGATGTGAACGACGACGCATGAAAAGAAGACACAACAACACGTAAAAAAGAAGAAGAGTTAAAAGAGAGTGTTATCAAAGTTGTATACTTATTTTTACGAATATAATGAACGCTATTACATCACGATTTACTTCGCGTAAAATTCCCAATAACAGTAGAGGGAACACAACATCTCCACAAACAATTCACGCTTGAATCACGAATCATTATTAAAAACAAAAAAAAAACTGCTTTTGATGACGCGATGAAAAAAGTGCATTTCAGGATGCCTCTGCGTCTCAAATTTCTATTCAAGTGCAAAAGATCTCATAAATATCTCAAGAAAAAACCGCTCTTTACGGGGAAGGAGGAAACACATTCTCTAATCACACAAAGAAGGTCACGAGGAGTGCAGAGAGACAGCGCGCGCACACACACGCGTAAACAAAGAGAGAGATATACCATGAGGCGATCGACGCGCGCGCACAGATCTTCCTCTGGAAAAGAAGAGGGAAAAGAAAAGAGGAATCTTGAGTCTCCTTTTCCAATCCGGAAACGGAGTGACGACACGTCGGAGTTTGAGGATGATTTTGTTGAGAAGAAGACTACGACGAAGAAGACGAAGAGGATGGGCGGTCACTCGGTCGCTGCGAACGAAGAAGCAAAGATCAAGACGAGATCATCGAAACAAAAAAAAGAGATCGTCGTCGTTCTCGAACGAGGAGGGACTGAAACAGCGGCAACGACGACGACGACGACGGATGATGGTGACGACGTTTCTCCCCAAAACGAGGAGGAGAAAAAGAAGTCAACGAAAACGACTGAGGAAAAGGAGAAAAAATTACGAATTTTACTGGTCGAGGACGACATCCCGACCTCCTTGATCATAACGTCCATGCTCACGCAAGCCGGAGCGATAGTGACGAACGCATCCAACGGGAAGCAAGCTTTAGAGCGATTACGAGATAACAATTATCACGAAAAGATTGATTTGATTCTAACGGACATCATGATGCCGGAGGTGGACGGCATCGAGTTGTGCTCGATTTTATCGAAGAATCCGAAATTGAAAGAGGTGCCGATAATTGTCATGTCGGTGAGCGATCATTTGGAAGCTACCGGGGAAGTTTTGGATGAGAGTAAAGCGCACGCGATTGGTGCGGAGGGGTTTTTGCAGAAACCGCTGAGTAAGGATGTGTGTAGGAGCATGGTCGGGACGCATCATAGGTTACCGTCGAACGGGAGTTCGTCGAGTTCGTCTTTACTGTTAACGACAACGACGAGGAATGGTGACGGTAAAAACGACAATAATAATAATAATAATAATAATAAGGATAATAATAAGGATAGTAATAATGATAACAACATCATCATCATCAACAACAGCGGTTCTGAGGAGAAAGGTTCGGGCGGCTCGGACGATCCATCGACTTTCAAACTCGCGGTGAAAGAATCTGGCGGTCTCGGAGTCCTCGACGAAGAAGGGACGAAGGAAATGGAAGAGATGAAAAAATCGAAAACGGCCGACCGTTGGACTCGAAATCAAATGCGAGATGCAGATTGCGGATCAGATGAAGGTTCTGGAGCCGGGGGTGGGAGAGAATCCTCCGGAAACGAAGAAGAAGGAGAAGAGGAGAAAAAGAAGAAAGAAGATTCGTCGGAAAAGGAGACCATGAAAACTACTACTACTACTACTGTTACTGCTCGAGAACTCGCGACGGCGCCAATGCAAGAAGAAGGACCAGGAACCTCGGCGCCAAGGACTTCAGACCTCATGACGAATATATTGCACTCGGAACAAAAGAAACTCTTCTCGGGTTTGTCGGTGCAACTCGTGCGCGCACACGGCGGTCCAACGGCTGTTCTCGAACTCGCGTTACCGCCACATTCACACAATAAAGGCGAAGGTAGTAACAACGATGGTAACGAATATACGAACGATTCTGATCGCGTCAAATTACGCCGGTCTGAGTCGCGCTCGGCGTTTCAATCATTCATCAAACAAAACGAGAACAAAAACGTTGGCGTGGAAACGGTAGCGTTACCGATTGATCCGATGTCGATGGTTTTTCCCAATCTGAATGATGGCGCGAAAGCAGATATGACTCCGGATGGTAAGAAGAAGAGCGGAAAGAATGCGACGAAAGCAGCGCGTTCGAGATTATCAAAGAAAAGTACTTCACCGCAGGCGGCGATGACTGAAGCGAAAGATGTGGAAGCTGCGGAACTCTTGGTCCAGTACCAGATGCAACAACAACAACAACAACAACAAGAACAACAAGAACAAGAACAACAACAACAAGAACAACAACAACAACAACAGCAGCAGCAGTACCAGATGCAAATGCAACAGCAGCAATTCATGCAAATGCAAATGCAATTCCACCTTCAACAGCAGAACTTCATGGGGGCGGCACAGGATCCGGCCACGGTGCAAGCTAACGCGCAAGCGTATCAAAATTTGATGCAGTCGTTGGCGATGTCTCAGCAGCAACAGCAACAGCATCAAATGCAAATGCCTCCTGGATTCAATCCCGCCGCCGCGGCTGCAGCAGCCATGTTTGCTTCCTCCTTGAATGGAGCGCCACCGCCAACGAGCATACACAGTAACGCCGGAATGGGCATGTTTCCGTACTTTCAACAAAATCAAGAATACGTAAATTCATTCGTGCAAGCGTTGGCATCCGCCGTCGAGAAGGCGCCGATGACAATGTTAGAACACCAACATCAGCAGCATCACTATGCGCCACAGCAGCCGGCCCAACCGTTCGTAAACACATCTGCGGCGCAAGTGAAGTTGGACAACATTGTTGCCAACAATACCAACGCTGCCGTCAACAACGTCAACACCGCCTCAACCTGTGCCGAGCGAAGAGCGTTGGCCATCGCTCGATTTCTCAAGAAGCGCAAGGAGCGTAAATTCGAAAAGAAAGTTCGATATGCCAGCAGAAAACGGCTGGCGGAAGCTCGACCAAGAGTTCGCGGTCAGTTTGTGAAAAAAGTGGTTGCCGTAGAAGAGGTACCGACGACGATAGCGGCGAAGATCGCGACGACGACGACGACGAACAGCGACGAAGAGGCGAACAAAGCGAGTGAAGAAACTTTGAAAATGAAAGTTGTGGACGAATAAAGTGTGAAAGCGCTCCTCCTCTCGCAGAAGCAATAACATATAACAACATTAAGATAAACGTAATAATAATTCAATCGTGTAAATGTATAACAGCTAATACGCGGCATTCTATCTATGACTATATTAAATCTCATCTCTACCTACTGTATCTATCTCTCACGTTATCGGAAGGAAACTCACGTATCGCTGATTTTGCATCACGAGGAAAGCGCAAGTCCTCGGCGCCAAAATCTCGACCTCTTGTTCTTCTTCGCATTCTCCTTCAACGCTCGACGACGGTTGCTTTCGTTTCCTATCGCTGCTGTTCTTCATCTTCATCATCTTCTTCTTCGTTCTCGTGGTTGTCTGCAATGCTTCACAAGAAGGTTGATTCGGAAACGCGTGGGCGCAAACAACGCAAAACTCAAACTGATCGTCCTTCTCGATCATTTCATTCGTCGCTTTGAGCGCTCGCTCGAGGTGATTTGATGTTAAAAACCCGCTCCATCGTGCAGTATGAAGGCGACAGGCAGACGGAGACTCCTTCGCCGCCTCTTCCTTCTTCTCTTTCTGCCGACTTCGCAAAGCAGCGACGCTTACAATTTCGAGTATTTTCCGTAAAGTCTCCTCGTGCTCACCAGATGTTATCGCGGCGCTCTCTTTGCTCTCCACGGACCGCCGAAACGATTCAACGAGTTCAAACAACCTATTTTCCTCTTTCTCACATTTCGCTTCTCCTGTGCACTTTTCAATTTTCCGACTCGAAATCTCAACCGCGTTCTCGCCGCTTGCAAAACTAGACCTCTCAATCTCTATCGCTTCGTTTCCAACCTCAAAGTGCGCGAGGAGCACATTACTGCCACCACCATCACCAGCTATGTTACCCAACTTCCCTCCAGAGGAAGAAGTTTGACGATGAAAAACCCTCCTCGCATTATCCGTCACGCGGTCGTGCGTCGTTCGCCCGGGTACAAAGTTATCGCTCCGTAAGTTTATCGCGACGACTCTCCGTCTCCTCTCTTCTTCTCTCTCAGACGAAGAACTTCGAGAGAGCGGTCCGGACACGCCCAGTCTCTCGCACAGACGCTCGCTCAAAATAGCTTCGAACCGGCCTCGAGCGATGGAGAAAATATCCTCCTCCTCGTCGCCAATCGAGAGTAAACTCAACTCTTTTTTCTTCTTCCCTTCTTTCTCTTCATCTTCTTTCACGTACTCGTGCACAAAATGCGCGTTCAAAACATCCGCCATGGTGCACTTTCGAATCACAGAAAAAGATGCACGATCTAGGGCATCGATCGAAAGAATCTTTGCTGCCGATGATGCCTGTTCGTTCGCCTCGTTCTTCTGAGAATTCTCGTTTGAAGTTGAAAACGCGAACAGTTCAATCGAGGAGAGAAATGTCGGCACGAAATCATCAGACGAAGAGGAGGAAAAAAAAGCGGCGTGTTTGGGATGGTTGAACGAAGAGTATCGACATCGCAAAGTCGTCGTCGTCGTCTTCCGATGTTTGCTCGTTTCTTTCTTCCTCTTCTTCTTCTCCTTCCTCTTTTTCTCGCGCATGATGATCGCTCAGAAAGAGCGGG
>ENA-OWPI01001304-OWPI01001304.1-marine-metagenome-genome-assembly--contig:-NODE-1304-length-28433-cov-12.492171_pt1 | contig 28433 bp, 25 predicted proteins | sample MGYA00238138_ERZ651775 | MGnify/ENA primary metagenome ERZ651775 (study PRJEB26906, sample SAMN06265043) | marine metagenome | isolation source: Helgoland LTER site | place: Germany:Helgoland, sampling...
CCAACCCGCCCGGCGTCACCTGGTCGGATACGACGTGCCCGGACGACTCAAACTCAGACGATAACGGCGGCTCCTGCCGCCCCTGAGTTCGCCGACCCCACGAACTAGATACGGGGTTGGCGACGGAATTCCGACTATTTCGGGCCGGTCGTTGACTTAACCGCCTGACTGGCATCGGCCAGCCATGGCGGCCAGATGCTGCTAACCGACCAGATCCGTCAGGCGGCCATGGTCAAAGCGACCGACCTCGGCGTACACCACATCCACGACCTTGCAGAGCCGGTCCACATCTTCCAGCTGGGCGACAGGAACTACCCGAGCCTGCGAGTTGCCTCACGCAGTCCCACCAATCTTCCCTCGGCCCCGTCTCGCTTGATCGGGCGCAACGAGGCGCTCGCAACCACACAACACGCCTTGACCGAGCATCGTTTGGTCACGCTGACAGCGGCCGGTGGCACCGGCAAGACCCGTCTCGCGTTGGCCGTAGGTGAAGCTATGTTGCCTCAGCGACGAGCAGGAGTCTGGTTCGTAGACCTCACCACGGTGTCTGACGGCGGCTTTGTTCCCGAGAAGATTGCGGCCGGAATAGGACTTGTTCTTTCGGGCGGTGATCCAAAAACCGAGGTGGTCGATTACCTGTCCAACCTCGATGCGCTACTCGTGCTCGACAACTGTGAACACCTCGTCGAGGGCTGCGCTGACTTTCTTGAAGTGTTCTTGTCGCGACCCGGCCAGTCTCGGATCCTCGCGACAACACGAGAATTCTTCGACGTAGGCAGCGAGCGGGCGATTCGGCTCGCTCCCCTCGACTCCAACGGTGACCGAAGTGCAGCCGTCGAGCTCTTTGTCGAACGTGCTGTTATGGCCGACTCGCTGTTCCACATTCACGAGGACGAGAGCCGAACGGCTGTTGTTGAACGTTGAGAATGCCAGGAACCCACTTGTTTCCCTGTCCTATGAGCTGGCCCGCCGCCTCGGGATCGACAAAGCCTTCGATGCAGCGAGACACAAGGCCTGGGCTGACCCGAACGCAAGCGGCCGCAGGGCAATCGAGGTGCTCAGGACCGAGATGATTCGCCGCGGTTGGGCAGACGCGTCGTAGCGAGTGCACCCCGGGGTCCGACCCTGACCGGTTACGTCAATGTATGCCGGCAGCCTGGTGATCGAAATGGCTGCTCAGGTGCTGAGATAGGTACTGGGCATCAGGACCTACTCCGTCAAGGAAGCTGGACTTTCGGCGTCGAGCGAACGGCAATCCGAGCACGTACATTCCTGGTTGGTTCATCACCCCTCCGTCGTGTTGGATCGCCCCCTTTCGGTCGAGCAAGTGTTGCTCGAGCCATGGGTACTCCGGTTTGAACCCAGTCGCCCAGATCACCGTCTTGAAGTCAGCCAGGTCACGCTCGGTGGATGGCGTTGGAACGTTGGTGCGAGCAGGCCGGGAAGGTTCACCATGGTCTGCGCCACGACCGCTTTCGATTACGAACTCGTCGATCCGATTGAGCAACCGGTTCTGCTTCAGGTCCGCGCTTGCACAGACATTCGCGAACGAGCCAGAGAACTGCGCCTTCGATCCTGCGACCCCGACGAACCTCCCGGTGAGATTGACTCCAGCCTGGTGAAGCTCGTTGAGACCGAGGTCGTGCTTCGACGGGGACCCAACAAGTTGCAGCGAGGGAAGCCTCCGAGCTCGCACAAGATCCTCCATCTCGTCGTATCTTTCATCGAGTTGACCAATGGCATCCATCCACCAATGGATGTCCATGCCTCGGTAGGTCCGTGGCAGCCGCACGTGTTCACCCACGGCCATGGTCACATCTCGACCTGCACTTGCTAGTTCGTGTGCGATCTGAGCTCCGGACGCCGATGGACACACGACCAACACTCCCCCATCCTCAATCTGGTCCGGATTGCGATAGTGAATCGGCGCGACCTGTGTTACCCCCGCTGGTAACCCAGCAGCGATGGCCGGGATCCGCGGGTTGCTGGCAGCGCCAGACGCAACAACAACAGCCTTGCAGCTCCAAGGACCAGTGCTGGTTTCGACGTGAAACCCATCGGCTGTCGCCTCGACCGAAACGACCATGGTCTCGGTGATGACCGGAGCAGCGAACGACCGTCGGTAGGCATCTAGATGATCGGCGACCTCGACGGCCGTCATGTAGCCGTCTGGATCATTCCCTCAGTAGTTTCAGGAGGGAAGCCGACTGAGCCAGTTTGGGGTGAGTAAGCGGAGCGAGTCCCAGCGTTCGGTCCGCCACGACTGGGCTGTTCTCCCTCGTTCAAGAAGTACATGGTCGATCGATCGGCCGGTCAGGCTGCGGCTCATCGCCAACCCTGCTTGACCGGCTCCGATGATTACCACCGTCGTTCGTTTCATTGGACTCGCTCCGCGTGCTCTACTGGCTCGGATCGGCCGACGGACACGTTGACGACGGTCGGGTTAGTGATGATGTCGAAGACTGCAGAACGCTTTTGTGATTGCGCCACCAATGCCTCGATGTCGGCAGGAGACGCGTCCGCGTCGATCGAGTAGTTGACTTTGACACCACTAAATCCGTTGCGAACGTCTGCGTCGGCTCCGAGCATGCCGAGAAGGTCCATGTCGGCAGCGACCGTGGCACTCACGGAACGCAGATCAATGCCACGGTTCGTTGCTACCGATGCAATACCGGCGGTCAGGCTGCCGGCGAGTCCGGCCAGAACCATCTCCGGAGGTGTCATCCCGGCATCTTGTGCAGCGAACAACTCAGGGTGATCTGTGTCTACGGAGTGAGGTTGCGTATGTGCCTGGTCGCCGCCCATGCCGAAGTAGCTGTCGACAGTCGTAGTGCTATGTGTTCCATTGACCCAAGTATTCGTCGCGGTGAATTTGAAATATGCAGCCGCTGGTGCGGCGGACATTGCCTCACGGGCTCCCAGTAGGTGAGCAACGTTTACGCCATTGTCAACGGCTGGGGTGTTGGTAGCAGTCATGTGAATCTCCTTATTGGTCCTCGGTTGAGGACGTTGTTGGTGAAACCCACACTGACGAACAATCTGTCGTTGTACTTGGAGACAACGTGGAGATCAGCTGGAGAGCCGAACTGCCAATCTCCACACAACTGCCGGGGAGATTGGCTTCTTAGGAGCGCCATGTACCTATCTCGTACATCACGCGCCTTATTTGCGTCTGGTGGCGGGTTGGCTGTCACCCGCGTTCGGAAACGGCCCGAGAGGACCCTTCGTCGGTGAGTCGGTGGCTCAAGAAGTGGGGTTGGGCACTCCTGGCGTGAGAGTGTTTGACTGCATCGAACCGAACTTGACGAGGAGGGCACGATGGACCAGACAGCGCATCGGGCCCATTCTCGGCGCGAGGTCTTCGCTCAACCCGGCTTCACCGCTGTCTATGCAGTGGGAGTGGTGTGGAGTTTATGCCGATGGGCCATTGGGTTTCTCGGCGCCTACGTCGTAGCCGACACAACGGAATCCGCCCGACTCGTTCAGCTCACCGGAGCATTGTTGTGGGCACCGTTGTTGCTAACCGGTGTCGTTGGCGGTGCCGTGTCCGATCGCATCTCACGACGCCACCTATTGTTCGTTCAGTTCAGCGTTCTCGGGCCCCTTACCGCTGGTATTGGTTGGCTCGCACTGACCGACAACCTGCCGCTATGGGTTCTGTATCTCTACATGGTGCTCGCTGGTTTCGGTTGGGTCATCGATATGACGGCGCGCCGAACCATGATCCATGACCTCGTCGGCGACGAACATATTGATGATGCAATGGCATGGGAAGGGCTTGCTTCGGCCTTCGGTTTGATCGCCGGCACGGTGGCTGGCGGAGCCCTCATTGGGGTGGCCGGCGCAGGCGGCGCCTACCTCTCCGTCGCAGGCGCCATCGTTCTCGCCGCCGCACTTCTTCTGGCGGTGCCGCCAACGCCGCGCCAGACGCTGCAATCGCATCAGGGATCTACGTTGCGCTCAGACATCGCTGCCAGCGTCAGTCTTGTCGGACAACAACCACCGCTTGCCTCGATTCTCGGCGTGACTGCGTTGGTGAACTTCTTCCACTTCGCGTACTTCCCAATCGTGCAAGTCGTCGCCCAGCGTGTCGATGCGTCACCCTTTCGCACCGGGTTACTGGCAGCAGCAACGGGAGCCGGGATGGCGGTCGGAGCGACGATCATCTTGCGAACGAACATTCGGCGAGGACGCGCCTATGCAACGGGAGCGCTCGGAGGGTTTATCTTCCTCATCGGTTTTGGGGCGTTTGATCAGTATTGGCTCGTATTTGCATCCCTTTTCGTCGCCTCGTGTTTCATCGGATTGTTTGCGTCGACACAGGGTGCACTGGTGATGACGGCTGTCGTTCCCGTCATGAAAGGTCGTGCCATGGGACTCTTGTCGATGGCGATTGGTGTGCTCCCGTTGGGGATGACTGCTCTCGGCGAGTTATCCGAAGCAATCGGGGCTCCGTCCGCGCTCGTCATCTTCAACATCAGCGGGCTTGTTTGTGTGCTGACCTTTCTGCGCGTGCGACCAGATGTGTTGCATATCCGCTAATCAGCTCGCCCAAAACGAGCGCGGTTCCGGCGCACCTAGCGGGTTCTGCCGCCTGCTGCACAGGTGTCGTACAACTATCGGCTCACGGAGAGCCCGCCGTAACCTGTCGAGCCGATAGATTCCGCAGATGGATGCCCAGGAACCGATACGCCTCGGTCCGCAAGCCATCTTGTTCGCTGACGATGACCTTGTGGCTGTCGACAAGGCGCCCGGGGTGCTCTGCGACGCAAGTATCGACCCGCAGCGGGACCATCTGGGCATGGCTCTCGAGCGCTGGGCTCGTGACACGTTGCCCAACCCAACAGCCTTAACCTATCAGCAAGACGGTCCGGAATTTCGAGCAGCTCACCGTCTCGACCGTGGAACGTCTGGTGTCGTCTTGTTCGCTCGGAACCGCGCCGCTGCGACCGGTCTGATGAAACAGTTCCAGGACCGAACTGTCTCCAAGCAGTACCAGGCAGTCGTCGAGTTATCCGCAGATGCCGCGTGGGCAGTTGGTGACTCGATAGATCGCCGGAGTTATCTGCGACACCGCAAGGGCGCGACCGAAGAAGTCCGCAGCGGGGGCAAACCTGCCCAGTCACACTTTGAGGTCCTGGATATCGACGGTCCCCTTGCTTTGGTCCGTGCGTCACCAAAGACCGGCCGGACCCATCAGCTTCGCGTCCATCTGGCGGCATTGGAAGCACCAATTCTGGGCGACGAGTTGTACGGGCATCCAGTCCACTCGTTGGAAGCCGGTGTCCAGGCAAGGTTATGGCTGCACGCCGACACCCTCGAGATCGTTCACCCGGTCTCGAACGAGCGTCTCGTGCTTCGCAGCGGTCGCACCCTCGGGCTGCAAGACGGAGCCCCACATGAATCCTGTTCGTTGGACTGAACCTCCGGCGACTAACAAGACCCCTGGCTCGCTCGCTCCCGTGCGCGGCCAACGAAACACTGTGCCAGCGGCGTGTAAGGTCGTGCTGCTGCGCCGACACGGCGCACCAGGTGTCAGCGTGGCGCCGGAACTGGGGAATTGTGACAACTTATCCGTACGACTTAGGCGTTCACAGCCGCTCGATAACGACTGGGTCGGGCGATGCTCAGACGTGGTTCGACCGAGGACTGAACTGGATCTTCGGCTACAACCACGAAGAGTCGATGGTGTGCTTCGAGAAGGCGCTTGAAGCTGATCCAACATGTGCCATGGCCAAGTGGGGGCTGGCGTATTGCATCGGCCCGAACTACAACAAACCATGGGAAGCCTTCCAGCCCGACGAACTCGTCGAGGCTCTGACCGGTGCTCGTCGCTGGTTGGCAGCGGCTGACCAGGATCCGACAACTGAGGTTGAGCAGGCGCTCATCGATGCCTTGAAGCATCGTTACCCCGCCGACGAACCTGCCGAGGACCTGTACGTGTGGAGCGCTGGCTATGCCAACGCCATGCGCAATGTTGCGGCAGCCTTCCCCGGGGATCACGAGGTCACCACGCTCTTCGCTGAGGCAATGATGAACCGCACGCCGTGGCAGCTGTGGGATCCACGCACCGGCCAACCCGTCGAAGGGGCTGACACACTCGAGTGCCGCCAGGTCCTCGAACAAGCACTTGCCGATGTGGAAGCAGCTGGATCGGCGAGGCATCCCGGCCTTCTGCACCTGTACGTCCATCTCATGGAGATGTCGCCAACCCCCGAGGTGGCGTTACGAGCAGCCGACGACCTTCGCGGGTTGGTCCCATCGGCTGGCCATCTAGAGCACATGGCGACCCATATCGATGTCCTGTGCGGCAACTACCAAGATGTGGTTGCTGGTAACGACCGAGGCATCAACGCCGACCTGTTGTATTGGCAAAACAACGGCGCGATGAATTTCTACTCGATGTATCGCACCCACAATTACCATTTCAAGTTGTACGGCGCAATGTTCCTTGGCCAGTTCGGCGCCGCAATGGAAGCGGTCGACTCTATGCATGCCACCATCCCCGGCGAGCTTGTTGGCTATGGCCCATTCCCCAACTTCCTCGAGAGTTACATGTCGCTTCGCACTCACGCTCTCGTGCGGTTCGGACGGTGGCAAGCACTCGTCGATGAGCCACTGCCCGATGACCCAGACCTGTACACCGTCACCACCGCGATGGCTTGGTATGGCAAGGGGGTCGCCCATGCAGCGCTCAAGAACCACGACGAAGCCGCTTCTGCAGTTGTGAGCTTCGAGGCTGCGGTCGCACGGGTCCAACCCGAACGCATGATGCACGTGGTCAACTGTTTGGACATTCTGGGCGTTGCCCGCGAGCTGCTTACTGGCGAGGTCGCCTATCACAAGGGAGACTTCGACAACGCGTTCGACCACCTCCGCAAGGCCGTCGAACTCGAGGACGCATTGCCGTACGACGAACCATGGGGATGGATGATGCCGAGCCGACATGCGCTGGGTGCACTCCTACTCGAGCAGGGGCACGTCGAAGAAGCCGCTGCTGCCTACGAAGCAGACTTGGGGCTCGACGACTCGGTCATCCGGTCCAACCAGCACCCCGACAACGTGTGGGCACTGATCGGGCTTCACGATTGTTACACCCAACTAGGACGCGAACGAGATGCCCGTGCAATGAAGCCTCGGCTCGATTTTGCCCTCGCTCGTGGCGATGCAGAGATTCAAACCTCATGCTTCTGTTCGATGAGCAACGCCTGACGATCCGGCACGCGCACGTCGAGATCTTGCTGCGGGATATGGCTGTTGGACAATCTGAGTTTGCCTCAAGAATCTTCATGCGGACGTGTCCCCGGGTGCGCTGAATGGACAAAACGAGGTTCAGCTGTTAGAAAAACCTGAGGTCCGAAGCCCTTGCGTCTTGCATTGTCGGACCTATGTCAAAGGGGGACATCATGAAGAGCACACGAAAAACGAAGCCGGTAGTTCGCGCCCGGTCAGCGAAGATGTTGTTAGTTCTACTAGCAGCCTTCTCGCTCATCGCCACCGCATGTGGGGGATCAAGCAGCGACGGTGAAACGTCGAGTTCAGCTGTTGAATCGACCGAGCAGACCAGCGATGAAACAACCGCTGAACCATCAAATGAACCGACTGGCGAACCGCTCAAGGTCATGACCGTGACCACGCTCAACGCAGCCGGTCCGACCTACCAGAACATCGCAAATACAGCGCAGGCCTACGCCGAATATATCAACGCCCGAGGCGGCATCGCCGGCCGGCCACTCGAAGTCACCGTCTGCGACGAGCAGTTCGACCCTGCCGTCGCCACCTCATGCGCCCGAGAAGCGACCGAGGGAGACATGGTGTCAATCGTCGGCTCGTTCACGTTCTTTGCCGAAAGCATCGTGCCAGTCATCGCCGAGTCGGACATCACCTGGTTTGGGCCATGTTGCCCAATCACACCGTCTGAGCTGACCAGCAAACACTCATTCCCAATCGGCAACCAGCCCATGTATGCCGTTGGTTCCGTGAAGCGAGCTGTCGACGACGGCTGTACGAGCATGAATGCCGTCATCATCGATGGCGCCCAGATCTTCATTCCGCCAATGGAAAACGCTATGGCTGCTCTTGGCCAAAGCTTCGGCGACGTCATTATCCTCCCGCCAACGGCGCAGGACTATTCAGCCGAGGTCGCCCAGGCCACCAGCAACGACGCTGACTGCGTCCTGATGGTTGTATCCGAAGGTCCGTACATCACCTGGAACACTGCCTGGACACAGTCTGGTACCGAGGCTCGCCAATACGGCCCACAAGGCAACCTCAACGAGGTGTCCGCAGCCGGTAACGAAGAAGCGACCGACGGCGACATCATCGCTGGCATGTACCCCGATATCTCGACCGCACCATGGGACGAGTACCGGTTGGCACTCGACGAGGCTGGCTATGACACCACCGAGTTCGACTACAACAGCCTCGGAGGCATGGGTACTTGGGCAGCATTCCACGGATTCACGATCATCGCCGAAGGCATCGACGGTGAGATCACGGCCGAGTCGTTCTTCGAAGCGGCTTCGAACACATCCAACCTTGACCTGGGCGGCATGGTCCCTGACCTCGACTTCACCCAAGAGTGGACCGATGGCCTCGAAGGTTACGAACGACTGTTCAACCGCAGCGTCGTCTTCAGCACCCTCGAGAACGGAAAGGTCGTGCCACTAACGACCGAGTTCGAAGACGTTGGGGCGCTCGCGACCGGCGACGCCGGCTAGGACCCGCCACGAGGCAACCACGTTGTCTTGCGGTGACCGTTCGTTCGGTCCCGGTCAGTGGTATTTGCTAGCCAGTCACACTAGGGGTGTGGCTGGCTCGTACCAACGAGTAGGTAACACAAAGGGGGAACATGGGCGAGGTCGTCAGATTCGCACTACTAGGTCTTGGTGTCGGCGCCTTGTACGCGTTCGCATCGCAGGGCCTGATCGTGATCTATCGCGGTACCGGTGTGTTGAACTTCTCGCTGGGAGCGACCGCAATCGCTGGCGTGTTCATGCAGTGGGAACTGCAATACGAGCAGGGGTGGCCGTTCCTTCTCGCTGCCCTTGTCGGTGTCGCCCTCTCTGCGTTCCTCGGGGTCTTGACCCACTGGTGGGTCATGAAACCGCTGCGGCGCGCCAGTTCGCTTGTCCGAGTGATAGCGACGTTGGGCGTGCTGATCTCGGTCCAGGCGGGCGTGGTCATTCGTTATGGCTCGCAACCCCGTCAGGTGGACAGCTGGCTGCCCAATAATCGGTTCACGCTCTGGGGCGACGTCGATATCTTTGTGGACCGCCTGATACTTCTTGGTATCGCTGTTGCGTCGGCCACCGCTCTATGGGCGTTGTACCGGTCGAGCCAGTTCGGGCTTGCCACCGAGGCGGTGTCTGAAAGCGAACGCTCGGCATCGGCGATTGGTTTATCCCCCAACCGCATCGCGACGCTGAACTGGGCACTCGGCTCGGCCATTGCTGCAATCGCAGGCATTCTGGTCGTGCCTATCATCACCTTGCAGGTCGCAGCCATGACCTCGTTGGTCCTCGCCGCGCTGGCCAGCGCACTCGTTGGCGATTTCCGCTCCTTCCCCATCGCAACCGCGGCCGGTCTCGGGCTCGGGATCGCGCAAACACTCGTGAGCCGCTTCATCGACCAGCAGGGCTTGGGCGCATCCCTTCCCTTTCTGATCATCATTGCGGTGCTGGTCTTCCGAGGCCGGTCGTTGCCGCTGCGCGACTACTTCCTCAAACAACAGCCGATGCTGGGCAACGGTCGTATGTCGTGGGACTGGACCATCTTCGGCTGCGGCGTCATCGTCTTCTTGATGCTCACCAAGGACGCCAAATGGATCGACGCCCTGACCGTGTCTCTTGGTGTCGCAATCGTGTTGTTATCGATCGTTGTACTCACCGGTTACGCAGGCCAACTGTCTCTGGCGCAATACACGATCGCTGGTTTCGGCGCCTTTGTCGCCGGCCGCCTGGTAGCGGTCTACGACATTCCTTTCCTGCTCGGGCTGATAGCAGGGGTTGCAGCAGCTGTGCCGCTCGGTCTCCTTTTCGCCCTCCCTGCGGTTCGAACCCGAGGCATCAACCTGGCCATCGTCACGCTTGGGTTGGGCACGACCATGGAGCTCATGCTGTTCCGCAACCGCAGTTACACCGGCGGCGTTCGGGGCACCCAGGTCGGCAATCCTGATCTGTTTGGCTACGACATCAGTTCGATCAGGTACCCGGAGCGTTACGGCATATTTGTGCTTGCCATGGCCGTAATCGCGGTGTGGATGGTCTCCAACGTACGTCGGGGTCGGAGTGGTCGCCGACTCATCGCTGTTCGAACGAACGAGCGAGCCGCAGCCGCACTGGGGATCGACGTGCTCAGGGCCAAACTCTTCGCCTTTGCGTTCGCTGCTGCACTCGCCGCACTCGGCGGGATCTTGTTGGCGTTCCGGCTCAGCTCGATCAGCTATCAGTCGTTCACGAGTTTCACATCGATCACCTACGCAGGTCTCGCACTCGTTGGTGGGGTGGGACATCTCTTGGGCGCCTTCGTTGGAGCAACGATGGCCACAGCGGGTTTCAACCAGGAGATTCTCGAGTCCACCTGGGGCGGTGTCGGCCGTTGGACCCAATTGATCAGCGGTATCGCAATCCTGTTGACAGTGCTCGGGTATCAGGACGGCGTCGCTGCCGAGTGGGTGAAAATATTCCGCCTGTTCAAGAAGTCCAAGAAATGGGGCCGGCCCTACGTCATCAGGCTCGAAGATGTTGCGGACCTCAGTGCAACCGCCGACGAGACCCGAGTACCACCGCGAGCGTTAACTATCGATGGCCTGACGGTCACCTATGGCGCTGTCACCGCAGTAAACAACGTCAGCTACGAACTCAGGCCGGGCACGGTCACCGGCCTGATCGGCCCGAACGGCGCAGGCAAGACATCGCTCATTGATGCCATCAGTGGCTTTGCCGCCGCCGAAGGCAGCGTGCTTGTCGATGACCTTGACATTTCCAAATTGTCTCCCACCCGCCGGGCCCGATCTGGGGTAGCTCGATCATTCCAATCGCTTGAACTCTTCGAAGACTCCACGGTCTTCGAGAACCTGAGCGTGGCGGCTGATCCCCAGGACCTTCGTTCCTACCTCCGTGACTTGGTTTGGCCGGTTAACCCGCCGTTTCCTCACGAGGTCGTGCGTGCCATCGTTGAGTTCCAACTCGACCATGACCTCCACCGCGACGTCAAGGATCTGTCCTATGGCAAGCGGCGTCTCCTGGCAATCGCACGGGCCGTGGCCATGCATCCAAGCATTCTCATGCTCGACGAACCAGCGGCTGGACTCAGTTCCTCCGAGAGCGAGGAACTGGCAGTTGTTGTCCGTCGCCTTGCCGAAGAATGGGGCATGGCAGTTCTGGTGGTCGAACATGACATGAACTTCGTCATGGGCGTGTGTGACCAAGTGATGGTGCTGGACTTCGGCAACCTCATCGCCGCCGGTCCCCCCGAAGACATCCGGTCGAATCCTGCAGTGATCGCCGCCTATCTCGGCGACGAGACCGACGAGGACACCACCACCGACGACGATGACGTCGACGCAATGCAACGCGATGGCGACCGCACCACCGCGGCATCAGTAGCAACCGCTCGAGGTGGCGCATGACGACTACCACCAGGCCGCTGCTGCAAACACGTCTTCTGAAGGCGGGATATTACGGCAGAGAAGTCGTTCGGGCAGTCAACCTCTCCGTACAGAAGGGAGAGGTGGTGTGCCTGCTCGGCCCTAACGGTGCTGGCAAATCGACCACGTTGTTGACCATTGCGGGCGAACTCGAACCGGTCGATGGTGTTGTGCTCTTCAACAATGTGCCGACCTATACGCCTATGCACCAACGGGTGCGCACCGGTGGTATTGGCTTGGTGACCGAAGAGCGACTCGTCTTCACCAAGATGAGCGCCCGCGACAATTTGCGGGTCGGCGGCGGCTCCGTCGACAAGGCGCTCAAGTTGTTCCCCGAACTCGAACCGCGGCTATCTGTCCGGGGTGGCATGCTCTCGGGGGGCGAGCAACAGATGCTCGCCCTGGCCCGTGCGCTCAGCCGTAACCCGTCGCTGCTTCTCGCCGACGAACTTTCACTTGGGCTTGCGCCCAAGATCGTGGACCGGCTGCTCGGGGCTGTCCGCGACGCTGCCGACAACAACGGCACCGGCGCTCTCATCGTTGAGCAACACGCCCGGAAGGCACTCAAATACAGCGACCGCATGTACCTGATGGCCCGGGGCCAGATCCTGCTCGAACTTCCGGCAGACGAGGCAATGACCCGTATCGACGAGATCGAAGAGACCTACCTCAGTGGCACCTCCGAGACCGAAGAAGACCACATCGAGCGGAAACGTCGCTTTGACCGACGCAAGGTCTGGCGGCGCCAGCGAGTCCGAGAACGCGAGATTTCCCGACTGACCGGAAAGCTCGTCTCGACCAGATCCGAGGCCGACGATGACTACTACTTCGATGTGGAACAACGCCGCCGCGACAACCAAGAACGACAGAAGAGGAGATAGCTGATGGGGTATAGAACCGCTGAGTTACCCGACGTTGATCTAGACGAGTTCGCTGACATCCCGTTCTTCGAGCGGATGAAACTGCTGCAACTGCACTGGGTCAAGGAAGGTTTCGGCACACCAAAACAGACCGGCACGTTCTACGCGTGGAAGATCTTTCTCTACGCGCTCTTCGGGCTGATCTTCGCGGGTGCATTCACCGCTGGTCTGGAGTTCGACGACATCGGCGGCTGGTGGGACGAGCCCATCCTGTACCAGAAGTTGATGATCTGGACGATCCTGCTGGAAGTCATGGGGCTGGCTGCAACGTGTGGTCCGCTCGCCTTCCATTTCGACCCGCCGATCGGCGGAATCCTCTATTGGTGGCAGAACGACACGTTGCGAGTGCCGCCGTATCCCAATCATGTGCCATTGACTTCAGGCGGCCGCCGCACTCCGTGGGACACCGGGTTGTACAAGCTGATCCTGGCCAGCCTCATACTGATGCTGTTCTTGTCCGGTGACCCAATCGATGGCTTACCCGAAGGTCGCGCTGGCATCATGCCCCAGTGGGCGATCTTGATCTACTGCGGCCTCATCTTGACCATGGGATTACGCGACAAGATCGTCTTCTTGTCAGCTCGTTCTGAGCAATACGTACCCACGCTGCTGTGTTTCGCTCTCTTCTCAAACTTCGTCGACATGGTCATTGCGGCCAAGATCTTTATTGTCGTCGTATGGATGGGTGCTGGTTTCTCGAAACTGCAGCACGGCTTCTCATCAACCGTCGCCATCATGGTTCAGAACACACCGTGGGTGACCTCGCAACGATTCCGCGAAGCAACCGTCAAGGACTACCCCAACGACCTACGACCATCACGTACGACCCATCTGCTGGCCCATATCGGCGGGACGACCTGCGAAATCGTGATGCCGCTCATCTTGTTGTTCGCACCGTGGCGGTGGGCGACTTGGATTGCCATCGTCTCAATTTGGGCGCTACACACCTTCATCATCTCCACGTTCCCACTGGCGGTCCCGCTTGAGTGGAATGTGTTCTTCATCTTCTGCGCTGGTTTTCTGTTCTCGAACTTCCATGCTGGCGAGGGTTATGGCATCGGCGACATGGATCCAACACTGCTGGTGATCGTGGTGATCGCGGCGCTCTCCCCCATCATTCTGGGGGCGCTCAGACCCCAGTACGTGTCGTTCCTCGTGGGGATGAAACAGTACGCAGGCAACTGGTCCGCAGCCACGTTTTCGTTCCGTGACAAGTCCATGGAAGACCGGATCAACGAGAGGATCGTTAAGTCGTCCGACAATCAGATCGACCAGATCGAGCCGTTGTTCGGCAAGGAGATCTCCGAGATCTTCATCCAGAAAGCCGTTGCCTTCCGAATGATGCACCCCATGGGCCGCATGCACATCTCGGCACTCATGTGTCACCTCGAAGACCTTGATGCCCGGGTGCAGCGCGAGGGCGAGTTCGTCAGCAACGTGCTCACCGGCTGGAACTTCGGCGATGGCCATTGTCTCGATGAGCGTTTGATCGCGTCGATGCAAGAACGTTGCCAGTACGAGCCTGGCGACGTACTCATCGCCTTCACCGAGTCCCAGCCAGCATTCGACAAGAAGGTGCAATATCGAGTCATCGATGCCGCCCTTGGCACGGTTGAGAAGGGCTGGTATCACAATGACGATGCATACAACGAACAACCATGGTTACCCAACGGCCCGATTGCGCATACGGTGACCTGGCGATTACCTGGGTACGAGCCCCAAGGTATAGCTCATCCCGGCTCCGGAGGTCGCACCTGAAATGACATCAGCCATCGTTGTCGGCAGCGGGCCCAACGGGCTTGCTGCTGCGGCCCGTCTGGCCCGGGCAGGTCTCGAAGTGACCGTGCTCGAGGCCGCTGATGTTCCTGGCGGCGGCACTCGTACGTCTGAGCAGATCCTGCCCGGCTTGCTCCACGACCATTGTTCTGCGGTCCACCAGATCGCGGCTGGGTCGCCGTTTTTTAATGAAATCGACCTGGGATCGCATGGCCTCAACTGGTTGTCGGCGCCAGTGGACTGTGTACATCCACTCGACGATGGATCAGCTGGAGTACTACACCAGTCGATCGAACGGACGGTCGAGGCGCTTGGCCTAGACGGCAAGCGTTGGCACCGGCTGTTCGCATCGATGTCGGATCGATTCGATGACCTGTTCGCCGATGCATCGCACCCGGTCCTGTCATCGTTCCCCTCGCACCCGTTGCTGCTCGCCCGGTTCGGCGCAGCCGCGTTACTACCTGCAACCACTCTGGCTCGCCTCTTTCGCACTGACCAGGCCAAAGCGTTGTTTGGCGGCGTGGCGGCCCACACGTACTACCGTCTCGACCGTCCGCTCACCAGCGCAGTTGGGATGATGCTTGTGATTGCAGGCCACAACCAGGGTTGGGTGGTGGCCGAAGGTGGATCACAGTCGATCACCGATGCCCTCGTCGCCGATATAGAACATCACCGCGGGCGCATCGAAACTCGTCACCGGGTCCGGTCCATCAACGACCTACCTGCTGCCGATGTGGTCATGCTCGATGTTTCACCATCGAGTGCTGCGGCGATATTGGGTGATCGATTACCGCAGCGCATCGCCCGTTCCTATCGGCGGTTCAAACATGGACCTGGCGCTTACAAGGTCGACTTCGCGATCGAACACGGTGTTCCGTGGACGGCGCCTCACGCTCGCCAAGCGGGCACTGTTCATCTCGGTGGGACGTTCGCTGAGCTCGAGGCCACCGAGAAAGCCATCCACAACGGCGTCATGCCAGACCGGCCCTTCGTGCTCGTCTCCCAGCAGTATCTTGCCGATCCCGGCCGGTCGGTCGGCGACGTCCACCCCCTATGGACCTACGCCCATGTGCCCCACGGCTACACCGGCGATGCCACCCAGGCAATCATCGATCAGATCGAACGATTCGCGCCTGGCTTCCGAGACCGCATTGTGGGCACAGCGGTGCGCACCACCACCGAGATGTCGGTGTACAACGAAAACTATGTCGGCGGCGACATCATTGGCGGCGCATCGACGCCTACCCAACTGCTGTTTCGGCCTCGGCTGTCCCGTGACCCGTATGCGACTGGTGTTCCCGGCGTCTACATCTGTTCGGCTTCTACGCCACCTGGCGCAGGGGCGCACGGCATGTGTGGGGCCAACGCTGCAGCTCGGGCACTTGCTGAGCTAGAGCGGTGACGCCGAGGTTTCGCTGACCACGGGAGAATCCCTAAAGCAGTAGAACCGCGACCAAGATGATCAGACCCACGGTCACGGTAAGGATCGCGATCGCGGCGAGGCCGTCGTTGTTCTCGGCACCTTGTTCGGTGAGTTCAACGTCGTCTTGCATCTCGCTGCTCTGTTCCGTCGTCATTGCTGGGCCTACGCCCACACTAGGCCAGGAAGTCAGTTGAACGTGCACGCGCACGTGTTGTGCTCTCAAGGTCCGTAGCGGGGAGACTTTGCTCGATCAAAGTGTTGGCCGTCGTCACAGTAAGTCTCCAGGCCGGCAGGCAAGCGCTGCTCGCACGTCGTAAGAAGGCTTGTGGGGGCACTGGTACCAGCGCTTTCACGGTGTGCGAGTGACCAGGCAGGCCCTTCAGTTCGTGCATGCCGAGAGCTTCGAACGGTGACAGATCTGAGCCCGGCGCGGTTTCGGCCGCGAGCGCTGTCATCACTACCTCGTCAGGCTCCGCGCTTGTTTCGGAAGGCGAGCGGCCTCGATGACGGCAGTGCCGATCCCGTAGGTGTCGTCGACTTGCCCGAATGAAAGCCCGATGCCTAACCAAGGCACGTCTCGGGCCATTCGCGGCCCAGCATCGCTCGCCTTGCCTGGCTCAACGAACCTGGAAACGGGCCCAACACCATGGGAATCGAGGACCAGCCCGCCGTGATCCTCGACCGCTCTTCGCACTGCGTCGGATAGGTCCGATGCTCGGTTATCCGCGATTTGCTCATTGCAGAAGCGAACAGCCCGAAGCAACGAGTCGCCAAGTAGCGACGCTACATCGCAAACGTGTCACACGTTTCACGCGGATAGTTGGCCCTCCTCATATCTCGCTCCCCTATCGCGCTCATGCAGCGTCACCGCCTAGACGCACGTCAGAGTTCCAGTCTGTGAGCAACAACGCAGTAGCGTCAGGCTTTGTGACTCTTATGGCTACGGCCACTCGACGCCGTGCGATGGGCCTGCCTGCGGTTTTCCTGATGGCTGCGACGGCGGGTGTCGCTCAATCGTTCGGCCGGTTCGCTTTTGGCGTCGTCTTGCCAGCGGTACGCAGTGATCTTGACCTGTCAAACACCATCGCTGGATCGCTAACCACCGTGAATGTCGGCGCTTATCTCCTCGGCACATTGGCCGTGGCCTCATTCGCTAGCTCGTACAAGCTGCTGGCAATCATGCGCACTGGCTTCCTCTTCGCCTTGACCGGGCTCGTGACAGCCGCACTGGCACCAGGCGTGTGGTTTGTGGGCATCGCTATGTTCTGCTCCGGGTTTGGCGGCGCTCTTATCTGGATTCCCGCTCCTGTCATAGCAGCCGCAGCGATGCCACCGGAGAAGCGCTCCATCGCCATTGGCCTCATGGGGTCGGGCATGGGCTTCGGCGTCGTCTTCGCGAGCCAACTTACGAGTTATGTGCGGTCCTCAGGAGGCGATGAAAGTTGGCGCACCGTCTACGTCGTGCTGTCTGTCGTCGCCGCATGTGTACTCGTAGCCACGTTCTTCTTGATCGGTCATGACCAAGAGCAGCCCCGGAACACCGGAGGCGGCTTCGGTGGGTTCAGCTCCCTCAAACGCATGCGGGGCTGGCTGCCGCTCACGTCGGCCTATACCTCGTTCGGTTTCATGTATCTGCTGATCCTCGCATTCCTTTCAACCAAACTTGAAGATGACAACGGCTGGACCAGTTCACGAGCCTCACTGGCGTTCACCCTGGTGGGTATCGCCATGATGTTCGGTGGCCCGGTGTTCATTACGATCGCTTCACGAATCGGCTCGCGGCTTGGTCTGACCTTGGCCTTCTCAGGCTGGATCGCTGTCGTGCTGCTTGTCTTGCCCGGCTGGTTCGCTGTCACCCTGCCGGCGGCCGTTGTCATCGGGCTGCTGTTCGCCGGTGTCCCATCGATGATCACTCTGTATGTGGTCGAGAATACAACCGTCGAGGACTACGGCCCATCGTTTGCCGCAGCGACTCTGGCCTTCGGAGTCGCCCAGATGATCTCGCCCCAGATCGGCGGCGTGCTCGCCGACCTGACCGGGTCATTCACGACTGTCTTCCTGCTGTCGGCTGCGTTGGCCGCGACCGGTCTCGTTGCTGCGCTGCGTTTGCCCAAACAGGGCGACTAACCGCACCCTCCATCGCTCCATCGCTACCGGTGCTGCTGTTGCTCCTGGCGTGGACAGCCCGGGCGTAGAGCTGGTAGCAATCAGATCAGGGTTCGACTCTGACACACCTCAAAACGACCTGTGAGTCGTAGACCGCGCTGTAGCGCGGTCTACGACTCACAATAGATCTGGACACAGCTCGCTAGGCGGAACTGTGACTTCGTCTAGGAAACGGTCCAGGTTGGACGAGAAGCAAACAGCCCCTCGAGTGTGCCAGCACCCTGTGATGCGGTGACAGCGTCTACCTGATCGCTAACCGCTGCCGCGTACTCTGTGCGTTCGACGGCACGGAATACACCAACCGGAGTCGGCATTGTTGGCGCAGTGGCAAGTCTGCTGATCGCAAACGCCACCGAAGGATCATCGGCGGTTTCATCGTGCACCAGCAGATTTTCAACACCGACATCGGCGACATCAACCAGTTCTATACGACCGCTGCTATCCATGGCGACACCGCGTTCATTGTCGACCCCAAAACGGATCGGCTCGCCATGCACCAGGTTGATCAGCATGGCATCACGCTTATCGCGTTTGGTGATCTGGGCGAATGCGCCGTCGTTGAACACGTTGCAGTTCTGGTAGATCTCCACCAGCGAGGTGCCCTTGTGAGCATGCGCTCGGGCGAACATGGCCTGCATGTGTTTGCGGTCCATGTCATGGGTCCGAGCAACAAAGGATGCTTCGGCACCAAGCGCAAGGCTGATGGGATTAAACGGCTCGTCGATACTGCCCACAGGAGTGGACTTCGTGACCTTTCCCGGCTCGCTGGTTGGCGAGTACTGGCCCTTGGTCAAGCCGTAGATCTGGTTGTTAAACAACAAAATGTTCAAGTTCACATTACGTCGCAGCGCATGGATCAGGTGATTACCACCAATCGACAACATGTCGCCATCGCCACCAATAACCCAGACATCAAGGTCAGGGCGGGCAACAGCCAGGCCGGTCGATACCGCTGGGGCCCGACCATGGATGCTGTGCATGCCGTAGGTGTCCATGTAGTACGGGAAGCGGGCTGCGCAACCAATACCAGAGATGAAAACCGTGTTCTCGCGCCGCACACCCAACGTGGGCATGAGCATCTGAACAGCGGTCAAGATGCCGTAGTCGCCGCAACCTGGGCACCAACGCGGTTCTTGGTCGCTGGTCCAGTCGGCCTTGGTGGTTTCGGGTACCTGTGTGTCGCTCATTGGAGTGCTCCCACGATGACGTCGTAGATTTCGCCGGCAGTAAACGGTTGGCCCTTGACCTTGGACACCGCTTGGGCGTCGACCAGGTATTCGGCCCGAACGAGCTTCGAAAGCTGGCCCAGGTTCATCTCAGGTACGACGACCTTGGGATAACGCCGAAGCACATCGCCAAGATCCTTGGGGAACGGGTTGAGGTGGGTCAGATGTGCATGCGCCACCTTGTAACCCGCCATCTCGGCACGACGCCGCCCGCTTGTTATTGCGCCCCACGTAGATCCCCAACCCAGAACGAGCAAGTCAGCATCGTCGGGGCCATCGACCATCGTGAGCGGAATGTCGTCGGCGATCACCGATACCTTGTCGTCGCGGATCTGCACCATGTGTGCATGGTTATCCGGGTCATAGGAGATATTGCCGGTGCCGTCCTGTTTCTCGATGCCACCAACGCGGTGTTCAAGTCCAGGCGTTCCGGGAATAGCCCATGGGCGAGCCAACGTTTCAGGATCACGAAGGTACGGCCAGAAGACATCTTCGCCTTCATCGTTCTTCGCGTTCGGTGCAGTTGCGAACTCGACATCGATGGGTGGCAACGACGCTGGGTCGGGCAACTTCCACGGCTCGGTGCCGTTCGCCAGATAACCGTCGCTCAGCAACATGACCGGTGTGCGGTATTTCAGTGCGATCCGTACTGCTTCGATGGCAGCGTCAAAACACTGTGCTGGGCTGTACGAAGCCACAATCGGCATCGGAGACTCGCCATGACGGCCATACATCGCCATCATGAGGTCCGAGGCTTCGGTCTTCGTCGGTAGACCCGTCGAAGGACCGCCACGCTGGATGTTGATCACAACCAACGGCAGTTCGAGACTCAGCGCCAGGCCCATAGCCTCGCCCTTGAGTGCAATGCCGGGGCCACTCGTCGTTGTGACACCGATGTGGCCGCCGAATGCTGCACCAACCGCCGAGGCGACCGCTGCAATCTCATCTTCGGCCTGCAAGGTGCGAATGCCGAAGTGTTTCTTCGACGACAGCTCGTGCAGGATGTCTGACGCTGGGGTGATCGGATAGGACCCTAGGAACATCGGGATACCCGATAGTTTCGTGGCTGCGACCAAGCCCCACGAGAGTGCCGTGTTGCCGTCGATGTTGGTGTAATTACCAGGTTCGAGCGCTGCAGGCTTGATTTCGACCTTGTGGCCGCTCAGCTCAGCGGTTTCGCCAAACGCATGACCGGCTTTGAACGCTGCGGTGTTTGCGGCCACGACTTGTTCGTTTTTCGCGAACTTGGCCTTGATCCAGTCCAGGGTGGTATCGGTCGGACGGCTGTACATCCATGAGACAAGGCCCAGCGCAAAGAAATTCTTCGAGCGATCTGCATCTCGAGGTTTCACCCCAAGCGGAGCACATGCTTCCTTGGTGATCGAGGTCATCGGAACCTTGATCAGGGTGTAGTTGTCAAGTGATCCGTCTTCGAGAGGATTTACGTTGATGGGATACCCGGCTTTGGCCAGGTTCCTCTCATCGAAGGTGTCCTCATTGGCAATGATGGTGCCGCCCAGGTCGAGTCGGTGTAGTTCGCTGGCAAGCGCAGCAGGGTTCATGGCGATCAGAATGCTTGGCGAATCGCCCGGCGTCGTGATGTCATGGTCGCTGATCTGGACCTGGAACGCCGATACGCCAGCCAAGGTGCCGGCAGGAGCACGAATCTCGGCAGGGAAATCCGGCATCGTCGCCAGATCGTTGCCGAACATTGCACTCGCATTGGTGAACCTGTCACCAGTGAGTTGCATGCCGTCGCCAGAGTCACCAGCAAAACGAATAATGATGTGGTCGAGCGATGATGTGTCGCTCGGTGCCGAAGCTGTGTCGGTCACATTTGTCCCTTCGAGAATCAGAAGACCGGAAGCATGGGCTTGTGACCTCTGCCACAGCACCCAGTTCGAAGTTACTCGCTCGGACCAGCCTAGATACAACACGGTCGCCACTTCTCTGACACAACTGACTCGTCGTCTCACTTTCGAAGGGCCGCCGGTGGTGGCAGAACGGGTGTAAGACTGCGGTTATGTCGAATACAAATGGTGTCATGTTGATCACCGGAGCCAGTCGTGGCATCGGTGCAGCGACCGCCCGAATGGCCGCGCAAACCGGATGGGATGTAGCGATCAGTTACCACTCGCGAAGCGAAGCGGCCGATGCCGTTGCGCTGTCGTGCCGCGAAGCTGGTGTGCGCTCTTTCGCTCAACAGTGCGAGGTCGCCGACGAAACATCGGTGCTCTCCTTGTTCGAGCGGTGTGAACGAGAACTCGGCGTACCGGACTGCGTCGTAAACAACGCAGGTGTTCTCTTTGAGATGTCGCGCCTCGAGGACATGAAGGTCGATCGGGTCCGAAGAGTCATGGAAGTAAACGTGATTGGGACGTTCTTATGCGCGCGCGAAGCGGTTCGCCGGATGGCCACGGACCGAGGCGGCAAGGGTGGTTCAATCGTCAACGTCTCGTCGGCAGCCGCATACCTTGGTAGCCCCAACGAGTTCGTCGACTATGCAGCATCGAAGGGAGCGCTGGACACCATGACGATTGGGCTGGCCAAGGAAGTCGCTGATCGAGGGATTCGGGTCAATGGTGTTCGACCTGGCCTTATCGACACCGAGATCCATGCCGACGCTGGTATGCCCGATCGGGTTGATCGGCTCAAAGCTAATGTCCCAATGCGGCGGGGCGGCACTGCAGATGAGGTCGCGTCGCTCATTCTCTACCTTGCCAGTGACGGGGCGAGTTATGTCACCGGAACAAATGTCAACATCACTGGCGGCCGGTAACCCCAGCTCTGCAATCCGGTGCAGCGCCGCCGGTAGTTACACCGCACCGGCACCACCGGCACCCAGGTACCTGTGTGCCTCTGTCTGTGTGCCTCTATCTGTGTGCCTCCGTCTGGATGTCTCTGTGCCCGCAGAGGATCTGGTGGCGGCGAGCCGAGGCTCAACGGGTAACGCTAAGTTCCGTGACCTTGGCGTTCACTCGGGTCACCAAACGAACGGCTTTGGTGCTGTGCCGCTCGAGTTCTGCCTGGTGCACGACAACCTCGGTCGCTGACCCGAGCCCGCCCGCTCCCCGAAAGAATCGACGCACCACTGAACCGTGAGCAACCACCCGCTCACCAGCAACCCATTTCAGAACCCGCTTCGGAGGGTCGTACCAAACCGCTGGCACCGACGTGGTCTTCTCCCCTGTCGACCTGCCGCACGGTCAACGAGAACGACGCTGCGATTGATCCCGATGGGAGGGTCCGTGACTCTGGTTCTGCGACGAGTCGTCCAACCACCAGTGCCATGTTCGTGTCAGCGACAGCCAATGGGCTCCGCTCTACTGATCTCACTGGAAGTGCTTGTGCCGCAATTGACGCAGTCCTGGTGGATGGTTTGCTTCCCATGGAAATGATCCTTGTGTTGTCATGCAGGGGAAGCTGCACTTAACAGTACGCGGGCGGTGTGACAGTCCCCGCCAGGCTCAGCCCCACCTAAGAGCAGGCAACAGCCGCAACGATCCTTTCCATGCGTCTTCCACCGCAGCGCGGTGTGCAAGCACACGCGTCGACACGATCAATCAGGACCCGCCCTACACCGACTCACGGCATCCTCGGCAGTCTTGCCGAGCCGATCCGGGCTTGTTGCCGCTGCGGCAAACCAACAGAGTCGTTTACCGACGCCCGTTCAGTTCGCCCGTTGTTTGGCGTCGACGTAACGGGGCTCATGGTGCGCAATCCACCCAAAGAGTTCTTTGGCCTGGGGACGCTCCCCTGCCCGCTCATACAGATCAGCAAGCGCGTATGCCCGCCGAAGATGATGTTCCATTGGTCGTTTCGGGCGCTTCCATCCCTGGCTGAGCAACCGCACCGCTTCCTTGAGCCGACCCTGATCGGCGAGTGCTCCAGCAGCGACGATCCGGCCTTCAATTACGAGCTCGGACGCTGGTGAAGCCTCGCGTAGCTCCGACCACAGGGCTTCGACGTCGGCATAGTTACCAACCGCTCGATGTGCATCAGCCAAGACTGGATTCTGATCTGGCAACCCGGAAGCGTCTCGCACTTGCTCTAACACCTCTATTGCCTGGCGCCATCGGCCTTGGCCGTACAGCGCCAAGCCGTACATTTCTGCGACTTCCAAGACCTCTGGGGCACGCTTGTATACCTGTTCAGCGATGACTCGGGCCTGGCCGGTTCTGCCAGCGTCGAGATGTTCTGCTGCCTGGTTGAGATCCCGCCAGGCTCGTCCGCCTCCGCTGTCTCCCAGCACTTCTTTGAGCTGCCGTTTCGGGTCGGGCAGTTTGTGTGGCACAAGCGGGCGACGTTCTTGCGCTGCCGGTACCCGCTTCTTTCGAGGTTCCCGTGGCGCCGGCTTGGTACCCGAGCGGGCAATGGCTGCCTTCGCCTCGTCTCGCAGCCGGTCGCGGTTCGCCAAGCCTGCAGCCCGTTTGGCCTCTCGCGCCTCGTGTTTCGCGAAACCTTCGGGGTCGTCTTGTTCACTCGGCGGCTGATAGTCAGCCTCAAGTTCCGCTTCGTGCTCGCTTTGATCCTCGCTAATCCGCGCCGCACCTCTTCGGGCAAGCCCGCCCCAACTCTTGGGACCCGCTTCTGGCGGAGGGGTTCGGCCATCGCCCCGTAGACCACGAGCACCACTGCGACGTTCACCATCTTCGGACCCCTGATGTCGGTCATCACGAGACCCACGACCACGACTATCACCATCACGGCGGGGACGATCATCACGAGACCCACCGCCACGACTATCACCATCACGGGGGGGTCGCCCGCTGCGGGAGGACGCGCCTTTACCCCGGGATTGACCCGGGTTTCGGTTGCTGGTGTTCGACCCTCGACGGGGTCGGTCTTGCTCAGCCATGTGTAGCTCGCTCTTCATCTCTTCAGTTTTCACTACCCGACCGCCATCGAGCCAACCAACACTACCGCCATGACACCTAGTCGCGGCTCTCCACCCAACTCGCCGGTGTGCCCTCGATCACGTTTGTGGGTGTGGTTGGGTGTAAAACGGGGAAAGGCCCTGGGGTTTCCCCCAGGGCCTTCCTCATTTTGATTGTGCGGATCTGCTCGCAACCTTGACACCCAAGAACAGGGTGATAAAAGGGGGCGATCCTGCGTTTCCACAAACAAATGTTTGTGGAGCGAAATCCGGCGGCGACCTACTCTCCCAGGGTCTCTCGATCCAAGTACCATCGGCGCTGAGAGGCTTAACTTCCGTGTTCGGAAAGGGAACGGGTGTGGCCCTCTCGCTAGCACCACCGAAACTATTGAGATGATCCCTAAAGAACTGAATAGCGAGCACGAACTTAGACGTGTAATTTACTTGGTTTCTCAGACATCAACCCCGTAACACAGCCGAACTGTTTGTCACAGAGCCATACAGCCTGACAACTCAAGGATTGCGGATTAATCAAGCCCTCGGCCGATTAGTACCGGTCAGCTAAACACGTTACCGTGCGTACACTTCCGGCCTATCAACGTGGTGTTCTTCCACGGGCCTTACCTGGTTAACCCAGTGAGAGATCTCATCTTGGAATGGGCTTCCCACTTAGATGCTTTCAGCGGTTATCCCGTCCGAAGGTCGCCAACCAGCCATGCCCTTGGCAGGACAACTGGCACACGAGAGCTTCGTCCACCCCGGTCCTCTCGTACTAGGGGCAGCTTTCCTCAAATCTCTTCCGGCTACAGAGGATAGGGACCGAACTGTCTCACGACGTTCTAAACCCAGCTCGCGTACCGCTTTAATGGGCGAACAGCCCAACCCTTGGGACCTGCTTCAGCCCCAGGATGCGATGAGCCGACATCGAGGTGCCAAACCTTTCCGTCGATATGGACTCTTGGGAAAGATTAGCCTGTTATCCCCGGGGTACCTTTTATCCGTTGAGCGACGGCGCTTCCACACGCAACCGCCGGATCACTATGTCCTACTTTCGTACCTGCTCGACTTGTAGGTCTCGCAGTCAAGCTCCCTTATGCCATTGCACTCGAAGACTGATTGCCAACCAGTCTGAGGGAACCTTTGAACGCCTCCGTTACTCTTTAGGAGGCGACCGCCCCAGTCAAACTACCCACCTGACACTGTCCCCGAACCGGATCACGGTCCAAGGTTAGATGGTCAACGTACGCAGGGTGGTATTTCAAGGTTGACTCCACCGAAGCTAGCGCTCCGACTTCCTAGTCTCCCACCTATCCTACACAACGCAAATCAAACACCAATATCAAGCTATAGTAAAGGTCCACGGGGTCTTTCCGTCCTTCTGTAGCTAACGAGCATCTTTACTCGTACTTCAATTTCGCTGAGTCCATGGTTGAGACAGTAGGGGAGTCGTTACGCCATTCGTGCAGGTCGGAACTTACCCGACAAGGAATTTCGCTACCTTAGGACCGTTATAGTTACGGCCGCCGTTTACTGGGGCTTAGGTTCACAGCTTCGCTTTACAGCTAACCGGTCCCCGTAACCTTCCAGCACCGGGCAGGCGTCACAGGGTATACATCGTCTTACGACTTAGCACCCTGCTGTGTTTTTAGTAAACAGTCGCTCCCCCCTAGTTTGTGCCACCTCATTAGGCTATAAACCCATGAGGTCATCCTTATCCCGAAGTTACGGATGCAATTTGCCGAGTTCCTTAACCATGGTTATCTCATACACCTTAGTATTCTCTACCTGCCCACCTGTGTTGGTTTGGGGTACGGGCGCTAAGAGAGCTCGCTAGCAGATTTTCTTGGAAGTAGTGGATCAATGACTTCGTCGTATTCGACTCGGCATCGTGTTTCAGCCTTAACGGGGAACGGATTTACCTATGCCCCGGCCTAAGCACTTACCCCAGGACAACCATCGCCTGGGTTCACCTACCATTCTTCGTCCCTGCATTGCTGGCCGCTCCAAAGTGGGTCCTTTCCTTCCGGCTCCCTAAGGATCCGGACATCCAGTTAGCAACTTCGGTTAAGCCTGGACGCGCTCTCAGCGGTACTGGAATATCAACCAGTTATCCATCGACTACGCCTTTCGGCCTCGCCTTAGGTCCCGACTCACCCTGGGAGGAATAGCCTTCCCCAGGAACCCTTGGGCTTTCGGTGGAAGGGTTTCTCACCCCTCTCTCGCTACTCATGCCTACATTCGCACTCGACCACGCTCCACAACTGCTTCCGCAGCTGCTTCACAGCAAGATCGACGCTCTGCTACCACGCCCCATTACCCGTAGGCAATGCGGCATCCGCGGCTTCGGTGGTGTGTTTTAGCCCCGTTACATTGTCCGCGCAGGTTCACTCGACCAGTGAGCTGTTACGCACTCTTTCAAGGGTGGCTGCTTCTAAGCCAACCTCCTGGCTGTCTATGCGAACCCACATCGTTTACCACTTAACACACACTTTGGGACCTTAGCCGGCGATCTGGGCTGTTTCCCTCTCGACCCCGAAGCTCATCCCCCGGGGTCTCACTGCTGCGCTCTGGAGTACTGGCATTCGGAGTTTGGCTGAAGTCGGTAAGCTTGTGGGCCCCCTAATCCATCCAGTGCTCTACCTCCAGTACTGAACACGCAACGCTGCACCTAAATGCATTTCGCAGAGAACCAGCTATCACCGTGTTTGATTGGCCTTTCACCCCTATCCACAGGTCATCCGCCCAGTTTTCAACCTAGGTCGGTTCGCGCCTCCACGAGGTCTTACCCTCGCTTCACACTGCCCATGGATAGATCACACGGCTTCGGGTCTACAGCATGCGACTATGCGCCCTATTCAGACTCGCTTTCGCTCCGGCTTCCCCTCACGGGTTAACCTTGCCACACACCATAACTCGTAGGCTCATTCTTCAAAAGGCACGCCATCGAGGCTTAGGACAAGTCCTAAACGACTCTTTGACTGCTTGTAAACCAACGGTTTCAGGTACTATTTCACTCCCCTCCCGGGGTACTTTTCACCTTTCCCTCACGGTACTAGTTCACTATCGGTCACGTACGTATACTTAGCCTTACGAGGTGGGCCTCGCGGATTCACACCAAATTCCACGTCAATGGTGCTACTCGGGAACACTAATAAGAGTCTTGAAGCTTTCGTTTACGGGGCTATTACCCTCTACGGCCCGTCTTTCCAGTACGGTTCTACTAACAACAAGATTTGTAACTCTTTGCAGGTTCTAGCGCACCTGCCCTTAGGTCCCACGACCCCGACATAGCAACGCCGCTAGGCTTTCCACTATGTCGGTTTAGGCTCACCCCCGTTCGCTCGCCGCTACTAGGGGGGTCACGGTTGTTTTTCTTTCCTCCGGTTACTGAGATGTTTCAGTTCACCGAGTTCCCTCTACCCGCCCTATATATTCAGGCGGGAGTAACACCCCATGACGGGTGCTGGGTTTCCCCATTCGGACATCCACGGGTCATAGCTTATTAGGCAGCTCGCCGTGGCTTATCGCAGCCGATCGCGTCCTTCTTCGGTAGTACGTGCCAAGGCATTCACCGTTGGCTCTTTGTAGCTTGAAATCCGAAATCCTTAAATCGTCAGAACCCCATACAACCGCGAACATCCAAAGGACATTCAACGACGTACAGAGAACTCTATGTATTTATAAGAAATCATGTTAATTACTCATTTTAAACTAAAAGTTTGCGCAGCACCACATGGACGTGATGCTGCAAATTTATCTAGACACCCCACTCATTTGAGTAAGCAGGATGTCAAAGATGCTCGTGCTCGCTATTCAGTTCTCAAGGACCAGGAACACAACAAACCGCACCCAAATTGAGGATGCGGCACGCTGGGCTCTCGCAGATGCAGTGGCTCAGTCAACGACCAAGGGCTACAGAGCTGCGAAGGCAATCGACACTACCTCACCACGCAAACGCAGCAAGACTCGACGCCCTCTCAAAACAGAAGACAGAAACCGGAACAAATCAAAGTTTGAACAATCCAACAAGCTGTACACCCAACAATCAATTGTTGTCGAGGAGGGAACCGTTGAAAAACCAGTGACCAACTAGATGCCTGTTACCACTGAACACAGAGTTGTGAACAGTCAAAGCCCACCCAACAACAACATCACCAAAGCAATGAGTTGAAGAATGGAAGTAAACAGTGCTCCTTAGAAAGGAGGTGATCCAGCCGCACCTTCCGGTACGGCTACCTTGTTACGACTTCACCCCAATCACCGATCCCACCTTCGGCAGCTCCCCCTCTTGCGAGTTGGGCCACTGACTTCGGGTGTTACCGACTTTCGTGGTGTGACGGGCGGTGTGTACAAGGCCCGGGAACGTATTCACCCCGGCGTTGCTGATCCGGGATTA
>ENA-OWPI01001305-OWPI01001305.1-marine-metagenome-genome-assembly--contig:-NODE-1305-length-28429-cov-9.570224_pt1 | contig 28429 bp, 31 predicted proteins | sample MGYA00238138_ERZ651775 | MGnify/ENA primary metagenome ERZ651775 (study PRJEB26906, sample SAMN06265043) | marine metagenome | isolation source: Helgoland LTER site | place: Germany:Helgoland, sampling...
ATTTTCAATTTCCTTGCCAGCAACTAACATTAAATCAGACATTTCATCTACAACCACAACTATGTAAGGCATTGGAAGTTTATGTTTGGCATTATAACCATCAATATTTCTCACTCCTTCTTTAGTCATTAATCTATATCTACTTTCCATTTCTTTAACGACCCAACCAAGAACAGAGGCTGCTTTTTTTGCTTCTGTGATTACAGGACACAATAAATGCGGAATACCCTCATAAGTGGATAGTTCTAACATTTTAGGATCTATCAAAATAAATTTACATTTCTCAGGTGTGTGTTTAAAAAGTAAAGATAAGATTATTGTATTTATGCAGACTGATTTACCAGAACCAGTCGTACCAGCAATAAGTAAATGAGGCATTGCAGACAAGTCACCTATTATTGGTGCACCTGAAATATTTTTCCCTAAAGCAATTGGTAGTTTAATTTCTTTTTTTTTAAAATCTGCATTATTTAAAATTTCACTTAAATAAACATTTTCTCTTGATGGATTAGGAAGTTCAATTCCAACAGTGTTACTACCAGGAATCGTTGCAATACGCGCTGACTCTGAACTTGTATTTCTTGCAATATCATCTGAAAGATTGATTATTTTTGAAACTTTGATTCCCGCAGCAGGTTCAAATTCATTCAAAGTAACTACAGGTCCCTGACTAACTTTTTTTATTTGTCCATCTACACCAAAATCTAAAAGAATTTTTTCAAGAAATTCAGGATTATTATTTTCATTTCTATTATTGTTTTCTCGTTCTTTTTTAGTTGGGATCTTTAATAAGTCAATGGATGGAAGTGAAAACTTAGTTTTATTTGATGATTTATTATTTTCAGCTTTAATAAAAGGCAAATCTTCTTGTATTAAATCTTTTATTTCTTCTTGAGGAATAAACTCATTAATGAGTTCACTTTGATCTGTATAATTTTTATTTTTATTTCTTAAAATAATATTAGCTAATTTTTTTATACCATGCCAAAAATTTTTTAGATTAAAATTAATACTTAGAAAGAATAAAAATATTGTTAATAATATTAGAAAATAATAAAAAAAATTTTCATAAGATTTTATAAAATTACCAACAAAAGTTTTTGCCAAATAATTACCGATGAAACCTCCACCTCCATTTATGTAAAGTTCAAAATTTTCACTAAAAAAAATACTAAAAAATAAGGAACCGAATATAGAATAAAGTATTATTAAAAAGGTGTTTTCGATAATAAGAAGAACTTCTTTTTTTTTAAAAATATTTAACCCTGTAAAAATATAAGTAATAGGTAATAAATATGCTATTAGCCCAATAGACTGTAAAATTAAATCTGACATCCAGCTGCCTTGATAACCCAAAATATTTTTGATTTCGGTATTCTCTGGAAAAATAAAATTTGGATCTTCGGGAGAATAAGAAATAAGAGAAATCAAAATTAAAATTCCGATTAAAGATACAGAAACACCAAAGATTTCAATTAATCTTTTAATTACAAATAATAACGCAGAATTAGATAGTTTTTTTATATCCATATTTGATGAATCAAATTTATCACTTTGTATCATCTAATTTTTATTGTTAAAATTAAAAATATAATGAAACTTTGCATATTGGGTAACGGATTAACTAGCCTAAGTTTAGCTAAATGTTTAGTTAACTTAGGTATATCTGTCGTCATATTTCCAACTAAAAAAAATTTAGATCAAGATAGGAGTAGAACAATAGGTATATCAAAAAAAAACTTAGATTTTTTCAATAAAAAAATTTTAAATATAGATAAGTTTTTATGGAATATAAATAGAATTGAAATTTATTCAGAAAATTTAAAAAAAGAAAAAATATTAGATTTTCAAAATAAAAATCATTCATTATTCGCAACTTTTAAAAATTACCAAATACATCATCATTTATTATCAACACTCAAAAAAAATAAATTTTGTGTAATCAAAAAGAATAATGAATATAAAAAATTAAATATTAACGATTATAACTTAATTATTAATTGTGATGGAGAAAATGAAATATCAAAAAAATTTTTTTTTAAAAAAATTAAAAAAAAATATGATAGTTGCGCTCACACAACAATCATAAAGCATGAAAAAATTAATAATAATATTGCTTGTCAAATATTTACTAAAAAGGGTCCATTAGCTTTTTTACCATTATCAAAAACAGAAACATCGATTGTGTATTCGATAGCTGGAAATCAAAATATTGATTTAAAAAAATTAGTTGAAAAGTATAATTATAAATATTCAAAAATAAAATTTGGTCATTCAACTTTTTTTGAATTAAAATCAACAAGTTTAAGACACTATTATTACAAAAATATTTTAGCCTTTGGAGATTTATTGCATAAATTACATCCCTTAGCAGGCCAAGGTTTTAATATGTCATTAAGAGATATTAAAGATCTGTATAAATTAATAAAATTTAGATTAGATCATGGATTGGAATTAAACAGTTCTATTTGTTTAGATTTTGAAAACAAAGTTAAACATAAAAATTTTCTATTTTCTTCAGGTATTGATTTTGTTTATGAATTTTTTAACTTTGAGAGAAAAATCAATAACCCAATATTAAGTAATTCACTGAAGTTAATTGGAAAGAACAATTTCTTAAATAAATCTTTTGAAAAAATTGCTAACAATGGACTCAATATTTAGCTTATTGAATTGTAGTATTATTAAAATTATCAAAAGAATAAGTAGTTAATATTTCTGAAATTTTTATTTTTCTCAATTCTAAATTTTTTGCTTCTAATAAAATTTGTTTTTCTTCCAGCGTGAAAGGAGAAGCCATAGCTAACGCATTTATTGTTTCATCTAAGCTTTGTTTTTCCAACCCTTTCCAATTAATAACAAAACCTCTTTTTTCAAAAAGATTTTTTAAATCTTTAAAAATTAACTTTAAATCAGAAAATTTAAGATTTTCATTTTCAGTATTTAAATCATTATAAAAATCTTTAAATTCAATATTACACTCACGGTATTTTTTATTTGATTTTATTTCACTTAAAATTTGAAATCTAATAATACCTTTAAGCTCAATTAAAAATTGACCATTATCATTTTCCCTAAAGCTCGTAATTTTACCCATACAACCAATATCGTATAATTTTGGTATATTTTCGTTTTCTTTTGAATTTTTTGGCTGGATCATTCCTATAAGTTTATTAGATCTCATACTATCATTAATCATTTCAACATATCTTGGCTCAAATATATTGAGTGGGACTGTTGTTTTTGGAAAAATTATAAAATTACTTAATGGAAATACTGGCAGTAAACTAGGTAGATCTTCTTTTTTCATTAAAAAAACATATCATATTTAATATTGCTTGAATTAAAAAAAACGACACACTATATTAAATTTTTTTTGCGGGCATAGCTCAGTGGTAGAGCGTCTCGTTGCCAACGAGAAGGTCGAGGGTTCGACCCCCTTTGCCCGCTCCAAAATAAGAAAATTTAAATGATTAGCTGGATTGCCTCATACCCAAAAAGTGGAAATACATTTATAAGATCATTTTTAGCTTCTTATCTCTTTTCAGATACAGGGAAATTTGATTTTGATTTACTATATAACATTCTACAATTTCCATCTTTAAAATTTTCAAAAACAGACTTATTTTCCAAAAAAGATGCTGCTCAAAATTGGATTTATAATCAAAATTTTTTCTTTAATAATAAAGATACATTTCTAAAAACTCATAATACCTTAATAGAATTTGAGGGTTACAAATTTACATCACCCAAACAAACAAAAGGAGCTATTTATATAGTAAGAGATCCAAGAAATGTAGTCCTATCAATGAGTCATCATTATTCTTTAACTTATGAAGAGTCATTTGAAAAAATGATTAATAATGAAGCGTCATTATTAGAAAAAACATTTAATAATGATCATAGTAATTTTACATTTCTTGGATCTTGGTCAAATCATTATAAATCATGGAGAGATAATAATGAATTTAAAGTTTTATTTTTAAAATATGAAGATTTCGAAGAAAACGCAGAAAAGGAGTTTAAAAAAATACTTTCATTTATATATGAACTTAAAAATGAAAAATTTATAATAAATGATAAAAAATTTTCAAATGCTTTGAAATCAACAAATTTTACTAACCTAAAAAATAAAGAAAATATTTATGGTTTTGAAGAAAGTATTTATTCAGATAAAGGAAAAAAATTAAATTTCTTTAATTTCGGGTTTCAAAATAAATGGCAAAAAAAATTACCACATGATATAGTTAAAAAAATTAATTTAAGTTTAAAAAATGAGATAATTGAACTGGGATATAATATAAATGAGTGAACTTTTTGAAAAAAAATGTGTTCCATGTGAAGGTGGAGTTTCAGCATTTGATATTTCTGAGATTCACAAATATCAAAAAAAAGTAGATGGGTGGGATATTTTTAAAAATTACAAAAATATATATCATTTGGAAAAGAAATTTAAATTTAAAAATTTTTTAGAAAGTCAAAATTTTGTAAATGAAGTAGGTAGAATATCTGAGGAAGAGGGTCATCATCCAGATATTTTATTTGGCTGGGGTTATGCAAAAATTAATATAACGACACATGCGATTGAAGGTTTGTCAGAGAATGATTTTATATTAGCAGCAAAAATAGATAAAATTTAGTGTCTGAAGTGTCTTGTTTTAGAAAAAACTAAAACAGTATCTGTCAAATTTGCAAAATTTATAACTTCTTTATCTCTTATAGATCCACCAGGCTGAATTACTGCAGAAACACCAGCTTGAATTAATTTTTCAATGCCGTCAATAAAAGGAAAAAAGGCATCAGATGCTCCAACAATGTCATTTTTATTTTTATTAAATTTAACCATTTTATCAATAGCAATTTGACAACTATCTATTCTACTAGGTTGACCCGATCCTATGCCAATAGTACTTTTGTTACTAGCCAAAACTATTGCATTTGATTTTACATAGCGGCAAACATTAAATGCAAATATTAAATTATCTAATTGTGATTTGTTTGGTTTTTTTTTTGAAACTATTTTAAAATCTTTTTTTGAAAATATTTTTTTATCTTCAAATTGCACTAACATAGATTCATTTACTGAATTAAATTTAAGTATTTCATTTAATGAGAAATTGGATGCATCAATTATTCTTAAATTTTTCTTTGATTTTAATATCTTGATAGCATCTTTTTCAAAACCGTTTGCAATAATAACTTCAAAAAAAATTTTATTAAGTTCTATAGCAACTGTTTTATTAATTTTAAAATTACAAGAAACAATTCCACCGAAAGCACTTACAGGATCACATGCTAAAGCTGATTTAAAACAATCAATTTTATTATTTAAAATTGAAACTCCACAAGGATTTGCATGCTTTAGAATAACAGTACCAGTATTTTTTGGTAAACTTTTTGAAATAGTTAAAGCAGAAAAAATGTCATTATAGTTATTGTAACTTAATTGTTTTCCATGAATCTGATTTATTTTTAAATTTTTATTTTTTGAATATAAGGCACTCTCTTGGTGAGGATTTTCTCCATAACGTAATTTTTCAATTAAATTTCCATGAATAACTTTTTTTTCAGGAAAGTGTGTATTTGATGAGAAGTTAAGATAGTTAGATATTACAGAGTCATAGTATGCTGTTTCATTAAATGCTTCTCGAGACATTTTTTCTCTAAATTGTAATGAAGTAGTACCATTATTTTTTTCCAATTGATTGATAAGTTCCGGATATTGTTTTGTAGATGTAATAACAGTCACATCGTTAAAATTTTTTGCAGCTGCTCTTACCATTGCTGGTCCTCCAATGTCTATATTTTCGATGATTTTATTTTTATTATTAGTAATTTCTAATGTTTTTTCGAATGGATAAAAATTCACGATAACTAAATCTATGTTTTCAAAATTATTATTCTTAAGTTCATTTTTATGAAATTTGTTTTTTCTCTTATTTAAAATTCCTGCGTGTATTTTTGGATGTAATGTTTTGACTCTACCATCAAGAATTTCACTAAAACCTGTATATTCTGAAACTTCGATACATTTAAATTTCATACTTTTTATAGTTTTAAAAGTACCACCAGAACTGATTAATTTAATTTTTTTTTTATTTAGAATTTTTAATAGTGGTTTTAGATTTGATTTGTCCGAAACTGATATTAAAGCTGATTTTATCTTATTCATTATATTTTTCTAATTTCCCAATTTACACTCTCAATTTCATTATTTGAAATGCCCGAAATAAAAATATTTTGGTTATTGGTATAAGAATTTTTATTACCGAAATATAAACCATTATCAATATTTATATCATAGTTATCACACGTAAATTTCCACCCTTCGTCATCTAATTCAATTAAGATTGTTTTATTATCTTGTGTTTTCATTAGTTTCACATTTGGCTCTACATGAAATCGAATATCAAATTTATAATTATTGTTTGTTTTTTTAATAATTTTATCCTTACCAATAAATGTCGTTTGTTCAGGAAAAAATTCAACTTCTCTCTCGATTATTGTATTATATTTTTTTTGATAACCATCGTGAGAAACATTTATTTTCCAATAATTTTTTTCATAAACAGTACTCCTTTTTAAAATTTTTAGGCCTCTTTTAATTAGTAAAAATTTATCTACTTTATTAAATTTACACGATGAACTATCATCAATTATCAAAGTATTATGTGTTGCGGTAGATTTTGAAAGCTCATTTAATTTGGGGTTATTTTCTTTATAATAACCACAATTAGTAATTAATTTTTTTCCGTTAGAAATGATTTCAATTGATGAAGCACCTGATTGATAGTCTTTAGAAAAAGTAGAACTTGGAGTTGAGCCTGCATCCATTGTAAGACAAATTTTCTTATTTTTTAAAATTATATATCCACCAAAATCTTGATTTTCATTTTTAAATTTATACCCTAATCTTTTTAGATAGTTATCAAAATCAATATTATCCGAGGTATTATTTCCGTTATATAAAATATCACAATTTATATTTTGCCAAACAAAAGCATATCCTTGCCCAAGATAATAAATAGTTTCATCAATATGTTCAGGAATATTAACTTGAGATTCTTTGTACCATTCTCTAATCAAAATAAAATATTTTAAATAAAAAATTAATTGTTTAACACTTCTTGATTTTGGAAAACCATAGTTATCTAAAGTTTCTTTAGAAATTTTTCTTAATAGATTAGATCCATAAGATAAGTATTTTTTTTCATTTTGATAACATAGACCAACCAATATAATCGATGCGCACCCAATTAGCTTGTCATCAATTATATTTGATTTATTGATTTCATTGATTAGGTGATTAGTTTGCTTCTGTATCATTGTATTGAAATTATTTTTATAAACTTGATTGTTTTCATCATATGTAAGATTGTGGCAAGATAACCAAGCAATAATTCTTTTTGCTGTTAAATCAAAATCCCAACTTTTATTGTTATATTTGTAATTATTTTTTATCCAACTTTGAATTACTGATTGTGTACTTTTTTTTGAAGATTTTAAATCTAGGCTAAAAAACCAATAGAAATTATTTAGACGTTTATAATCTTTAGTACTGACATTATTATTATCCCAAATTTCATCTAAAGCAAAATCTTCAATTTTAAATTTTTTTTTTTGATATTTAATTAATGACGAAAGTAAATGAGGACTTGGTTTATAAATTAAATTATTATCATTTATTTTTGAAATTTTTTTATCATAAAAATTAGAATTAAGATAAATTCTTCTAACACGATTGGTGAAACTAAAAAATAATCGATTTATATAAATCATGAAATTATTTTGATTTTAATAATTCAATATTTTTTTTAATATCCCCATTATTGCTTTTAAAAATTGTAGTTCCTGAAACTAATATATTAGCTCCAGCTTTTATAGCCTCTTTAGAATTGTCAAAATTAATTCCTCCATCTATTTCAATATCAAAATTAATCCCTTTACTTTCTTGTATTTTTTTTAAATCTTTAATTTTATTTAAAACTTCAGGCATGAATTTTTGACCACCAAATCCAGGATTTACACTCATTATCAAAACTAAATCTATCTTATCTAAGTAGTTTATAATTACTTCAATTTTAGTTTCAGGGTTTAAGGATATACCAACTTTTTTATTTAATTTTTTTATTTTTAAAATGGATGCTTCTAAATCTTTGGTAGCTTCTGGATGGATTGTGATTATATCGGCTCCAGCATCTGCAAAAGCTTCAATATAATTATGAACTGGAGAAATCATTAAATGAACATCAAAGATCATTGATGATTGTTTTTTTAATGCTTTTATTACTGTAGGCCCAATAGTTAAATTTGGCACAAAATGACCATCCATTACATCTACATGGATCATGTCAGCACCCGCCTCTTCTAATCTTTTAATTTCATTACCTAGCTGACTAAAATCAGCCGATAATATTGAAGGTGAAATTTGTATTTTTTTCATTGATTACTAGATTTACTAGTATCAATTTTTAAAATTTAATTGAATTAAAAAATTGATAAATTTGTCTCGAAATTTCACTTTCCAATGGAAAAGATAACATACCCATTACTGAATATCCTAAAACCCATGGCATCAAGTAAAATCTTATCATAAAAAAAAACCAAGCCACATACAAAGGAACAAGAGGCCCGATGATAAAAGAGGGGGTTATTGGTTTAAATAAAATAATTAATGGATTGGTAAATTTGACAAAAACTTTCATGAAAAAAAATTGAGAGTCTTCCCTTTGAAAGATGTTCATTGCAACCCTTCCAATTAAAGTCCACATAATCACCCCTAGGATATAGTCAATTATATAAACTAAAGGATGAAAATTAGCTGACATTTAAAATTTATATTGGAAAATTTAAGAAATTAAAAGGGGCGAAATTAATCGCCCCTTAATTAATATTTTTTATTGTTTGCCAAGGATCGTTCTACCAGATGGTACACGAACCTCATCAACCATTTTTTGCGTAGCAGCATTAGGTTCTGCGGTAATTAAACTTACCACAACCATAGCTACTAAGCTGACAGCAGCACCAAAGATACCAAACGTTAACTGAGTAATACCTAAGAATCCACTTCCACCATTACGTACCCAAACTAGATACGCAAAACCAGAAATTAGACCTAAAGCCATACCAGCTATAGCACCTTCTCTGTTAGCTCTCTTCCACCATACACCAAGTACAAGTGGGAAGAACAAACCTGACATCGCAAAGTCAAACGCCCAGATTACTGAACCTAAGATACCTTGGATCTCCATTGCCGCAATAGTTGCTCCAGCAAAACCAATTACTACAAGTAATACCCTTGCAACAACTAGTCTTTTTGCAGTCTCTGCTTTTGGATCAATGATCTTATAATAAACATCATGTGAGATCGCATTAGCAATTGCTAGAATCAAACCATCAGCTGTTGACATGGCAGCAGCCATACCTCCAGCAGCAACCAGACCTGAGATTACATATGGTAATCCAGCTATTTCTGGAGTCGCTAATACAACGGCTTTACCACCCATAAAGAACTCATTTAATTCAACAGTTCCATTTCCGTTAAAGTCGCTGATAAACATTAAGTTTGCTTGGTTCCAGTTTTGATACCAATCAATTGCCTGAACTTCAGCCACTGATTTACCAATAATACCAGTAGGTAAAGATGGATCAATCAATGTTAATTTAGACAAAGTAGCTAACATTGGAGCAGAAGAATAAAGTAGGAAGATAAAGAATAAAGACCAACCTACTGATTTTCTTGCTGCTTTTACACTTGGAGTAGTAAAATATCTCATCATCACGTGCGGTAATGAAGCTGTTCCCATCATCATCGCTAGTGCTAAAGAAATAAATGCCCAAGGTGTAGCGTTAACCGCTGAGTGAGCTTTAGTTATTCCAGCTAAACCCTTCGGTACCATAGCAAGATTCTCTTTTGAATTCGCTACAAAACCAAATTGTTGTTCTAAATCAGCAATCCTAGCCACTTCATCGGCTAACATAAAGTGAGGGAAGAACCCAGCACCAATTTTGTTACTGATCCAGAATACTGGAAGTAGATAAGCTACAATTAACACGATGTACTGTGCAACCTGTGTCCAAGTTACTCCTCTCATACCACCTAACATTGAACATAATAAAATACTTATTAATCCAACATATACTGCGTATTGAAATGGAATATCTAGAGCAACTGATGCAATAGTACCCGTAGCATTAATTTGTGCAGTCACATAAGTAAATGAAGCAACAGTTAAAACTATTACTGCAAGTAACCTTGATAAATTACCACCATATCTTGTACCAATAAAATCTGGAACTGTATAACAACCAAATTTTCTTAGGTAAGGTGCTAATAAAGATGCAACTAATACATAACCACCAGTCCAACCAACAAGTAGTGCCATATAACCATAACCTTTAAAGTAAATACCACCAGCCATTGCAACGAATGATGCACCAGACATCCAGTCTGCTGCAGTTGCCATTCCGTTGAATACGGTAGGTACTTGCCTTCCAGCTACGTAATACGCATCTGCTTGGGCTGTACGTGATAGCCAACCAATTATCGCATAAATGGCTACTGTAAAAGCAACGAAACAAATTCCGATTACTTTTGCAGACATACCCATTGATTCTGCGATTGCCATTATGATTATGAAACCTAAAAATCCTCCTGTATAGATTCCGTAAACTTTTGGCAAATTGTCTATAAAATTACCTTTCATTAGTCATCTCCTCTCTCTGAAAAGCCGAACTCTTCATCAATTTTTTCTTGTCTATTTGCAAACCAGAAAATTAGGATTACAAAAATTCCAAGAGAACCTTGACAAGTGAACCAATAAGTCAACGGATAACCAAATGGTCCCGTTACATCGTTCATTTCAGCCCCGAATAGGAAGATGCCAATTGAGAATACAAACCAAATTGCTAAAGTCATGATTAGCAATCCTCTGGTTTTTTCCCAGTGTTGTGCTTGTTTTGACATTTATACCTCTCTCTTTTTAGTTATAACTGGGCAAAACCATACCCATTATGAAAGGAATTAAAAGTGTTAAAATTGTTCATATTAATGAAGTTTTTGGGTTATAATTGAAAAATACTTGATTTTATGGGAAAATATAAACTTACTTGGAGAGACTTAACTTGGAATGATCTTAAGATTTATCTGTTTGCACTTTTTAAAGCATTTCTCCCTAATAAAAAATTAGCTTCCTTAGACGATCTAGAATATTTCATTCAGTCAAAATCAGCTTGGGTAAGTCAAGTTACACTTTATAGTTATCTAAAAACAAGGATGGGAACAAGATACGTTCTTCATTTTGAAAATGATGAGTTTATGAAGTCCGTAAACTTAGCAAAGTGGAATATTTATGCTGTTGCACTTCAAGATTTAACATTTTTTACATTTTCTTATTTAAAAGCAAATTTTAATTACCAAGACGTTGATAAAGCAAAAGAAATTTTTTTGAAAATCTTAGATGATGAAATTTTAAATAAAATGCCAGAAGATATAATTGAAGAAGCAAAAAGAAATTTTGATCAAAGATTACAAAAAATTGATTGGAATATTTACTTTAATGATCTTCCATTCAATCCTAGTGCTTTATCATTATATAAATGGGCACCAATAGCTGAAGAACTAAAAACCCTTGATCGAAAGATTGTTTTAAATTCTGTAATTTTAAAATGGGATATTGTTAAAAAAGAATTTAAAGAAAGAGTAAAATTTTAAATATTTTTTCTATTTTCAACTAAGCTATCTACGACACTTGGATCAGCAAGAGTAGTTGTGTCCCCTAATTGACCATGTTCATTAGCTGCAATTTTTCTTAAAATTCTTCTCATAATTTTCCCTGATCTAGTTTTTGGAAGACCTGGAGTAAAATGAATTAAGTCAGGAGTAGCTAATGGCCCAATTTGTTTTCTTACCCAAAGTTTAAGTTCTCTTTCAAGGTCACCCGTTTCACTTTCCCCTGCATTTAAAGTTACATAACAATATAAACCATTTCCTTTAATATCATGTGGATAACCAACTACAGCAGCTTCTGCTACTTTTGGATGTGCAACAAAAGCGCTCTCAATTTCTGCAGTACCTAGATTGTGACCTGATACAATAATTACATCATCCACTCTTCCTGTAATCCAATAATATCCATCTTTATCTCTTCTACATCCATCTCCAGTAAAATATTTTCCATTAAACTGTGAAAAATAAGTATCTATAAATCTTTGATGATCACCATAAACAGTCCTCATCTGACCTGGCCAAGATTGAGAGATACACAATCTTCCCTCACCGGCACCTTTAATTTCTATTCCATCCTTATCAACAAGACAGGGCTTTATTCCATAAAAAGGCTTTGTTGCAGATCCAGGTTTTAAAGGGATCGCACCAGTTTGAGGAGCAATTAATATTCCTCCTGTCTCAGTCTGCCACCATGTATCAACAATTGGACATTTAGAATTTCCAATAGTTTTATAATACCACATCCATGCCTCTGGATTTATTGGTTCACCAACTGTTCCTAACAACTTAAGTGATTTTCTTGATGTTTTGTTAACTGGTTCACTCCCTTCTCTCATAAGAGCTCTTATAGCTGTTGGTGCAGTGTAAAAAGTATTTACTTTAAATTTATCTACAATTTGCCACCACCTAGAACTATCAGGATAATTAGGAACACCTTCAAACATTATAGTTGTTGCTCCATTTGCTAAAGGTCCATATATAATATAGCTGTGACCAGTAACCCATCCAATATCTGCTGTACACCAATAGATATCTTTTGGTTTATAATTAAAAATGTATTGATGTGTCATCGAAGCATAAACCATATACCCACCCGTAGTATGTAAAACTCCTTTTGGCTTTCCAGTAGATCCCGAAGTATAAAGAATAAAAAGTGGATCTTCTGCATTCATTTCTTCAGGTTCGCAATAATTTGAAACATCTTTGATTAAATCGTGGTACCAGACATCTCGATCACTATTCCAAAAAACATAGTTACCTGTCCTTTTTACTACAATACATTTCTTTACATTTGGACAGTTAGCCAATGCTTCGTCGGTAGTAGCTTTAAGAGGAATTATTTTTCCACCTCTAACACCCTCATCAGCGGTAATAATATATTCTGACTCACAATCATTAACTCTTCCAGATATAGACTCTGCAGAAAAACCTCCAAAAATTATAGAGTGAACTGCGCCAATTCTAGCACAAGCCAGCATAAGAATTGCTAATTCCGGTATCATAGTTAAATAAATTGTAACTCGATCTCCCTTTTTAATTCCCAGTTTTTTTAATCCATTGGCTGCTTTTGAAACTTTTTGATGTAATTGTTTATAGGAAATTTTTTGAGTATCTTTTGGATCATCTCCAACCCAAATAATTGCAGTTTTATCTTTTTTATCTTTTAAATGTCTATCAACACAATTAGCAGACGCATTTAATGTTCCATCTTCAAACCATTTTATTCTAACTTCATCTTTACTATATTTAACATCTTTTATTTTTTTATAAGGCTTAATCCAAGTAATTCTTTTCCCCTCTTTTTTCCAGAAAGCATTATTATTTTTAATAGAGTCGTTATATTTTTTTTGATATTGAGCTTTGTTAGCAAGACTACTTTTAATCCATTCGGGTTTAGTCTTAAAAATTAATTCAGATGTCGATGAGCTGGTATCTTTTTTTATTTTTTTAGAAACTTTTTTTCTTGATTTATTTTTTTTTCTTAAACCCTTCGTTTTTTTTGAGGATTTTTTTTTAATTTTTCTTCTACTTTTTTTAGAAGTTTTTTTCTTAGACTTTGGTTTTTTCTTTTTTTTTGGCATAAATCAATTAACTAAATTTTACTCATGTTATTTAGAATTTTCCAGCTTTTAGAGTCTATAGGCATTACTGATAATCGACTTTGTTTAATTAGAGATAAGTGGCTTAATTGCTTGTTTTTTTTTATATTTTCTAAAGTGACTGGACTATCTAGTTTTCTAATAAATTTAACCGTAACGGCTACAAACCGACCAGATTGGTCCGTTTTATCTGGGTATGCTTCTTTAATTACCTCAACAATACCTACTATTTCTTTACCAATATTGGAGTGATAAAAAAAACATTGATCACCTTTTCTCATTGATTTTAAATTTTTTGCAGCTTGATAATTTCTAACACCATCCCAAGGAGCACCCTTGTTCCCAATTTTTTTTTGTTGATCTATAGACCATACATCAGGCTCAGATTTCATTAACCAATATTTCACTTAAGTTGTACCCCAGCACCTTTTAAAAAAACTGCTTTTTCATCTAGTGGCCATCTAGGTTTTGCAGGGTAATCTAGATCATTAAACTGTTTTAATTTAAATTTTTCTAATCCAACCATTGCAATCATTGCGGCGTTGTCTCCACATAATTCTATTGGTGGAAAAATACTTTTATATTTTTTTTCTTTACATAAATTAATTAACATTGATCTTATATTTTTATTTGCCGCAACCCCACCAGCAACAACAAAAATTTTTTCATCTAAATTATTTTCCTTTTCGAATTCACTAAAAGCAATTATAGTTTTTTTATACAAAATATCTTCAACAGTTTTTTGAAATGAAGCAGCAAGATCAAATTTATCTTGTTCTGTTTTAATTTTTTTTGTTATTCTTAAGATTGCAGTTTTAAGTCCTGCAAAAGATAAATTACACCCACCTTTATTGAAAATTGGTTTTGGTAAATCATATTTATTTTTATCTCCTTTTTTTGCTAAAATTTCGATTTGAGGTCCACCAGGAAATTCAATACCAAGAAGTTTAGCAGTTTTGTCGAATGCTTCTCCCAATGCATCATCAATTGTAGTTCCCAATCTTTTATATTTTCCAAAATTTTCAACACTTAAATATTGTGAATGTCCACCAGAAATTAATAAAAGTAGATATGGATAATTAATTTTTTCATTAAGTTTAGGACTTAGTGCATGCCCTTCTAAGTGATTAACAGCAATAAAGGGTTTTTTAATAGCACTCGCAAAAGCTTTTCCAAAACTTAATCCAATTGATAAACATACAACTAAGCCAGGTCCAGCAGTTGAAGCTACAGCATCAATCTCATCAATTTTTCTTCCACTCTTATCGATAGCTTTTTGAACAATCCAATCTATTTTTTCTAAGTGAGATCGAGCTGCTAAATCAGGAACAACTCCACCAAACTCTTTATGAATTTCTGTTTGACTAGAAACTATATTTGATAAAATTATTGGGATTCCTTTTTCATTTTCAGTTATTATAGATGCTGCTGTTTCATCACAGCTCGATTCTATTCCAAGAATTAGGGGTTTTTTAGTCATTCAAATAGTTTTTAATAACTGTACAATCTCAATACAAGTAAGAAATAAATTTATTTATGAATAAGAAAATAATAATTGGTTCTAGAGGTAGTAAATTAGCATTACTTTATGCTCAAAAAGCTAAAGAGCTGATTATAAAAAATACGTCAGTACGTTATAATGATATTTTTATTAAACCAATTACAACAAAAGGTGATCAAGAACAAAATACAAGATTATCTGAAATTGGAGGCAAAGGTTTGTTTTCAGGAAATATTGAAAAAGAACTACAAAATAAAAATATTGATATAGCTGTTCATGCTTTAAAAGATATGCCAGCTATAGAAACAAGTGGACTTATAACTGATACATTTTTAGAGAGAAATGATCCCAGGGAAATTTTAATAACACTTGATAAAAAAAAATTAAAAGATCTAGATTTACAATCAGTTATTGGAACCTCATCATACAGAAGAGAATTTCAAATTAAAAAAATTAGATCAGATTTACAATGTAAACTGATTAGAGGAAATGTTGATACCAGAATTAACAAATTAAAAAAAGGCAGCTATAGTGGAATAATTTTGTCTTATGCTGGAATAAAATACTTGGATCTTGAAAATGAAATATCTGAAATTTTTTCAGTCGAGACAATAATTCCAAGTGCAGGGCAAGGAATTATAGCACTTCAATGTAGAGATGATGATGAAAAGATAATTTCAATTTTAAAAAAAATAAATCATGAAGAAACTTATAAAAGAGCACATGCAGAAAGAGATATTTTGAAAGTATTAGAGGGGGATTGTCAAACGGCAGTAGGAGCTCATTCTAAAATAGAAAATGAAAAAATTATATTGGAAGCAGAACTTTTTTCTTTAGATGGATCTGAAAGATTTTATGAAAAAAAAATTGCTAAAGTTAGTGAATTTAGAAAACTTGGTAAAGAAATTGGTCAAATTTTAAAGTTAAAATCAAAAAATTCTTATAAAAGATAATATGCATATTTTATTAACTAGACCGATAGAAGATAGTTCGGAAATGATCTTAAAATTTAAATCATTAGGGCATCAGGTATCTCATATTCCATTACTTAGTATTAATAAAATTAATTATGAAGAAATTAAATTTTCAGATTATGGGGGAATTATTTTTACGAGTGCTAACGCAGTAAAATTTTTAGATTTGAATGGACAAAATAAAAATATACATTGTTTTTGTGTAGGCAATGCAACAGAAAAAAAAGCTAGAAGTTTAGGATTTCAAAATACCATTTCCGCTGAAGGCAGTGTTTCAAACTTAAAAGAGTTAATTTTACAAAATTGTGACTTTAACAATAAACAATTACTTTATGTAAGTGGTGAATTAATTTCAGTCGATTTAGATCAGGATCTTCTAAAAGAGGGTTTTAACATAAAAAGATTAATAAATTATCGAGTAACTCATAACCAAAAATTTGATGAGAGCTTTGTAAAAAAACTTAAGCTAAATATGCCTGATATGGTTTATATTTATTCACAAAATAGTGCATCAAGTTTTTTGAGTTTTATCAAAAATTATCAACTAGAAAGCTTATGGATGAACACTAATTTATTGTGTATTGGTGAAAAATCATCATCTATATTAAATGAAATTAAATGGAAAAAAATATTCCTTTTTAACCCTGGAGAAGAAGAATTTTTGTTATATAAAATTTAGTTATGGAAGCATTTAATAATTTTTCTGAAGTTTTTTTATCAGTCTGGAATAAAGGAATTTTAGGCGTAGATATTTTTCAAATATTAATTGGAATAGGAATTTTTTTTATTTTTTTAATTTTTAGAGGAATAATCAGTAAACTTATAATTAAAAAATTAGAAATTATTTCAAAACGAACAACAAATAAACTAGATGATACTTTTGTTTCATCATTAGTTGGACCAGCAAGATTTCTCCCAATAGTTATAGGTTTTTTTATTGCAAGCTATTACATGACTTTCTCATTAGAAGGCAGAGAAATTGTTGATACGATTAATAGAACTTTAATTACGATATTAATTTTTTGGGTTATACATCAGATTATAGAACCTGTTTCTTATATTTTAAGTGGTCTTGATAAACTTTTAACAAGAGAATTAATTGGTTGGATTATAAAATCATTAAAAATATTAATTTTTATATTAGGCCTTGCTGCAGTTTTGGAATTATGGGGAATTAAGATAGGACCAATTATCGCTGGATTAGGATTGTTTGGTGTTGCAGTTGCATTAGGTGCACAAGATCTGTTTAAAAATTTAATTTCAGGAATATTAGTTCTTGTTGAAAAAAGATTTAAGATTGGTGATTGGATTTTAGTTGATGGAATTATTGAAGGTATAGTTGAAAAAATTGGTTTTCGTTCAACAACAATTAGAAAATTTGATAAATCCCTAGCAATTATTCCAAACTTTCAGTTTGCAGAAAATGCAGTAGTAAATGTAAGTGAAACTTCAAATTGGTTGATTAGTTGGATTATTACCCTTCAATATAACACTACGGTAGACCAATTAAAAACTATAAGAAACCAAATAGAAGACCATATTAATAAGAGTGAAGACTTTAATACAAGCATTGGCGTAGCAGTAAGAGTTGATAAATTTTCAGATAGTTCAATAGATATGTATGTGCGTTGCTTTACTAAATCTAGTAGTTGGAATGAATGGTTATCAGTAAAAGAGAAACTAGCTATTGAAATAAAACAAATAGTTGAAAGTAATAAAGCATCATTCGCATTTCCAAGTTCTTCGATTTACATTGAAAAAAAATGATTGCTATTTTTTATTTAGTTTTACAAATTTTAAAACTTTATTCATATGTAGTAGTAGCCAATGTGATTGTTAGCTGGTTGATTTCCTTTAACGTCTTAAATACACAAAATAGATTTGTTTATGCTCTTTTAGAGCTTAGTTATCGATTAACAGAACCTTTTCTTAGAAGAATAAGACGTTTTTTGCCAAATCTAGGCGCTCTAGATATATCTCCAATAATTTTACTACTATTGATTTGGTTTATAGAAATGTGTATGAAGCTCTACATTGCACCAATGATATTCTAAAAATTTATGATTTTAATTGATGGTAAAAAAGAAGCTGCCTTACTAAGAGAAGAACTTAAAAAAGAAGTTACAGCTTTAAAAACTAAACATAACAAAGTTCCAGGTTTAACTGTAATTTTAATTGGAGATTTAACTCCAAGTCAAATTTATGTGAGGAATAAAGAAAAATCAGCAAATGAAGTTGGTCTTAAATCTGATGTAATAAAATATCCTGATAGTGTGGAAGAAAAAATTGTATTAGATAAAATTAAAGAATTAAATAAAGATGATACGGTATCTGGTATTTTAGTTCAGTTACCACTACCTAAACATATTGATAAACAAAAAGTTATCGAAACAATTGATCCCTCAAAGGATGTTGATGGCTTTCATCCAATGAATGTAGGAAATTTATCATCAGGTTATGAAAGCTCTGTTCCATGTACTCCTTTAGGATGTTATTTATTAATTAAAAAATTTGAACCTAATTTAAGTGGTAAAAAGGCAGTGGTAGTTGGTAGATCAAATTTAAATGGTAAACCGATGACACAACTTCTTTTAAAAGAAAATTGTACTGTAACAATTACTCATTCACGAACAAAAGATTTAAAAGCTGAATGTTTAGAGGCAGATATTATTGTTGCTGCTGTTGGTATACCTGAACTAGTTAAAGGTGATTGGGTTAAAAAAGATGCAATTGTAATTGATGTTGGTATCAATAAAACAGATAAGGGTATAGTTGGTGATGTAGCATTCGACGAAGTATCAAAAAATGCAAAAGCTTTAACGCCAGTTCCTGGTGGTGTAGGTCCAATGACAATTGCATGTTTGCTTAAAAACACAATTGATTGTTTTAAAAGATCTCAAAAATAAAGACTTTTTCTATTAAGTTTTATTGTCTCAATTTAATAAATTATAATTTATTCACCTACCTATTTGGTAAAGTGTTTCAATGAAAAAACCTTCCTATGAATTTAGAATAGCAATTATTATGATAATTTTAACTGCTATTCCAATTGGTGCGACTCAATTAGGTTGGTATTTATATGGTAAGCAAGTAGGGTTTAACTTTGGTATGGTTGCTGGTACTGTATCAGTAATTTTAGCAGCATACTTAATGTATCAAAAAGGATGGCGTGATGAAGATGAGGATTAATAAATGGAAAAGATAATTTTTTTTGGTTTAGCAATACCAATTTTAGCATTTGTGATTTATCTAGGTGGAGGTGCTATAATGAAAGGTTTTAGTGCTAAAGTTTCAAACAGACCAAACAAAGATGAAGATGAAAATCAAACGCAAGTGCAAAATTATTCTTTAGATACCGATCAATTAAGTAGTGAGTTAAATAAATTAAACGAGCTTTTAAAGAGTGGAGTTTTAACTCAAGAGGAATTTGAAAAGGCTAAAAAAAAGATTTTAGATAACTAGTTATAATTTAATAATTTTTTTAAAGAATTTATTTCCCCAATTTTAAAAATAATTGCATCATCTTTTTCAAAGCCGTACTTTTCTGCACTTTTTTTAAATCGAGCAGATGGTTCCATTATTGGCTCCAAAGACAAAACAAAAGTTCCCCAATGAGTACCCAAAACCTTTTTACTTTTTAAATCTTGAGCAACATTTAGTGCTTCTTCAGGTGTGGTGTGATAAATTGATTTTTCAAACATTGGTCTGAAATCGTATGCTCCGATATTAATCATAGTAAGATCGATTGGACCATATTTTTTACCAAGTTCTTTATAAATATTTCCGTAACCAGTATCGCAGGCAAATAATATTTTCTTATTTTTGTATTCAATTAAGAAATTTCCCCAAAGTGTTTTGTTAGTATCAGTTAGACTTCTTTTTGACCAGTGAACTGCAGGTAATAATGTAATTTTTAAATCATCATTAATTTTTATTTCATCATACCAGTCCATTTCATTAACATCATTGTATCTTTTAAAATACTTACCAAGATTAAGTGGAAGTAATACTTTTGCATCTTTATAGGGAAATGCTCTTATAGTAGACATGTCTTGATGATCGTAGTGATTGTGAGTTAATAAAAATATATCTGTTTTTGGAATTTCATTTAATTTTAGTGCAGGTTCCACATACCTTTTGGGTCCAAAAATTAAAGGTCCAGCATTTTTAGAAAAAACTGGATCAGTAATTATCGTTGTGTCTCCCAGTTTTATCAAAAAAGTAGCATGGCCAATCCAAGCAATGTAGTCATCGTTTTTGAGTTTTTCTAAATTTTCTTTTACAATTTTTTTATCAATCACATGATCTTTGGGTACTGTTAAATCAATTTTTTTTTTCTCTTTATTAAATTGTGTGTAAGAAAATTTTACATCTTTTGATCTAACAGGAGATCCTTCTGGATTTCTAAATGTTCCATCTGGTAAGTGATGATAAGGTTTTTCTGCCATCGCTAGACTAATACAATTATAAAAAGTAATTCCAATCAAAAAATACAAAATTCTAATTAATTTTTTTCCATTAGCCATAGACTGTCTTCTCCTAAAAAGTAAATTTTTCCGTTATTTGGATGAATTTGTATATCTCTTATTCTTCCAATTTTATCTTTAAAAATTATATCCTCTTTTACATCTGACAAATCATTGAAGATTAATTTTCTAAGTGATTGATCTTTAAGTGAAGTAATTAGAGCATTTCCGTTCCATTCACTGAACTCGTTACCTTTATAAATAGTTATTGCGCTTGTTGCTATGGAAGGAACCCAATAATGTATTGCTTTTGTAAAGCCTGGTTTCCATTTAGGACCAATTGGAATGCCTGAATAATTTGTTCCTCCCCATCCTAAAATTTTCCATCCATAATTTTCACCTTTTTTTGCTTCACCAAACCAATCACCACCTCTTGCACCATGATTACTCAAATATATTTTTCCATCAAATGGAGATAAAGTTAGACCTTGAGGATTTCTAACTCCTATTTGATAAATTTCTGGTAACCAATCAGATTTACCCTCAAATTTTGGATTATCTTCTGGAATACTTCCATCAATATTAATTCTAATGATACTTCCGGGGTGCTTAGATGGATCTTGTGCAATCATACCTTCGCCTCTTTCTCCAACAGATGCAAAAAGGTAATTGTCTTTAATCGCCAATCTAGACCCAAAATGATAGCCAGAGTCAATTGGTGGATTTGCTTGAAAAATATTTTTAAAAATAAATTTTTTTGTATTAAACTTAGCTTTTGCTATTGAAGTACTGGTTTTTCGATTTCCTCTATTTTCAGTATAAGAAATATATACAAAATCGTCTTTAAAAAGAATATCTAACAATCCTCCCTGGCGATGTTCTAAATAATTGAGATTATGATCTATTTCAAAAATTTTTTTTGAATTGATATCTATTAATTTAATTTTTCCGCTTTTTTCTGTAATTAATAGCTCATCATTATTGATGAAAGTAGATCCCCATGGACTATTCAAATTTACAATTTTTTTAAAATTTAAATTTTCTGCTAATGAAAAAGTTGTAGTAAAAATCAATAATAATATTGAAATAGTAAATCTTTTCACTTTAAGAAAGTTTTGATCTACCACCATCTACAGCAATAATCTGGCCAGTTACCCACGAACTATCATCTGTGATGAGAAATTTTGCAAGAGAAGCTGAGTCTTTTCCTTCTCCCAATCTTTTAAGAGGATGAGCTTTTGCGATACCATCAGCTAAAGCTTTATTTTTTAACATAGGTTCAGCAATTTTAGAATTTGTTAAACTTGGTGCGATACAATTTACTCTTATATTTGGAGCAAATTCAGCAGCAAGAGATACAGTTAGCCCTTCAACAGCAGCTTTTGCTGAAGCAATTATTGTGTGATTTGTAAATCCTCTTTGAGCTGCAACCGTAGAGAACAAAACAATTGAACCTTTATTTTTTTTTAAACTTTCTTGATAACCTTTTATGGCTTCAACTGCTGAATAAAGATTTAATTTCATACATTTATTAAAATCTTGCTCTGTAACCATTCTTAAAGGTTTTAAATCTATTGAACCTACACAATAAGCAATTCCTTTTACTTCTGAAATATCATTTTTAACTTTTTCAATAAATTTATCTTCCAAAACATCTGCTACGGTAGAAGTACATCCAAGTTTTTCTGAAATATTCTTAAGCTCTGTTTCATTTCTTCCAACCAAATGAACATTATTTCCTGAACTTATTAATTGTTCAGCTAAGCTTGATCCGATTGAACCTGTCGCACCAAAAATAAGATATTTTTCTGACATAAAATTTTTTATTAGTTATATTTAACTATGAAGTTATTTTTTATACTTGGTAATCAATTATTTCCATTAAAATACCTCGACCGCTTCAAAAAGGACCATATATTTTTTATGGCGGAAGATAATGGATTGTGCACTTATGAAAAACATCACAAACAAAAAATCTTGTTATTCTTATCTTCTATGCGCTCATATGCTGATAGTCTTAAAAAGAGTAAATATAATTTAGATTATCTTAAAATTGAGGACAAAGATTTTAAAGATGATTATCTCAAGAAATTAAAAAAAATAATTATCAAAAAAAAAATTAAAGAAATTACCAGTTTTGAGGTTGAGGATAAATTTTTTGAAAAGAAAATTTTACAATTTTTAAAAAAAGAAAAAATTAAGTGGAACATTATCCAAACGCCAATGTTTTTGAATTCGAGAAATGAATTTAAGAATTATTTAGAAAAATCTAAAAAACCTTTCATGGCAACATTTTATAAAGAAGTAAGAAAAAAATCTGGAATATTAATGGGTGCTGATGGAAATCCAGTTGGAGGAAAATGGAGCTTTGATGAAGATAATAGAAATAAACTACCTAAAGACATTTCAGTTCCAAAATTTCCAAAGATAAATGAAACCAATCATACAAAAAAATTAAAACCAATAATTGAGAAAATATTTAAAGATCATCCTGGTAGTACAAAAAATTTTTGGCTTGCAACGGATTTTGATGAAGCAGTTAAGCTTTTAAACTTTTTTATAAAAGAAAAATCAAATTTGTTTGGTGATTATGAAGATGCTGTAAATCAAAAAGATAATATTCTGTTTCATAGTGCTTTGAGTCCATATATTAATTTAGGTTTAATAACTCCTGAATTTATTATTCAAAAAGTTTTAGATTTTCACAAAAAAAATAAAATAAGAATGAATTCATTAGAGGGGTACATTCGTCAGGTAATTGGTTGGAGAGAATTTATGCGTGGGATTTATCAAAGTTATTCTGACGAAATGGAAACAAAAAACTTTTTTAAACATAATAGAAAAATGAAAAAATCTTGGTATGAAGGAACTACAGGTTTGCCTCCTTTAGATCATGCAATAAAAAACGCTGTTAATCACGGATGGTCTCATCATATTGAAAGACTAATGATCTTATCTAACATTATGAACCTTTGCGAAATAAAACCAACAATTGTTTATAAATGGTTCATGGAAATGTTTGTAGACTCATCTGATTGGGTAATGGTTCCAAATGTTTATGGGATGGGTTTATTTAGTGATGGTGGAATTTTTGCGACCAAACCTTATATTTGTGGATCTGCCTATTTTATGAAGATGATGGATTTTAAAAAAGGGGATTGGTGTAATACGATGGATGGATTGTATTGGAGATTTATTGATCGAAATAGAAAATTTTTTTTAAAAAATCCAAGATTATCAATGATGGTTCATATCTTTGATAAAATGAAAACTGATAGAAAAAAAATGATTTTATCTGAAGCAGATAAATTCATAAAACAAAATACAATTTAGTGAAAAAAGAAAATCTGCCATCAAAAATTTGTCCTGTTTGTAAAAGACCTTTTGTTTGGCGAAAGAAATGGAAGCTTAATTGGGATAGAGTAAAATATTGTTCTAAGAAGTGTTCTAAGCTAAGCTAATTTTAGTGAACATAATTGTATTACAACATATTAAAATTGAAGACCCTGGTTACATTAAAGATTTAATGTTGGCTGATGGATTAAATTTAACCACTATAGAACTAGATGAAGGTGAAAAAATTCCAAGCGATCTTAGTAGATTTGATGGGATGTTTTGTATGGGTGGCCCAATGGATACGTTTATGGAAAAAGATTATCCCTGGTTAATTAAGGAAAAAAAAGCAATCAAAGAATTTGTTCTTAATTTAAAAAAACCTTATTTGGGTTTTTGTTTGGGTTGTCAGTTGTTAGGTGAAGTTGTTGGTGGTAAGGTAGTTAAATCCCAACCAGCAGAAATAGGGATTATGGATATTAATTTTTCAAAAGAAAAAGATACTGATAACTTATTCTCTAAATTTCCAAATAAAATAAAAAGTTTGCAATGGCATTCTTATGAGGTCCAGGGAATAGAAAATAATAAGGATATAACTTTATTGGCTTCATCTCCAGTTACTAAATACCAAATTTTTAAATATCAAAATCATGCTTATGGAATTCAATTTCATATAGAAATTAAAGATACCACCGTCAATGAATGGGGATGTGTTCCAGAATACAAAAAAGCACTTGAAGATCAGTTGGGAGAGGGTGCTTTAGAAAAATTTGATAATGCTGCAAAAGATAATATGTCTGATATGAATAATTATTCCAAAATTTTATATGACAATTTTAAAAAGATATTATGAATAAATTAAAACTAGGTCCTAAAGTAAATTTTAAAAAAGCAAAGTTACCCATAAAAAAAAGATTGGTTGGAAATTACACAATCCTTGAGCCTTTAAACGTTAGCAAACATGCACAAAATCTATATTTAGAATATTCAAAAGATAAAAAGAATATAATTTGGACATACTTACCTTACGGTCCATTTAGAACATATTTAAGTTTTAGAAATTGGCTTAAATCGTTTTGTTTGAACAAAGATCCTTTTTTTTATGCAATTTATTCTAAGAGACATAAGAAATATTGTGGGATGGCTAGTTATTTAAGAATTGAGCCAGATCATGGTTCAATTGAAGTTGGACATATAAATTATTCTCCACTTCTACAAAATTCAGTTGAGGGAACTGAAACGATGTATTTGATGATGAGAAATGCTTTTGATGTTTTAGGCAACAGAAGATATGAGTGGAAATGTAATAATTTAAATTCAGACTCAAAAAAAGCAGCTTTAAGATTGGGTTTTAGATTTGAAGGTGTGTTTAGACAGATGTTTATTTTTAAAGGCAGAAGCAGAGATTCAGCTTGGTTTTCAATTTTAGATAAAGAATGGCCAAGCAACAAAAAAAGATTTTTGAATTATTTAAAAAAAATAAATTTTGATAAAAATTATAAACAAATAAAAAAATTATAATTTTTTATTAATCACCAAAATGTTCCATATCAGATTTGCCCTTTTTTATTTGATCAACTGCAGATTTTAAAATTTCAGAAGCATTTTCTAATTGTTTAATTGAATCTAAGTTTAGTTCTTGAAAATTTTTATCTAAAATTTTTTCATCCAGAAGTTTTTTAACATGAGTTGCCGTATGTTTAGTAAACTCTTTAGAAAGTATTTCTACTGGATCTACATGGCATAATTGACCATATTTGGTGTAGTCTTTAATGCTTGGGTCACTAGCCATATAGCCGTTGACCAATGTAATTCTTTCACCTGGAGATGTGAGACCAGTAGCTCGATGAACAACATGCTTTCCTTGTTGAAAAACTGCATATCCAGGACCAGGTATTTCAGGTGAAATAATTTTGTTTAGGGGAATTTCTTTATTATTCTTTTTTATTTCTGCCATTTCATCTTTCGTTCCATAAAAATATTGAAATTGACCTCCTTTAATTTTTTTTGGGTCTGTAACAAACATCACATAGTCAAACATCAAAGTATCTACATGCCATTTATCAACATTCTTTTCTAATTCTAAAGGATTGTAATTTAAGTGACCTAGTTGATGGGGAATTGTATGAGGAGATACATTAATTCCTGCTATATCTGATAAAAAAATACTTACTTCATCAGATAGGCATAAGTCTCTTAAAAATTTAGATCGATAAACTCCACCTCTAACGTTTCTAGCTATTCTTTGACTAGAAGTTGTAAATTTTTCTAGCTTTCTAGTCACATCTAATAATATTTCACTACCTTCGTCACTTAAGATTCTAAATACTGAAGTTGCAGCAAAATCGACAGGTGAGTCAGCAATAATTTCTTCTGAATAACCCAAATCTTTTAGTGAATAAATTTCGTTTGGTTTTTCTAGTTGAAGATGTTTTTTTGGATCAAAAGATGCTTTATCGTCTATTAGCTTAAAACCATCTGGAACATTATCTAAATTTATTGGGTACATAAATTTATTTCTAAAATAGTAGTTGATGTTACTATTCAAGAAATGTTTAATCAAATAAAATGAACAATAAGTTTTTTGAATGGGCTGGTGTCGTTACGGCTATTTTATATTCAATGTTTGTAGCACTAAATATTGGAATAGAATTTTTTGGTTTCTGCTTACTACTGTTATCAGCAATTTTAATTGGAATTTGGGCCTTCAGGGGAGGTCATAAAGGAATACTTTTGTTGCAGTTCTTTTACGCAACAGCAGGTATTATTGGCATGATCCGTTGGTTTTAGTTAAAAGTCGAAATTATTTTTGGAATATAATTTTTGAAGTTAAAAAATCCTTTATTACAGTATTGCCAAGCTAATTGATCCAGATGTCTGTATAAAAAATTCATTTTTAAATTATTTGAATTTAAATAATCTAAACTTTCTCCAACATTAGGATACAGTGCATAACAGTTATCAATATTTTTAATTTCACTTATATCAATAACCTCACAATCTATAGATTTATCTTTTAACCTTTGACTTTGATCATCCATTAAAAGAGATTTAAATTTTACTAATTTTTCACTGAGTTTTATAGATCTATGTTCATTTTTGTTTGAAACTATATAAATTTTTTCAAACTTATTTTCTTTAAAGTCAGTGATTTCAAAAGATAAATTGTTTTCAAAAATTAATAGATTTTTCTCTTCAATATTTTGTGGGTTATTGAATTCTCGTTTTATTACAGAGTAAGATTTTTCAGAGACTTTTGGGGAAGCATTTTCATTTAATTTAATATTTTGAAATCTATTATTTGTAAATTTTTTAATGTTCCATTCACTTGCAAGGTAATGTTTTCCTTGTGTTTGAATACCTGCTACCCATCTCCAACCAAGAGTATTTGATGCAGCATCTCCATCGTAAAGATGTTGTAAAAAAAACTCAGAGCCTAATTGCCATGGTAAACCTAGAGTGAATATCCAGATGCTTGCAAACCACATTCTAGTATGATTATGAAGATAGTTATTTTCTTTTAGTTCATTTACCCACTGATTAAAGCATTCTATGTCAGTTTTTCCCTCGATTGCATTTAGGTAATCTTTATTATTTTTAAATTCGTTTCTAAGATTATTTAGTTCAATTAAATAATCTGACCAAACATTTGGTCTCAACTCAAGCCAGCCTTTCCAATAGGTTCGCCACAAAACCTCTTGAATAAATTTTTCATTCTTTGCAAATGAAAATTTTTTAAGTGATTTATCAATCAGCTCTAATTCATTTATTATTCCGTGAGTAATGTATGGAGATAAACAAGAAACATTAGACCTATTATCAGGACCAAAATCAAAGTTTCTTAATTTAGAATATTCAGAAAGATTATTTTCAACAAACTGATTTAATTTATCAACGGCTTTAGCCCTTGAAGCTTCAAATATCATGTTAAACTATTTTGATTTTTTTTTCTTTAGACCCAATTTGTCACTATGTCTTAGTCTTAAAATTACAATCGCAGCTGCAATCAGAACTATGGCAACAGCCTCATATACTAATGCAGTTGGATCCATTTCTTTACCTTGCAAAATTATAAATCGAGCAAGAGCAGTGATTGCAATTAAAAGGGGTAGAGTTATGCTAATCGATTGTTGATCCCAAAATACCCTAACCATTGCAAGAACTTCTAAATATAGAAACATTAACAACAAATCAGCAAGTGTTACTGATTGATTTAGAAACATATTTTTAATTTCTATGCCAACAGCAATTACTGTGCTTATTAAAATAATACACATTAAAATTAGTTGTAAATTTTTTGCTATTTTTTCCATTACTTATCTTTACTA
>ENA-OWPI01001309-OWPI01001309.1-marine-metagenome-genome-assembly--contig:-NODE-1309-length-28402-cov-6.179594_pt1 | contig 28402 bp, 31 predicted proteins | sample MGYA00238138_ERZ651775 | MGnify/ENA primary metagenome ERZ651775 (study PRJEB26906, sample SAMN06265043) | marine metagenome | isolation source: Helgoland LTER site | place: Germany:Helgoland, sampling...
AAAGAAATATCCAGTTTTTTAGTCAAGAATACGGGAGTGTAGAAAAAGTTGTAGAGGCCTATGGATTTAATGATATAGAAGATCTAAAAACTGAACTTTTTGGTATAGAAAAAGAAAATTCTTTAATTCAAAAAGAACAAAGACAAATTACTGAAAATATTGATGTTACGCCAGAAGAAATAAGAATCTATTTCAATGGTTTGAAAGAAAAAGGTGAATTACCAGAATTTCCAGCGGAAATTCAAATTGCTCAACTAGTTTTAAATGCAGAAGCAACTCAAGAAGAATTGGATAGAGTAATTAATAAACTCAATCAATTAAAGAAAGATATAGAAGGTGGATCAAGTTTTAAAATGAAAGCCATCATTAATTCAAATGATCCTGCAGTTACAGAAAATGGGGGTAGATATTCAATAGATAAAAACAGTGCATTTATTAAAGAATTCAAAGAAGCCGCTTTTTCTTTAGATGTGAATCAAGTTTCTGAACCCTTTAAGTCTAAGTTTGGTTATCATATTCTTCAATTACATGAAATAAGAGGTGAAACTAGAGTCGCATCACATATTTTAATTCAGCCAGAAATACCTCAAGAAAAATTAGATGAAACAAAAGCGAAACTTGAAAAAATAAAAGAAGATAAAATAAAAAATGATAACTCAGATCAACCATATCATCCAAGGGATAGGGAATGGATTCAATCAGGACCATTTCAAATGGATAGAAGTGAATATGCAATAGGTGAGAAAATTTTTGTTAATATTGTAAACTTGAGAGATAATGAAAAAGGTACAATGGTATTTACAAAAATTATAAACAGTACACACATTTTTGAATATAAAGAAATTGGTTTTGATGGTTCAAAGCCACAACGGAATTTTTATCTCAGCATAGATCTTTTTGATAAAAGAGGGATTTGTACAAAAGAACAATTAATTGGGGATTGGGAATTAAGGTTTGTTGGTTCTAATAATGAATTTACAAGTTTAGATTTTAAAATTAAAGATCAAGTAATCCCAGGTTCAGAAAAAAGATACGAACCAGTATGCTAAATTATTTTAATTCATGATGAAAACAAACTTTTTCACCAGTATGACATGCAGGACCTGATGGTTCAACCAAATAAATAATTGCATCAGAATCACAATCAACTAAAATTTCTTTAATTTTTTGTGTGTTACCAGATTCTTCACCTTTCATCCAAAGCTTATTTCTTGAACGACTCCAAAACCAAGAATTACCAGTTTTTTTTGCCAACTCTAATGATTCTTTATTTGTATAAGCAAGTGTCAGAACATCCTTTGTATTGGCATCTTGAACAATAACTGGTACAAGACCACCACTTTTTTCAAAATCAATATCATCTATGGACTTGTTCATAACTACTATCTACAAATTATACATTATAATCTTACAGGTATTTTTTTCTCTTTAAGAAAAGATTTCACACCTTTAACTCCATGAGTTTCATAATGAAAAATAGAGGCAGCAAGTGCAGCATCAACATTTGATTTCTCAAAGATTTCTACCATATCATCAGGCTTTCCACATCCACCAGAAGCAATTACAGGAATAGATGCATTTTCAACAATGGATTTTGTCAATAATACATCATATCCATTTTTTGTACCATCAGCATCAATACTAGTTAGTAAAATTTCTCCTGCACCTAATTGTTCAGCTTCTTTGGCCCAGTTAATGACATCAATTCCAGTTCCTTCTTTTCCACCATAAATAAAAACTTCAAACCAAAATTCTTTATCATCTTCTGAAAAAACATTAGCATTTTCTTTAATCGTATAATTTCTTTTTGCATCAATTGCTACAACCACACATTGTCTACCAAACAATGTCATTAATTCAGTAATCAGTGGAGGATTTTTTATTGCTGAAGTATTAATTCCAACTTTATCAGCACCATTAAGTAAAATATTTCTTGCATCATCTATTGATTTTACACCACCACCAACAGTAAATGGAATATTAATTACTGAAGCAACCTTACGTACTAATTCCTTAATTGTTTCTCGTTGTTCATTTGAAGCTGTAATATCAAGAAATACAAGTTCATCAGCACCTTCATTACTATATTTTGCAGCTAATTCTACTGGATCTCCAGCATCCTTTATGGATTCAAAATTTAATCCTTTAACAACTCTACCATTTTTTACATCTAAACATGGAATAATTCTTTTAGTTAATGTCATGATAATTTCTTTGTCTCCTCAATTGTAATTTTATTCTCATAAAGTGCTTTTCCTAAAATCACACCCCATGCATTTTTTTCTTTGACTTTAGGTATATCACCAATGTTAGAAATTCCACCACTAGCAATTACATTTGCTTTATCTAAATCACAAGCATCTTGAAGAAATTCTAAATCAGGTCCCTCTAAAGTTCCATCACGATTAACATTAGTTAAAAGAAATTCAGTAAATCCAACATGTAAAAATTCCTTCATTGAATCAATTAATGAGATATCAGTAGTACTTTGCCATCCATGAGTTACAATAATTCCATCTTTATGATCAACTGAAATAACAATATTTTGAGGTCCTAATTTAGTTAGTAAATTTTGTAATAATTCAGGCTCTTTGAATGCAAAAGTTCCAATAACAACTCTATCAACAATTTCAAGAGCTTCAAGTATTAATGATTCAGAACGTAATCCACCTGCAATTTCTATTGGTATAGATACTGAAGAAACAATTTTTTTAATTAATTCAAGATTAGAACCCAATCCCAAAGTAGCATCTAAATCTACAAGATGAATCATATCAGCTCCAGCATCTTCCCATTTTTTTGCAATACTGATTGGATCATCACTGTATATGGTTTTTTGATTAGGATCACCTTTGTAGAGTCTAACTACTTGGCCATTCATGAGATCAATTGCAGGAATTACTTTCATTTCTTACACACACTTAGAAAATTTTGTATCATAATTTTACCAACATCCCCTGATTTTTCAGGATGAAATTGAGTTCCAAAAAAGTTATTTTTTTCAACCACTGCAGGAACTTTTACACCATAATCAGATTCAGCTGTAATTACATCATCAAATTTTGGTTTTGCACGATAAGAATGAACAAAATAAACCCAAGAACCATTGTCAACACCATCTAAAATTATTCCAGGTTTTTTAATTTCTAAATTATTCCATCCCATATGAGGAACTTTCATTGTGGATGGTAAAACTACAATTTCACCATCAATTACATTAAATCCCTTTTCAACACCTTCCTCACTTTTTTCAAAAAACATTTCCATTCCCAGGCAAATACCTAAAACAGGAGTATCCTCTTTGACAAAATCATGAAACTGAGTTTTTGAATTTTCATTAATACTTTTAATTGCAGGATCAAAATTACCCACTCCTGGTAGTAACAACCCAGAATAAACATTAGGTTGATCAAAAGAAGTTATGACATCCACAGAAGCACCTGCTTGTTCAAGAGAGTTTTTGAGGCTGAAAATATTTCCAGCACCATAGTCAAATATTGCTACATTAACCATTACATTGAACCTTTAGTACTTGGAATTCCTTTTTGCTTTTTATCATATGACGATGCAGTTCTAAATCCAACTGCAAGTGATTTAATTGCAGATTCAACTTTGTGATGATCATTATCTCCATACTTTACAGTAAGGTGAATACAACTATTCAGATTTTGAAGCAATGATTGGAAAAAGTGTTCCAAATCTTCTTTTGAAACATTCTCAATTTTACTTCTTTTAATTGATAAAGTTAATTTTGAAAATGGTCGTTTTATTAGATCAATAGATGCTTCAGCTAGGGATTCATCCATTGGTACTGATGCATAACTAAATCTGGTAATTCCACGTCTAGAACTTAGTGCTTTATCAATTGCCTGACCAATAGTAATTGCAGTATCTTCAATCAAGTGGTGTTCAATACCATCATTAGATTTTGCATTAACTTTAAGATCCATCATTCCATGTTTACCAAATGATGTGATCAAGTGGTCAATGAAATTAATTCCAGTTTTAATATTGGTGTTACCAGTTCCATCAATATTTACAGATACAGAGATGGTGGTTTCCTTTGTACTTCGATTAATTGTTGCTTTTCTTTGAACCATATTTTTCACAGATTATCTGATATGATTTATTCTAAATTTAATACCTTTGGTAGTAAATTAATTGAGTCAATTACAAGAATAGCCTCATTTTGCTCAAATAATTTTAATTTTTCCTCAGGATTTTTACTTGTTCCAATTATTCCACAAAAAGTAGTTTTATGTCCCAAAATTGTTGCTTTTTTAGCCATAATAAAGTCCTCCATGGAATCACCAACATACAAACAAGATCTACTATTCATTCCAGTAATAGAATTCACTAGTGCCTGAGGATTAGGCTTTGCCAAATCTCTTGATTCATCTTCTAAAAATACTGAATTCTTTAAATCAAATTTTTCCAATAGATGCTTCAGTGAATAACTAACAGATTCTTTTCCTCTGCCAGTAACCATTGAAATTTGTTTACCGAATTTTTTCTGTAATTGAATGGATAAGTCACTAGTAAAAATAACTTCATCATTTTCAATTAATCCAGGATTAGAAAATTTTGAATTGTTCTTAAATAGTTTTGAATAAAGATCAGGACCATAAAATAATTGATCAAATATTTGATACAAAATATTATCTTTATGAGTACCAGGGTAAGATAATTTATCAATTATTTCTGAAATATCAATTTGTCTCTTTAGAAAATTTTCAACAGATTTAATTCCAGTGGAATCAGAATTTTTTATAACGGTAAAGATAAAGTCAGTTTGATCCAGTTTTAATTTTTTTGCAGCAAAAATTGAAAGAATTGCAGCATAAGTTAAATCAACTTCATCATTAAATCCTCCAGTAGATTTGAATCCATCAATAATTTTAAAATCTACATCAATTGAATCATTAATTTTTGCAAAAGTTTCTAAGATATGTTTAGTTGTTTTAATGATTGTTTCATCATATGAATTAGTAATATCAATTAGTACACCATCACAATCAAAAATTATACTATCAAAATTAACAGGATTAAAGGAATTATCAAAATAGACCCCTTTTGATTTTTGTTGTAAAGTCATCCTAACAAATCACGAATAGCCAATAAGAATTTAGAATTCATTTCTTTTGTTCCAATTGTTACCCTAAGACATCCATCATGAGTTCCTATTTTACCTAATTTCCTAATAGAGATTCCTTGTTCTGCTAGTGCAGAGAAGACTCGTTTGTAAGAACTATGTGCATCAAATAAGACAAAATTAGCCTTGGAATCAAAGACTTCAAAGGCGTCAAATTTTTTCAATGTTTCAATAATTCTCTGTCTCTCAGTTTTAATGATTTTTGTTGCATTTTCCATTAAATTTACTTTTTCTAAAGCCAAAATTCCAGATTCAATAGTAATAGTACTTAGAGGATATGGATATTGTAAAACATTTAGAAAAGCATCAGTAAATTTTTTGTTTGCAACAAAGTAACCTAAACGTAACCCAGCCATTCCAAAGGATTTTGATAATGTTCTAACTACAATTAGATTATTTTGTGTTTTTACAAGACTAGAAAGAGAGTAATCAGAAAATTCACCATAAGCCTCATCAATTATTATCAAACCATCAAAAGATTTGATTAATCTTTTTATCTCTATTTTTGAAAATTGAAATCCAGTAGGATTGTTTGGGGAATCAAGATATAAAATATCTGCATTTTTTGATTCTTTAATAAATTGCTCAATATCTAATTTCATATCATTAGAAAAAGGGATTGCAATTAATGGGATTGAATATAATTTACATCTCTCTTCAAAAAAACCAAAAGTAGGATTTGATGTAAGAACTTTAGTTTGTTTTGATGCAAAATTAGATAAAATTAAATCCAAAATTTGATCAGAACCATTTCCAATACCAATCATAGATGAAGGTACTTTAACAAATTTAGAAATCATTTGAATTAGTCGTTCAACACCACCAAGAGGGTATTCTCGTACATCAGAATTTTTTCTAGCAGATGAAACAATATCATTTTGAAATTGTTTGGATAAAACATAATTTTCATTTGAATCTAATTTAAGAGAATTTTCATTTAATTGAGGTTTTTGATATCCACCAATAGAAGAAAATTCTTTAACCTTTGAATCAAACCAGTTTTTTTTCATTGCAATCTACCTCTAACTGCTTCATAATGATTTGGCAATCCCTCAGCAGTAGTTAATGTATCAAGATGTTTTGAAATTTTAGATAAAGAAGATTTTGAGGCTGTAACTTCAGTATTTATTTTAATAAAATCCATAACTGAGAGAGAACCACGAATTTTTCCAAATCCATTAGTAGGTAGAATGTGATTTGAGCCTAAAATATAGTCACTAGCTGATGATGGAGAGTAATTTCCAAGTAAAACAAGTCCAGAAGTAGTGATTTTTGATGAAATTGATTTTGGATTTTTTGTCATAATTTGTAAGTGTTCAGGAGCTAAAGAATTTACCAAATTAACCATATCAGAATTATTTTTACATACTGCAATAAATCCATTTTTAGATAAGCTTGATTTAACTAATTCTTTTCTTTGAATTGTCAGCAATAATTTTGAAATTTTTTGATTAACAAGTTTTGCAATCTTTTCTGAATTTGTAATTAAATAACAAAAAGTATCACTACTATGTTCTGCTTGTGAAATTAAATCAAGTGCTAAAAATTCAGGATTAGCAGAATTGTCAGCAATAATTCCCAATTCTGTAGGTCCTGCAAGCATATCAATTCCAGTATTATCATTAACTAGGGATTTTGCCAAAGTAACAAATGCACCTCCAGGTCCAACAATTTTATCAACTTTAGAAATAGATTTGGTGCCATAAGATAATGCACCTATTGCTTGTGCACCTCCAGTTTTGTAAATTTCAGTAGCACCACAAATATCAGCAGCCACAATTGTTAATGGATCAATTTTTCCATTGGAATTTGGAGGAGAAACTACCACTATTCGTTTTACACCAGCAACTTTTGCAGGAATTACAGACATTATTACAGAACTGGGATACTTTGCTAAACCACCAGGAATGTAACATCCGATACTTGGAATTGGGATAAATTTTTTTAATATCTGCACACCATCATGATTAATTTTTTTATCCTTGAAAATAGTTTTAACAGTAAATTCTGTTTTTTCAACTCTAGTTTTTGCGATACGTAATGCAGTAATTTCATTTTTTGAAACTTTAGAATATGCATTTTTAATTTCGGTTACAGAAACACGTAAAGTGGAAATACTAGCACCAGTGAATTTTTTTTCATATTTTTTAACAGCAGAATCACCATTTTTTTGAACATTTTTTAGAATGGATTCAACAATAGACTTGTTTTTTTGAGGCTGTTTTGGAAGAATTTTTGTAACAAATTGTTCAATATTTGTTACTTTATGGATTTTCATCAATTTTCTTCGTCGCGTTTTACTTCTTCTAGTTCTAATATTTGACGTGGTTCATGAACTACAAGTCCTTGTGCAATTTTTCTTAATTTAGGAATAAGTTTGTGAAATTCTTCTTTTTTGATCACAGTGTTTACACCAAACCAACCGTCCTCACTAAGTGGACTAATTGTAGGTCTCTTTAAAGAAGGCATTTGTGTTAAAAGTTTTTTGAGATTTTTTTCTTCAACGTTAAGATAAATGTGTAAATACTTTCTTCCATTAACGGCACCTCGCATTAACGTAATAATATCAAAAATCTTTTCACGTTTTTTAGGATCCTTTAATGATTTTTTATTTACAATTAAATGTGCAGTTGAAGTAAGAACTTCATCAACAATTTTTAATTTATTTTGTTTTAAAGTGGTTCCAGTTTCAGTAACATCCATAATGGCATCAACATCCTCTGGAGGCTTTGCTTCAGTTGCTCCAAATGATAAATGAATTTGAACATCTTTGTTATTTCCTAAACGCATCCAAGGAGTTACAATTAATGGATCTTTTTTTCCATAATATTTTTGATAAGATTTTAAACCTTTGATGAATTTAGATGCAGTTGTTAGATATTCTGAAGAAAGTCGAAGAGTTTTTTTCTTTTTTCCATAATCAGCAATCATTGCATCAAGATTTTTGTAGCTATATTTATCAGGAAATGCAATAACTAGTCTAATTTTCCCATATTCTAAATCCAGAATTGGTTCTACATCAGAATTAGTTTCACCAACCCAATCTTTACCAGTAATACCAACATCATACAATCCCTCAGAAACTAGAGTAGGAATTTCTTGTGGTCGTAACATTTTGACTACAATACTTGGATCATCAAGATAAACACGATATGTTCTACTTTTTCTATTAACTTTAGTCCATGATTTTTCAAGTAGTTTGAATGTAGCATCTTCTAAGCTACCTTTAGGTATAGCAAATTTTACATCAGACATTTTCATTACTTTTCACTTTTTAGCTATATAATAGGATGTTTAAATTTGCTGAAGTAATTCTTTAGCTTTATCAAGTGAAATAGATTTTACTTGAATCATTTTTTCAACAATTTGATCAATTTGAGCAGGAGTTGCTCCAGCAGCGGCTGCGAGATTTCGTGCATGTAATCTCATATGCCCTTTTTGAATCCCTTCAGTAGATAGAGCTCTAATTGCACTATAATTTTGAGCTAATCCTGTAGCAGTCATAACACAAGCAAGTTCTTGAGCAGATTCAACATTGAGTATTTTTGCACAAACCTTAGCAACAGGATGAACATTTACAATTCCTCCAACAATTCCAACTGAAAGAGGAATTTCTAAAATTCCAACTAAATTTCCATCATCGTCTTTACTCCATTTACTTAGTGATCTATATTTTCCTGAAATGGCAGCATATGCATTTGCAGCAGCTTCTATAGCTCTACTATCCTGACCTACAGCATTGGCAACAGATATGATCCCATTCATTATTCCTTTGTTATGAGTAACTGCACGATAAACATCGTTATCGGCAAATTCAAATGCTAATACAATATTATCAACTACATCTTCTCCACCTACAGATTCTTTTTCAAAAATAGCTTTTGCTTTTACCATACGTCTTGTAGAATAATTTGATAAAATTCTAAGTAATGCTCTTCCTCCAGTAATTTTTTCAATAAGAGGTGAAACAGCTTCGCACATAGTATTTGTCACATTTGCACCCATGGCATCACCAACATCAATTAGTAATTCCACAATCAACATATTGCCAGATGGCGTATCAATTTCTTTATATGTAATTTCTTTAGCACCTTTATTCATTTTAGACAAAGTATTACTTTTTGAATTTGCTAATTTCAAAATTTCATCAGTAGAATTTTTAATTTTATCAATAGCAGAATTAATATCTACATCTAGAATTTGAATTTGACCAATACTATATGATTCATCAGCAGTTACTTCAAATCCACCTTTAATTCGTGCAACTTTAGCACCTTTTGATGCTGCTGCAATAACAGAAGGTTCTTCAATAACCATTGGGACCACATAATCTTTGCCATTAATTTGGAAGTTTGTGGCTACACCTAAAGGCAATGAAAAAGTTCCAATCGCATTTTCTATCATTTTATCTGCTTTATCAAAAGAAATTCCACCATCAGTATTTTCTAAAATTTCTAATTCAGATTTAGAGAGATTTGCAAAATTTGCAATAGTGTTTAATCTTTCTTCTCTAGATTTTTCAAAAAATTTGGAAATAGATGAATCAGGCATTTTATTTCAATATCCTCAATAATCTATCATCTAATCCATCGGGAAAACCTTTTCCATCAGTATTAGAAGTAATTACATAGATACTTCCATCAGAACCTTCAACCACATCACGAATTCGACCATTTCCACTTAAAATTGATTTTTGAGAGCTTAATCCATCCTCAAAATCAACCTGGTAAAGATTGGAAGCTCTCATTGAAGCCATTATGAATTTAGATTCAAAATCAATCCTATCACTTGAATAAAATAAAATTCCACCAGGCTCAATACTTGGATCATAACAAAGAATAGCATTCTCAAAATCAGGACTTCCAGAACATTGTTGTTCAGGCCATCCATAGTTTTTTCCAGGTAAAATTAAATTAATTTCATCATTTTTTTCAGGTCCAAATTCTGCGACAAATAAATTGTCATTATCATCCCAAGTCATTCCTTGTGGATGTCTATGTCCTAAAGAATAAACATATGAATTTGGAAATGGATTATCGTTTGGAATAGTTCCATCATCATTTAATCTTAAAATTTTTCCAGATAAGGAATTCATATCTTGAGGTAAGTGAGATTCATCTGATACTGTACCAGTTCCTACATATAATTTTCCATCAGGTCCAAATTTTAGAAATCCACCATTAGTAAACGATGAACCAGGAATTTTATCTAAAATTATTTCAACATCTTTTAATTTATTATTTTCTTCAGTAATTTGTAAAACTTTATTCCATAAATTACCATTTTCCTCATATGTTAAAAAAACATATAGAAAATGATTAGTTAAAAAATTTGGATGAAGTGCAATTCCCAATAAACCACCATCAAATACATTAACAGTACGAAATGTAGCTAATGGAGATTCCAATAAAATATTATTTTCAATGACTCGAATGTATCCATCTTTTTCAGTAACAAAAATTCGTTCATCAAAAACAGCAATAGCACGTGGTTTATCAAGATTTTCAGCTAAAATTATTACAGAATCATTTTCAGAATATGAATTTGGTTTTGGTAAAGGAATTGAGGTTTCATTATCTGAAGAAGTTAAAACAAATACTGAAAATATTATGGCACCTGTAATTGCAAGAATTTGAATTTTTTTATTCATCAAAAAACAATCTTTTGAAATGCTATTAATTACTTTCAAAGATTTGATAAAGCGTATATACCGTTGAACTTTATTTAGGTTCAGCGGGGTGGGGAAGCCAGGTCATCCCGGCGGGCTCATAACCCGCAGTTCAGTAGTTCAAATCTACTCCCCGCTACTTGTTTTTGTAAACATGAAACCAGGACAAAGAATCATCAAATTTTGCTGTTTTGTTAGTTATTCCAATTCGTTGTAAAGGTCGTGTAAGATGTCTATGAGCAGATATTTTAGGAAGATAAAGTTGTTTTTTGATTTTTCGAGGAATTTCTATAGTAATTTTTTTAGAATTCTTTTTTCCACATCGGATGCATTGAAATCCCTGACTATGACCTTTTGACTTCATTTTTTTATCACATTTTTTACATATTGGATTAGATTTTGAGAGGTTTTTTTTAAGATTAATTATTTTGATAAATTCAAGATTAATTATTCGTGGAAAATTTTTAGATGCTTTTCGAACACCACCTCCAACTGAAATCTCATCACCAATTATCAGATTAGAAGCCATTGTAGAGATTCCAGTTTCTTTATACACAGCACACCAAAATTCATGATTGTTAGAACTTATAGTGAAAGAAACATGTCCACCTTTTACTATTTTTGGAACATTAGATACAGTTCCACTTAATGTACCAGAAGCATATGGTTTCATTGTTTCAAAATTTAATTCATTTTTTAAATGATCACCAGTTCCTTGATTAGATTTAAAAATCATATAGCCATCTAATTTTTCACTACTTTTTAGAATTTTAGTTGCGTTAACTAAGGAATCTACATTTTCTCCTCTTACTCCGTAAAAAACAGGATCAGGTCCATGTGGAGTAATTAAAACTCGACCTTTTTTTGTATCAAAACTATTGAATGTATATGGAAAAGTTTTTTCTTGCATTGTTTTAACACTCTCTGACGAAATTTTTCTTTTCTTTCCAAATTTTCTTTTTTTTCTATAACTTAATAATTCTAAAGTATGATCATGAAAATCATATCCAATTGCACTAATTGCACCAACTAATCCTTGACCATTTCCTTCATAGAAAAAATCAAGATTATTTTTTTGAATAAATTTTTTAGCACTATTTCTATTAATTAATTGCCATAAAGCTAAATTGCTAAATTTAGTAAATTCTGAAGGAATTGAATCACTTTCAAAAAACACAAGTCCAGGATTTGCTCCATTCTTAGTATCAGAATACTTTGAAACTAAATTTTTGATTTGATTTTTTATTTTAGAAGGATTTCTAGTCTTAATTTTTAATGAAACAGCACCATTTCCTCTAGTTTTCCATGGAATATTGGGATTAAATCTAATTAATTTTGGAAAATCAAGAAATTCTGTTTTTTGTTTTTGAAGTAAATCAACAATTTTGTAGGCTAGAAATGTTGTACACATTCCAGTAGGTGAATCAGTATCATCAAATCCAATATTTAGAACAGATTCTTTATTCATAATGTATCTAATTAGTTCAGACATTTTTAGTTGTTGTAAATTACAGTTGGTTTAAATTAATAACACAATATTCGAAGCTAAATTGATAATAATTGATGAAGCAAGAATTTTCAGAGAAATAGAAGAAAAGAAACCAGCATCAGTTTCATTAAATGGTCCAGATGGTATGTTGCCACAAGTTCAGGATATGGCAATTAAAATTACAACAAAATATGACATACCAGCATATGTTTTGGCAGATACAACATGGGGAACTTGTGACTTAAACACAACTGGATCAAAGATATTAGGAGCAGAAATCCAATTTAATATTGGACACACGATTAATACAGAATCATTAGAAGAAAATTTAGTTTTAATTGATGCTTTTGATGATGTTGGATTTGAAAGTGTTGCAGAAAAATGTACAGAAAAACTAAAAGGAAAATTAATTTCGCTCGTTACAGATAGTCAGCATTTACATCAAATGGATAAGGTAGAGAAAATTTTAACAAAAAATGGAATTAATGTGAAAATTGGAAAAGGTAAAGGACAGTTAAATGATGGACAAGTGTTTGGTTGTGAATTTTATCCTGCAACTGAATTAAAAAAAGAAGTTGATGCCTATGTATTTTTAGGTCAAAGTAATTTTCATGCAGCAGGAATTGCATTATCAACAAACTTACCTACATTTGTCTTAGATCCTTACTTTAACGAAGTAAGAGAAGTGACAGAATTTGCACGAACACTGAAAAAGAAAGCAACACTTGCAATATACAAAGCAGCAGAAGCAAATTCATTTGGAATAATTATTGGATTAAAAGAAGGACAATTATCAAAAGTATTTGGTTTAAAATTTAAAAAAGAATTAGAAAAAGAAGGTAAGAAAGTACAATTATTTGCTTTGACAGATATTACAAATGATAGATTAAACAATCTAAGAGGCATTGATGCGTTTATTCAAGTTGCATGCCCAAGAATTTCTACGGATAACCAATTTGATAAGCCAGTATTATCAACACCTCAAGCAAATGCACTTTTGAAAGTTTTACGAAAAGAAAGTATTGATGAATATTTAGAAATCCCACATTGGTTATAGTTAAGAAATTAAATTTTGAAATCTAATATTATCAAATAAATTTTCAAATGATTTAGATTTTTTTGCTTTAATTTTGTATTGTATTCCTTGAGAGATTGCATGTTCAAGTAAATTCAGAGCATCATCAAAATTTGAAAGCATTGCAGAATTAGATGCTTTATCAAAAAGAACATCTCCATTATCAGGATAATCTTCTAGAATAGAATTACAGCAAGAAATTGATTCATTAAATTTCCCCATAGAAAATAAAATTCGTTCCTTATGATATAGTGCTATATTGTAATTTTTATTATTTTTTAGAATATTATCACAAATTAATAATGCTTCAATTAAATTTCCTTGTTTTCTAAAAGAAGATATTTTGTTAATTAGTACAGATAAATCATCAGGACATATTTTTAGAGCGATATCATAACACTTTATTGCATTGGTAAAATCTTTGAGTTTACTTAGGGCATAACCTTTGTTGTTAAGTGAACTGATATGTTTTGGATCTTCATCTAGTATTTTGTCATAATATTCTATAGCTTGTTCAAAGTTTCGTTGTAAAAATAATCTATTACCTTCATCTAAAATTGAATTTATTTTAGGATCAGTCATCATTCATTAGGATTGGGTTTAATCAAAATTTTACCAAAAAGACCTTTACCATTTAACATTTTATTATGAGCCTTAACTGCATCATCTAAAGAATATACAGAATCAATAATTGATTTAATTTTACCTTTTGACATCCAATAAAAACACTCTTCTAATTCAGATCTAGTACCTTGAGTTGAGCCTAAAATATTGATTCCTTTAAAGAAAATATGTCTTAAATCAGTTTTTGCGTTGTACCCAGTTGTAGCACCTGTTGTAATAATTGTTCCACCATAATTTAATAAAGTTAATTCCTTATTCCAATGAGAACCACCAATATGTTCAAAAATCACATCAAGACCTGAAACATCACCATATGGTTTTGGAATTTTTTTGGTAATTGATCTGACTTCTTTGTGCCAATCATCTTTTCTATGGTCAACTGCATAGTCGGCTCCAAGTTCTAAACATTTATCTAGTTTTTCAGGGCTTGCTGTTGCAATTACTGTACAACCAAATAATTTTGCAATTTGAATTCCAAAAGTTCCGATTCCAGAACTTCCCCCCATTATCAATACTAATTGTCCAGGTTGAATTTTAGCTCTACCAACTAACATGTGCCATGAAGTTAGTAATGTCATTGATGCAGCGGCTGCGTCATCATATGATACACCTTCAGGAATTTTTAATACATTAACTTCTGGAAGATGTGTAAATTCACAATATCCACCCCAAAGAGGTCCAGTTTCAAAACCCCAAATTGCTCTTTTTTTACAATCAAATTCTCGTCCACTAGTACATGCTTTACAAACTCGGCAGGACATATTTCCATGAGAAACCACTCTATCGCCAACTTTGATGTTTTTAACATCATTCCCAATTGCAGTTACAATACCTGCAGCATCTGTTCCAGAAATGTGAGGTAGTGGTATTGCCAAAGGTTTTCCCCTCATTCCCCAAATATCATCATAATTACATCCTGCAGATATTACTTTGAAAACAACTTCATCAGAACGTGGCTCAGGATTAGGTAAATTTTTGATTTTTAAAATTTTAGAAAAATCATCATTAGTTGTGTATTCATCATATACTAATGCCCTCATGATTATTTTCTATTTTTTTACAAATATATGATTTATCAGGATCTTTGCACCATAAACAATTATAATCATAATAAGAAAAATTAGATTATGTCAGAGAATTCAGTATTTCCAGGAGATAAAATAGCATCTATTGAGGAATATGAGGCTGGACATAATACTTTTGATGATGGAGACATGGTTAGAGCAGCTACAGTTGGGGAGAGAAATATGGATAAAGAAACACGAATGGTTGATGTGAATCACCCAAAACTTCTATCGATTCCAAGAGTAGGAGATACCATAATTGGAACAGTTGCAGCAGTAATGTCATCAATGATTGCAGTTTCAATTGATTACATTAATGGAAAACCAACTACCTCAAAAGTAGAATGTATTTGCGGAACACGGAATATGAGAATAAGAAATGTAGCATTAGTTAATGACATAGTATCATTGAAAATTGTTGCTCATCTTAATGGAACAATTCACGCAGTAATGGATGAGCGAGAGTTTGGAATTATATTTACAAAATGTAGAAAATGTGGAGGAAAAGTTGTTACCAAATCTGCAGATGCCATTAAATGCACAGATTGTTCATGGATTGATGAAAGAAAACTTTCTTCTAGTTTCGGTAAAAGCGATTTCATACATTTGAGAGAGTGAAAAAATGATAAATGTTTCGTTCCAAGGTGAACGAGGTGCATATAGTGAAGCTGCAGCAAAATCTTTTTTTAATAACGATATCAAAACAATTCCACTTACAACATTTGCAGATATTTTAGAAAACACGTCTAAAGATATAACAGAATATTCAATCTTACCCGTAGAAAATTCACTAGAAGGAAGTGTAGGAGAAAGTTATGATTTATTATATTCAACAAATCTAAATGCAACTGGAGAAACATATCACAGAATAGAACATTGTTTAATTGGAATTGGTAAAATAGATGAAATAGATACAGTATATTCACATCCACAAGCATTAGGTCAATGTAGAAATTTTATTGAAAAAAATAATATCAAAACAATTCCTACTTATGATACAGCTGGAAGTGTAAAAATTATCCAAGAATTAAATAAAAATAATTGTGCATGTATTGCAAGTAAAGAGGCTGCATTAATTTACAATATGCCCATTATCGCAGAAAATATTGCAAATAATCTCAATAACTATACTAGATTTTTGATATTATCTAAAAATGAAATTTTAGAAACTGGAAACGATAAAACTTCAATTATTTTTTCAATAAAACATGAACCAGGGTCATTATACAGAATCATAGAAAATTTTAATAAAAATAATATCAATTTAACAAAAATAGAATCAAGACCTACAAAAGCAAATACATGGGAATATAATTTCTATGTAGATTTTGAAGGTCATCAAAAAAATACAAAAGTTTTAGAAATGTTACATAAAATTAAAGAGGAGACACTTTTCATGAAAATTTTAGGCTCTTATCCTTCTGCAAAACTTAGTTAGAATCCTTTTGGTTTTCTTAATGTGAAGCCTAAACTAAATCCAAGAATAATTACTCCAGATGTGATTACCATAAAATCAAATGTTATTCCAAATGGATCAGGAGTCTGATTAGTATTAGCTGTAATTTCTAATTCACTAGCACCAGTATTTTGAATTAAAATTGTTGTTTGACCATCTTCAGAATGAGTCCAATCTAGAATCAATTCTTTTTTGTAAGAAGTGTTTGGAATTGTTAATCCTTCACCAGGACTAGTTAGTTTAAGATCAAACGCATCCCCAACAATCATCATGTATTGCGGTGCATCTTTTGGTGCAGGAATTGAAAAAGAAGCAGAGTCACCAGAACCTATAACAAAATTTTCATTCATAGAAATTGTTGGTGCTAGAGTATTTACTAATGAAAAAGCACCTAATCCAATAATTATACTGCCAACAACTATACCAATTATAGTTCGAGTAGCTAACATAATAAAATGACTTTAGATACTGCTTAAAAAATTATCTACATCAAAGATACATCATGAGGCTGACTTTCTGCAAATCCAGCTCTAGACATTTTAATAAATTCTGCATTTGTTTGCATTTGAGTAATTGTATGTGCACCACAATAACTTAAACCAGAACGGACTCCACCTGTGAGTTGTTTTAGAATATCTACAACAGTTCCTTTGTATGGAACCATTGCCTCAACACCTTCTGCAACATAATCATTAAGATCATCATCAAAAGACGTAGAACCAGTTTCTTTAGATTTTCTTCCTATAGATGCTGCAAGAGAAGCCATTCCACGATACACTTTGAAACGTTTTCCATTCTTAGTTAATACAGTTCCAGGGGATTCATCAGTACCTCCCAGCATACTTCCAACCATAACAGTTGAAGCACCAGCTGCTAATGCTTTTGTGGCATCACCTGAAGTTCTAGTTCCACCATCAGAGATAATTGGAATACCATAATCACGACCTATTTTTGCACAATCCATTACTGCAGTTAATTGAGGGACACCTGAACCAGTAATCACTCTAGTAATACAAATCGAACCTGAACCGACTCCAACTTTTACTGCATCAACACCTGCTTTCATTAAATCTTCAGCACCTTGAGCAGTTGCAATATTTCCTGCAATTAATTCACAATCAGGAAATGCTTTTTTAATATTTTTTACAGTACTAATTGCATTCTCACTATGACCATGAGCAATATCAACAACTAGAGTATCAGCTCCTGCTTCTAAAAGAGATTCACTTCTTTCTAAAAAGTCACCTTTAACTCCAACTGCAGCTCCAACAAGAGGACGACCTTTATTGTCTTTAGATGCATTTGGATAATCAGCATTATTTGTAATATCTTTACTTGTAATCAAACCTTTTACAAATCCAGATTCATCAACTAAAGGTAATTTTTCAATTCTATGTTTATGTAGAAGAACTTTGGCCTCATCAATAGATACACCATATTTTGCAGTAACAACATCTTTTGTCATTACATCTTGAATAAGATTTTTAGAATTTGCAAAAAGTAAGTCTCTCTCAGTTACAATTCCAATCAACTTTGAATTAGCATCAACTACCAATAATCCAGAAATATCTTTATTTTCAGCATAATCTAATGCATCCTCAATTGTTTTATCAGCAGTTATAGAATAAGGATTTTCAATCATCACACTTCCAGATCGTTTTACTTTAAGGACTTCATTTGCTTGTTCTTGAATTGTTAAAAATCTATGAATTATTCCTATTCCTCCTGCACGTGCAATAGCTACAGCCATAGATGATTCAGTAACAGTATCCATATTTGCGCTCACAAAAGGGATGTTTAGGGAAATATTTCGAGATAATTGAGTTTTTAGATCAGTTTGACTTCTACTTGTTATGTCCGAATATTTGGGTACAAGAAGAACGTCGTCAAATGTTAATCCTTCTTTAAATTCCAATTAAACCTCGTTACAAAAGTTAAAAATTGATTATAAGCCTTTGTGTTATTTTGATAATTTTGAAGCAATTGTAATGGCATCTTTCGTAGCCACAACATTATGTGTACGAATAACATTGGCTCCATTTAACACACATATTGCTTCTGTAGTAATCGATCCAAACAATCGATCAGAAGGATTTTCTTTTCCTAAAAGATTACCAATAATGGATTTATTTGAAACTGATATTAAAATAGGATAACTCATTTTTATAGAATTTAAATTTTTAATGACAGACAGATCTCTTTCGACCCAATCAGTTTTAATTTTTGTAAAAAATTTACCTTTTCCTGTTTTTCGAAAAAATCCAATTGCAGGATCTAGTACAATTTTTTTATCAAAAATATTAGATTTTTTAGCAATTTTTAAACTATCTAAAAGAAGTTTTTTTGTGGAATTAATTGCACTGCCAGATATTGTTTTAGAGTCATATGCACATAAAATTACAGAAGGCTGAAATTTAGATAATACATCTTTCATTTTTTTATCATATTTTAATCCCGAAATATCATTAATTATTTCAACATCATTCTCTAAAGCATTTTTAGCTACACTAGATCTACATGTATCAACAGATATTGGAAGATTAGTACTATCTTGAATAATTTTAACTGCATTAAGAATTCTAGTAGATTCTATTTTTTCAGAGACATTAGTTGACAAATATGGTGCAGTAGACATTCCTCCCACGTCAATAAAATCTGCACCATCATTTTCCATTTGAATTACAGTATTTCTGATTTTCATTCGAGTAGTATTAATTGATTTTTTGTAAAATGATTCTGGACTAGTGTTCAAAATACCCATAATCCTAACAGGATTTCTTCCACCAACAGAAATATTTGCAAGTTTTGCCATATAGTTTATCAAAACCTCATACAATTTGAGTTATATGATGATTTCAGGTTGGAAAAAAAGATATTTTTCAATTTTAAAAGAATTGAACTACAGTGAAAAAAAAGATAAGGAGTCAGCTGCGATATTAGATTCAATTTTAAAAAAAACAGATACCATTGAAAAAATTAGAGAACTAATCCAGGGTAAAACAGTTTTTGTTATAGGTTCTGGACCATCATTATCAATTGCTATTCCAAAATTAAAAAAGTTAAAAAAATCTATTAAAATTGCTGCGGATAGTTCATTAAAACCATTAATCGATAATGGAATTATCCCAGATATTATTGTGACAGATTTAGATGGAAATGAAGATGCAATTAAAAAAATATCAAAAACAAAATCAATATTTGTAATACATGCACATGGTGATAATATTGAAAAATTACAAATGGTAAAAAAAATGAAAAATTGTATTGGAACAACTCAAACAAATCCATTTAATAAAATTCAAAATTTTGGAGGTTTTACTGATGGAGATAGAGGAGTATTTTTAGCAAGTCATTTTGATGCAAAGAAAATTATTTTATTTGGAATGGATTTTGGAAATCAAGTTGGTAAATTTTCTAATACAAAAAGATCAGATAGAGAAATCAAGTTGAAAAAGTTAGAAATAGGAAAAGATCTTTTAATTTGGTTATCTACGATCACAAAATCAGAATTATTTACCACATCAAAACCAATTGATGGGTTTAAAAAAATAGCATACAAAGAACTGGATATCATAATTACCTAGAATGCATTTAATACCCATTACTGATTTATTAAATTATGAAATTTTCAGAGGAGCAAGTAAAAGAAATAGTTGCTTTGAGAGAAAATATGCTACAACAGGTAGATAAGCATCAAGAAGGAATAGAAATGCTAGAGAAAAATATCACCGTATTAGATGAATTTCTAAAAGATTCTAGTTTTATCAAGGCATCAAAATTAAAAACACAAGTTGAACCCGAAATACAGGAAAAAGTCGAAGTAGCAAAGCCAGTAGAAGATTCAATTCCAATTAAAAGAGGAAGTGATGGCAAAGTGATTGCAAATGCATATGTTACACCAGAACAAGTTTCAATAATTTTAGATGAACAAATTTTGATTAATGCAGATACACCACCATTCAAATCTTTCTTTTTAGATAGAATCATTGGAGAAATGAAGAAAAAAGATTCTGTTGAAGCAGAGAATGGAAAGATCCAAAAAGAATCAATTATTGACTATATCATAAATAAAAATGGAACAGATATTAGAGAAATTATTATTAAAAATTACAGAGAAAAACAAAGAGTGACTGAATTGATTAATACAGCAGGATGGTCATTAACTAGAATGTTGGAAAATATTAGTAAGTGATAGCATGGATAAGATTTTAGTTTTAGACTTTGGTTCACAGTATAGTCATTTAATTTGTAGAAGGATTAGAGAATTTTCTGTTTTTGCAGAATTAGTACCATATGATATTAGTTATGAAGAAATTCAAAAACACAATCCAAAAGGAATAATTTTTTCTGGTGGACCATCTAGCGTTTATACTACAGAAGCTCCAGTACCAGAAAATAAAATTTTTGAAATGGATTTACCACTACTAGGAATTTGTTATGGACATCAATTAATTGTAGATAAATTTGGAGGAAAAGTAAAAAGAGCTAACAAAGAATACGGTTCATCACTTTTAACAATAGATAATGATAGTGATTTGTTAAGTGGTATAGGAGAATCTGTTCGTGCATGGATGAGTCACGGAGATGAAGCTGAAGAAATTCCATCAGGGTTTAAGGTAATTGGTCATACCGAAGGAGCAAAAGCAGCTGCAATTGCATCAGATGAAAAATCAGTATATGGAATTCAATTTCACCCAGAAGTAGTGCATACTGAACAAGGTACTGAAATTCTAAAGAATTTTGTTCTAAAAGTATGTGGTGCAAAACAAGATTGGACAATGAAGGGTTTTGTTGAAACAGCAGTAGAAAAAATTTCTAAAATTGATGGGAATGTATTATGTGGAGTTAGTGGTGGAATAGATTCTACAGTAGTAGCATTGCTTATTGATAAAGCAATTGGAAATAGACTCAAGTGTGTTTTTGTAGATAATGGTTTGTTAAGATTAAACGAAGAAAAAGAAGTGGAAGATATGTTTAAAGAAAATTTTAAAGTTAATTTTACATCAATTAATGCAGGTAATCAATTTCTTGAAAAATTAAAAGGAATTGAAGATCCGGAAGAAAAAAGAAAAATTGTAGGTGAAGAATTCATTCATGTTTTTACTAATTTTGCTGAAAAAGAGGGCCCTTTCAAATGGTTAGCTCAAGGAACATTATATCCAGATGTAATCGAAAGTGGAGTTTCAAAAGGTCCAGCAGATGTAATAAAATCTCATCACAATGTTGGAGGACTACCAGATTGGTTAAATTTAGAAATTTTAGAACCATTAAGAGAATTATACAAGGATGAAGTCAGAGAAATAGCTAAAATTCTAGGAGTTCCTGAAAAACTTTTCATGAGACATCCATTTCCAGGTCCAGGATTATCAGTTAGAATAATGGGAGAAATTACTCAAACAAAATTACAAATTTCAAAAATAGCAAGTAAAATTGTTGAAGAAGAATTAATGGAATCTGGATTTTATTCTAAAGTTTGGCAAGCATATGCAGCTGTAGGAGATGATAAAGCAGTAGGCGTGGTAGGTGATGAGAGAAAGTATGGAAACATAGTTATGATTAGAGTTGTAGATTCTATTGACGCAATGACTGCTGATTGGACAAGACTGCCACATGGAGTATTAGAGAAAATGAGTAATAGAATTACTAATGAAATTGAGGATGTAACTTGGGTAACATATACAATTTCAAGTAAACCACCTGCAACAATTGAGCCACAATAGTGAAAAATTATGAGTTATGAAAAAATCTGTGATGAAATATTAGAATATAATGAAAAAATTAGATATGCTGCAGTTTATGATTATGGTGAACTCCATGATAAAATTAGACCGGGCATTACATCGCATTTAACTAGAGAAGAAACTGAAACATCATTATCACAAGCAATTTACAGATGGTCAACAAGGAAAAAGACTGCAGATAAAATTGGAACACCAATTTTTGCATTAGCAAAATATGAAAAAATCTATAGAATAACAATACCAATTGGAGGTGCAGGATTAATTTTGATTACTACTGAATTAGATGTAAATGTAAATGAAATTGTAGATAAAACTCTTGAAATTAGAGACACATATGTTAAAAATTTGTGATGAATATGGATTTCCATGTATTTGATACGTATGTAAAAGCAAGTGATGGTCATACAATGCATTTTGATGTGATTACAGACAAAAAAGATTCTACAAGTGCAGTTTCTTTTGCAAAAGAATGGTTAAAAACAATTGGAGAAAATAACGCAATAGTAACTACAGAAGAATGCAAATTTTGTCATTCTGAATCAGTTCCAGAGGATACTGAAATAGAAATAATGACAAATGGATATTTCATTGTAAAAATGGAAGGGTGTCCTGAAAATTAATCTAAAAGTGCAGCTCCAAATACTCCTGAAGAATCACCAAGTTTATTTTTCAATATAGGAGTTTCAACATAATCTGAAAATACTTTAGAATAAATTGATTCTACACCCTCACTGTATAAAAAATCAATATTAGATAAACCACCACCAATAATTATTGCATCAGGATCCAAAATATCAATTACATTTGCAAGACCATAACCAAAATTTTCTAAAAATTCATCTTTCCATTGTTTTCCAATAGCATAATCAAAAGTTCTAATAATTTCAGGCATAGATTGAGTGTATCCAGTTAATTGATTCCAACGTTTTTCCAAAGAGGGTCCACTAATGTAGGTCTCCACACAGCCAGATTTACCGCAATAACAAGAATTACCATTTTGATGTAAAGTATGATGTCCCCATTCACCAGCAATGTTGGTTCTACCACAATGAAGAATATTATTAATTACAATGCCCCCACCCACACCAGTACCTAAAATTACACCAAAAACTAAATCAAATCCAATACCAGCACCCATTTTAGATTCAGATAAAGTAAAACAATTTGCATCATTCTCAATAGAAATGTTTTTTTCTAATTTATTTTCTAAATCTTTTTTTAAAGATTTACCAATTAAACATTGAGTATTACTATTTTTAATTAATCCAGTTTGTTTTGAGAGTGCACCAGGACAACAAATTCCTAAAGAAAAATCAGATATATTTTTAGATACATCCAAAACTAAAGTTTCAATTGTATTGATAATTTCATCATAATTATTTTGAGGAGTAACAACTCTTTTTCTTTCTAAAACATGTAGATTTTCATCAAGGACAATAATTTCTGTTTTAGTTCCACCTAGATCTACACCAACTTTGTACAACAATAATTTATGATAACTAGTATGATTAAGTTTTAACTAAATTTATCCCATTGGAGGCATACCGCCACCGCCACCTGGACCACCAGATATAGCAATGACATCATCAATTCTAAGAATCATACATGCTGCCTCTGTTGCAGATTTAATTATCTGTTCTTTTACTACAATTGGTTCTACAACATTAATTGCCATCATGTCAGCAATCTTTGTATTTTTTGCATCAATTCCAGTCCATTTTTGACCTTGATTCTGTTTTGATCTTAAAGTAGCCATTGTATCAATAGGATCCATTCCTGCATTTTCAGAAATAGTTAATGGTATGACCTCTAATGCTTCAGCATATTTTTTAATTGCAAGTTGTTCTCTTCCACTAAAGTTATCTGCCCATTCTTTGAGTTGAGATGCTGCAAATGCTTCTGGAGCACCGCCACCTGCAACAATTTCTGGTTTTTCAATTACATCTTTTACTACCATTAATGAATCATGAATAGAACGATCAACCTCATCTATTACTCTTTGAGTTCCTCCACGAATTAACAATGTAACAGATTGTGGATGTTTACAGCCCTCAATGAAAACCCATTTATCAGATTCAACTTTCTTTTGGTGAGCCAAATCAGCAGCACCAAGATCTTTTTCAGATAAATCATCTAAATTACTAATTACACGACCATCTGTGGCTTTAGCAAGTTTAATCATATCACTTTCTTTAACACGACGAATTGCCATGATTCCATGTTTTGCAAGATAATGTTGTGCAATATCATCAATTCCTTTTTGACAAATCAAAACATTAGCACCAACATCATGTAATTTGTCAACCATTGTTTTTAGCATTCTATTTTCTTCTTCCAAAAACATTTGCATTTGTGTTGGATCAGTAATTCTAATTTCTGCACTCATTTCTGTTTTTTCAATTTCTAATGCAGAATTAATTAATGCAATATTTGCTTTTTCGATTCTAGTAGGCATTCCACTATGAACAATTTCTTTGTCTAAAACAATACCCTTTACAATTTGTGTATCTTCAATTGAACCACCTGGTTTCTTTTCTACTTTAATATTTTCAAGATCAACAAAATATTGATCACCTTTTTTTGTTGCAATACTAAGAATAGCATCAACTACAATTTTTGATAAACTAGAACTATCTTCTGAAATTAATTTTGATTGCATACTTGTTGAAGCAATTTTTAACAATGATGCTTTATCATCTGGTTGAATTTTTTTAGATAATTGTGAATAAATTTCAAGAACTTTTTCAGATGCTGCTTGAAAACCTTCAATTATAGTTGAAGAATGAACATCTTTTTTCAAAAGATCTTCAGCCCTTGCCAATAATGCACCACCAAAAACTACAGAAGAAGTTGTTCCATCACCTACTTCATTATCTACAGTTTTAGAAATCTCAACAATCATTTTTGCTGCTGGATGTTGAACATCAATTTCTTTAAGAATAGTAGCACCATCATTTGTAATTGTAACGTCGCCTAAGGAATCAACTAACATTTTGTCCAAACCACGTGGACCAAGACTACTTTTTACTAATTCTGCAACTAATTTTGCTGCTGCAATGTTATTTTGTTGTGCGTCTTTGCCTTTTTGTTGTAAAGCACTTTCTTTAAGAACTAGTACAGGTCCGTTTGGTCCTTGTTGAATTGATGCCATTTTGATACATTCACGATTCTCAAAATCCCCCTTTTTAACATTGCCTAAATCAAGGGTGAAATGTAAGATCGCTTTTTGACATCAATAATTCCGCCTGCAAGAATTCGAATAGAAGGAAGTGCTAGAAAAGGCAAGAATAGAGGGATCAAATGAGGTCTACTAAATTTACATCCCAAATCGACAATAGAATTATTGATCTTCTCAAAATTAGATGAAACAGTTTCAAAAGAATCAGTTGAAACAATACCTCCAAACTGTAAAGGTAATGAAGCAAGTATTTTCCCAGATTTAACTACAACCAAACCACCTTGATTTTTTATTAAATGATTTGATGCTATTGCCATATCAGAATCATTTGAACCTAGTACAATCAAATCATTTTCATGGAAACTCCAGGTTGATGCAAATGCTCCAATGTCAGCACCAAAATTTTCAAGAAATCCAATAGAATGTTGATTTGTTCCATGAATTCTATCAAATGCAGCAATTTTCCAAACATCATCATCCAAGGATGCAGAAACATAACCATCCTTAGAATGAAGTTCTGATGTTCCTAATTTAGTAATTATTTCATTTTGCATAAAAATAGTATTTGCCATCACATGATCTTTTTTAGATTTAATTAGAAAATCATTTTTAGAAAATTTCTTTAACTTAACAGTTTTTTTAATCCATGGAGAAATAATATTCTTTCTCATACGAGCTACAAATGATCCATTAGAAACAACAAGCTTACCTCCAACAAAAACATGTTTTGGTTTAAAGAATTTTAGATTATCAAAAACCAAAATATCTGCTAATTTTCCTGGTGCAATACCTCCAAGATCTTTTCCCATATTATAATAATCAAAATTATTTTTTGATGCCATTGTAACTGCATCAATCGGTTCTAAACCAAGTTTAATGGATTCACGTATACAATGATCAATATGACCAAATTTAGAAATATCTAATGGATCAAGACCATCAGAACAAAACATTAATCGATTTAGATATGTACCATTAGATAACACACGTGGAATAATTTCTTTTAAATCACGACGTATAGAACCTTCCCTAATCATTATCCACATACCTAAACGTAATCTTTCTAACACTTGATCAAAATTAATCGGTTCATGACAAGAAAGTATTCCAGAAGAAACATATGCATTAAGTTTTTTTTCACTTGCACCTGCAGTATGTCCATTAATAATACAATCACATTCTAACATTGTTGAAAGTGATTTCATTGTTTTAGGTTCACGTAAAATTACTTTAGTCCATGAAAAAACTTCGCCCATTCCAATTACATGAGGATGTTTTATTGCAGTTTTTTCTTGTGATGGACTCAATGATTTGCTACTACTAAATTTTGCATCTACAGGAAGTCCTCCAGGAACTGTTTGAAATATTCTAATAGGTAAATTTTCTCCTAATTTAAGAAATTCTTGAAAACCCTTGTACCCTGCAACACTAACAATATCAATTGGATCTGAAAAAAGAGATGTTACACCACAAAGAAGAGCTTGTTTTGCAAATTCAGATGGCAATACAAATTGATCAATATGCAAATGAGGGTCTGCAAATCCAGGGCTGACAAATTTATCATGAATATCAATCACTTTTGTTTTTGGTCCTATTGTATGACTTGCATCAAGACCAACATATGCAATTCGATCATTAATTATTGCGATCTGAGTTTTTGGTATTATTTCTCGGGTATAGACTGATAGTAAATTACAATTAGTTAAGACAAGAGTAGCTTTTTTTTCACCGAGTGCTACCGAATTTAGAGAATTAATTGAATGTGCTAGGCTTGAACTCATAATCATAAATGGAATTTATGACTATTATAGGTTCAATGCTTAAATTACGGATGAAGAGGTTTTGTTGATATGAACATTCCAAAGGTGATTAGAAAGTACTGTGCAAAATGTAAAACACATACTGATCAAAAGGTCTCCATTTACAAGGCTGGAAAAAGACGTGGTTCTGCTAGAGGTGAACGTCGTCACGCTGAACGTAAACAAGGTTATGGTGGACAAAAATTCCCAAAACTTGCAAAACCAGCTAAAGTTACTAAGAAAGTTACTCCTATTATGACATGCACTGTTTGTAAAAAGAAATACAATAAAACAGGGGTTAGAATTAAGAAATTTGAGTTGGTAGCAGCATGAAGAAAGATCACATCGAAGTTCCAAAACCATCAAGTAAGTTTCAAAAAGTTAATTGTGAAGAATGCGGTGAATTACAAATAGTTTATTCTCATGCATCAACAGTTATTGCATGTAATTCTTGTGGCAATACAATTTCAGAACCAACAGGTTCTAAAGCCAAAATAAACGGCAAAGTATCAGGTAGTGCCGAGTAATTCATAATCCTGTTTTGTGTTTAAATTAAATGCAATTCGTTTATCATCAATGATAATATAATTTTCATCTAAATTTTTAGATGAATTAATCTTGTTTGCATTAATTAAAGAAATTCCAGTGTAATTACATTTTTGGTTATTGTAATGTATAGAATAATCAGATTCTAATCCAAGTGTAGTTAAAAATTTGTTAGTAACAAGTATACTTGTCCAAGTTTTTTCAGGATCATAATTTTTAACAATTTTTTGTATAATTTCTTTATCTAACAAAGGTAAATCACCTGAAGTGACTAACATAGAATCATTTCTAGATTGAAGTACTAAAGTTAAATCTTCAACGTACCCAATTCCACTAGTATCAAAAATTTCAATATTATTTTCTTGCAATAATTTTTTTGTGTTTGGAGAATTAGAACTAGTTAATGCCAAAATATTTGAAAAACATTTTGAATCGTTTAAAGAATCAACTACATGAAGAATAACGGGTTTTTTATATTTCAACAATAATTTTTCATTATCTGAATTCATACGTGTACCTTTACCACCTGCCATTATCAAACCAATCATGAGGATACAAACACCATCAAAGATGCCAATCTAGTTAATTCATTAGTTGAACCTAAAACATC
>ENA-OWPI01001310-OWPI01001310.1-marine-metagenome-genome-assembly--contig:-NODE-1310-length-28401-cov-11.410041_pt1 | contig 28401 bp, 19 predicted proteins | sample MGYA00238138_ERZ651775 | MGnify/ENA primary metagenome ERZ651775 (study PRJEB26906, sample SAMN06265043) | marine metagenome | isolation source: Helgoland LTER site | place: Germany:Helgoland, sampling...
GGGAAAGGTCTCGTCCAGATTAAACGTGTTCAAACGAAACGCGTTTATCCCCAAATCGCGAGCTCTGTTGTTGCTGTTGCCGCTGCTCTCTGTCGACAACGCTCTCCTCGGAGGCACGTTGTTGTCGTCCTTTTCTTTTTTCTTCGCGTCGTGATCACTCCTCGTCGTCGAGAACGTGTGGAATTTCTTTAAAAAGAACGAGACTTTAAAAAGAACGACAAAGACGACGACGAAGAGTACTACTGTAGATTTTTTAATACCACCCCAACCTGCTGCTGTTCGCCGCCTTCCTTTCGACACTCTCTTCTTCTTCTGTCTTCCGTTTTCAAAGTCTTTTCTCGAAGACATCAAAAAGATGACGATGATGATGATGATTAAACGCTTTGATGATTAAGCGCATGTGCAAATGTGTTTTTATTTAAAAACAATTCGAAAAAGCGTTTCGAGGCAAAAAAAAAATCACCACAAAAAAAACAAACGAGAGAACAGATAAGTTAGGAGTATGTCTTCTTCTTCTGAAAAGACGAGGAGAAAAAGGACGACGACGACCAAAAGAGGAGGAGCGTTAGGACAAAACCACGATGAAAAGAAAAGACGAATATACGGAGGGGAGAGAAAAAGAGATGATTCATCATGTTTGGAGTTGTGGGACGTGATCGTGAAGTGGGACGATATTTGTTTTGAACACATTCTTCCGAGATTGAATGGAACCGATGTGAAATTCTTGCACGACGTGAATGGTGAAACGAGAAAGTTGATTAAGAGATCACCTTTCGCGGATGATTTGAAGAAGAGGTTTGAAGCGAGAGAGATGTCCTCGATATCGACTTTGGAAGTCGCGTGGGAGCATTATCCGTGGGGCACGTGGGGCGACGAATCTAGGATGGACGAACCATATTTCTGCTGGCAAGTTGCTCGAACGAATAAACTCGAGTTACTCAAGTGGGCGCGAGAGGAGAAAAATTGTGATTGGGATGAAGTGACGATTTATATGGCCGCAAGTCAAGGTAATCTGGAAATGTTAAAGTATTGCGTTGCAAATAAGTGTCCTATCGATAAGGAAGCGTGTGCACATGCTGCCTTCAACGGTCATCTCGAGTGCCTCAAATACTTATGCGAAGAAGTCAAAGCGCCTCGGTGTTTTTGGACTTGCGATTGGGCGGCTCAAAATGGTCATCTCCACATACTCGAATATCTTGTTGGAAGGGCCGCATTAGAAGGTAATCTGAACGAGGTACAGTATTGCGTGAGATATGAGTGTCCTATTGATGAGTATGCGTGTGCAAATGCTGCCTTAAAAGGTCATCTCGAGATACTCAAATACTTGCACGAAAAAGCCAAAGCGCCTTGGGATCGGAGAACTGCCCATTGGGCGGCTTTAAATGGTCATCTCCACATACTCAAATATCTTGTTGAGCGTAAATTTGATGAATTTACCGAATGGGCGTGCGAGGATGCGGCCAAGAACGGCCACTTGGACTGTTTGAAGTACTTGCACGAAACCGCCAAAGTGCGTTGGACCTCCTCTCGGGCCGTACGAAAAGCGTTCGACAACGCACAACTCAGATGTGCAAAAAATAACGCACAACTCAAATGTGTACACTACCTCCTCGACAACAACTGTCCAATACCACGCAATTGGCGAATTGACGAGCACGGAGAGTTACATCATCCAGGAAACTGAGTAGTAATCAAAGCTTCGCATACACGCATATATAAACGAAAGATTTTATCGCGCAAACACTTCTCATGATAAAAACTCCTTCTCTAATGTGGTTTATAAAAAAAAAGAACAACAGAGGAAAACCCAAAGAAAAACACTTGTGATATTTTCACCACAAATTTCTCTCTCTCTCTTTCTTAGTACAATTTCGTCTTGAGTAGTATATATAGTACACTCATCATCAGAAAGAGAACAGATAAAAGCACACAGACAGAGACTTTATACTCACACCACACGTTTTCCTTATCTGAAAGTGGTTTTCCGTTTTATCGGCTTCGTTTTTTAAGAAGAAGACAAAGAAGAGACATTCGGAACAGATTTTAACCTCGATTATATCTGCGGTGAACAACAAACCCCTCGACGAATTTGAGAAGTTTAAGAAGTTTAAGAACAAATATAATGATGGCAAAAGGCGATTCAGGATTCGCCAAAACAGCAAACGCGGCGAGTGGTAACGGTACTAACGGTGATCAAGACGGGATGATACCACCCATCGTTCTCGCGAGTGGAAGTTTCAACCCGACGTCCTCTGCCGCTGGAATGCAACACAATTCGTTCCATCCTCCTCCTTATGGAGGACAACAACAACAACAACAACACTACGGACAAGGAACGCAAGGCGATTCGAACTTTGCCGCCGGGAACGTATTCTTGAACACAAACAACGCGAGCAATAACAACAACAACAACAACAAAGATAATAACTATAACTATAACAGCAGTAGCCAACAACAACATCAACAGAGCGGCGGCGGCGGAGGAGGGGGAATGGTACCGCCCGGAGGGTATCCTCCGCAGCAATACCATCCGTATCATCATCAAATGCATCACCACATTCCGCCTCCCCAAGTGCAGCAGCAGCAGCAACAACAACAACAACAACAACAAGCTCCGCAAAATCAGATGCAACATCAAACGCCGCTGCAGCAACAACTACAACAACAACACCAACAACAGTTGCGGTTGTTTTGGCAGCAACAAATGACCGAGGTTGAAACGGCGACGGATTTTAAGAACCATCAGTTACCACTGGCAAGGATTAAGAAAATCATGAAAACGGACGAGGACGTGCGGATGATTTCCTCGGAGGCGCCGGTGTTGTTCGCGAAAGCGTGCGAGATGTTCATCTTGGAGTTAACTTTGAGATCTTGGATTCATTCCGAGGAAAACAAAAGGAGGACGTTGCAGAGAAACGACATCGCGAGCGCGATTACGAGGACGGATATTTTTGATTTCCTGGTGGATATCGTACCGAGAGAAGATGGGAGCGCTGGCGGAAACAACGCGGCGGCGATTGCCGCCGCCGCCGCCGCGGCGGCGCTGGGACAAGAGCAACAAAAACAACAAGGGGGTGGTGGTGGCGGAAATTTAGCAACAGTAATGGGAGGAGGAGGGCCTAGCGTGCAGGTAAAGCAGGAAGAGAATGGTACAGGATTAGGAGCGGGTAACGGGAATACGACAGACGCGTCGTACAACACGTACCCGCCGCAACCAACAACAGTAGTAGCTTCAGACGCAACGCCGGCGTCCCAACCATCGCAGCAAGACGGGATTAAGAAGGAAGGCGGCGGGCAAACCGACGCCGTCGTGCCTTTGATTTAAGAGACTGAAGAAGAAGGAGAACTTTTTTATTAATACGAATTTAATAAAATGAAAAGAAAAAAAGAGAAGAAACACATTAGAACGAGAGAGATTTTGCGCGAGTATTTTCAATAAAAAATATATATCATTACCAGTAGTATGGTCATTAAAAATGTGATACAGCAAGGCCCATGATATTATTGTTGTTACCTTTTCTCGTAATGATGTCCTATGCGTGCGCTACGACGAGCTAGCTTGGGTGATGTCTTTGCTATGCTAAATGATGGTATATTTGCATCATGCGGCGCGAAAAATTTGGAACTCAAAGCGTCTCCTTCTTTCGAGTATCTTTTATTAGTCTCCTTCTTATTATTCTTACAGTATTGTATTAGTATCTCACATCCTCTTCGTCTCTTTAAAGGACGCGATGGTGATTCCATAACTGTTTGGACTCAACGCGGTATCTTCGTCGTCTCTTTCGACGCTTCCATCGATACCGAAAATAGCGTCCATGTTTAACATGTGCGGCATCGAGAAGGCCAGCGCGGTTGGCTGCTCTTCTTCCGTTTCTCCTCCCTTCTTAAAATTATTATTTGCTGCCGCTCTTTTGCTGAGTTTGGATCGAGCAGCGCTGAGAGAGGATGTTGGTTTCTTCCTCTTTCTTCCTCCCACCGAATTTTGTCCATTCTCGTTGTTGTCGTTATTGGTGAAAGTCGGAGCGGTTACGTTGAAAAAGTCAACGCCGTATCCGGAGGAGTACTCGCTGTTCGCCGCCGACGTCGTCGTGTACATCATCTTCGTCTTAGTATTAGTGTTTTTAAAAGACGGTGGCAACGATGGATGACCGCGATGAGTTTGGTATTGATCTTCGTCGTCGCAATGATCGTCCTCGTTTTCGATGTACCCCGACGACATTTCGTTGTTGATAAAAGCGTACGAGTTGTTCAAATACGTGTTCGTCTCCGCGTCGCTGGTGAGCGTTCTCGTTCCGCAGGACACGTCCACCATTTGATGATGGTTAAATGCAGTATCAGCACCAGACATTTCCACGCTCTCCTCGGACGAGTACGTCGTCGTGTTACACGTAGTATCATTATTCGCGCTCATATTATTCGTGGTTGTCATACTCGTAGTCATCGAACACGGATTGGCCGTCGGCGCCATCTCCTTTTCCTCCTCCAAAAGATTTTGAGACGCCGACGACGAATTTTTGCTCTTCCTCTTAATATGTTTCGAGTGCACGTGTCTTTGTTTATAAATCGTCGCTCGAATTCTCAAGATGTCCTCCGGCCACGGTTTCGCTTTCTTCGGCTTCGAGTGGTGGTATTCGTTTAACAAAAAGACGTTTCGTTCCTTAAATTTTTAGAAAGAAAAAAAGTCAGAATTTTTATTTTTTCGAAAAAAAGAAAAAAAAAAGGGAAGTCGAAGGGTCGCTTTTTTTCTGTTTTTCTTCACACACAGACAAACGAATTTTGAGTGTTGAAAAGACAAAAGTCTCTTACCACTTGAAACGCGTATTCTCGCAACCGGTCGAGATCTTTTTTCGTGGATTGTAAGACCTCCATAGTGGATTCGTTTTCGGGGTCCACAGTTGCTTTTTCGCACAGTTCCTATTTGTTTTAGAGTTGGAGTGATGTCAGTTTATTACGTGCGCTTTCGTATGTTTACGCGAAAGGATTTTGATTGAAAAAAGGCAAAAGTCAACCACCTAATAGTAAAATGAAAAGTCAAAATCAATTTTTACCTGGTAGTACCCGGCTAAGCTTTTATACATCTCGAGGAGAGAGTGTAGCTTCCGGTGCGGCCATCGAATGATTCCGAATTTTCGACATCTGTTTTGATGAAGAGAGATGAAGAGAGATGAAGAGTTAGTCGTAATCAAAAACAGATAGACTCTCATTGTAAAAGAAATTAATAAACAGAAGAAATGGATAAGGGTCATCGTATCACACTACTCACATCGTCTTAAACCTGGTCGTCCCGCAGCCAAACTTCTTGGCGGCTTCGGATTCCGAGTCCAACGCTAACTTTATCAGGTCGTTCAGGGTGATGTTTTTCATCAACGAATCCTCTTTGTCGTCTTCATCGTCTTTGTTGTTGTTGTTGTTGTTCTCAACATCTCGAAGGTGACTTTTCGCCGTCTTTTCCTTTTTCTCGCTCATTAAAATGCCTTTCGTCGTCATCATAATATCATCCAAGATGTATTACGCGCGCGTAATGAGAGAGCTTAAAGAATACCAAGGCAGTAGCAGAGCGCTGTACTCCTACTGTTATTATAATAATAACGCGTCTTCAAACGACGACGACGTGTCTTTGTGTTTAAGAGAGAGATCCGACCCCCACGAGGGAGACCAAACGACGCTTTTTGCAAACAAAAGTGACGAGTCTTTTTTTTGTCTTTTTGTCCCTTCTTTCTTTCTAACTGAGCTCTTAGGGTTGGACACCCTAAAATAAAAATCTCTCAAAATTGGAAAAGGAGCAGCTTCCTCACATTTTTGTGCGTCAGTTTGTGCTCACTACTGTTACTACATTAAGAAGTTAAAAGAAGAAGAACAGAAGAAGAAAAGAAGAGATAAATATAACATACTATAATGCCAGTCCCGCGAGGCTCGTTATTCGGCGTCCCGAACGAAAACTTTATGAAGAACAAAGACCCGAACAAAAAACACATCCAATGGGACGACGAAAATTTACGAGAAAACGAACGCACGAAATCGGCGAAAGATATCATCGACGAACCGGATACCCCTTGGGCCTCACCACCGCCGGAACTCTTCGATTCAGACGCAGAAGAGGATGAAGTAGTAGAGGAGGATTTAATGAATAAGAGGAAAATGTACGCGGAGGAGGAGATTAAAGAACGGTTGGAACGGTTGGAGTTGAATACGAGACAGTCCACGGGAGTTGAGTTTGTTCTCGAAACGACGACGACGGAAACGAGTAGGAGTAACTTTAGCAGTAGCGATGATAATAAAGAAGAAGAATTAAAAGGAGAAAACGACGACACAATCCTGAAAAGCAGACTGTTCGAAGCGCAACGGAAATCGTTGCAGTGTACGTACGATAGGAAGCGAGGGACGACGTTTAACAAGACTTCGCATCCGTTCGTCGCGCATCATCACGAAAACGAAGACGACGAGGAGGAAAAAGACGAGGAGGAGATTAAGAGGGAGCTAGAAGCGCTGCTGAACATGCAACGTAAAAGCTAAAATTTAGAAGACGTACGTTATGGTACAATCTTTTAGTACTAGTAGGTATAAATATACAACAACACATAATACACACACGCACATCGCTTTTAACGCCTTTAACTACTATTCGATGAAAATAAATTCTATATTATTCGCCTCGTCCGATTAAAACTTCCGAGCGGTTCTTGTTCTTCACGACCGCGTCGACGCCGTCAAACATTTTCTCCGTTTCTGAATCCGCTTGGTTGGTTAATAAAACCGTCTTCTTCAAGAGGACGTTATTCACATCGTCGCAGCCACTCGAAGAGCTACTACTATATTCGGATTCAATCGCGCGCAACACCGAGACGACTCTTTCGATGCCTTCGGAATCTAAATGTTGCAACGCTTCGTCCAGTATCAATAAGTTTGATTGCACGTTTAATCGGCGAGCGGAGACGTCGGCGTACGCCAAGGCTAAACCGATGGCCAGTCTCCGTCGTTCGCCGCCGGAAAGTTGTCGCAAAGAGCGTTCGTATTGCTCGCCGGAGTGTTGTTTACGCGCGAATATGACTCTCTCAATCTTTTCTAACTGCGTCGTTTTCGTTGTGACTTCGTCGATCGAGTCGTCGTCGAAATCGTCGTCTGAATCGTTATACGTGATGATATTGTTGTTCTCCGCCGCCGAGGACGACGAAAAAGAAGAACTACTACTCACCAGTTGCAAACTCAACGCGCCGCCAGTTAACGCGAACACGTACTCTTGACATCTCTCCGAAACCTCCGCTAAAACATTTTCGAACAAATAATTCGACACGCCTCTCGTCGGACTGAAACATTTGTCCGCGATTTTCGCCGTGTTCAAATCAAACTCAATCTTTGAGTACGAATTCTCTTTCAAATCGTTCAAAGATTCCGTTTCTACCGTCAATTGTTCTTGGAGTTGTCTCATCGCTTCAAAGTGCGGATTGTTGGTGTTGAAACTCGAAGCGTCGTCGTCGCTCGTGTTGACGTCTTGCTGGTATTTTTGATTGATTCTCTCGTAGTCTCTCAACGATTTCTCGCATCCGGCGACGAGCGTTTCCGCCGCGGCGACTTTCGATTCCACCGCTTTCGCAAAGGAAGGTAAAGAAGCATCATCGGCGAGGAGTCCGGATGAGTGATCGATGTGGAGGAGTTGCGCTAGCGATGTGATGTTATTCGCGACGACGACGTTGTTCTGAATGAAACCGCCGTTTTTACCCGGAGGATTGTTTTCGTCGTTTTGAGAGGAAGCGTATCCTCGCGAAGAAGACGAAGTATACGGCGTCCGGTAATCCAGCAATCCGGGAACGATGCCTGATAACGCCTCTCCCCGTTCCGACGAGAAACCCGCAGGGGCAGCGGCGTACTTCGTCGATTGTTGTTCTTGTTCTTGTTCTCTTCTTTTCCTTCTCTCTGAACGCAACGCGTCGCCATCGTCGCCAAAGCTCTTTTCCAACGCCAACACTTCCTCGGGCACGTACGGCAGCATTTGAGAAAACCGTTCCGAAACGTTCACCAGTAACGAAACTAACCGTCTCAATTCGTTCGTCAACATCATCTTCTTGTTCTCTTTTTCAACTCGAGCGAACTTCAAATTCTGCAGCGCTCTTTCTTCGTTCAACATTCGCTCGATTTCGGATTTCTTAAATAATTGAAACTGGTCTAATTTGACTCGCGAGTCGTTCAAAGCTTCAATCGCCGCGACGTGTTTCAATCGCATGACTTCCGCGTCACGTTTTAACTGTTCGAACGTTTCTTTTTGTTTAATCGGGTCGATGGATTGGTGACACAACGTGCACTTTAAAGTCTCTTTGTCGATGGCGTGTTGATGCACTGCTGCGGACTGTTTTGAGAGATTGAACACTTGACCGGCGCTCTTGTGCGCTTGCTCCGCCGTCGCTCTCGACGAGGCTTCGTTGCGTTGCGCGTCGTTGAAGAGTTTCAACAGGTTCTGTTCGTCTCGATCGAGTTGTTGATGACGTTGTTCGTTTTCTTTTGCTTTTCTGTTTTGAATGGAGACACCTTCGGCGTCGTCGAGAAACTCGTTTCGGTTCGTATTAATATCGAGAATTTGGCGCAACGCTTCGTTCGCGACTGATTCGATATCTTTGACTTCCTTCACCGCCTTGCGCGCATTTCGCATTCGATCTAACGCCAACGCGTCCAACGCGTCTTCTCTCTCGATCGTAATCGCTCGCACTTTTTCCTCGAACGTTTCCTTCCATCGGTTATATTCTCTCTCGGTTTCTAAAAATCTCGATTTCGTTCGTTGGACGTAACTCTCGCGAGATTTCAATTCAGCTCGCGCGATGGTCAATTTCTCGCGTCGTTCTTTCAGAATCTTCTTGCTCTTGTTTTTACACCTGAGCCAGACGGATTGTTCGACTAAGGAACCGAAACTGTTTTTCAGTTGCGCGTCGGAGGCTTCGAGTAAGCTTCCAATCGTGTGTTGGCCGTGAAAGCACGTCTGCGCCAAGACCGAAGCGCCTATAATTTCATCCATGTGTTCCTGCGTTTTCTTGGAGTCTAATTTCGTTTCGTCCGTATCGTCTACGACGAAGGATAATTTCGATAACTTGGTTCGCGTGACTGCTCTTTCAATAACGAACGGTTTCTTTCCGCCGTCGTCGCCCTCTCGATCGTCGATCAAGGATCCGCGCACGATAACTCGAGCCGATCTCGAGTCGTCGTTGACGACGTCTTTGTTGGTTAAATATTTTTGCGTCGAGCCGGTATCTAAGCGAACGTCAGATTTACCGGTCAACGCCCACATGACGGCGGTGACTAGCGTCGTTTTACCGGCACCGTTGGAATCTGCAAACCCAGAGTCATCTCGATTATCGCCGACGACGCACACCACGCCGCGGTCGTTGAGAGGATACGTGATTTCATCTTTGAACGCGCCAAATCCAGTGATTTCAACTTCATCGAATTCGATTTTACGAAGATGCGCAGACGTGGAGAGTTTGTTTGAATCGTCGCCGGTATCGAGTTTGCTGCCGTCTTCGTTTTCTCTCGACGACACGGCTTCTGCGATAATCTCTTCGCAAAACGCCTTGGCGTCTCCAGTTAACTGAATACTCTTGGCGTACGAACTGAACAAATCCACCGGACTTAACGATTCTGCGTTCTCAATCGTCGATTTCAACTCCGCCGGAGGTCGTCGAACTTCGATTTGACACCCGTATTTCAGACGCGCGTTTTCGACTCGTTTTGGCACGCTTCGCGACAGCGTCTTCTTCTTCTTTGATTTCTTCTTCTTTTCTTCTTCCTCCTCTTCTTCTTCTTCTTCTTCCATAGCAGACAAAGAGGAATCAAACGGAATCGTCCACCGAACGATATCGTTCGCCCGCAAATCACCCGCAATCATCTCGATGCTTTCGCCGATCGTTTCGTCGATGTCAAAATACCTCGGTCCAATGTCGATTTTCGAGCGTTTCAAAACGTCCGCGTCGGTTAAACTTTCATCTCGCCATTTATCGTTTAAAAATAACAGATGTTTCTCTTGGTTTTTCTCCGCTCGCGATATTTGATACGGACTCCCGACGTATCGCACGCGCGAATCTCTCTCCACGAAATGCGGCTTGTGATAGTGTCCCGAAATGATACTTTCGATGCCCTCGCTAAACGTTTCTTTCGAATCCACCCCGTTTTTCATTTGAAACGTTTGATTGACGTTCGCACCCATCACGTCCGCGTGGCAAAACACCGTTTTAATTTCTTCTATTTCTTCTTCTTCTACCGCTACTGCTACGTTACTCGATCGTTTCTTTGAATGTCGTTCCATCAACTCCTCCACAGTTCTTCGCATCATCTCTTGATCTTTCCTATACGGCAACCACATCGCGCCTCTCCACACTCTCGGCTCATCGAACACGCAAATCTTCTCCGGATTACACATTCGCAACACCTCCAGCGCGTGCACGCTTCCATTTACGTTCACCTGGTCGTGGTTCCCGACGAGCATGATCGTCGGTTGCGTCCACTTTGCCAGTTCTTTAATGATTTCGTTCAGAGTTTCCACCGGTAACGCGCCTCGGTGGTGCCAAAAATCCCCTAGGAATAAGATGCCTCTGTTTTCGTTCGCAGCTATTGCGTGGACGTGTTTCAAAGTCTCCAAGGCAATATCTTTGGTTTTTCGACTGACGTGTACGTCCGAGAACACCACCCACCCTTTCGTTTTTATATCGTCTAAAGATGACGACGATGTTGCTGACGTCACAATATCTCTTTTGCTCTTCTCCTGGTTCGCGAACCGAGAACGAAGTAAACGACGAGACGACGGGAAAGGATGATGAAATTCTCTTCCTCGAGCGCAGACGTGAGCGCTTTTGGTGGTGGTGTGAAGAGTACTGCTGGAAAGACCACTAAGCGGAAAGAAAAGCGTCATCGCGCTCTTTCTCATATATGAAACGTGGCACGAATACTACTCTTTATGAATACTACTACTCTTTTCAGAGTCTTTCGCGAAAGCGCAGAGAAAGAAGTGTTCGATGAGGATGTGTTTGAGGAGAATAAAAGTGAAGATATTTTGGCGGGAAAATTTTGCTCAAATCACACGTAACAAAATATAGAATACACGCGCGACTGGACGATGTAGACAATAATGTTCGCGTGATGTGAATAGTAGTTTAAACAACGTTTATTTCAAGTTTTCTGTCTCTCTTTCTCTCTCGCGCGTGTGTGTGTGTGTGTGTGTTCATTTCATTTCATTTTTTAATCCTCTTCGTATTCGTTCTCGATAAAACGCATCGAAATCATAAAATTAAATAGCGAACGGTCCGCTGGTCACGATTAACTTCTTCTCTCGGTTCAGCGAGCACGTGGTTCCACACACTTTGCACTTGTGTTCCATCTCTGTCTCGCCGCCGTTTTCACCCGAAAACAGTTGCTTAAACGGTTCCTCGCAGCACGGACACTGGCCGGTTAAAATTTGCGCGTTGTTCAATTCCGTGTACTCGGCTAATTTGTACGTCAAGATGGCGGCTAACGTGGTCGCGAAACCTAACGCTAAGCCATTCGGGACGTGCAAACCGAGAACGTCAAAGACAATCGTCGGCGCTAAACCGACCAAAAACGGAACCAACGCCAACGCTGCGTACATCTTCGCCACCGCCGAGGCGTCGTTTTCGAGCGTTGTCGGCGTTTGGGATAAAGTGCACGTGGCGCCTTTCATCCCAACGTCGATGCCAAGTTTCATCATCTCTTCGCTCATGAGTTCAAACTGCGCCTCGTCTAACAGCTGCTGCCCTTTGGTGTACAAAAGCAACGCCGTCACGTCCTTCCTCTTCCCGGCTTCGTTTTTGATTTTCCTCTTCAAGTCCTCGTACTCGTCGTCGCCCATGATCTTCTCCCCTCGAGAATACGCCATCGCGGCTTGTACGAACTGAATCTCGTCTCTTCTTAACGTTGGAAACCCAGACCCTTGCCAATTGAGTTCTTCCCGGATGCGATCGTATTGTCCGTCCGAGAGCGTAAACTTGCCGTCGTTGTAGTAATTCCAGAGGGCATCCACGTACAAAATCTCCAAATCCGCTAACGAGCACGTTTCCGGTTCGTCGATCGAGCACGAAGGACCGACGGAAACGTTCGGTGTGGTATCATCCGCCATAGATTTTGAAGGATCTTGATCTGCAGAGGAGGCTTTTATCATCGTTTCTTTGTTGTTTTTGTTGTTGTTGTTGAAGAATCGCTTCCTCTGTTGTTGGGTGATAATCTTTCTTCCATTAGTATATGAAGAAGAAGAAGAAGAACACGAACGAGAAGAAGAACTCATCGTGGTCCCTGACATCATCATCATCTCTGTCTCTCTCGAACAGTTATCCTCGAGTTAAGGTTGTTTCTTCTTCACGCGGACAGAAAGAAGAGGTGCTGCGATGATACGAGATATACGCGCGTGAAAAATGAAGAAAAAATTTGATCCATCTGTCGTGTCGAGAGAGGAGATAAGCACAGAAAATTATTAGGGTTTAACCCTAAATTGATTAAGCTTGAAAAAAAATTCAAAAACACTTGACACTTGACACAAAAGTTCGTCTCGTTTCCTCTCACACGTCTGATATATATAGTATGAGATAAAAATGGTGTCGGAAATGTCTGAATCGTCTTCGTCTGAATCGTTATCTCTCGGCATGGGAGATAAATCGAGAGCGATGCGAGAGTTTGGCGGGGGAGGAAGAGGATTTGGATTTGGAGGAAAGAAAGGATTGGAGGACGAGGAATCTTCGTCGTCGTTTTCATCATCATCGTCTGAATCGTCGGGAGAGGAGGACGTCGAAGAGGAGGAGGAGGAGGAAAAAGAAGGAAACTTTAAGGAGAATGCGAAACCTTCGACGGGAAAAAGGGGCAAATTTGCCTTCTTTTCGTCGGGGTTAGAAGAGATGACCAGACGAAAAGGAGGAGGAGGAAGAGAAGATGATGATGATGACGATGATGATGATGATATCGAAGATGATGATGATATCGAAGACGATATAGACGACGATGAAATTTTAGAGGTTCGCGAGTACAACACTCAATGGCAAAATCAAAAGCCTCCTCCTCCTTTGCTTCCGAACGCGAATACTAGTACTAATAATAACAATAACAAAAACAAAGAGTGGCGGAAACTTCTTCCGCATTACGTTCCAGCCTCGGAACTCTTCCTCGGCTCGAGGGTGAATAACGAAGTCGTGTTTGTCGATTACCAGGCGCAGTTTAACTCAAACGGGAAAAGGAAGACGCAAGTGCCCATGACAATCGGGGAGAGAGAGGCGTATGACGCGCAAATGCAAAATCCGTTCAATACGAGTAGTAAAAATAGCAACAACGGCGCGAATAATCAACAAGAAGCGAGATGGTACACGACCGGCGCCGGCGTGCGCACGTACGTCACGAAAACCGGGCAAAAGTTAACCGGAAAGAGAGCGTACGACGCCTCCATAAAAGACCAACAGAAATGGGGTTTGTAAAAACAAATTTAGAATAGAATAGAATAAAACATTTGGGGTGGTGGTGAAAAAAATTCCGCGCCTTCTCCTTAGTATATACGAAAGCTCACGAAACAAGAGTTTCGCGGAAATCGATGAATACTAATAACAGCTAAAGTCGCAGTTTAGAGTAGTATAATAGCAATTGTATGGTGTAATAATAATACGTGTAGTTGTCGTAGTAATAACACTAACTAATAGTAGTACAAAGAGGTGGAAGTCTTTTCGAGCGCTTTACTACTCTTGTCTCTCCAGCGTGTTATAATTCAGCAATTTCTCGATCAAATCCACGTGACACATGACCATCCTCCTGCAGCAATATCTCTTCAACTCTAACGCGTCTAACGCGTCTTTCTCCGCGTAATCCGCTTGCAATAAGTCTAAATACGTGTCCCACTTGTTCCCAATCACCTTTTTAGAGAGTTTTAAAGAGAGTTTTAAAGTGTGAGAATTTGAGCGGTTTTGCGGCTCCAAACGATGATGATTCTTGCGCGGGGAAGTGATGAAAGAAGAAGAAGAGGACGAATGGCAGAATACGAATAAAAAGAAAGAAAGTAAAGAGCGCGATCGAAACGTACCTTGCCGCAGGTGAAACAGCGCACCGGGATGATCATTTTTGTTGTTGTTGTTGTTGTTGTTGTTCTTTTCGCGTGTGTTAAAATGCAGAGAAAAAAAGAGTTGATGTGTGAACTGAAGAAGAAAATTCGAGTCTCTATTTGTCTCTCTCTTCATTTTAGTATTACAAGAGATATTCTGATTCTACCACGTGTAACTCTCCATCTCCGTATCGCCAAAAGGGTGGGAGAGGACAGTTGTTGTCGAGGAGGTATTGTACGCAGTCGATTTGGTTTTTCGCGTGCGCTGCTCGTACGGCCTGAGAGTTCCACGGCGCTTTGGCGGTTTCGTGTAAGTACTTCAAACAGTCCAAGTGGCCGTTCTCGGCCGCCGACTTACACACATATTCGTCATATTTATCATACTTTCGCTCAACAAGATATTCGAGTATGTGAAGATGACCATTTTGAGCCGCCCAAGTGGCAGTATACCAATCCCACGGCGCTTCCGCTTCTTCGCGTAAGTATTTGAGTACCTCGAGATGACCTTTTAAGGCAGCAAATGCACACGCTTCCTTTTCGATATGACACTCATTTGCAACGCAATACTTTACCATTTCCAGATTACCTTGACGTGCGGCCGCCCAAATCGTCCGATCATACCACTCACACTTTTTCTCCTCTCGTATCCACTTGAGCAACTCGAGTTTATTCGTGTAAGCAACTCTCAAGCAGAAATATGTTTCGTCCATCTCTCCTTTAACGCTATTATACGTGCCCCACGGAAAATGCTCCCACGCAACTTCCAAAGTCGATATCGACGACATCTCTCTCACTCTAAACCCCTTTTTTAAATCACCCTTGCGAGATGATCTCTTAATCAACTTTCTCGTTTCTCCATTCACCTCGTACAAGAATTTCACATCGGTTCCATTCAATTTCGGAAGAATGTGTTTGAAACAAATATCGTCCCACTTCACGACCACGTCCCATAAAGAATCTCTCTGTTCATCACAAGGAGTCTTCCTCTTTCTCGTCTTTCTCGTCGTCGCTCTCGATTTTGATCCTCCTCTGTCTTCTTTTCCAGACGTCATGAAGATGCGTTTAGGTACTAAAAAGAGACGAGTTTTTCTCTTCTTAAACACTGAGGAAAATTCGCCACAAAAATGGATACACGATGGAACTCCTTATGACAAACGCGTTGCGAGGAAGAAGATAAAGAAGATAAAGAGAGTTCGATGACGGAAGACACTCCCACCACCAAAAAAACGTCTGCATCTTCGGAATTCGATGCATGCGAAAAGGAAGGAAAGCGCACAGTGATGACGATGAAGAAAGAAAAGAAACAGAATTGGAGAAGTATTCAAGAAGGACTACTTCCACGTTTACTCGCTTTATCGAGGACGCGAGAGGACTTGAACAAGTGCAAAATGCTCGCCATGAGTTCGATTACGTGTAATACTACCATCGATGATTCAGAAAAGGAGACTGAAAAAGAGGAAGAGGAAGCTTTTAGGAAGAGGTTGATGAAACAATTCGTGTTGCTCTCGATGCAACAACAAGAAGAGGATGCGAAGTATTCGTCCGCGGAGGCAAAATTCATCGCAAAACTTCTAAAAGAGGAAAAGTACCTGTTTTGCTTGAATCGAGAGGAGATTTTGAGGTACGGGAAGGACAGAGTGGATTTAGGCCCCGTCGTTAATGTGGCAGAGGAGAAGAAGCAAAAGAAGAAATCGAACGACGATGATGGTGAAAATGTACAACAACAAGAGATGATTTACGCGAAGATGTTCGATGACGTGTTCCCAACGTCGACGTTGCGAATGATGCAAAAGCAGTTCGGTGACGTCCAGTCGCCGTTTTGGATGCAGCACGAGTATTTTAATCGTGAGAAGAAGAATTCACAAAGGCAGTTCTTTTCGTACGTGCACGATATCGTCGTCGGGGAGAACGAAGAAGAACGTACTAATAATTTTTCGAGCACGATGGATGTTGTCATCGAGTACGCGAAATGCGTCGCCGGTCGCGCGTTTCCGAGAGTTTTACGCGAGGCCACGAAAGCAGAGTGGTGGTGTCATAATCGAGCACACTGTGAAGGACACCAAATGCATTTTGACTCTGACGATGAAGGTATCAACGGATTGAGACATCCAATCTGTTCCGTGGTCGTGTTCATATCCGCCAACGGTGAGATGATGGAGGATGAAAGGAACAAGAATAATAAGCGACAAAGAACAACCACCTCGGAAAACCCAGCAGCGTTCGTTGGAGGACCGACCTTAGTGACGACGCAACGCGACGGCGATCAAAAGAATACCAACTTTAACGAAATCAACGGTTGGTTAGCGTATCCGAAAACCAATCGATGCGTCGTGTTTGACGGAGAGTTGTTACACGGAGTCGTTCCTGGACGAGGCTTGAACGCTTTCATTAATAACGATTCATATACCGACGAGAAGAGCACACCGTTACCGACGCGAACGACGCTGATGATTGCATTTTGGGATGATATTGAAGTTCGCGGATCGATTGGTTCCATCGGGAGCGCTCGAGCGTTTCCGACTTATCGACAAGTGAAGGACGAGAAGGCGCACTGGCGAAACTTATTCAATATTGAAGACACAGAAGAAAGTGGGGTTATTCAAGACCGAACCGAAATAGAAAAACGCGCGTTGCGAGCACCTGAGATGTATCTCGTACCGGTCGAGAAGGTCTGGCATCCTCTGAATGATATCGCGAAAGAGATGATAACGTTGCCAAACTACGATAGGTGTTTCCAAGGATTCTAGAGAGACTGAGAGAGAGTTATTATAGAGATGTATTATTATTACCTGATAGTGTAGAGTTGTAGCTGTAGTGGTACCAAGTTGGTATAGTTGTAAGTAATACCTTCTTCAGGTGCGTGTATTTTAACGAGTTTGTTGCGTGCGCAGGTATTCGCTATTATTTTACGTCAACGCTAATCTCTTTCTACATTTTCTTCCTCTTCTTCCGCGTTCGTCGTCTTTAGAAACAAAACGTTCTTGGATAACTTTTCGCTCTCTCGTTCCAACGCGAAAGCATAGTACCATCGTAAAGCGTGATCTCTCGGCGGCGCGGCGATGATGCCGTCGCAGAACATTGCGTGCGCATCCGCAGCGTACGCACCGACGCCGTGGAATTCAGAAACGGAGCGGACGAATTTTCCTCCAGTTGGTGGCGCCGATGATGGCGGTGGAATTGTTGCTTCTTCTTCTTCCTCTTCTTCATCATCCCTTTCTCCGTTACCGTTGCCATCGTCGTCGTCATTCTCTGATCCAGTGGTGGTGTTATTATCCAACGCCAAGATTTGATCTTTGTCTCCTAATTTGCTTTCGCCTCCTAATCGTAACAAAGCGCTCTCTTTACCTCGTCTCGCTTCAACCACATCTTTCGATAACCTCACGAACGCTCTCGCACGTTTTCTGTGCAATCCAATCGTCGCTAAACATTTTTCAATCAATTCAATCCCACGCTCTGTTTCACCTAATTTCACCGCGTCTTCCGCCGTCGGCGCTAACGTAAACAACTCCCACAAGACGCGATCGACTTGCAATCGCGTCGTGCAGTTCAGCATCATGCACGCGGTCAAAAGTTTCCAGTCGTCTCTCCATAAGATTTCCTCGAGGAGACCGAACGGAGATCTTGGCGGGACGACGAAGTGTCTTTGTGAACCGCCGATAACAGAGGATTGTTGTCTCGTCGTAGGATTTTGAACGGCTTCTTCTTCTTCTTCTTCTTCCTTTCTGAGAAAGAACGCATCAATCGCATCCTCGTCGTCGAACTTACTCACCAACGGCGGTTCGCTTTCCAGTTTCAAAAGCTTCGACGAGTGATAGGAGTGTTTCATTTTCGTTTCGTTCAGTTGCGCCATGCGCAGTTTCTTCTCCTCGCTTTGATGAAAATCTTCTTCCTTTTCAAAGGCGGATGGTCCGTCGCCATTATTGGCGGCATAAAAAGTGGCTTCTTTGACTTTTCTTTCCTTCTTTATTGATTTCACCTTTTCAAAGGAACTTGGGTTTTTGTTCTCGCTCTCGTCGTCATACGCCAAGACTTTCGATTTTTCTTCTTCTTCCTTTTGCTCCTCTTTCTTATTCTCCTCCTTTCTGATGTTCACGATTTCATCAGCGACGACGACATCATCGTCTTCTTCTTCGTCCTCGTAAAAATAGCCATCGAACGCGTCTTGATGATGATTATGATGCGCGTCTTCTCTTCTTCTTCTTCTTCTTCTTCTTCCTCCTCTTCTCTCCAAATCTTCTCCGTCCGTATCGTACTCGCTCTCGCTGAACAACATTCTCCCCTCTTCGTCGTCTGAATCGTCACCATCGTTATCGTAATCGATAACTTTCAACGTCACCACGTCTCCGCAACTCTCCACGAACCCTTTCCCGGGAGGCGCCAATTGCATGGGACTCCGTTCGTACCCTTCCGTTTCCGCTTCTAACCGTCTCAACTTGACCGGCGAAGACGCGTGCACTTGGTCGTCGGACGCCTTCCACAACGCGGCTCTCAAAATCTCCACGTCTTGTTCTAACCCGTGCTCTTTGACTCCGGGCAATCGTTTCCCGGACCCGCCGTGTGAAGATCGCGGGAAGGAGATGCCTTGCGGATTCGTTACCGGGGGTTGACTCTTTCCCACCGCTAACGCGGCTTGATGAGTAGTATTCGTATCACCGTCTTCTCCGGATATGGCTTTCAAAACATCCTCCGCGGTAGCAAATATCTCCCCGCTTGGACTTTTAAACTCGACTTTCCACGGAAACGATTTATACCCAGATCCGAGGACGCTGTTTGAATTGTTCACCGCGTACGAGGAGAGTTGCGACGACGACTCTTTCCTCGGCGAAGGCGAAAATGAGGAATTCCTACCTCGTCGCTCCCTACTATTGGCGGCGCTATTACTAATAGACGTGCTATTATTCAAAGCTAACTCGGACGTCCACCCTTCCAACTTCTTCGCGCTCCCAAACTTCTCGCAACACGCGATTCTCAACACGAACAACTGCCTCGCCGGCTCGTACTCGCGATAGTAACACAAGTGCGGGCACAAATGGTGCGGCGACCGCCCGTTTCTCACGAACAACTCGCAACACGTACGAATCTCCTCGATCGATTTCGGAGGATTCTTTCGAAACTTTGCAAACGCATCCGCATCTTCCCTCTTCCGTTTCTTTTCAAACCGGTCTCTCAGATCCGTCTCGTACCTCTCAAAGTCAACCGTCTTGTACGCCTCTCTGGCGCGCCTTCGGTACGACGTCAGTTTATCTCTCGCTTCTTTCACTCTCGGCGCGCGAGTCGAGCATCTGCACGACGCGTTCACGTGTAATCGGTGCAACTCTTCCAACGTGTCTTTGAGTAAACGTCCTAAACGCTTTCTCGCAGTCGCTTCTTCGTCTGCACCATCAAAGCCTTCTCTAAACCCTAACACATCTGCGCCTTCCTCTTCCTCTTCCTCAGAGCGATTAACCCGGCTTTTATGACGCCGCTTACGTCTCTCTTCCTTCTCTCGTTCGAAGAACTCTTTTTTCTCGAAAATAAGTCCTTCTGCGTGTTTTAAAATCCTCTCCAAACCGTTCTCGTGTTTCTCGTAATCCGCCTTGATTTTTGCCGCTTCCAGGAAGGATTGGAAATCGATTTCACATTTGTTGAAACATTCGATGAAGGACTTTGATGCAATACACGAGGCGTTTAAAGACGAAAGAACATTGGCAGAAGGAGAATCGATGGTTTTCGCTGCTTCTGCTGCTGCGACGTCTTCTCGAGCAGCAGCAGGAGAGAAGTATTTGGAAACTTTTGGCTTCATTCTCTTTATGAAGATTTTGAATTTTCAACCGAAAAGGCAAAAGAAGGCGAAGCGAATACCTACGAGATGACATTTTCCCGGCACTACACGTATGCATACAAATATATATAAAGAGTACAAACGGGCAGAGCTTTCGTGGTGTTAAAACGAGTGCGTTCTCTTTTCTGTTGTTATAATCTTATGAATCGCGTTCTATTCTACCACGGTATTGTACGAGCGACATTTCCCGCAGGCGTGGTAGACGAAGTGAAACTCCGCCATCGTCACTTCCGCGCAGTCGTTGCATTTGACCTTTTGCTGCTTTTGTTCTTTGGTTTCTTCTTTATCTTCTTTATCTTCTTCTTCGGCTTTTTTCCTCTGCCTCTCGTCCGCTAAAATCGCGTCGAGCATTCGAAAGTAGACGGTGAAATCGCCCAGAGATTTGCGGCAGAGCGGACAGGTGTAGTAATGCCTCGTGTACGTTTCGAAGCAAGACGTGTGCATTAAATGTCCGCACGGTAACGTTTTCACCGGCGTCTCGGAATCGAACATGAAGTCTTTGCACACCGGGCATTCGCTCTCCATGCTCGAGCGTTTGCCGAGACACTCGTGCGGGCCCATGACTAAAGAGACGCACGAGTTGCATTTCATGCAGTGGAAGAAATCTTGGCCGAGACCTTTACCTTTTCGGCAGACGTTGCAAAACGGACAGTGGTAGATGTGTCTGCCGTCTTGTAAATCATCGAAGAGATTGCAGACTTTACAAAAGTATCTGGCCATTTCGACGTTGCACTTTTTGCAATTCTTGGCGACGGGTTGGATCAACGCGCACTTCATGCACTGCATTTCTTTCGTGTTGTATCGGTCCATGGCGTGGTCGGAGTTGTCGTCGTGGCAAAAACGACACGGGAAAGGGACGTTGCAACACGTTGGAACGATTTTACACTTTCGGTGGTAGTGTTTGCATCCGAGGCAGTTTTCGTGTTTGTAGTTGGTGGTGTTGTTGTTCCCGCCGCCGCCGCCGCTCTCTTTTGCTTTGTTTACCGTTTGCTTTTCGGCGTTTGTTTTAGACGAAGGAGGGCACGCGTAACAGACGATTGGTTGATCCGCGGTAGCGCCTTTCTTTTTATCACCCGAACCGCCGCCACCGCGAAGCGTGAAGTTTGGCACAGCTTTCAACGACGGTGAGATGTTCTTGTTCTCGTTGGTGTTGTTCGAGTCGTCCTCTTCGGCGGATGCCGACACCGCGCGCATCGCGTTGGTGTTGTTGTTATTCGTAGTGGTGGTGTTGTTGTTGTTCCCACTTTTGTTTCCTCCATCAACCATCATCATGGCATCCAGCTCCATCTTATCTTCGGTAATCTTTTGGTTCCCGGTAATCCATCGACTCGCTAACAAGTTTTGCATCAAATACGCTTTCCTACTCGGCGCGAGCGTATCGTCTCGATTCAAAATGTGTATCGCGCTTTCCAACTGACGTTGGTTCATTTTGAAAATATCCGACCAACCGGGTTTAAAAATACCGGTGTCCGTTTGGTTACTGTGCGACGCATCTTTGGACGTGTCATCGCCGCCCTCGGATTGGTTCTCGACTGATGTGGACGTGGAGAGCAACTTATCAGCGGATTGTGATTTGCGCAACGTGTCGAAATACTCGCTGACTTGCCTGACGCCGTGGCCGCCCAAAACGTGCGTGTTCGTCGCGGTAGTCGCGTCGGAAATCTCGTCCTCGTCCGGCTCACGACAATTATTATTGATTTGGTGTCGTTGTTCGTGTTGTTCTTGTCGACGCTTTTCTTCTTCGTCTTGCTTCTTCGCAGTCAAAGCGAACGACGACGGCTTCTTCTTCGCGTCGTCGATGTTGTCGTTGGTAGTGGCGGTGGCATCAATCTTCCTTCTCTTTTGCTCCTTCTCTTCTAAGTCCGCTTTCTCTGGAATCGTTAAAACCCCTCTTTTCTTTAAACCTAGCACTCTGACTGCTTCTGGGTCCTCTCCAGTCATCCAAGTATTCAGCCATTTCGCAAACCTCGTATTTTCTGTCGCCTGTTTCATATTCGCCATCATCACCAACGCCTCTTCGCTATCGAGCGACCGGCGAACCCAATCGAGCATGGCCCTCAAAACCTCCGCCCCAGTTTGGCCGATGATTAATCCAACCAACGTTTCTTGCTCTTCGATCGTGAAGTGTTCCTCGAACAACGGCCATAATTCGTCCTCTTCGTTTTTCACGTGCGTTTCCAAGGAGACTTTTAAAGCGACGCACGTCTCTTGGAGTTTCCTCACGATGGTGCCGCTATCGTCTTCTTCCACTTCTTCTACTTCTAATTCTTCGTTTTTTTCTTCTATATCGTCGCCTTTCCTATTCTTCTTTTTGTTTCTGATACTATTGCGCGTCGTCGTTTTATTCTTCTTCGTCCTCCTCTCTTCTTCCTTCAAAATCTCTCGATTGACGTGTTTCTTCAATTTTTCAATCAACGACAACATCTCCTCGAACAACTCCGACTCGTGCTCGTGGTCGAGAGTGTACGAGTGACTGACGTTCACTAAAGCTTTCTTCTTCTCTAACTGAGGAAAGACTACCTCGTCTTCCGATTTGGAGTGCGCCTCGTAGACGCCTTGTAAAAACACAAATCGTCCTTCGATTTCTCGAACGAGTTTGGCGTCGGAACTCGACGCGCCATCGGTCGGGAGTTGTAAAATCTCCGTCTCCATTCGATTCAACTCTACGCGTAAGGCATCGTGAAACTGAAAGATGTGATCGATTGGAAGCTTCTTGTTCTTTTTGTCTCGCTTTTGTCTCGAGGACAAAGAGGCGGATTTTTTGTGTCGGTTTCGTCTGTTTCGGTTGTTTGGAGGAGGAGGAGGAGGAGGTGTCGCCGCCGCCGTCTTGTTCTTGTTCATCATCATCATCATCTCTTCGCCACCGCCTTCTTTTTCAAACAACAGCGATAAAATCGGCGCTTTTTCTACCCGCTCTTTCATCCTCTCGTACTCTTCCTCGTCGTCGTTCGCTCGAACGTCTTCAATCATTTTCTTCAATTTCGATTTCAACGCCATCGCTTCCGCGCACGTTTTCACTTTTGGCGCTCTTAAATACATCTCTAAACTCTCCAAATACTCTCCACCTCTGTGCTCTTCCTCTCCCATCATCATCTCTCCAAACACCCACTCTAATATCCCAGTCACTTTCTCCGCGGGAAACTTTTCTAAAAACGACCACGTCATCTTCGCCTGCTCCTCTTCGGAGAAGTGTTTTTTCAACAGAGGTAAAACGTGCGCGCTTTCTTTCGCCAAGTGCGCTTTCAACATCGTTCTCGTCGCGTGTAATCCTCTCGCCGCTTTCGCTAAGACTAACTTTATCGACTCTCTCTTCCCGAAATCATTTTTGTTCCTCGTCTTCGCCAAAACGTCGACGTCGTTTCCGTCGTCGTCGTCTTTTCCTCCTTTTCTCTCACGACTCCCATCAGTATCATTCGTTTCTTTCCAAACTGTCTTCACCAGTCCTCCAACTTCCTCGAACAGCCACTCTTCGGCTTCGTGTTCTAATTCGTACGCTTTCGTCACGTTCGCCACTCGTAAGTTCAGTTCCGGAAAGACGGTCAAATCTTCGCACTTGGTGTGTTCGGAGTACAAATCGTCGAAGAAATTCCATCGCGCGTTTAAAACTTCAATCTTTTCGTGAAACGTCAGAGTCAAATTTTCGTCGTCGTCTTTCTCGTGGTCTTTTTCGTCTTCGTATTCCATCCTGGAAATCTCCCAGGCGAGAGAACACAACTGGTCGAGTTCGAGCAAAAAGCTCTTCCGGAAGGATTCGTGGAACAAATGCGAGGGAAATTGATCGAGAAGAGGGTTGTTTAAGAGGGAAAGAGAACGCGGGGTGGAGTTGGCGGGTAACGCGACCGTCGCGGATGCGTTTTGAACTTCTTTATCGTCGTCGTCGTCCATCGTCGTCGTCGTCCTTTTTGTGTGGTTTCGATACAAAATTCTGAGGGAAAAGAGCCACACGCTTGTTTAGGGTTTTGAGGCGGTTATGCTGAGAACGAGAAGAGAGAAAGAAGAGCGTTTATAAAAGAGAGCGTTTGTCGCGTTACGTCTGCGTCTTACGTGCGCGTGTTATTTGTTATCTCTTTGTCTTCTTTCTCTTCACTCGTATATATATACTGAATATTACATTAATATTCTCAAAACGCCTTTTTTCCTGATCTCAAGTCAACGCTTATTTTCTCTCCTAAGAAGACAACTTCAAAAACGCCAACGCGTCCAACTCGACGCCTCGACTGTTGTTGGGCAACTTGGCGCAGAGTTTACTCACCGCAATTCTCGCGTTTCTTTTCAAATCGTCCAACTCTTTCTTCAGTTTCAAGTGCGTTAACTTGACCTCGTTGCGTTGTTTGCGGAGGAGGTCGTTTTCCGCCTTCAACGCGTTGAGGAGCGTTTCGTTGTTGGTGTTGTTGGTATCTTTTTTCGTCAATCCGGTATTGATGGAGGATTCAGAGGCGAAGGAGGAGGAGGAGGAGGAGGATAACGACGACGAAGGTGGCGTCGAGTTTGTGGGTTTTTCCGACGCTTTGTTCGAAGATGAGCTATTTTGCGTTGCAGATGGCGCTTGAATCGATTTCAAGTTACCGAACATGTACGCGCTGCCGCTAACGGTGGCGTTGACGTTATTGCTAGAGGACGATGAAGAGGCGTTCGTCACGTTACCGAGCGCGGAGGTTAACGCGGTTCTTTGCACTAACGGTTTTGGTGCGTGATTTGCGAGTCCTCCTCCCGTGTTTCCGCAGCCAACGGCAAGTTTACCACCACCACCCGATGATGATAATCCCCCTCCTAATCCGCTCGCTTTCTTCGCTCCTCGATTGACTTTATGCGCGACGGGGTTCTCCTTATCGCAATACACTTTCAACCCTTCCTTTTTACCGTTGCTGTTGTTCGTCTTTGATTTGTTGTTGTTGCTATTACCATTTGAAGTAGGAGGAGTAGAAGACGTCCTCGACGACGACGACGACGACGACGGCCCAGAATCCTGCTCCTTCATAAGTTTCGCGTAGTATCCATCCCCGTCCCACGCGTCTCGCAACTTCTCCCGTATGCTCTTCTTCGGCAACCCGTCGTCGTCGTCCGCTTCCTCCGGCGGTAACATCTGCTCGGCCAACTTCATCAAATCCGCGACGCGTTGGTGCACCTCCAACACCGCTTTGGAATTTTGACCGGATTGATAGTCAGAGGCTTTACTCCTCTTCTCATCTTCCTCCTCCATCACCCTATTAGTAGTATTAGTAGTATGAGTATTCGTCAACAACTTCATCTGTTGCTCTCGATGTGCTTTTTCCGGGTCGTACTTCTCGTACAGCGCGTTCGATTTGATATCGTTCCATTCGAGCAAATCACCCAACCTTTGCGGCTGATGCTTTTGACGTCGAGATTGTCGCAATTGCTGTTGTTGTTGGTTCTTCTCTTGGACCAAAACGTTCTGTTGTTCTTCATCTTCATCTTCGTCTTTATTCGACACGCAATCGCTTTTGCTCAAACTCGGTTCGGATTCCAAAAACTCCCCGGGCTGTTCCACGCTCACTTTGCTGAACGGAGACGACCCAGATCCGGACAAAGAGTCTCGTTTACTCCTCGTCGGTGGGAGTTGTTGCTCTTCTTCTTCTTCTCCTCCCTCTTTTCCGTCGTCTTTTGAGGACGACTTCTTGGAGATGGAAATCCGTCTCAGAGTGGATGGAATTGGTTTCAACGAAGATGATGATTTCTTTTCTTCTTCTACTTGTTGCTGCTTTAAGCGACTTCGCTTGATGTCGTTGGTAATATCCACGAGAGGCATTGTGTTTGTTGTGTTACGACGACTAATGCGATGAATCGATGCGTTTAATGTCGTTTAATGCGTCGTCTTCTCCGCGCATACAATGAGTGATTTTTTGCGTTTTTTGTTTCCCCTTAAGGTATACAATTTGTTTAGGGTTTTAGGCAAAATCTGAATCTGGCGCACAGCGAACACCTACGTAAAAAGAATACCTGATGAGAGAGAACTTGAAAGAAATTCGCGACGATTTCCTCGAAATTGGGTGTGGTGATGACCAATAAGAGCTCGGATATCAATTATTGGGTAATACCTTAAATAATTTCACAAATCTAATCTAATCTTCTTCTTTCTCCCAGTAGCCGTCGTTTTGCCACTCCTCGTAGGATTCGCTATTCGTACTATTACTAAAACTATTGCTACCACTACTTTTGCCCGCCATGTTCTGGTCCCACATTTGGTCGTAGTCCTCGTCTAAAATCTCGTCTTCGTTTGGGCCGGTGAGCATGTTCAAAATGGAAACCGGTAAATCGTAATACGAGTCGTACTCTTTCAAGCGGTAGAGCAACTCGGGGTACTCCGCCACCGTCCTTTCCGCGTCAATTTTAATCCCTTTGCTCACTTCCCCGCCTTCGTACGTGTCCGTGCAATTACACATCTGATTCAACTTTTCAATCGTTTTTTCTCTTTCTTCGTATACGGATTCGCACAACAACAAATCCGGCGTTTTTTCCACGATATCCACCACGTCGTGGCAATAATCCTCGCTGCAAAGCACGTCTTGAATCTCCAAAATCCGTTTCGACGCCTTACCAAAGTCAAACTTCTCGAGAATCGTCGGACATCTCTGCAAGACATTCAACACGGAAACGCCCGGTAACAGCGCGTTTAATTTTTGATCCATTGTGATGACTAACTCGCAGTCTCTCAACTTGGCGTATTCCGCTCCCAGTTTCATCATGTTCAACACGTCGAAATCTTTTATGTTCGGGAAAGAGGAGCGCCAAAATTCCACCAAAACTTTTGAACGTTTGTCGTTTTCGTATCCCAGGTAGTATTTTCTTTCCTTTTCCTTTTCTGCGTCGTCTTTAACGTCATCATTTGCATCGTCAATCTTCTCGCGAGCGATGGCGATGCCTTTTTCCTCAGCATTCTGATGCTTTGAGAAGATATTTTCCTCTCGATTCTTTCCCTCCTTTATTCCCTCCTCTGTTTCCTCGAGAGGAGACGAAAGAGGGTCAGACCTGTTCAAAGTCTTCGTATTCTTTGTCGTGCGTTCAACAAAATCGTCGTTGTTCGAAACGTCGTCGTCAGTATCACCCCACGCTTCGTCCAACCGCCAATCGTCCCATCTTTCCAATTCAGAGGAGGAAGAGGAACAACGAAAACTTTTTCCTCTGCGATGTATTCGTACTCTCGAGGAGAAGTCTCTGAACGAAGAACGACATCGACGAGAGGAGGGAAAACTGCTCCTCCTGTGCGAGATGAAAGAGGGGGAAGAAATAAGCGCGAGAGAGACAAGGACTCTGTTACTACTACTGAGCGTCATTTTAAAGTCTTGTCTGTCTTTTCGAAAGTAACGTCTTTTCAAATTCAAACTTTTTTTTAGTAAAAATATCTACTAAAAAAAATAAGAATTGACCTAATATAATAATAAGCGCATCACAGTGAGCGCAGAAGACACACACACAAACACACAGACGAACGAAAGAGAGTATCGATGATGATGAATGTGCGGCGAAACGGAGCGACGAAGAGAGCGCAGCGGAAGAAAAGACGAATTTTGAGAGATTCTAGGTTGTGGGATTTGATCGTGAAGAACGACGATATTTGTTTCACACATGTGCTTCCGAGATTGAATGGAACTGATCTCAAATTCTTGGACAGAGTGAATGGTGAAACGAGAGCGTTGGTGAAGAGATCTTCTCGCAAGGGGGAGTTGAAAAAGGGGTTTAAAGTCAAAGAGATGTCCTCGATATCGACTTTGGAAGTTGCGTGGGAGCATAAATCGTTGTGGCCGAGATGGTGGGACGAAAGAGATTTCTGCTGGGAAGTTGCTCGAACGAATAAACTCGAGTTGCTCAAGTGGGCGCGAGAGGAGAAAAAGTGTGAGTGGGATAAATATACGATTACTGCGGCCGCAAGACAAGGTAATCTAGAAATGGTAAAGTATTGCGTTGCAAATGAGTGTCCTATTGATGAGTGGGCGTGTGCACGTGCTGCCCAAAACGGTCATCTCGAGTGCCTCAAATACTTACGCGAAGAAGTCAAAGCGCCTTGGAATTCTTGGACTGCCGAATGGGCGGCTCGAAATGGTCATCTTCACATACTCGAATACCTTGTTGAGCGAAAGTATGATGAATATGGCGTATTTTTCGGAGATGCGTGTAAGTATGCAGCCGCGAACGGCCACTTGGATTGTTTGAAGTACTTGCACGAAATCGCCAAAGCGCATTGGGACTCTGAGGCCGTACGATTCGCTCACAAGAACAACCAAACCGAGTGTTTACAATACCTCCTCGACAACAACTGTCCGTTACCAGACGGTTGGCGATACGAACATGGAGAGCTACACACGAATTAGAATCATCATCATCATCAACAAAAAAAGAATAAAAGGAAAACAGCTTCCGTTTTCGAACGCGCGAAATACGCGAATATAAGCAGAGAGACAATACATACATAGAGATATGGTACCAGAAACAGCTCAGAATTGAAATTAAGAGAAACACACGTACAAAAAGCAAAAAGAAAACCTGTCATCACGCCGACTTC
>ENA-OWPI01001315-OWPI01001315.1-marine-metagenome-genome-assembly--contig:-NODE-1315-length-28319-cov-6.541569_pt1 | contig 28319 bp, 25 predicted proteins | sample MGYA00238138_ERZ651775 | MGnify/ENA primary metagenome ERZ651775 (study PRJEB26906, sample SAMN06265043) | marine metagenome | isolation source: Helgoland LTER site | place: Germany:Helgoland, sampling...
TCTCATATTATGTAACCGATCAGCAATTTTAACTAATAAGACTCTTATATCTTTGGACGTTGCTAGAATTAATTTTCTAAAATTTTCAGCTTTAGAGCTGGGTGAGGCGGTATTTTCTAAAACTGAAATTTTAGTTACACCGTCTACTAAATCAGCAACTTCATCCCCAAATTCTCCTTTAATTGTATCGTAAGTAGCAAATGTATCTTCTATGGTATCGTGTAATAAGCCAGTTGTGATTGTTGCACTATCTAATTTAAGTTCAGTAAGTATGTTAGCTACTTCAATTGGATGGACGGAATAAGGATCACCTGACTCTCTCTTTTGATTACTGTGAGCCTTCACTGCAAAGTCATAAGCTTTATTTAATTTTTCAGGATTTAAAAACTTATTATAAACTTTTACTTTATTTATTAAGTCTTCAGAATTAAGCATTCATTTATTATATCACTAAATTAAATTTGTTTAATAGATCTAATGTCTTTATTTCCTAATGATAATATAAGTTTTTTTATAGGAAGCTTTAAATCTGGATGTATCCAAGCTTTATTCAACTCATATAAAGGTAAAAGGACAAAATTTCTAATATGCATCCGGGGGTGAGGTAAAATAATATTTTTATCAATCTTTTTACCGTTATAGTCAAGAAGGTCTATATCGCATTCACGAGGTGCATTTTTAGACCTTTTTTTTCTACCCAGACTAACTTCAATTTTTTTACATACATTGAGTAATTTTATTGGTGATAAATCTGTGACAACTTCTAAAACTATATTCAAAAATTTTGGATTATCTGGATTAGGCCACGACAAACTTTCATAAAAACTTGATGTTTTTTTTATTTTAATATTATTTTGTAATAATCTAAGTTTAGCTTGTTCAATATATTTTCTTTTATTGCCTAAATTCGAACCTACTCCTAAATAAATTGATTTAACTGGATTTTCTAACATATCTTGCTTTATCACGACTCCAATCTCTGTTTTTTTTTGTAGCTCTTTTATCAAATTGTTTTTTACCTTTAGCTATGGCCAGTTCAATTTTTGCCTTTCCTTTTTTGAAATACATTTTAGTAGGAACAATGGTAAAACCATCTCTTTGCATTTTTCCAATAAGTTTATTTATCTCTCTTTTGTTAAGTAGCAACTTCCTTTCGTCTAATGGATTATGATTTGAATAACTTGCTTGTTTATAAGATGCTATATGAGAATTAATCAAAACAATTTCTCCATTTTTTTCTATTGCATAAGAATCTGCTATATTTACTTTTCCATCTCTAATAGATTTGATTTCCGAACCTTTAAGAACTATTCCAGCTTCTAAGAGATCTTCAAAAAAATAATTAAAACTAGCTTTTCTGTTTAAACAGATAATTTTTAAACCATGATTGGTTTTTTTACCCATTAAATTAATTTTGCAGAATGAAGTGCTTTTTTTATAATTTCTTTGGTGCCTTCTGTAACTTTTACTAATGGTAACCTTACAGCATCATCACAAAGATTTAATAATTTTGCGGCATACTTTACTGGACTTGGGTTGCTTTCAACAAACATTGCATGATGAACAGGTTGTAAAATTTCATTTAAATGTTCAGCCTCTTTAATTTGATTGTCATTTTCAGATTTTGAAAATTTTTGAAAATCAGAGCAAAGTTTTGGAGCAATATTCGCTGTTACACTTATCGCACCCTCTCCACCTCTTTTATTAAACTCAAGAGCATTATCGTCATTTCCAGTTAATTGAATAAAATCCTTACCTAATTTTTTCAATGTTTGATCCACTCTATCTAAATTACCTGTAGCATCTTTTACACCTATTATATTCTTTAGCTCATAAAGCCTTGCCATTGTTTCAACTGACATGTCAATTACAGATCTACCAGGAATATTATAAATTATAATTGGAATTCCACATTTGTCATTAATGGCTTTATAATGCTGATACAGACCTTCTTGAGTGGGCTTGTTATAATAAGGCGTCACGATAAGTGCACCGTCTGCACCAATTTTTTCAGCATGAGTAGTTAAAGAAATAGCTTCTTTTGTTGAATTTGATCCAGTGCCTGCAAAGACAGGTAATTTTCCATTACTTTCCCTTACACATAATTCAATTACTTTTTCATGCTCCTCATGACTTAAAGTTGGCGATTCTCCAGTTGTACCAGCAGGAACTAGTCCACTGGTACCATTTTCGATATGAAAATGAATTAACTTGATATAAGTATCCTCATCAAGTTTATTGTTTTTAAATGGGGTGACTAAAGCAACATTTGAACCTTTGAACATAAATACTTATAACATAGTTTACAGATTCATATACTAAAAGATTATGCTAAAAAAATTCTTATTTTTTATCAGTTTATTTATCATTACAAATATAACTTTTTTTTTATCAGCTGAAATAATACCTTTAAAAAAACCTATTCAAAGTAAAGAGGTCACCGAACATAAACTGTTGATTGATATACTAAAGCCTCTTCCAAAACCAACTGTCGAAATAACAATAGAAAAAAAAGAAGAAAAACAGTCAGAGAAAAAGATAGTTTCAAATGATGATAAAAGTCTGGATATTATTTTACCTAAAAAGAAACCTCTAATTGCGGGCTCTACAAATAACGAGATAGCTACAAAGTCAAAATATTATAGTAAGAAAGATTTTGCCATAGCCAAAAAAGCTATTTCAGAAATGAAACAGGCAAAATGGCCTGTAGCGTTAAAAACAGCAAAAAAAGCCAAAGATAAATCTATATATAACTTTATACAATGGAGACATCTTTTAACTAAGGGAAATAAAGCTTCATATTATGAATATAAAACTTTTATCGATATCAATGAAGATTATCCAAGAATTGGAAGAATAAAATATCTAGCAGAGCATAAACTTTCAACTGACTCTATTTCGCCAAAAAAAATAATTGATTGGTTTGGTCCAAATGAACCTTTAAGTGGTTTTGGAAAAATGATATTAGGTGAAAGTTACATTTTAACAGGTAATAACGAAAAAGGTATTTCTCTTATTAAAGAAGGATGGATTACAGCAGAATTAAGCAAATCTGAATTAAGGTTTTATAGAAAAAAATTCAAAAATTACCTTAATGCTGATGATTATGTTAAAAGAGCGGATTATTTAGCGTGGAACAATAAATACTGGGATTTAAAAAGATTGTTAAGGTATTTACCTAAAGATTATGAATTACTTTATACTGCAAGACAATTATTGATGAGCAAGTCTTATGGTGTTGATAACGCTATATCAAAAGTTCCTGCAAAGTTCAAAAATGATGCTGGATTAAATTACGATAGATTAAAATGGAGAAGAAAAAGAGGTAGAGTTGACAGTTCAGTTGAGATTCTATTAACAATAAAAAATACAAAAGATTATTTAGTAAGACCTGATAAATGGTGGACTGAAAGAGAAATTATTTCTAGATCATTAATTTACAAAAAAAAATATGAATTAGCTTATAAAATTTCTAGCAATCACGCATTAACTGATGGGCCAGAATACGCTGCTGCAGAATGGATGAGTGGATGGATAGCTTTAAGTTTTTTAAATGACCCTTTATTAGCTAAAGATCATTTTGAAAATTTTTATGATAATGTAGGTTATCCAATAAGTACTTCCCGAGGTGCATATTGGCTAGCTCGAACTTACCAAAAACTTGGAAAACAAGATTTGGCTAATGAATGGTTTAATAAAGCAGCTAATTTTTTAACCACTTATTATGGACAGTTAGCTTTTATGGAATTATATCCTGATAAAAATTTTGAACTCTCTAAAGATATGGAGGTGTCAAAAGAATATAGAAATTATTTTTCAAAAAAAGAGCTGGTAAAAACAATTTATCTTCTTGATGAACTTGATGAAGATAAATACACCAAACATATTCTTAGACATTTAGCTAATGATGACATTAATAATGGTAGCGAAATATTAGCTGCTGAACTAGCAACAAATATTGATCGATTTGATTTTGCAATCCAAATTGCAAAAATAGCTTCTTATGAAAAAAGATTTCATCATAAATATAATTATCCAATAATAAGTACACCTAATTATATTAATGGAAGAAAAATTCCTGAAACTGCTTTTATATTATCAATTATTCGACAAGAAAGTGAGTTTGATTTAAGTGCTAATAGTCATGCAGGGGCAAAAGGCTTAATGCAATTAATGCCATACACTGCAAAGTTAGTTGCAAAACAGGCAAAACTTCCATATTCAAAATCGAGACTAACTAATGATGCTGAATATAATATTAATCTTGGTTCACATTATATAGCTGGCTTAATTCTTGATTATGATGGTGCCTATCCTTTTGCTATAGCTGCGTATAATGCTGGACCAAAAAGAGTAAAATATTGGAATAAAATTAATAAGAACCCTCAAAAAAAACAAATTGATTATGTCGATTGGATTGAATTAATAAAGTTTAAAGAAACCAGAAACTATGTACAAAGAGTGTTGGAAAACTATAATGTCTATCGTTATATTCTGACTCAAAAACCTGTTCCAATGAAAAATTTCTTTAAAGACAATCCTCTATACTAATTAATGGCGGAAGAGGAGGGATTCGAACCCTCGGTACAAGTTTCCTCGCACGGTCATTTAGCAAACGACTGGTTTCAGCCTCTCACCCACTCTTCCAGGAAATTTGTCACTTTTGATTGTATTGAATAATCAATATTTATAAAGTAATTATTCACTTATAATGAGAAATAAGTACTCTTTATTTTCGCTGGTTAAAAATGCTTTTTCATATCATGAAAATTGGGAAAAAGCATGGAAAGATCCTGAGCCTAAAAAAGAATATGACGCAGTAATTGTTGGTGGCGGTGGGCATGGTCTTGCGACAGCTTATTATCTCGCAAAAAAACATGGTATTAAAAATATAGCAGTTGTAGAAAAAGGTTGGATTGGTGGAGGTAATACAGGAAGAAATACTACTATTATAAGATCTAACTACCTTTGGGATGCAAGTGCAGGGCTTTATGATCATGCCTTAAAAATCTGGGAAGGTCTATCTCAAGAATTAAATTATAATGTAATGTTTAGTCAAAGAGGCGTAATGAATCTTGCTCATAATTTACAAGATGTAAGGGATCTAAAAAGAAGAACTCATGCTAATAGACTTAATGGTATTGATGCTATTTATTTAAATACTGAGGAAGTTAAAAAATTTTGTCCTATTATTAACACATCACCCAATATTAGATATCCTGTTCTTGGCGGTACTTTGCAAAGAAGAGCCGGAACTGCAAGACATGATGCTGTTGCTTGGGGTTATGCAAGAGGTGCTGATGAAATGGGAGTTGATATAATCCAAAATTGTGAAGTTAAAGGAATAAAGAGAAATGGTGATATTGTAGAAGGTTTGGAGACAACAAAAGGATTTATTAAAACAAAAAAAATAGGTGTTGTAGCAGCTGGACATTCAAGTGTAATTGCAAACATGGCTGGATTAAAACTACCTCTAGAAAGCAAACCACTTCAAGCTTTAGTGTCTGAGCCAGTAAAACCAATAATTGATACTGTTGTTATGTCAAATGCTGTACACGCGTATGTAAGCCAATCAGATAAAGGTGAGCTTGTAATCGGAGCAGGCACCGATGATTATATTTCTTATTCACAAAAAGGTAGTCATGATATTGTTGAGGGAACTCTTAATGCGATATTAGAATTATATCCAATTTTTAGCCGAATGAGAATGCTTAGACAATGGGGAGGCATTGTTGATATTTGTCCAGATGCTAGCCCTATAATAAGCAAAACATCTATCAAAGGTCTTTATTTTAATTGTGGTTGGGGCACAGGTGGATTCAAAGCAACTCCAGGTTCTGGAGATTTATTTGCACATACAATTGCAAACGATGAGCCTCACAAACTTAATGCAGCATTTAATATTAACAGGTTCGTTAGTGGTGACCTTGTTGATGAACATGGTGCAGCAGCGGTAGCACATTAATGTTTTTAATAAATTGTCCTTTTTGTGGTGAACGTGAACAAAGTGAATTTAAAGCTGGCGGTGAAGCACATATAATTAGACCGAAACAACCTACAGAATTGAGTGATGATGAGTGGGCTGAATATTTATTTATGAGAAAAAATATTAAAGGTATTCAATATGAACGATGGAATCATGCTCATGGATGTAGGAAATGGTTCAACATGGTTAGAGATACCTCAGATGATAAAATAAAAGCAGTTTATAAAATGGGTGAAAAGCCACCTTCTGTTTAGATAATGACAAAAAATTTAAGAGTTAAAACTGGAAAAGCTATTGATGAAACTTACAGGATCTCATTTAAATTTAATGGATCAACATATTACGGTTTTAAAGGCGATACACTAGCGTCCGCGCTCTTAGCTAACAATATTCATTTGGTAGGTAGAAGTTTCAAATATCATAGACCAAGAGGTATAATGACCGCAGGTTCAGAAGAACCAAATGCCATTGTTCAACTTCATGATAATACCCCCAGAACTGAGCCTAATGTAAGAGCAACTGAAGTAGAAATTTATGAAGGTTTAGAAGCTTCAAGTCAAAATTGTTGGCCAAGTGTAAATTTTGATATTGGTGGAATAAACAACTTTTTATCCCCTCTTCTACCTGCCGGCTTTTATTATAAAACTTTTATGTGGCCAGCTAGTTTTTGGGAAAAATATGAATATTTTATTAGAAAATCAGCTGGCTTAGGTAAATCGCCAACTGAATCAGATCCAGACATTTATGAGCATAAATATATTCATTGTGACGTATTGGTGATTGGAGCTGGAATATCAGGTATTATGGCAGCTAAAATAGCTGCAAAGAATGGTTTAAAAACACTCTTAGTTGATGAAAAACCAAATCTTGGTGGCTCAACAATTTATCAAAACTCTAATTATTTTAAAATTAACAATCAAACCTCAGGTTCTTGGTTAGAAAAAGAAATAAATGAAATTAAAAAATTAGAAAATTTAGAAATCAAAACAAGAACAAGTGTAGCTGCTTATCATGGTTATAATTTTTTGTTAGCTCGTGAAAATCTTACTGATCATTTACCAATTGAACAAAGAAAAGAAAAAACAAGACATAAACTACTTAAAATTAGAGCAAAAAAAGTAATCACTGCTACAGGATCGTTAGAAAGACCGATGATATTTGATAACAATGATCGTCCAGGAATTTTACTTTCATCAGCAATTAAAAGATACATTGACTTTTTTGGTGTTGCTTGTGGTGAAAAAAATATACTTTTTACAAATAACGATAGTGCTTATGAAACAGCAATAAGCTTAATTCAAAAGGGAATAAATGTTGAAGCAATTATTGATAATAGAGAAAAGGTGGACTCTAAACTTGTTTATGAAGTGGAAAAAAATAATGTTAAGATTTTTAAGGGTTACACAATAACAAATACCTTTGGCTATAAGAGAATTAGTCGAATTTCTTTAATGCAGCTTTCAAAAGATGGGCAAAAAGTTGTAGGTTCTAAAATAGATTTATCGTGTGATTGTCTTGGAATGTCAGGTGGATGGACACCAGCTGTTCATTTATTTACTCAATCTGGAGGTAAGTTAAAATTTAGAGAAGAAGATCAAGTATTTATTCCAAACATATATCCTTCTGATCAAATAAGTGTTGGTTCATGTAATGGTGATTTAACTTTAGATGAAATTTTAATAAATACACCAAATACTTTAAAAGAATTTCTTAATATTAAAAATTCTGAATATACAAATATGGAGATTTTATCTTCAATTAATAAATCTAAAAGAAATATTTGGTTATTACCATCAGATAAAATTTTAGGTAAAACAAAATCTTTTGTTGACTATCAGAATGATGCAACTGCTAAAGATATAAAGTTAGCCTTAAGAGAAGGTTTTAAATCAATTGAGCATGTTAAAAGATATACCACAACAGGAATGGGAACTGATCAAGGTAAATTAGGTAATATGCATGCACTAGGAATAATTTCAGAAACAGCTGATGCTAAGATGGGTGAACTTGGCACAACTACTTTTAGACCACCCTACACACCATTAACTTTTGGTACAATTGTTGGAAGAAATGTTGGCGAATATTTTGATATATTTAGAAGAACACCAATTCACGATTGGCATGTAGACAATAAAGCTGAATTTGAAAATGTAGGTCAATGGAAACGAGCTTGGTATTATCCAAAAGATAATGAAGATATGCATGATGCTGTTCAAAGAGAGAGTAAAGCTGCAAGAGAAAGTGCTGGTATATTAGATGCTTCTACACTTGGTAAAATTGACATTCAAGGAACTGATGCTTCTGAATTTTTAAATCGTGTTTACACAAATGCTTGGTCAAAACTAGCAATTGGTAAATGTCGATATGGTTTAATGCTTAATGAAGATGGTATGGTCTATGACGATGGTGTTACTACTAGATTGGGTGAAAATCATTACATAATGACAACAACTACTGGCGGTGCAGCGAATGTAATGGGTAAATTAGAAGATTACCTACAAACTGAATGGCCAGAGTTAGATGTATATTTGACATCAGTTACTGATCATTTTGCTACAGTAAGTGTTTGTGGTCCAAATAGTAAAAAAATTGTATCTAAAGTTATTCCAGATTTAGATTTTTCAGATGAAAACTTCCCTCATATGTCATTTAAAAATGCAAAAATTGGAAAAATAAATTGTAGAGTAATGAGAATAAGTTTTACTGGAGAGCATAGTTATGAAATTAATATTCAAGCTAATTATGGAAAATCAGTTTGGGAAAAATGTATGGAAGCAGGAAAAGATTTCAATATTACACCTTATGGAACTGAAACAATGCATTTATTACGTGCTGAAAAAGGATTTATAATTGTTGGTCAAGATACCGACGCAACTATGACACCAATAGATTTACAAATGGATTGGATTGTTAGCAAAAAGAAATATGATTTTATTGGTAAAAGATCATTATACAGATCGGATACTATTAGAGAAGATAGAAAACAATTAGTAGGTCTATTAACGGATAACCCTAACGAGGTTTTAGAAGAAGGAGCTCAAATAGTTTCTGATATAAATAAATCACCGGTTGAAATGTTAGGTCATGTTACATCAAGTTATTATAGCCCTAATTTAAAAAAATCTATCGCGCTTGGTGTTGTAAAAGGTGGAAAAAATATGATGGGACAAAAACTAATCATTCCTATGGAAAAAAAGAACATCAATGTGACGGTATCTGATCCAGTATTTTTAGATAAGGAGAACAAAAGACTAAATGCTTAATTATAATCAAGCACTCCCTGAGCAAAAATCATTTCAAGATCTTCAAATGAAGGAGATTAAACCAATAATGAAATTAATTGTAAGAGGTAAAAAAAGAGAGTTTATTTCTGCGGTGGGTAAATCATTGAATATATTTTTACCAACTGAAGCAAATACAGCTACACAAAGTGATAAATTAACTGCACTTTGGTTAAGTCCTGATGAATGGATGATTTTTTCCAATGAACCAGTTGATGAAAATACTAATAATTATGAAATAGAGATTTTATTAAATAAAAATATTTCCAAATTAAATCTTGGTGCAATTACAGATGTCACAGATCAATTTGTAATGATTAATCTCAAAGGAAATAAAATTTATGAATTATTTCAATCTGGCTCACCTTTTAACTTTAATGATTTTCAAAATAAAAAAGGTGCTGTTACTCAAACAATTCTTACCAAGATTGATGTAATCATTCATAATCAAGATAAAAGTGCTGTAAATATGTTTGTTAGACGTTCTTTTTCACAACATTTATTTTCTTGGATGAATGACGCTGCGTCAAGATTATAGTCACAATTTATTCTTAAATCAGTAGATTAATGTTATGAAAAAATTATTTTTACTAGCATTATTTGCTCTTTTACCCTTTTCTTTAAATGCAGAATCAAATTTAGATAGAATTTTATCAACAGGAGTTTTGAAAGTTGGTACAACTGGAGATTGGGATCCAATGACAATGAAAGATCCAGCAACAAATAAATATAAAGGATTTGATATTGATGTAATGAAGGAGCTGGCTAAAGATATGGGTGTTAAAGTTGAATTTGTGCCCGCTGAGTGGAAGACAATTGTTTCAGGTATTACATCTTCAAGATATGATATTTCAACAAGTGTTACAAAAACACCAAAAAGAGCTGAAGTAGCAGGATTTACAGATACTTATTACAAATATGGTACTGTGCCATTAGTTCTTAAAAAGAATTTAAAAAAATTTTCAACTTGGGACTCTCTTAATAATTCAAAAGTAACAATTGCTACAACTCTTGGTACATCTCAAGAAGAAAAAGCAAAAGAATTTTTTCCTAAATCTAAATTAAATTCAGTTGAAGCTCCAGCAAGAGACTTTCAAGAAGTTTTAGCTGGAAGAGCAGATGGTAATATTACAAGTTCAACAGAAGCAAATAAATTAGTAATCAAATATCCTCAACTAGCAATAGTTCCTGATGGAGAAAAAAATCCAGCCTTTTTAGCAATGATGGTTCCTAAAGGTGATGATAAGTGGAACAGTTACGTTAATGATTGGATAAAAAAGAAAAAATCATCAGGCTTCTTTACTAACTTACTAGCAAAATATAATTTAAAAAGCTTATAATAAATTAGTAATTAATTTATAATTCTTTATAAATCAGATAGTGAGAAATTTATTTTTTCTACTTCTGATACTACCATTAAGCTCATGTGGTAAAAGTGAACTCAATTGGTTAATCTTATCACCAAATAATGTTGAAGGATTAACTAATCTTAAATTTTTAATAAGTGGACTAACTACAACAATTTATATTTCAGTTATTTCAATAATTATTTCAATGATTATTGGTTTTATTGTAGCCGTTCCCTCATTGGCAAAAAGTAAATATCTAACTTATTTGAATATTGGGTACGTAGAAATAGTAAGATCAATTCCTCTACTAGTTTTAATTTTATGGATTTATTATGGTCTTCCTATAATGACTGGAATAAGCTTCAGTCCTTTTGTTTCAGGTATTATTGCTTTATCAATAAGTGAAAGTGCATTTCAAGCTGAAATATTTAGAGCTGGAATAAACTCAATAAAAAAAGCTCAATGGGAAGCAGGAAGTTCGCTTGGATTAAATTTCTTTAGAAAATTAAGATTAGTCATACTACCACAAGCAATTAAGAATATTTTACCAGCTATTGGTAATCAATTTGTCTATGTTTTAAAGATGTCATCATTGGTATCAATAATTGGCATAGGAGATTTAACAAGAAAAGCAAATGAGTTGGTAGTGACTACCTATAGACCCCTGGAAATATATACTTTCTTAATATTTGAGTATTTAATTTTAATATTAATAGTCTCCTATTTTGTAAGAAGGTTAGAAAAAAAGTTAAAAAAAGATTAGTTTTTTTTTCTATAATCCCAAGGATACTCAAACTTCATAGACCACATACCTAGTTTATTAATTCTTGCATAATCTTCATCGTTTATAAATTTTTTGGAATATTTTCTATACGCAAATGCATAACCGTTTCTTACCAAATAACTAGACAAGCTAAGTTTATTAACAAAACATTCGGCTAAAGTTCTTTTGTATTGATCCTTACCTTCGTTAATACATGTAACTTTATTTTTAGCAATTTTATCGATTAACATCTTTTTTGCTTCAATCCCACAATAAATAACTTCATTATTTAAATTACAAGTTTGTTTAAGTTCTGGGGTGTCTATTCCAGAAAATCTAATCTTTTCACCATTTAAATGTATAGTATCACCATCAATTATCTTAATCTCATAAGATTTGACATCATTATATGTTAGAAAAAAAAATATTAAGCAGATGCTAATAACTAAAAAGAGTTTTATTTTGTTTAAAAACATTATTTAAAAAATAACCAATAAAAATTAAAACAACAATACCTATAAACCAATTGGTTGCCATAATTGTATAGAAAATATCAGTATAATCACCACCTCTAATATTTATCACATACCATAAGCTTAAAAAAGGAAACGCTGTTAACCTGATTATACTTAAGTATAAACTGTATAATGGTTTTTTAACTGCCTGAAAAACCGCTGTTGTAATAAAGAAGACTGGATAAACTGGTCCTATTAGAGCTGCAACTTTTAAATAAATAGCTCCACTTGCCACTGCTTCTTGATTGTCAGTAAATAAAGAAACAAAAAATTCTGCTCCAAAAAATAAAATAATCCCTGCAACCGCCATAAATGAAGATCCAAATAATAAAGCTTTTGTATATAGTTCTCTTATACGATTATATTCTTTAGCACCAAAATTTTGTCCTCCTATTGAAAGTACCGCTGTATTTAATCCTATAACCGGTAACAAAAAAACCTGCTCTACTCTTAATGCTGCTCCATATCCAGCTGTGGCTAAATCACCAAATTGACCTATAAAATAAAGAATATTAAAAATTCCTACACCAATAAACAACATACTAAAAATAACTGGTAATGATTGTCTGGTTAAAGGATTTAAATATTCAAACTTAGGAATAAAACATACCAATTTTAAATATTTTTTAATTTTACAATTATTAACCTTGTATGCTAAATAAATTGTTCCAATCGACTGTGAAATCACAGTTGCTATAGCAAGACCAGCTATACCAAAAGCTGGAATAATTCCATAACCCCATATAAAAAGAGGATTAAGAAAAATATTTAAGAAAAAACTAAATATTAAAACATTTCTATAGCTTTTTGTATCACCTTGAGCATTCAATGTTCCATTTAAAGAAATTTGTATCATTACTATAAATGTTCCATAAAAAATAATATCTAAATACTCTCTAGTAAGAGCTATACCTGAAGAGTCCGAGCCCATAACTCCAAGAAGAAAATTAGAAGCATTTAAACCAAATAAAGTTACCAACACAGAAATTGCTAAGGCAAAAACTAAAGATTGTGCTATGTACATAGATGCAACTCTTTCTTTTTTTTCGCCTAAAGAATTACCTATCATTGCATTAGTCGCAGCCCCTATACCAACACCAACTGCGATTATCGTAAAGTAAATAGGAAATGATTTAGCTATAGCACCTATTGCTTCTGCTGAAATTTGTCCTGCAAACCATGTATCAACTAGATTATAGAATGTTTGAAAAAGAGACCCAACACTTGCAGGGATTGTCACTTTTCTTAATAAAGACCAAATTGGATCTTTGGTTAATTTTAATGTTTTTGACAAAGTTATCCTTATTTAAATTCTTTTTGAAAAATATGTTTTTTTCCAGATTGCTTTGCTTTGTATATCTGACTTTGTCTCATTCTAAAACGTGATTTTTGAGTTTCGGATAGTTTGTCATAACAATTTGGGCAAGAAACACCTTCTTCAAACTTTTTAGACCTTTTATCTTTAGGTGAAATAGGCATTCTACATCCACTGCACATTGAGTGAGTTCCTATCTCTAAACCATGTTTAAGGCTAATTCTGTTATCAAAAACAAAACATTCACCTTTCCATAAACTATCTTTTTTATTAATTTTTTTGAGATAATTTAAAATACCACCATTAAGTTGGTATATATTTTTAAATCCTTTCTTTTTTAAATATACAGAGGTTTTTTCACAACGTATTCCACCTGTACAAAACATTGCTACTGGCATATTTTTTTTAAGTTTATTTAAATATTTAGGGAAATCTCTAAAGTTATTTATATTTGGGTTTACAGATTTTTTAAATGATCCAACTTTGTATTCAAAAGGTTTTCTTGTATCAATAATGTGAGTATCTTTATTTTCAATCAGCTTGTTCCAGTCTTTAGGGTCTAAATGTGTTTTAGTATCTCTTTCTTTAGGACTTAAGATCAAATTCATTGGCACAACCTCTTTCTTAATTTTGACTTTAGGTTTATGAAATGGTTGAAATTTAGATTTTGACTCATTGTTATTATCGAAGTGTTTAAATGAAAATAAAGATTTCAGTTTTTTAATTGTTTTATCAATATCTTTACTTTGACCTGATATAGTTCCATTTAATCCTTCTTTAGCAAGAATTAAGGTTCCTCTTATATTATTTGAAATAAAGAAATTTTGTAAAATATCTTTATTTGTTTTTAATGATTTAATCTTAATAAATTTATAAAAACCAAAAACTTTAAACATTATAAAATTCTACAAACTGTCATACCATCGCCCAATGGAATGATAATTTGCTCTACCCTTTTATCTTCAGATACAAATTTATTAAATTCTTTGATATTAATTGTAAATTTATCATTATTTTTTTCATCAGCTACTTCGCCATGCCATAAAACATTATCTATAATAATTAATCCACCTTGTTTAATTAGTCCTAAAGATTTTTCATAATATTTCTTATAATTCATTTTATCAGCATCAATAAAAACCATATCGAATTTTTGATTTGTTAGTTTATCTAAAGTTTCTAAAGCAGGATTTATAATTGTTTGAATTTTATGATCCTGTTTAGCTTTTTTAAAAAAATTTAAAGCTACTTTATTGGTCTTTTCGTTTTTGTCTAAAGCAATTAATCTTCCATCATCGGGTAAAGCTAGTGAAATCGATAATGCGCTAAGTCCTGTAAAAGTTCCTATTTCAAGTACATTTTTAATATTGGAAATTTTTATCATTAAATGAAGAAAGTGACACTGGTTAGGATCAACTTGCATTCTTTTAATTTCACCTAAAGTTTTATTATAATTAATTATTTCTTGTTGAACTGGATTTAACTTCAATCCAAAATCATTGATATAATTTTGTAATTTTTCTGTGATATCTAGGTTTACACCCATTGTGTTAAAGCTTTTTCTTTAATATCTCATTTATTAATTGAGGATTGGCTTTGCCACCAGAAACTTTCATCGCCTGTCCAACAAAGAAGCCAAATAGTTTTTCCTTACCTTGTTTATATTCAATGGCTTTTTCCCTATTGTCATTAATAATTTTGTCTATTAAGGCTTCTAGTGCTTTAGGATCACTTTGTTGTTTTAATCCTTTTTCTTCAACAATCTTTTGTGGATCTTTGTCTCCATCTATCATCAATTCAAATACAGTTTTTGCTATTTTTCCAGATATTGTTCCATTCTTAATTAGATTAATTAGAATTGCTAAATTCTTTGCACTTATTGGACTTTTGGAAATTTCTAAATTTTTATTATTTAGAAGAGCAAACAACTCTCCAGTAATCCAATTCACTGCTAATTTTATATCTTTGTTTTTTCCCATTTTTGTTACGACATCTTCAAAATACTTTGCCGTATCAATATCGGAGACTAAAATAGTTGCTTCATAAGGAGAAAGTTTAAACTCATCAATAAATCTTTTCTTCTTTTCATCTGGTAATTCTGGAATTTTAGTTTTAAGTTCATTTATAAATTCATCAGAAACCTCTAATGGTAACAAATCTGGATCTGGAAAATATCTATAATCATGTGCATCTTCTTTTGATCTCATGGATCTTGTTTCATTTTTTTTTGTGTCGAATAATCTTGTTTCTTGATCAATTGATTTACCTTCTTCTATTAAATCAACTTGTCTATTAGCTTCATATTCAATAGCCATTTGCATAAATTTAATAGAGTTAACATTTTTAATTTCACATCTTGTGCCTAAATCTTTGGAGTCTTTTAATCTTACTGATACATTGACATCAGCTCTTAATGATCCTTCCTGCATATTTCCATCACAAGTTCCCAAATATCTCATAATTGATCTTAATTTTTTTATATATGCACTTACTTCATCTGGTGATCTTAAGTCAGGTTTACTTACAATTTCCATTAAAGCTACGCCAGATCTATTTAAGTCTACAAATGTATTTTGTGGATCAAGATCGTGAATACTTTTTCCAGCATCTTGTTCTAAATGTAATCTTTCAATACCAACTTCTTTTTGACCTTCTGGCATATCTAGTATAACTTTACCTTCACCTACGATTGGATCTTTAAATTGTGAGATCTGATAACCTTGAGGCAAATCAGCATAAAAATAATTTTTTCTATCAAACACTGAGCGTTTATTAATTTTTGCATTAAGGCCAATGCCAGTTTTGATTGCTTGTTTTACACAAAACTCATTTATTACTGGTAACATACCTGGAAATGCAGCATCAACTAAGCTTACTTGTGTATTAGGTTCGGCTCCAAATTTAGTTGCAGATGTTGAAAATAATTTAGACTCTGAAGTAACTTGTGCATGAACTTCTAATCCAATTACAACTTCATATTGATTATCTTTTCTATTAATTAGATAATCTGATTTGTTTTTACTCATTTAATCCACCAATCAGTTATCTTATTTTTAAAATTAATTTTTTCCTCCATAGCATAAGCAATATTTAATATATTTTGTTCATCAAAAGCTTTACCAATTATTTGTAAACCTAGCGGATATCCTTTAACATCATGACCTGCTGGAATAGAAATACCAGGTAAGCCTGCTAAATTAACAGGCACAGTAAAAATATCGTTTAAATACATTGAAACTGGGTCATCCTTTTTTTCACCAATTTTAAATGCTGAACTGGGAGTTGATGGGGTTAATATTGCATCTACTTTTTTATATGCTTCATCAAAATCATCCTTAATTAATTTTCTAACTTTTTGAGCTTTAAGATAATAAGCATCATAGTAACCAGAAGACAAAACATAAGTTCCAATCATAATTCTTCTTTGAACTTCAGCGCCAAAACCCTCCGATCTTGTTTTTTCATACATATCTATAAGGTTTTCTCCTTTAGCTCTAAATCCATACTTAACACCATCATATCTTGCTAAATTTGATGAAGCTTCTGCAGGCGCCACTATATAATAAGTTGGTAACGCATAACTTGTGTGAGGAAGTGAAATATCAATTATTTCTGCTCCACAATCTTTTGCATACTGAATACCTTTTTGCCAAAGTTCTTCAATTTCTTTTGGCATACCTTCAACTCTATATTCTTTTGGTATTCCAATTTTTTTACCTTTAATATTATTTGTTAATTCTTTACTGTATTCGTTTCTTTTAAAGTCTATTGAGGTAGAATCTTTTGGATCATAGGTGCTAATTACCTCTTGAAGTAATGCACAATCTTTTACATTTTGTGCCATAGGACCAGCTTGATCCAAGGATGATGCAAATGCAACTATTCCATATCTTGAACAACTTCCATAAGTTGGTTTTAGACCTACTGTTCCAGTAAATGATGCTGGCTGTCTAATAGATCCTCCAGTATCAGTTCCAATAGTAATTGGAGTTAGTTGACCAGCTACTGCAGAAGCTGATCCACCTGAAGAGCCTCCTGGCACTAAATTCTTATCTATTGGGTTTTGAACATTACCAAAGAAGCTTGTTTCATTAGAGGATCCCATTGCAAATTCATCACAATTTAATTTTCCAAGAAGTATTGCTCCTGAATCCCAGATATTTTGTGTCACTGTAGACTCATAGGTAGGTACAAAATTATCTAAAATTTTACTTCCAGCTGTTGTACGAATATCCTTTGTACAAAATAAATCTTTGACTGCCATAGGTATACCGGGCAACTTCAAATCAAAATTTGGCCTTTGATCAAATTTTTTAGCTTTTTCTAATGCAGATGAATAATCTTCTGTAATATACGCATTTAACTCTTTTGATTTTTCAGATCTATTAATAAATGCTTGTGTAACCTCTTCTGAAGATAATTTTTTATCTTTAATATTTTTGACCAATTCTGAAAGTGATTGTTTTGTAATTTCAGACATTATTCTATCACCTTTGGAACAACAAAATAATCTTCATTATCTTGAGGTGAATTTTTAATTATTTGTTCTCTGATATCTTTACTTTTAACCTCATCTGTTCTTAGTTTAAGTGTAGTTTCTGCCACAGAAGTAAGAGGTTCTACATTGTCTGTTTTCAGTTCATTAAGTTTTTCTATAAATTCAAAAATTGAATTTAAATCTCCTGCTAGTTTTTCAGCTTTTTGTTCATCCACAGATATTCTTGATAATTTTGATATATGCTTTATTGTTTTAAGATCTATACTCATATGCTATTTAAATATGTCGCAAACTATCACTTAAGTTTAAAATATACAATATGATCACCTTAGAGGAACTCAAAAAAAAACAGTTGGATAAGTGTAGATTAATCGGCTTAGACCTTGGATCAAAAAGAATTGGAGTGTCTATTTGTGATGAAAAACAATTAATTGCTACGCCATTTAAAACAATAAATAGATCTAGTGCAAAAGAGCTTATAGAAGAGCTTAAAATCATAATTAAAGAAAATGATATAAAAGGAATCATTGTTGGAAATCCTTTAAATATGGATGGAACTTCAGGTTCTTCTGCTCAATCTGTTAAAGATACATCTAATAATATTGAGAGGAGTATTGATTTACCAATATGTCTATGGGATGAAAGATTATCTACTGTAGGAGCTTTTAATTTATCTAGTCAATTAGATGTTAATGTAAGTAAACGTGAAAAGAAAATTGATGAAAATGCTGCTGCTTTTATATTACAAGGAGCAATAGATTTTTTGAATAATTAATACTTGCTATTGTATGGGTTTATAGTTATAGAGTTGGTTTTAATGGCAATCAATTCAAATAAAGCTATTAAAATTTCTCAAAAACATTTACTAGGTATCCAAGATTTATCCATTAATGATGTAAACTTAATTCTTGAAGAAGCACATTCATTTATAAAAGTTAATCAAAGTAAAAATAAAAAGATTGATGTATTAAGAGGAAAAACTCAAATTAATTTATTTTTTGAGCCTTCTACAAGAACTCAAAGTTCATTTGAATTAGCTGGAAAAAGACTTGGTGCAGATGTTATGTCTATGAACATCAGCAACTCAGCAATTAAAAAAGGTGAGACATTGATCGATACAGCGATGACTTTGAATGCAATGCACCCTGATATTATTGTTATTAGACATCAAGACTCTGGTGCATGTAATTTGCTTTCTCAAAAAGTTAATTGTGCAGTTTTAAATGCAGGTGATGGAAGAAGAGAGCACCCTACTCAAGCTTTATTAGACGCCTTAACCATTATAACTCGTAAAAATAAAATTGAAGGGCTAAAAATTGCAATTTGTGGAGACATACTTCATTCAAGGGTAGCTAGATCAAATATTTACTTACTTAATATGCTGGGCGCAGAGGTAAATATAATTGCACCTACAAATCTTATGCCTAAAGAAATAGAAAAATTTGGAGTTAATACATTTACAGATATGAAAAAAGGTTTGAAGGATTGTGATATTGTTATGATGTTAAGACTACAAAGTGAAAGGATGACAAGTTCATATCTTTCATCAAATAGAGAATACTATGAATATTATGGATTAACACCTGACAAATTAGAACATGCCAAACCTGATGCTCTAATAATGCATCCTGGACCAATGAATAGAGGAATAGAAATTGATACAATACTAGCTGATGACATTAATAAAAGTGTTATTAAAGAACAGGTTGAGCTTGGTGTAGCAGTAAGAATGGCTTGTCTAAAAATATTTTGTATATAAATGAAAAAACAATATTTTATAAACGCAAACATAATAGACCCTCATAATTCAATTAATGAAATTGGAGGACTAATTATTAGTGAAGATGGTAGCATTGAAGCCATAGGAAAAAAAGTAAATACTAATAATCTACCAACTAGAGAAAAGCCAATTGATTTAAAAGGCAAATACATTTTTCCAGGATTGGTTGATATGAGAGTTTTTGTAGGTGAACCTGGATATGAATATAAAGAAAATTTTAGAACTTTAAGTAATGCTGCCTTGTCAGGAGGTGTTACGTCAGTAGTTACAATGCCAAATACAGATCCAATAATAGATAATGTTTCTATAGTTGATTTTTTAAAAAGAAGAGGAAGAGATAAGTCAAAAATTAATATTTTTCCATGTGCTTCGCTGACAAAAAATACCGAAGGAACAAACATGACAGAATTTGGTCTTTTACAAAGTAAAGGAATAATTGCTTTTACTGATGGCATAAAAACAATTCAAAATCCAAGATTAATGTCTAGAATAATGAACTCTGCTAAAGATTTGGGTTGTCTAATCATGCAACACGCTGAAGATTATGAGCTTGCAAAAAACGGTATGATTAATTCTGGTATAATTGCCTCAAAATTAGGATTATCAGGTATTCCAGAAATTGCTGAAAGAATTTTAATTGAAAGAGATTTAACATTGCTTGAAAAAGTTAAATGCAGGTATCACATATCTCAACTATCGTCACAAAAGTCTATCGAAACAATAAAATATAGAAAAGAAATTGTAAAATTTACATCTGGAGTATCGATTAACAATTTGTCATTAAACGAAAATGACATAGGAGATTTTAGAACTTTTTTAAAATTATCTCCACCATTAAGAAGAGAAGAAGACAGACTTGCTTTAGTTCAGGGATTAAAAGATGGTTTAATAGACGTTATTGTCTCAGACCATAAACCTGAAGATGAAGAGTCTAAAAGATTGACATTTTCACAAGCGGCTACTGGGGCTTCAGGTATAGAAACTTTATTATCACTAAGTTTAGAATTATATCACAATGGATCACTTAAACTTGATACTATTATCAAAGCACTTACAGCAAATCCCGCAAAAATACTAAAAATTGATAAAGGAAATCTATCAGTTGGACGTGATGCTGATTTTTGTATAGTTGATATAGATAAACCATGGATTGTAAAAAAAGAAAAACTAATCTCTAAATCAAAAAATACCTCGATAGAGAATAAAAAACTTCAAGGAAAAGTAACAAATACATTTGTAAAAGGTAAAGAATTATTTAAGCTATAATATGGATATTTTTAGTATAGCTATAACCTCATATCTAATGGGCTCTATTCCATTTGGATTTATATTAACTAAAATTTTTTTAAATAAAGATATAAGAAAAATTGGTTCAGGTAATATTGGAGCAACAAATGCACTAAGAACTGGTAATAAAATTATTGGTTATGCAACTTTAATTCTTGACGTTTTAAAAGCAGTAATACCAGTTATATATACAAAAATTTATTTTCCAGATTTATTATATGTTGCCTCATTATCAGCATTCTTAGGTCATGTGTTTCCAATATGGCTTAAATTTAAAGGAGGTAAAGGTGTTGCTACCTATTTAGGAATTTTATTTTCTATTAATCTTTATTTAGGATTGGTTTTTATAATTACTTGGTTTGTAACTTTTGCCATTTCAAGATTTTCATCATTATCATCACTGATTGCTTCTATCGCAATTCCTTTCTATTTATTAATTTTAACTCAATTTGACCAGGTAATTTTTTTTACAATTATGTTCGTATTAATATTTTTTACCCATAGAGAAAATATTAAAAGATTGAAAAATAAAGAAGAAACTAAGACAAAAATTTATTAATTTGACTATCTAAGGCTTTTGGTTAGTTTGTAGACTATGAATCTGGTTATAGTAGAAAGTCCTGCAAAAGCAAAAACTATAAACAAATATTTGGGTGATAAATATAAAGTTTTAGCAAGTTATGGTCATATAAGAGATCTTCCCTCTAAAAATGGATCTGTAGATCCTGAACAAGATTTTAAAATGGAATGGGAGGTTGACAGTTTTTCTAAAAAATATCTAAAAGAAATTACTGATGCAGCAAAAGAATCTTCAAAAATTATACTGGCTACTGACCCTGACCGTGAAGGTGAAGCTATCGCATGGCATGTTAAAGAGTATTTAAATGAGAAAAAACTTTTAAAAGATAAAGAAATTGAACGTGTTGTTTTTAATGAAATTACAAAAAAAGCAGTAATACATGGAATAGAAAATCCTCGACAGATTGAACCACTTCTAGTGGACGCTTACATGGCCAGAAGAGCTCTGGATTATCTAGTTGGTTTTAATATTTCTCCAATACTTTGGACCAAATTACCAGGATCAAAATCTGCAGGAAGAGTTCAATCAGTGGCACTAAAATTAATTACAGAAAGAGAACATGAAATAGAGTCTTTTAACCCTGAAGAATTTTGGACTTTAAGTGTTAAATTTGTAGATGAAAAAAATCAAATTATAACCTCTAGTATTACTCAATTAGATAATAATAAGATAGAAAAGTTTTCATTTAGAAATAAAGAAGAAATTGATAAAGCTATTTCAAATGTACAAAGCAAAAAATTTAAAATTACCGATATTTCAAGTAAAGTTGTAAATCGTAACCCTTCTGGCCCTTTTACAACATCAACACTTCAACAAACCGCATCAAGTAGATTGGGTTTTGGAGCTTCTCGAACAATGCAGATAGCACAAAAACTTTATCAAGGAATTGATATTGAAGGAGAAACAATTGGATTAATAACTTACATGAGAACAGATGGAACAAATTTATCAGCTGATGCAATTTCATCCTTTAGAGATTTTATTCAAAATGATTTAGGTAAAGAATATCTACCCCCAAGTCCGTTAAACTATTCTGGAAAAAAAGCAAAAAACGCTCAAGAGGCTCACGAAGCAATTAGACCAACAGATATTACAAGAACTCCAGAATTAGTTAAGAAATATTTAAGCACTGATCAAAATAAGCTTTATGAATTAGTTTGGACCAGAGCACTTTCTTCACAAATGGAGTCAGCTAAATTTGATAGAAATACTATCACTATAAGTACTGATAGTGGTGATACAATTTGCAAAGCAAGCGGATCAGTTTTGAAATTTGATGGGTATATGAAGATATATAAATCCTTAAATAAAGATGATAGCGAAAGCATTTTGCCACAAATGTCCAATGGACCAATTAATATTGAGTCTTTAATTGATGAACAACATTATACGCAACCTCCACCGAGATATTCTGAAGCAAGCCTGGTAAAAAAACTTGAAGAATTGGGGATTGGAAGACCATCAACATATGCAAGTATTATTTCTACTATTTCTAATAGAGGTTATGCTGAAATATTAAATAAAAGATTTTTCCCAACTGATAGAGGTAAATTAATTTCAGCTTTCTTAGAAAAACTATTCTCAAAATATGTAGATTATAATTTCACTGCAGGTTTAGAAGATCAATTGGATGAGATCACCACAGGTAAAGAGAGTTGGATTAAAGTTTTGGAGCTTTTTTGGAAAGATTTTAATAATAATGTCTCTGAAGTTAAAGAGAAAAGGACTAGAGAGGTTTTGGATTTATTAAATGAAAGTTTAGGAGATTTGGTTTTTGATAAAGATGATGATGGTAAAATAGTAAGGAAATGTCAATTATGTAGCTCTGGAACTCTTAGTTTAAAAAATAGTTTTAGAGGTGGTGCATTTATAGGTTGTTCAAATTACCCTGAATGTAAATTTACAAGACCTTTATCAAAAGCGAAGGCTGCTGCACAAGCTCAACTAGCGGAACCAAAATTCATCGGAAAACATGAAAATGGTAATGACATATATTTAAAAAATGGGAGGTTTGGCCCCTATCTTCAATATGAAAAAGTTTTGGATGAATTAGAATTAGAAAAAAATTCTAAAAAAAAGAAAAAAACTAAAAAACTTAAATCTGACGTCAATGAACTTTTAAAAAATGTTTCAATACCAAAGGGTTTAGAATTGGATAGTATAGATTTAGATAAAGCTAAATTTTTATGTTCATTACCAAAATCTCTTGGAATAAATCCAGATAATCAAAAAGAAATCACATTAAATACTGGTAGGTTTGGTCCATATTTGAAATGTGAAAATAAATCCGCTAGAATTGAAAATGTTGAAGAAATTTTTTCAATTGGTCTTAATAGAGCTATTACTTTAATAGCTGAGGCAAAACCAGGTAGGATGTCCTCTTCAATGATAAAAGACTTAGGTGAGCATCCTGAAGACAAAAAACCAGTAAGAATTATGAAAGGTCAATATGGCCCATACATTAAATATAAATCACTTAATGCTACGATACCTGAGGAAAAAGATCCAACTGAACTTACAATGGAGGAGGCATTAATATTAATTGAGAAAAGAAAAGAATACGATAAAACTAAGAAATCAAAAAAAAGGAAATCAAAATGAGCTTTGAAGATAATTTAAAAAAACTAAATATAATTTTACCAGAAGCTAAAGCACCGGTAGGAAATTACGTAGCAGCAAAAACTTCAGGAAAAATGTTATTTATATCAGGACAAATATCAATTGATGAAAGTGGTCAATTAATAAAAGGGAAAGTCGGTAAAGACTTGGATACTGACGCTGGTTATAATGCCGCTAAAAGATGCGCGTTAAGTATTATTTCTCAAGTTAAAAAAGCTTGTGATAATGATTTATCTAAAGTTAAATCTTGTATTAAATTAACTGGATTTGTTAATTCCACTGAAGATTTTACAGAACAACCAAAAGTAATAAATGGAGCTTCTGATTTAATAGCATCTGTATTTGGTGAAGCTGGAATGCATACTAGAGCTGCAGTAAGCACAAATAGTTTACCGCTTGGTGTTTCTGTTGAGGTTGATGCAATATTTGAACTAAATTAAGATTTTAACTTCCAACACTATAATATTGGAAACCTTGACTTTTTATTTTTGAAGGAGAATAAATATTCCTCATATCAAATATAATAAATTTCTTTTTTTTTGCTAAATTCTTAAAGTTAATTGATTTAAAATCGTTCCACTCTGTATGAATGATAACAAGATCAGAGCCATCAATAGAATCTTTTATTGAGTCAACATAAGAAACATTTTTGATTTTTGCGAAATCTTTTTTGTAACCAGTTGGATCAAAATATCTAATTTTTGCCCCTTTTTTAGATAAAGCTGGTATCATTTTTAAACTTGAAGAGTCTCTCATATCATCTGTATTAGCCTTAAAGGTAACACCTAAAAAAGTAATCTTTTTATTTTTTATTTTTTTACTTAAAATAGTATTAACTCTATCAAGTAAAAGATTTGATCTTTTTTCATTTGATTTTATTACAGATTTTATTACAGATAAGTTTGATTTAAATTTGTCTCCAGTAATTGCAATTGCTTTTGTATCTTTAGGAAAACATGATCCACCATAAGCAGGTCCAGCTCTTAAAAATCTTCCACCTATTCTTTTGTCTAATCCCATACCTATGGAAATATCTTCAACATTTATTCCAATTTTTTCGCATAGATTTGCAATTTCATTAATAAAAGTAATTTTTGTAGCTAAAAAAGCATTCGAGGCATATTTAATTAATTCAGCAGCCCTTCTTTTTGTAGTTAGGTAATGTGCTCCTTTTGATATTAATGGATTATATAAATTTTTCATAATACGGTTTGATTTTATATCATTTGAACCAACAATAATTCTATCAGGATAAATAAAATCTCTTATTGCCTCACCTTCTCTTAAAAATTCAGGATTAGATATAACTGAAAATTTTTTCTTATTATTTTTTTTGGATAGAATTTTTTCAATTTCATCACCTGTAGTAACTGGAACAGTTGATTTTGTTACAATTATTTTAAATTTATTAATTGATGAACTTATTTCTTTAGCAACATTGTAAATTTGACTTAAATCTGCTGAGTTGCCACCTTTTTTAGTTGGCGTTCCTACGCAAACAAATATTACATCTGAGTTTTTAACAGATTGTTTTAAATTAGTAGAAAATAACAATCTTTTATTTTTATAATTTTTTTTAACAAGTTCTTCTAAACCTGGTTCGTAAATTGGAATTTTTCCATTAGTTAATTGATTAATTTTATTTTGATCTTTATCTACACAAATTACATTATTACCTAAATCTGAAAAGCATACACCACTAACTAATCCAACATAACCAGTTCCAATCATGCATAATTTCATGACTTTGATATCTCCAATGAAGATTTGATATAACCTGTCATGCTCCCACAATCAAGATACTTGCCAGCAAAATTATGAGCTATGAAATTTTCATTATCGTTAATTAAACTTTGTATAGCGTCTGTAATATGTTTTTCTCCTCCTTTACCAGATTTTAGATTTGATAATTTCAAAAAAATACTTTTAGGTAAAATATATCTTCCAATTACTGCTTTATTAGAAGGAGCTTTATTTATTGAGGGCTTTTCTACAACACCTGAAATTAAATAATTTTTTTTATTAATTTTTTTTTTTATTTTATATATACCCCATCTTGTAACTGTATTCCTATTTACATTCATACTAGCCATAACAGATGTATTAAATCGTTTATGAATTTCAATCATAGACTTTGAACAATTCTTTTTTATAATAAGATCATCGGGTAACAACATTAAAAAATAATCATTCTTTATAAATTTTTTTGTTTTTAAAACAGCATCACCTGTTCCTAATGGTTTATTTTGATAAACAAACTTAATCATTTTTTTATATTTTAAAATTTTTTTATATTCTTTTTTAATTCTAGGGTCTTTTTTTGTTTTAATTATCTTTTTAAAAAAAATATCATTATAAAAATAATTCTTGATAATCTTTTTTTTTTGTGAAATTATAAAAATAACCTCTTTTATACCTGCTTCAATGCATTCATCTAAAATGTATTCTATTCCAGGTTTACCATTTATTGGTAAAAGCTCTTTTGGACACACACTTGACAAAGGTAGTAAGCGTGTTCCAAGACCTGCTAGAGGAATAATTGCTTGTTTAATCATTTAAATGTTTTACTTATTAAAATGTTTTATACAAATGAAAATTTTATTAAATAATAATGATTTAAATGAGGCATTATATAATGTCTCAAATTTGGGTTTTGTGCCTACTATGGGTGGCCTACATCAAGGTCATATATCATTGATAAAAAGATCATTAAAAGAATGTAATAAAACAATAGTGAGCATATTTGTGAACCCGACTCAATTTAATAATAAAAATGATTTTAAAAAGTATCCTAGAAATAACAAAAAAGATTTAAAAATATTAAAAAAATTGAATATTGATTTTATTTATTTACCATCCGTAAAAGACATTTATTCTTCAAAGAGATTACCCAAGATTAAAATAAACAAAAAAGATCAAATACTATGTGCAAAATTTAGAAAAGGTCATTTTGAAGGTGTAATTGATGTTATGGATAGATTTACCACAATAATAAAACCTAAAAAAATCTTTATGGGTGAAAAAGACTTTCAACAATTATATTTAGTGAAAAAATTTTTTAAAAAAAATCATCGGTCAAAAATAATGACATGCAAAACAATAAGAAATAAAAATAATTTGGCTTTATCATCACGGAACTTGCTAGTGAACAAAAATAAGTTGATTAAAGCTGAGAAATTAACCCAAGATCTAATTAATATTAAAAAAAATTTAACAAAAAAAATTAATTTAAATAAAATATTAAATCTTAAAAAAAAGGAGTTAAGTAAGATGTATAATCTTAAGATTGAATATCTTGAATTAAGAAATAAAAATAATTTAAAAAAAACAAATAAATTACAAAATTCTAAAATTTTTATAGCTTATTATTTAGATAAAGTTAGATTAATTGATAATTTGTAATTTTTTATAAAAAATAAGCACCAACACCTAAAAAAGATACAAATCCAATAACATCTGTAATAGTTGTTACAAACACACTTGATGCAATAGCAGGATCAATATTCATTTTTTTTAGTGTAACAGGAACTAAAATACCAAACAAACCAGCAACAACCATGGTTAATACCATTGAAATAGAAATTATTAATGAAAGTTGATAATCTTGAAACCAAATTTGAACAATTAAAGAGCTAATAATAGCAAAAATAACTCCATTTAAAATTCCAATATTAAATTCTTTTAAAATATTTTGGTTAAAATTATTTTTAGTTAGATCATTTGTAGCAAGTGTTCTTACAGTCACTGCTAAAGTTTGCATACCTGCATTACCACCCATAGAGGCAACTATTGGCATTAAAAAAGCTAAAACAACCATTTGTTCAATTGTTGCTCCAAATAAACTAATGCAATAGGTAGCTAAAAATGCTGTAAATAAATTTAATAATAACCAATTAAATCTTCTTTTAGTTTTTGTAAAAACACCATCAGTAATTTCCTCATCACCTACTCCAGCTAATCTTAAAGCGTCTTCTTCAGCTTCTTCTTTTAAAACTGTAAGAACATCGTCAGATGTAATCATGCCAACTAACTTATTGTTTTTGTCAACAACACATGCTGAATTTAAATTATAATTTTCAAATGAATGTCCAACTTCTTCTCTATCCATATCTACAGGGATTAAGAAAATTGAGTCATCCATTATTAAAGACATTTTGGTTTCTCTTGATGTTCTTAAAACTTTAGATGATGGAACTGCTCCAATAGGTTTAAAATTTTCATCAACAATATAAATTTCTAAAAATTGTTCTGGTAAATCTTTATTCTCTCTTAAATAATCAATAGTTTGACCAACTGACCAGTTACTAGGAATTGCAGTAAATTCCCTCTGCATAATTCTAGCCGCA
>ENA-OWPI01001316-OWPI01001316.1-marine-metagenome-genome-assembly--contig:-NODE-1316-length-28294-cov-58.904065_pt1 | contig 28294 bp, 23 predicted proteins | sample MGYA00238138_ERZ651775 | MGnify/ENA primary metagenome ERZ651775 (study PRJEB26906, sample SAMN06265043) | marine metagenome | isolation source: Helgoland LTER site | place: Germany:Helgoland, sampling...
GCGTTATCATTTATGATAATGTTTCAATGGGGTTTAGCTCAGACGAGTGTATCCGGTACTGTTTCTGACAGTTCAGGCGTACCACTTCCTGGAGCTACTGTTCTTGTTGCTGGAACATCTAATGGTGTTACAACTGACTTTGACGGTAATTATTCAATTTCAGCTTCTGAAGGAGATGTTCTTTCAGTTAGTTACGTTGGATATGTAACTCAAAACGTAACAATTGGATCTTCTGCTACTGTTAACGTTACACTTGTGGCTGACAATGCTCTAGAAGAAGTAGTTGTTACTGCATTAGGTATAACTAGGGATAAAAAGTCTCTAGGATTTGCTCAACAAACAGTTAGTGGAGAAACATTAGCTGAAAGTAAACAAGTTGACCTTAATGTTGCATTAACTGGTAAGATTGCTGGTGTGCAAATGATTGGAGGTTCAAGTTCTACTTTCGACAATGGATTTTTAAGATTAAGAGGTGAATCTGATGTATTATATGTTGTAGACGGTATTAAAGTATATGCAATGTCTGACATTAACACAGACAACATTGCGAGTATTTCAGTTCTGAAAGGTGCTGCTGCAACGGCGCTCTATGGTGCAGATGCTAAAAGTGGTGTAATTGTAATTACATCAAAAAAAGCTAAAGTTGGTGAAAGTTCATTTTCTATTGATCATTCAACATCTGTTTCTTCTGTATCAATTCTTCCAAATTACCAAAACGAGTATGGTGGTGGATATGATCAAGAATGGGATGTATTTACTTACAACCCTGCTACAGATCCTGCTTCTTTTGCGAGCTTTACAGGACACTACACACCTTACTATGGTGCAGATGAGTCTTGGGGACCTAAGTTAGATGGTACATTAGTAAGACACTGGGATAGTTGGATTCCTAATCACCCAAATTTTGGTGAGCTAAGAGCTTGGAACCCAAATCCTAACAATGTTAAAAATTTCTACGAAAGTGGTATAGAAAACAGCACTAGTTTAGCTTTTGCTTCAGGTACTGAAAACACTCAAGTAAGAGGTTCATTAAGATTAATTAATGAAACTTTACCTTTTCCAAATACATCAAGAAATCAAATTGATGCTAGTGTAAATGGAAGTGTTCAAATTACTGATAATTTATCAGCTTATTCTTCTTTGAACTATCAAATTAGAAAAACTGAAAATTTTCCTGTTAATGGTTACGGAGGTTTAGGTGCAAACTTTAACCAATGGTTCCAAAGACAAATTGATATGGACCGAATGAGAGATAATTATTTCTTTGAAGGTAAGTATTACACTTGGAACAGAGTTTCTGCAAGAAATGCAACACCAAAATATTGGGATTCTCCTTACTTTGATTTTTATGGAGACAGAACAGAACAAAGAAAAAATGTTATGTTTGGAAATTTCGGTTTAAATCTTGATATCAATGAAAATATTTCTGCTCAGGTTGAAGCTAGAAATAGATTCAACACTTATGAAAGTAATGGAAGAACAGGATGGGGTGGTATAGATACTCCAAGCTATAATGAAAGTAGTTCACGATACACTGAAAATGAACTTCAAGCTACTTTAGCTTATGCAGAAGATTTTGGAGATTTTGATGTAGATGCATTATTAGGATATCAAGCTACTCAAAGAAGAAATCATAGTACTAGAGCTTCAACTGCTGGTGGACTTACAGTGCCAGAATTTTACAGTATTGCAACATCTAAAGATAGACCTAATTACAGTACTAGTTTAAGTACTTCTAAACAATTAGCTACATTCTCTCAAGTATCTGTTGGTTACAACAGTATGGCATATTTAGAAGCTTCATACAGGTTTGACTGGGGATCTACTGCAAACTCTGAGGCAAATAGAATTGAAACATGGGGTCTTTCTGGAAGTTTTATTTTAGATAAATTAATAAATAATAAAAATGTTTCATTTGCTAAATTAAGAGCAGGTTATTCTGAAGCTCCAGTTTTCCCTGGTGTTTACGCAACGTCATCTGTTTATAATGTTGGTACTGCTCACTCTGGAAATCCTATTTTTAGTGTTCCAAACACTCAATCTAATCCTTACTTATTAGGTGGAACTAGATCAGAGTTAGAATTTGGTGCTGAATTTAGCTTTTTCAATAACAAAGTAGGTTTAGACTTAACTGTTTATGAAAGAACTGATAAAGATTTACCAATTTCAATCCCTGTTACAGGAGCAACTGGTTACAGTGGTTTAGCTGTAAACTCAGGACAACAATCTGCTAAGGGTGTTGAAGTTACTTTAAATCTTGTTCCAGTTCAAACTGAAGATTTAAGATGGGATGTTTCATTAAATTACGCTCAAAACAAAAAATATGTAGATGCATTAGCTGAAGGTATTGAAAGAAGAGTATTAGACTCTTGGATGTCTTGGGGTGGTCTTCAAACACAAGAAGTTGTTGGAGAAGAATGGGGTCTTATTGTAGGTAGAAAAAAAGCTAGAGATGCTAACGGTACTCAAATTGTTACCGAAACTGGTAGAGCTACATTTGAAACAAATCAAGTTTTAGGTAACTTATTACCTGATTTTACTGGTGGTTTAACTTCAGCTCTTGCTTACAAGAATTGGGATTTCAATGTTGGTATAGATTTCCAAAGTGGAGGTAGATTTTTCTCAACTTCAAATATGTTCTCTTACTACTCAGGTCTTCACGAAGACACTGTTGGTTTAAATGCAAAAGGTAACCCTAAAAGAGATGCTGTTTCAGCAGGTGGAGGTGTAAACGTAGTTGGTGTAACTGCAGATGGAACACCAGTTGACACTTACCAATCAGCTAGTTTCCACTACTACCAACACTATTTTGGAAACAATCACGAAAACTGGTTATATGACGCATCTTATGTAAAGTTAAGAACAATGAGAATTGGATATAACTTCCCAACGGATCTTATTGAAAATACTCCATTTGAAGCAATAAATGTTTCTTTAATTGGAAACAATTTATTATTACTTTATTCAAATATTCCTGAAGGTGGATTAGATCCAAGTGAAATAGAAGGATCTGGATCAATTGCTTCCGGATACAGAAATGTTGAGGGTGGACAATTACCTCCATCTAGAACATTTGGTTTAAACGTAAGCTTAAAATTTTAATAATTTAATATATATATACAATGAAAAATTTATTAACAAAAATTGGAGGTTTTACAATTTGTATCTCTTTACTTTTCGCTTCATGTGAAACTGTAGATTTCGGAGATGAGAATGTGAATCCAAATTCTCCAACGAATAAAAAAACTGATGCAATGATAACTGGTGCAATTACTGCAATTCCTGGTATCGTTGGTGCAGTAGACCCAACATATTATGTTCAGCAGATTTCTGATGTTACATATACAACTGGTTCTAGATATTCAACTGAACAATGGTCATTTGATGGCTTCTACACTGGTCCTTTAAAAGATTTACAAGAAGTAATTGATTTAAATACTAAATATCCAACAGAAGTTACTGGTGGAGGAAGTAATGCAAATCAAATTGCAGTGGCTCATATTTTAATGGGTTACATGTATCACAACATTACTGATAGATGGGGAGCAATTCCAATGTCTGAAGCACTACAAGGTGTAGACAAAATTTATCCAAAATTTGATACGCAAGAAGAAGTATATTCTCAAGTAATGGCTAATTTAGATACTGCTGTTGGTATGATTGACGGTGGTGGTCTAAATGGGGACATTATGTTTAATGGAGATATGAACAAATGGAAAATGTTTGCTAACACTCTTAAAATGAGAATGGCATTAAGAATGGCTGATGTTAACCCATCTGCTGCACAAAGTGCTTTTGTAGCGGCTTGGAATGCAGGTGTAATTTCATCAAACGCTGAAAGTGTTCATTACCCATACTTAACAGAAGATGCACATGATAATCCATGGCAAGATAGGTTTGAAACTAGATACGATTTTGTTCCAAGTGCACTTTTAATAGATCACTTAAAAAACAATTTAGATCCAAGACTAGCTGAGTTTGCTGATGGTTCGCTAATTTCTAATGGAACAGAATACGTTGGATTAGAGTATGGTCTTGAAAACCCTGGAATATTAGAAACTAATCTTTCTGGAATTGATGCTAGAGTTATTAAAGATGGTACTAATGACGGTGGTTTTTTAATGACATACGCTGAAGTTTGTTTCGCTATGTCTGAAGCATTCCTTAGAGGATGGAATGGTCTTCCAGGAAGCGCTCAATTATGGTATGAGTATGGTATCGCAGCATCTCACGGTCAATGGGGTGTAGCTTCTTCTGATGCTTCTGCATATTTAGCTTCTGTAGCTCCGGTTTCTATGGAGGCAATGGCTATGGAAAAATGGGTTGCATTGTATTTGCAAGGTTATGAAGGATGGGCTGAATGGAGAAGATTAGACTACCCAGTTTTATCACCTCCAAGTGCTGCTATCTCTGGAACTGGTGTTCCTGTAAGACACGGTTACAGCGCTTTATTACCAACAAATAACAAAGAAGCTTACGAAGCTGCTGTTGCAGCTCAAGGTCCAGATAACCAAGACACTAAATTATGGTGGGATACTAAATAATTAGTAAAACACTTGTGAAATAAAAAAGCGCTCTTCAAAAAGAGCGCTTTTTTTTTGAGTAAAAATAAAAAGGATAGATTATAAAATAATTAAACTAAACAAAGTATTAGCGGTCTATATAAAATAGGTAATAAATAATAACATACATTTGGCATGATTAATGATCCATTTAAAAAAAATTATATGAAAAAAATATTACAGTTATCATTTTTAATGATATTCCATTTTTCAACAGCACAAATTGTAGAAATTCAATCAATGTCTGACTTAACTCAACAAAAATTATTTAGTGCTGGTAATGTGTTTTTAAAAGACAAAACAAAGAAAAAGTTACCCTCAGTAATAAAAGGTCACCCTTATTTAGATAAAGAATTTAAAAAAGGTAATTTATTATTCGAAAACAATAAAAAATACAGTGCTTTAATTAGGTTTGATGTTTCAGAACAAAAATTCGAAATCAAAAAAGATCTTAATAGTCCTATATCATCTATTGGAATTGATAAATCTGTGAATGTTAAGATTGGAGAAAAGATTTTTAAATCTCATACATTTACATTGCATAGTAAATCTCAAAACACAGTTGCCATTTTAGAAGAGATTAAAAAAACTGAAAATTATAGTTTATACATGTATCCTAATAAATTAATAAAAATTCCTGAAGAAAAAGTATCTACTGCACCTGGAAACGTAAAAGAAAAAGTTGCACAATGGAAAGACGACAACAGGTTTATAATTATAAAAAACAACGTAGGTTATATCATTCCAAAATCACATAAAAAAATGGGCGATCTTAAACTTTTAAAAAATGATGATTATAAAAAGTTTAGAAAGAAAAATAAATTAAACTTAAAAAAAAGAGAAAGTTTAATAAAATTTGTTGACTATTTAAACTCTTAATATTTAAGTGGAAAATAAAAATACCCAGATTTATGGCTTAAGATCAGTTATTGAAGCTATTGATTCTCAAGAAACGTTAAGTAAAGTCTATCTGCAAAGAGGTCTTACAGGGGCTAGTTCTTATGAACTAATTAAAAAGTTAAAAAAGAAATCAATTGAAATTTCATATGTTCCAGTTGAAAAACTGAATAGATTAACACCAAAAAATCATCAAGGTGTTGTAGCTACAATTTCTCCTATAAATTTCTTGTCTATTTCTGATTTAAGCGAATTAATTGAATCTAAACCTAAATCAATTTCATTATTAATACTTGATCAATTATCAGATGTTAGAAATTTTGGAGCTATTGTAAGGACAGCAGAATGTACTGCTATTGATTGTATAATAATTCAGTCTAGTGGTAGTGCTCCTGTGAATGGAGATACTATAAAAACATCGTCTGGAGCTGTATTTAATGTTCCAATATGTAAGGTATCCCACATTAAAGATGCAATTTTTCTTTTGAAACAACATGATATAAAAATATTTGGAGCATCTGAAAAAGCAGAAAAAAATATTTTTGAAACTAAGTTCGGGAAATCCCAAGCAATAGTAATGGGATCAGAGGGTAAAGGTTTATCTAGTTCAGTTATAAAATTATGTGACCAACTCATAAGAATCCCTTTACATGGTAAAATAGAATCGCTAAATGTATCTGTTGCATGTGGAACTATTCTTTATGAAATGATAAGGCAAAAAAAATATTAATTAAAGAATTTCTTTTAAAGAAATTAAATCATTAATAATTATTGAATCCTTATGTAAATTTTCATTGTTTGAATTTAAATGAATGGCCTTAAACCCGTTATTAATAGCTCCCATTACATCAGCTTCATAATTGTCACCAATCATTAAACATTGATTTTTATTCGTTGCTTTAGAAATATCATAAGCGTATTGAAAAATTTTCGAATGAGGTTTTTTTACACCAACTGTCTCAGAATCAATAATACATGTAAAGTATTTTTTGAGGTTTGAATTTATAATTTTTGTATTCTGAACTTCAGTAAATCCGTTAGTTATTATGTGTAATATGTATTTTTTAAATAGATAATCTAAAACTGTAATAGTGTCATTTAAAAGAAAATTATTATCAGGAAGATGTTTCACATAATCGTCAGAAATATTATCTATTACACTGGGTTTAATATTTATGTTTAATTTTTCAAAAGTAGATTTCAGCCTGTTGTGCCTTAAATATTCCTTTGTAATTTTATCGTCTCTATAAAGATTCCATAATGAGAAGTTGATTGGCATGTATATTTTCAAAAAGCTCTGAAGACCAACATTAATATTGTATTTGTTAAGTAAAAAATCGAAAGTTAACGATGAATTTTTTTCAAAATGCCAGAGCGTATGATCTAAATCAAAAAAGATATGTTTAATATTATTCATCAATTATTTTTAATAAAATCATTAATTACTTCTAAATCTAGTGAAGCATAATTTCCTGAACTCATAAATAATAAATTTGTGTCTTGGTAAGACAATTCAAATAAATAAGCTTTTAACTGGTTTGAATCTGAAATTACTATCATACTATCATCATTGAACGAATCTTTTATTTTTTGAACTGAGATATTCTTTAATCCTTTACTTGCAACAGCTTTAGGGTCATAAAACAAAATTCTAATATCAGCTTTTTTTAAACTATTTCGGTATTCACCAATAAAATCTTCATTTAAACTACTAAAAGTGTGTAATTCAAGAAGGGCAATTAATTTTCTGTTTTTAAATTGATTTTTTAAAGCATTTGTTGTTGCACTAACTTTGCTTGGAGAATGAGCAAAATCTTTAAAAAATGCTCTGTCATCCATTTCTAACAAAGATTCTAATCTCTTGTCAGCACCTGCGAAGGATACAATAGAATTATTGAACTCTTCTTCTTGAACACCCATTAATTGGCATATTAATTTAGCTCCTGAAAGATTACTTAGATTATGATTACCAAATATCTTTAATGGTAGATTGCCTTCATCGGTTTTTAAAAATGAAATATCGTTTTCAATAAAAAATTCAGGTAATGAATACTCGAGTTTTCTAATAGAATTTGAACAATTTAAAACCATTTGATTTAATTCTGAATCTAATTCGTTGTAAACAACAGCTCCCCCAGAAATTATAGAATCAAGAAAAATCTCAAATTGTTTGGAATAAATCTCCTTTGTTGGAAAGACATTAATATGATCCCATGCAATTCCGCTTAACAAAGCTATATTTGGTTTATACAGGTGAAATTTAGGTCTTCTATCTATTGGAGAAGATAAATACTCATCACCTTCCAGTAATATAAAATCATTTTCGTCAGTTAAATGAACCATCGTGTTAAAACCTTTTAGCTGAGCTCCAACCATATAATCTACAGAAATATTATTATCATTTAAAACATGTAAAACCATTGCTGTAATTGAGGTTTTACCATGACTTCCTCCTATAACAACTCTAGTCTTATTTTTAGACATTTCATAAATAAATTCTGGATAAGAAAATATTTTGATTGATTTATTTTGTGCTTCGATAAGTTCTGGATTATCTTTTTTTGCGTGCATACCCAGTATAACATAATCTAAATCATCTGAAATATTTGAAGAATTCCAACCAATTTCTTGTGGAAATAAACCGTGGTGAATCAATCTTGATTTAGAAGGTTCAAAAATTGAATCATCACTTCCTGAGACAATATATCCTTTAATGTGTAATGCTATTGCTAAATTATGCATTGCACTTCCTCCTATTGCTATAAAATGAATTTTCATGAAATAATACTCTAATTTAAGATTAAAATCTATTCATTTAAAACCTTCCACAAAAGATCTTTTATTTCAACTAATCCAATATTTGAAACAGATGAAATAAATTCGAAAGGAACATTTTTAATATTTTTAGAAATATTTTTTTTGATTTTCAATTTTGCTTTATCATCAATCAAATCTGATTTAGAAACAGCAATAATCCTTTGTTTATCTAATAATTCAGGGTTATACTTCTTTAATTCATTTAAAAGAATATTGTATTGATTTACTAAATCTTCCGATTCAGTAGAAAGCAAAAAAAGAAGAACTGAATTTCTTTCGATATGTCTAAGAAAATGATGTCCAAGTCCTCTACCATCAGACGCTCCTTCAATTATTCCAGGAATATCTGCCATAACAAATGATCTGTAATCTCTATATTGAACGATACCTAAATTAGGTTTTAGGGTAGTAAACTCGTAATTACCAATTTTGGGCTTCGCGGAAGTTATAGTTTTTAATAATGTTGATTTTCCAACATTAGGGAATCCAACCAAACCAACATCAGCTAATAATTTTAATTCTAATGTTAATTTCCTTTCTTTTCCTTTAATTCCTGGTTGAGAATATCTAGGTGCCTGATTAGTTGATGATCTAAAATTCCAATTGCCAAGACCACCCATTCCTCCTTCTAAAATAATTTTATGATCACCATCTTCAATAGTTTCGTATATAATATTATTAGTTTCAGTATCTCTAATAACAGTGCCTACAGGAACTCTAATAAGAGAATCAGAACCGTCAGCCCCTGTACTTCTACTTCCACTTCCGTCTCCACCATGACCACATTTAAAATGTTTTTGGAATCTAAAGTGATGTAGTGTCCACAAAGATTTGTCAGTTACAAAAATAACATGTCCTCCTCTACCTCCATCACCTCCATCAGGCCCTCCTTTGGTTATGTATTTTTCACGTCTAAAATGAGCAGAACCTTTTCCCCCATTTCCTGAAAAGACATTAATCTTTACATAATCAACAAAATTACCTTCAGTCATTAAATATTATTATCAATAGTATTAAAAATTCTAGCACTTATATCATTAATATCACCTACTCCATTTACTTTAAAAAATTTATTTTGAATTTTATAAAAATTTATAAGGGGAGAAGTCTTGTTGTTATATTCGTTAAACCTGTTTTGAATTTTAGATCTATCTTGATCGTCAGCTCTACCACTATCTTTTCCTCTACTGATTAACCTATCGATCAATAAATTTTCATCAACCTCCAAAGCAATAGTCAAAGAAATACTTAAATTAAGCGTACTTAAAAACTGATCTAAAATTTCTGCCTGTACAGTTGTTCTAGGAAAACCATCAAAAATAAATCCGTTGGCATTAGGATGTGTATTTACTTCTGCCTCTAACATTTTAATAGTTACTTCATCCGGAACTAAATCTCCTTTTTCTATGTAAGATTTAGCTAATAATCCCAAATCTGTATTATTAGACATATTATTTCTAAATAAATCTCCTGTTGAAATATGAATTAAATCGTATTTCTTTTTAACAAACTCAGCTTGAGTTCCCTTTCCAGATCCTGGCTTTCCAAACAATATCAAATTAATCATAGTAATTAAAAATATAAGAAAACAAATATAACCCCAAAATCAATAGTTAAATAATTTTATACCAAATAACATTTTAGTGTATTTTTGCCAAACAATCTTTTTAAATGAATTATTCTAAATCAGATTTTACATTAGGTATTTTGGGAGGTGGTCAACTAGGTAAAATGTTATTACAAGTAACATCCAGGTTAAGTATAAAAACTAAAGTCTTAGATCCAAGCAATGATTCGCCTTGTAAAGAAATATGCTCTGAATTTACAAAAGGGCAATTAATGGATTTTGATGCAGTATATAATTTTGGTAAAAATTGTGATTTAGTTACCTATGAAATTGAACACATAAATGTAGATGCATTAGAAAAATTAGAAAAAGAGGGTGTAAAAGTTTTTCCTAATTCATCAACTCTTAGAATTATTCAAGATAAATCAATCCAAAAACAATTTTTCATTGATAATAATATTCCAACAGCAAAATTTAAATATTACAATTCATTAAAGGATTTAAATGTTGAGAAACTTAAGTTTCCATGTGTATGGAAAAAAACTAAGTTTGGATATGACGGCTATGGTGTAAAGATCTTAAAATCTAAAAAAGACCTCAACAATTTGCCAGAAACTCAGTTTATAATTGAGGAAATGATTCCTTTTAAAAAAGAATTAGCTACAACTGTGGTTAGAAATCAAAATGGAGATATTGAGATTTTTCCAATAGTTGAAATGATGTTTAATGAAATTTCTAATCAAGTAGAATTTGTTGTTTGTCCAGCTCAGGTTAGAGATGAGCTAAAAGCTAAGGCAGAAAAAGTTGCGTTAAAAGTTTCCAAAACATTTAAACAAGTTGGTCTACTTGCTGTTGAAATGTTTATAACTCATGACAATACTATTTTAGTAAATGAAGTTGCGCCCAGACCCCATAACAGCGCCCATTATTCTATAGAGGCTTGTATTAACTCTCAATTTGATCAACATATTAATGCTATTTTAAATTTACCTTTAGGTTGCTCTAAATCCAATAATTATGCAATTATGGCTAACTTAGTTGGCGGTATAGGTTATAATGGAGATGTAATTTATGAAGGAATAAATGAAGCCATGAACTTTGATAATGTAAAAATTCATATTTACGGTAAAAAAGAGACTAAACCAAACCGAAAAATGGGTCACATAACAGTGATAGATACTGATTTAAAAAGTGGATTACAGATAGCTAAAACTATAAAAAATTTAATTCAAATTAAAACTAATTAAATATGGCAAAAGTTGGTATTATAATGGGAAGTAAATCTGATCTCCCGATTATGCAGGAAGCAATTGATATTTTAAATGAATTTGGTATTCAAAACGATGTTGATATTGTTTCAGCTCACAGAACACCTGAAAAAATGATGAAATATGGTGAAAACGCTCATAAAAACGGATATTCTGTAATTATAGCTGGCGCCGGAGGAGCAGCACATCTTCCTGGAATGATGGCCTCATTAACACCCCTTCCTGTAATTGGTGTACCAATTAAGTCAAGAAACTCGATCGATGGTTGGGATTCAATTTTATCTATACTTCAAATGCCTAGTGGAGTCCCAGTTGGAACAGTCGCTTTAAATGGAGGAAAAAATGCTGGAATTTTGGCTGCTGAAATTATTGGAAGCAGTAATGATGAAGTTTTAAATAAACTATTGAAGTTTAAAGAAGATCTTAAGAAAAAAGTTTTAAACGACTCTGTTAAATAGGATAAATTGAATAATTAACCAATATATAGGTACAGATTCAACCCAAAAACTAGAAAAATACTTTGTTTGATTTTCCTTTGTTATATAGATAATAAAAATCAAAATAAATGATATAAATAGATCAGAGATTAAATCGAGACTTATTCCATTAATAACAATAGAAATAGAAAAAAAAATAAAAATAATTAAATAACATATATACTTTGATTTATCTATTCCAAAAATCTGAGGAATAGTCCTGAGATCATTTGAGTCGTATTTTAAATCCCTTATCTCAAAAGGCATAGTGAACGCTATTACAAATAAAAAGAACTGAGCAAATAATAATACAGAATCAGTATAATCTGTTCTATTTGATTCAATAAAAGGAAGTATTACTGTTGAACCAGCCCAACATATTGCAACTAAAAAAATTTTAATCTTACTTCTATTTCTAAAATTAGAAATAGAATGATTTATTGGAAAAACATACAAAAGACAAATTAAAAAAAGAAAAAAACCAAAAAATAATCCTTTCCAACTTAAAAAAAACAATGAATAAACAAGAGGAAATCCAATAAAAAAACTTAGTATTTGAATTTTTTTTATTGGTGCGTTTTGAACAAAAAAATAATATGGTAAAGTTGAAGCGTATTTTATAAAATTATAGACAACAATAGTAGAAGAAAAAATACAAAGTAGTAAATAATAATTTAGATCTATTTCAAGTTTAAAAATAGAAACTAAATAAAGTGAAACCACACATAATCCAAGATGAAAACTTGACTTTATATAAAAATCAAAAAGCTTTTTTATAAATAGCATTTAATTAAATTTTCGAGTTATAACATTAGTTAATTAATAAGTTAAAAACTTTTTAATCTTAGTAATAAATTTATGTAATAATTGTATTTATATTAATTATTTTTGATCCTTATTCTTAAATAAAATATGTACGATTTTGCTGACAGACACATTGGTATAAATAATTTGGACAAAATCAACATGCTTGAGTACGTTGGTTCAAAAAGCATTAAAGAATTAATTTCTGAAACAATTCCTGAAAATATAAGGTTGAAAAAAGAAATGAATCTAAAACCTGCTCTTTCTGAAAGTAAATACTTGTCTCATATTGATAAATTAGGGAGCAAAAACAAAATATATAAATCTTACATTGGATTAGGTTATAACGAAGCTATAGTTCCATCAGTTATTAAAAGAAATATTTTGGAAAATCCAAGTTGGTATACAGCTTACACGCCTTATCAAGCAGAAATCGCTCAAGGCAGAATGGAAGCACTTTTAAATTATCAAACTATAATATGTGATTTAACAGGAATGCAATTAGCTAATGCTTCTTTATTAGATGAAAGCACTGCCGCTGCAGAAGCTATGACTATGTTGTTTAGCTTAAGAAATAGAGAGCAAAAAAAGAGTAATGTTTGTAATTTTTTTGTTTCAAAAAACACTCTTCCACAAACTATTAGTTTACTAGAAACAAGAGCAGAGCCTTTGGGTATTCAAATAGAAATTGGTGATTTTGATCAATTTAACTATGATTCTAGTTTTTATGGATGTTTAATGCAATATCCTGGAGTTTATGGAGGTATTGAGAATATTGAAAAACATTGTTCTCAAGCAAAAAATAACAATATTAAAATAGTTGTTGCCGCAGATTTGTTTTCACTGTGTTTATTAAAAAAACCTTCACTGTTTGGAGCTGATGTAGTAGTTGGAACCTCTCAAAGGTTTGGAATTCCACTTGGTTATGGTGGTCCTCATGCCGCATATTTTGCTACTAAAGATGAATACAAAAGATCTGTTCCGGGAAGAATTATAGGACTCACAAAAGATTCTGATGATGATCCTGCTCTAAGAATGGCACTGCAAACAAGAGAACAACATATAAAAAGAGACAGAGCTACTTCAAATATATGTACCTCACAAGTACTCTTAGCGGTTATGGCTGGTATGTATGGAGTTTTTCATGGACCAAAAGGTCTAAAGGAAATTGCCGTCAATATTCATAAAAAAACGGCAATACTTGAAAGGAATTTGACCAAAATGGGGTTAAAACAATATAATAAATATTTTTTCGATACTCTACTATTAGATGGTCCTACTGACAAAATAAAAAAAATTGCAGAACTAAATAAAATTAACTTTAATTACATAAATGAAAACAAATTTTCTATTTCATTAAACGAAACGACATCTGTAAAAGATGTTCAAAAAATTGTTGATACAATTGCAAAGGCATTAAATATTGATCTTTTTGAAATAGATTTAAATAATTCTACAAATAGATTTCCAGATCAACTAAAAAGAGGCTCTAAATTTATGGATTCTGAAATTTTTAATAAATATCATTCAGAAACTGCTTTAATGAGATATATTAAAAATCTTGAAAGAAAAGATTTATCATTAACACATTCTATGATTTCACTTGGTTCATGCACAATGAAATTGAACGCAGCATCTGAAATGCTTCCAATTAGTTGGGCCAAATGGAATAATATTCATCCATTTGTTCCCTTAAATCAAGCAAGGGGATATCAGAAACTTATTAAAAAACTTGAAAAACAATTAAATGAAATAACAGGTTTTAGTGGAACATCATTACAACCAAATTCGGGTGCACAGGGTGAATATGCAGGCTTAATGGTAATAAGAGCTTACTTAAAAAGCATTTCGCAAGAACACAGAAATATTTGTTTGATTCCTTCATCAGCTCACGGAACTAATCCTGCTTCTGCTGTAATGGCAGGAATGAAGGTTGTAGTAGTTGGGACTGATAAACATGGTAACATTAACGTTGATGAATTAAAAGAAAAAGCTACTCATTACAAAGATAATTTAGCAGCTTTAATGATCACTTACCCCTCAACTCATGGAGTCTTTGAATCTTCCATTCAAGAAATTACCGAAACCATCCACTCAAATGGTGGTCAAGTTTATATGGACGGTGCAAATATGAATGCTCAAGTTGGACTTACAAATCCCTTTATAATTGGCGCTGATGTTTGTCATTTAAACTTACACAAAACATTTGCCATTCCGCATGGTGGCGGGGGACCTGGAGTTGGGCCTATTTGTGTAGCAAAACATCTTGTGCCATTTTTACCCAATAACCCCATAATTAATGTAAGTTCTAATGAAAGTATTAAATCAATTTCTGGAGCGCCTTGGGGATCGGCCTTAGCCTGCGTTATTTCATATGGGTACATATCTATGTTAGGAGCCAAAGGATTAAGATCATCTACTGAATTTGCTATTTTAAATGCAAATTACATTAAAAACAGAATTGAAAATCATTATGATATCCTGTACACAGGAGAGAAAGGAAGAGCAGCTCATGAATTAATTATCGATTGCAGATCTTTTAAATCAAATGGTATTGAAGTAATGGATATAGCCAAAAGATTAATTGATTACGGGTTTCATGCTCCAACTGTATCGTTTCCTGTCCCTGGAACTATGATGATAGAACCAACTGAAAGTGAAAATATTGAAGAAATTAATAGGTTTTGTGATGCTATGATTCATATAAGAAAGGAAATAGATGAATGTGCAGAAACAGAAACAAATAATTTATTAAAAAATGCTCCTCACACTATGAAAATGATAATGCAAGAAAATTGGAATTACCCCTATTCTAGACAAAAAGCAGCATTTCCAACATCATATGTTTTAGAAAATAAATTTTGGCCCTCTGTGAGAAGAGTGGACGATGCGTATGGTGATAGGAATTTGATTTGTACATGTGAGCCAATTGAATCTTATCAATGACTTTCTTAACTTAGTTATATAATTAACGATATATGTCCATTAAAATTACTGGAACTGGGTCCTACATTCCTTTATTAACTAAAAAAAATTCTGATTTTTTAAATACCAATTTTTTAAATGCTGATGGTACTGCTTTTAAAGTCAGTAATGAAGTAATAATAAAAAAATTTAAATCAATAACAGGTATTGAAGAAAGAAGATATGCTAAAGATCATCATAATACTTCAGATTTAGCATTTTTTGCAGCTGAAAAAGCTATTAAAGATGCTGAGATTGATCAAGAAACAATTGATTATATAATAGTAGCTCATAATTTCGGAGATATTAAACATGAAACAAAACAATCAGATAGTTTACCGAGCTTAGCCAGTAGAGTGAAATTTAATTTAGGAATTAAAAATCCAAATTGCGTTTGTTATGATATTATTTTTGGATGCCCCGGTTGGATTGAAGGTGTTATTCAAGCCTACGCCTTTATCAAAGCTGGAATGGCTAAAAAATGTTTAGTAATAGGAGCTGAAACACTTTCCAGAACCTATGACGTCAAGGACAGAGATTCTATGATTTATGCTGATGGAGCTGGTGCATCAATAGTTGAATCAAAAAATGAAATAAAAAGTAGTGGAATTTTATCTCACAAATCTTGCACATTCACAGATAAAGAAGCTTTCTATTTGTTTTTTGGAAAATCATATGATTTAAAATCTGATTCAAAAACTAAATTCATTAAAATGCATGGAAGAAAAGTATACGAGTTTGCAATAGTTCAAGTCCCTCTAGCATTAAAAGAATGTCTTGAATTAACCAATTACTCTATTCATGATGTTAAAAAAGTTTTTCTTCATCAAGCAAATGAAAAAATGGATGAAGCTATAGTTGATAGATTCTACAAGTTATATGATTTAGAGACTCCAAAAGGGATCTTGCCTATGTCAATTAACAAATTAGGCAATAGTTCAGTAGCAACTGTACCTACATTATTTGATCTTGTGAAAAAACTAAAACTAAAGGACCATTCATTGCAAAAAGGCGATATAATTATGTTCGGAAGTGTTGGTGCTGGAATGAATATAAACGCTATTACTTATAAAATCTAATAAATAATTTACTATTATGATTTTTATATCTTTAACTTTAGACATATTATTTTGTTATGCTCTATATTGATGATATTGGAAGATATTTTTTAATGATAAAAATGTCATTTTTCAAACCAAGTAAGTGGAAAATTCAAAGAAAACTAATTTTTAAAGAAATTAATGATCTTATAATTGAATCCATACCAATTGTTGCGATATTATCTTTTTTTATTGGTGGAGTGGTAGCTATACAAACTGCTTTAAACTTAAGCAGTCCTTTCTTATCAAAATCTTTAATAGGATTCGCAACGAGACAGTCAGTTATTCTTGAATTTGCTCCTACTTTTATGTCTATAATTATGGCTGGAAAAGTTGGTTCATACATTACTTCAAGTATTGGAACAATGAGAGTAACTGAACAAATAGATGCATTAGAAGTTATGGGAATTAATCCATTAAATTATCTGGTTTTTCCCAAGATTATAGCTTTACTATTTTATCCTTTTGTAATTACTGTAGCAATGTTTGTTGCGATTTTTGGTGGATTTATAGCAATGACATTTGCAGGAGTACCAAGTGAAGCTTTTATCTCAGGCATTCAGATGGATTTCGATCCCTTTCACGTTAGTTATGCCTATTTAAAAACAATTTTATTTGCATTTATTTTAGCAACGGTACCATCTTATCATGGATTTTATATGAAGGGTGGAGCGCTTGAAGTAGGGAAAGCAAGTACATTATCTTTTGTATGGACTTCTATTATCATTATAATAGTAAATTTCATTATAACGCAATTATTATTAAGCTAATGATTGAAGTTAAAAACATAAAAAAATCATTTGACGGAATCAAAATCCTTCAAGATATTTCTACAACTTTTGAAAAGGGCAAAACCAACTTAATAATTGGCCAAAGCGGATCTGGGAAAACAGTATTATTAAAATGCTTGTTAGGACTTCATCAACCTGACAGCGGTGAGATAGTTTATGATGGTGTTTCAAACCTAAATATGAATGAAAGCGATAAAACTTTACTAAGAAGAGAAATGGGCATGGTTTTTCAAGGAAGTGCTTTGTTTGATTCAATGTCTGTATTAGAAAATGTAATGTTTCCACTTAATATGTTGACAAACAAAAATGAAGAAGAAATAAGAGAAAAAGCTAAATCAGTTATCGAAAGAGTAGAGCTAGACAATGCAATCAATAAACTACCCTCAGAAATTTCTGGCGGAATGCAAAAAAGAGTTGCTATAGCCAGAGCTATTGTTATGAATCCAAAATATTTGTTTTGTGATGAACCAAACTCTGGATTAGATCCTAAAACTGCTATTGTAATTGACAAATTAATTCATGAGATTACTAAAGAATATAATATCACAACAATAATAAATTCTCATGATATGAATTCGGTTATTGAAATTGGAGAAAAAATTATATTTCTAGTAACAGGAGAAAAAAATTGGGAGGGTACTAATAAAGAAATTTTAAAAACAAATATCGAGTCTGTTAAAAATTTCGTGTATTCTTCAGAGCTTCTTAAAAAAGTAAAAAAGCATTTATAACTATCTAAATCTTATTAATTCAAAAGATTCGTCGGAAAGTTTAATTCCCAACCAAGTCTTTATTTTTTGTTCTTGTTTGATAATTTCATTTTCTGAAATAGAATCACTCCATTTTATATAAAAAAGTAATTTTGAATTTTCTTTAGTTTGATTTATATCGAATAAATTTTGAAGATTAAAATCTATAATTTGATCATAATTTAATTTTACATCCTCAATAAGTGTTCTGTATAAAATATTTTTAGATTCAATTTTTTCTAAATTGTTAAGTCTTTCGGTTAATAATTCAATTTCTTTTGTTTTATTCGAAAGGTCTAGAGAATCTCTTCTTCTAAGTTCACCTAAAAAACGTTTTTGTTCCTTAAAATCGTTTTCTGTTTTTTGTTGATTGAAATTTATTGAGGTTTTAGATAAATGTGGATATTTTTTAATTTTAGCCTTTAGTAAATTAATAATGTCAATTGATATTGGATCTAATCCAAAACTATTAAATGTAATTTCAGAAATCTTATCTTTCCAGGGAAAAACATAAATAGTATTATCAATATCATATTCTATTTTAGAGTTTATTATTAAATAATCCTTATTGTCAATTCCATCTAATTCAAAATCTAAAAATTGTGTTATAGAGTTATTAAACTTATTCTCATATAATATTCCAATAAAAGTATAAAACGCTGGTATTAACATTAGAATTGAAGTCAAAGTAACTAATCTAGAAACAAGTCTTCTCCTTTTAGAGTTAACATAATCTATTAAAGGGAATCGAAGTAGTTTAATTATTAAATAGGTAGCTAATACAATATATAATGTGTTAATCATAAACAAATACATTGCACCACTAGCAAATTCAAATTTTCCGATAGCTAAACCATAACCAACAGTACATAACGGAGGCATTAAAGCAGTAGCTATTGCTACACCATAAATAACAGTTGAGATAGTTCCTTTTTTTGTTTTAGCTATAATAAGTGCCAAACCTCCAAAAAAAGCAATTAATACATCTCGAATATCAGGATTAGTTCTTGATAAAAGTTCTGAAGATTCTTCTCTTAGAGGAAAAAATGAAAAAAACAAATAAGCCGTAAAAACACTTAAAACAACCATTACTGAGAAATTGAGAACTGATTTCTTAAGAGTTTCTAAATCATTAATAGCAATAGATAATCCAAAGCCTAAAATAGGACCCATTAAAGGAGAAATAAGCATTGCTCCAATAACAACAGGAATTGAGTTTGCATTTAAACCAACTGATGCAACAAATATTGAACATATTAAAATCCAAGCTGTTGGGCCTTTAATTGAAATATCATTTTTAATAGAATTTAAGGTAGCTGATTTATCTGTTTCATTTCTAAAATCTAAAATTTCTTTAAAAAAAGATAACATTGACGAAAACAAACCTTTTGCATTGACAGAAATTGAGTTATCGGATTTTTTAAATGATGAATTCTCATCAGAAAAATTAAACTTATTTTCCATAAATTATATTTGTTTTAAGCCTGTCAAATCAGATGAACTTCGTATTTTATCTCCGAGTCCGTCAGTCATTTGTATGTTGTATTTTTTACAAATCTTAGATTCAGGCACCTCACCAACAGATCTATCTCCACCATTAGCAAAAATATCAGGCTTTATAGCTTCCAATGAAGCACAAACAGTTTTATCTTTATCTATAGATAAAAAAACTTCATCTACCATTTTTAAAGACTTTACAATCTCTAATCTATCTTTTTCGTCCATAAAGGGTTTGCCTTTTTTCAAAACACATTGATCATTATTGTTAACGATGACAACCAGTTTATCACCAAGTTTTTTTGACATTTTCAAATATTCCAAGTGTCCTACATGTATAGGGTCAAAATATCCACTTACAGCTACTATTTTCATTTATTTAATTTAACTCTAGCAACTGGTGAAAACAAAAACTTTCGACCAGTTAAGATGTTTTTACAAATATATCTTTTTCTTCGTTTATGTAATTTGATGAAACTTTTATTTTCCTGAAATACAAATAAATCATTAAATGGAACTTGAAAAAGAAAAATTTTATTGTCCTCATTTGGTTCATATTTTTGTAAAGCTATCACAAGATCAATATCAGAGTCAGTTGTTGCAGGTGGGTTAACCATATGTAAAGCCAAAAATTTTAAAATATCATCGGGGAAAATTTTATTGTTTAAAAATGGTAGCATTAAATGTTTATAATTTTTTTTCCATTCTATTCCATGAGGATTAACTCTATATTTAAAGGATTGACTCACTTTAAAATGAGCAAGCTCATGAATAAGAGTTATTAAAAATCTAAACTTATTATCAATATGATTTAAAGTAATTTGAAATTTACCATCTTTTAATGATCTAAAATCTCCATGTTTAGTTTTTCTTGATTTAACAATTTTGATTGACAAATTTTCATTCTTAATTAACTCAGATATTAATTCTTTAGAACAAACTGGAATTAAATCAAACAAGCTAATCACCTTAAGGGTTTGAAATTGATACAGGTAATATTTTACCATTATAATACTTATGACCATTAACAGAAAAGTCATAAATATAATTTGCCATTTCAGTTGAAGACAATGGGGCTTTATAACCAGGAAAAGCTTCTTCAAGCATTTCAGTTTGAACAGCACCTAAAGCTAAAGTATTGATAATTGGACCTGATGTTTTAAATTCTTCATACAACATTTCAGTCAATACATTTAAAGCAGCTTTACTGCTAGAATAAGCCGATAAACCAGCAAACTTACTAGAACCTGCAATTCCTCCAATACTACTAATATTAATTATATGTGATGTATTAATAAATGAGGGTAATAATAATCTTACCAATTCAGCAACTCCAAAAACATTTACACTATACACTGAAATAAAATCTTCTTTAGTTGTTTCAACAAATGATTTGTTTATTAATTTTCCAGCATTATTTATTAAAATATCAACAGAATTAAATTTGTTTTTTATGAATGATACAGCTTTATTTATTGAATTAGAATCAGAAAGATCTGTAGAACATGTAAAAACATTATTCAAATTTAATTTTGAGATTGAAGAAGTATTTCTGGAAAGAGCTATAACATTATAATTATTTTGATTAAATAAATTGACTAATTCAAATCCTATACCCCGACTTGAGCCTGTAATAATAACATTTTTCATTAAATAATTATTTTAAACTAACATAGTAACTGGATTTTCTACAAAACCTTTTAGGGTTTGTAAAAATAAAGAACCTGTTACGCCATCTACAGTTCTGTGATCACATGCTAAAGTAAGTTTCATTGTATGACCTATGGTGATTTTATCTTCTCTTACTACAGGTTTTTTAATGATACTTCCAACAGATAAAATTGCTGAATTTGGTTGATTAATAATTGAAGTAAATTCTTCAATCCCAAACATTCCCAAATTAGAAACTGTAAATGTACTTCCCTTCATTTCGTCAGGTGATAGTTTTTTATCTCTTGCTTTTGAAGCGTAATTTTTAACTAAATTTCCGATTTCTGGAATTGATTTTTCATTTGCAAAGCGAATAACTGGAACCACAAGTCCGTCAGGAACACCAACTGCAACACCTACATGAACATGATTGTTCAATCTCATTTTATCTTCAAACCATTGTGAATTTACTCTTGGATGTTGTTTTAGAGCTATAGCGCAAGCCTTTACAACAATATCATTAAATGATATTTTAGTTTCAGGAAGAGAATTGTATTGATTTCTAAAAGCAATCGCATTGTCCATTTCGAATTCTACACTCAAATAGTAATGAGGGGCAGAAAACTTAGATTCTTTAAGTCTTCTTGCAATAGTTTTTCTCATTTGAGAATTTTCTATTTCCTCAAAACTTTCAATTCCTGATTCAGGAATTTTTGAATCTATATTATCTGTAACAGTTGTTGGCGTAGGTTTAAAGTTTTCAATATCCTCTTTAATAATTCTTCCGTTATCTCCAGAACCATCAACTAAACTAATATCTATATTTTTTTCTTTTGCAATTTTTTTAGCTAGTGGTGATGCTAAAACTCTTGAGTTTGGATTATTTGAAATTGGCTCTATAATTAACTCGGAATTTGTATCTGGTGTTTCAGAAACTAAATCAGAAACATCAGTTTGATCAGTTTGATCAGTTTGATCAACTAATACTGGATTTAATCCAAAATTATCAACGGCGGTTTTATAATCAGAATTAGCATCTCCAATTACAGCCAATAAACTATCTACTTTTGCAGTCTCTCCTACATTTATTCCAATATATAACAAAGTTCCCTCGTGAAATGATTCAAATTCCATAGTCGCCTTATCTGTTTCAATTTCAGCTAAAATGTCCCCTTCTTTTACAATATCACCAACATTTACAAGCCAAGAAGACACTGTTCCTTCTTCCATTGTATCACTTAGTCTAGGCATTGTAATTATTTCAAATGAATCATTTGAAATAGAATCACTATTCTTTAAAGTGGGTTCTTCTTCAACAATTTGAATTGAATTTTCAGATTCATTTATCTGGTCTACTAAATCCAATTGTCCAGAGTTTGTGGTTGAATTTAATAATCCAGAAATATCTTCGTCCTTTTCTCCAACAATTGCCAAAAGAGTATCAACAGCTGCAGTTTGTCCTTCTTTAATTCCAACATGAAGCAAAACCCCATCATGAAAAGATTCGAATTCCATTGTTGCCTTGTCAGTTTCAATTTCAGCAAGAATATCACCCTCTTTAATAGTGTCTCCTACATTCACTAGCCACTTAGCCACTACTCCCTCCTCCATTGTATCGCTTAAACGAGGCATATTTATTATTTCAGCCATTTACTTTAATTTATGAGATATAAAATTATAATTTTCTTGTTCGTATACTGCATCATACATTACTGATTTTTCAGGGTATGGAGAATCTTCTGCAAATTTTTGACAATCAAGAACTCTATTTTTTATACTAGAATCTATCGATTGTATTTCTTCCTCAGATGCAAAATCGTTTTCTAAAATCACTTTTTTAACTTGAGAAATAGGATCTATTTTCCTGTACTCGTTAACTTCATCTTTGGTTCTATATTTTTGTGCATCTGACATTGAGTGGCCTCTGTATCTGTAGGTTTTCATTTCTAAAAAACTAGGTCCATCACCATTTCTAGCTCTAGAAACAGCTTCATGAAGAGCTTCAGCTACTTTCACTGGATTCATTCCATCAACTGGTCCACATGGCATTTCATATCCTAAACCTAATTTCCAAATATCAGAATGGTTGGCTGTTCTTTCAACAGATGTACCCATTGCATATCCGTTATTTTCAACAATAAATACAACCGGAAGTTTCCAAAGCATTGCTAAATTTAAAGTTTCGTGTAGAGATCCTTGTCTAACCGCTCCATCTCCCATATAACATAAAGTGACTGCTCCTCTATTAAAATATTTATCTCCAAAAGCCATACCAGCTCCAAGTGGAATTTGACCTCCTACAATTCCATGACCTCCGTGAAATCTATGTTCTTTCGAAAAAATATGCATAGATCCTCCTAAACCCATAGAAGTTCCTGTTGATTTCCCATATAACTCTGCCATAACTCGTTTCGGATCAACTCCCATTCCAATTGGCATTACATGATTTCTATAAGCGGTAATCATTCTGTCTTTTTCGTGATCAATTACGTGCAAAGCTCCAGCTAAGACTGCCTCTTGGCCGTTGTATAGATGTAAGAATCCTCTGACTTTTTGCTGAATGTAAACAGCAGCTAATTTATCTTCAAACTTTCTCCAAAAGAGCATGTCCTCATACCATTTCAAATAAGTTTCCTTCGTTATTTCTTTCATATAATGAATTCTATTTTATAATTCTTCCCTATACTTAAAATTATTTATTTTTTGCAAAGTTAATGTATCTAATTAATAGATTATAAATAAAATTAAAAATATTGATTTACATAAAATTATAAGTAAAGGAGAATCTCAGTGTGTTTTCTAATGGACTTATCACATCAGAGGTTGACAAAAGATAAGATAAATCTAAATTAATATCTTCTAACTTAAATCCAGTCCCAAACGTTACATACTTTCTAGCCCCCTTGTTTTCATTTTCTCCAAAATAACCAATTCTTAAAGCAAAAGAATTATCATAAGTGTATTCAAGACCCAAAGCAAGAGTTATTTCTTTTAACTCTTCGCTGAAACCATCTGGTGCATCTCCAAAAGATTTAAATAAACCAGACAAAAAATTTACATCGGCCTGATTGTAACCAATTACTTGATTATTGGAATTTAATATTGGAATACTAGGAGAAGGGACTAAAAGTTTATTAAACTCAAGATTTATTGATAGTTTATTAGATGAATCGAAAATAAAATCAAATGCAGAGCCTAGCTTTAAATTTGTAGGAATAAAATTTTCTTTACCAAGTTCTTCATATTTCATTTTAGGGCCTAAATTGGAAAGATTAAATCCAAATCTCCATAAACCATTAAAATTTTCATAAGCTCTTTCTTCAGATTGATAAAATCCTGAAATATCAACTGCAAATGAGTTTGCGGAGCTTGAATCTGAGCTAACACTTTGTAGTTTTACATCAGACATCAAAAATCTTCCAGTTACACCCATTGAAAAATAATCACTCAATTTTAATATATACGAGGCGTCTAAGGTAAACTCATTTGGATTTTCTAAATAAGGGATGTCCTGAGGATTTTGAAGGATGTCAATATCTCCTAAACTAAAATATTTAAAACTTGTTGACCAAGAACTTCTTTCGTCAATAATATTATAATAATTAATATTTGCTAAAAAAACATCGCTAACTAATTTACTTAAATAGGGTGTGTAACTCACTCCTACAGCTGAATTCTTTTCTAAGAAAACATATTTAGCAGGATTCCAATGCTGAGAAAAAGCATCAGGAGATGTTGCGACACCTTGTTCACCTAGTCCTGAAGCTCTAGCATCAGCAGAAATCATCAAAAATGGCACGGCTGTTGTAATAACTCTTCTATCCTGTGAATATAGGCTTATGTTAAAAAAAAATATTAAAATTATAATACTAAAACTTCTAAAATTATACATACAATACAAATATAAATAATGATAATGAATGAATAATTTTTTTTTTAAACAATTTAGTATCTTGCACAAAAAAGGATATCACATGAAATTTAATATAGTCTTAAAATCTTTTTTACTTTTTATTCTTATTTCAATTATTGGTTGTAACAACAACCCTTTTAAAAATAACAGAAATATATCTAACGCAACTGGATGGAAAATCAGCACTAAGGATGGTGGATACAAAAACAATAAATCATTTAAAGGTCAGCAAACTGGACCCGGACTAATTTTTGTTGAAGGTGGAACATTTACCAAAGGTAATGTGAAAGATAACGTGATGCACGATTGGAACAATAGTCCAACTCAACAATATGTAAGATCCTTTTTTATTGATGAAACTGAAGTTACAAATTCAATGTATGTTGAATACTTATTTTGGATGAATAAAGTTTTTGCAAAGGATTATCCTGATATATATAAAGCTGCTCTTCCCGATACCTTAGTATGGAGAAATCCACTTGGTTTCAACGAAGACATGGTAAATAACTATTTAAGACATCCAGCATTTGAAAATCATCCAGTTGTTGGTGTAAGTTGGAAACAAGCTACTAATTTTGCAAAATGGAGAACAGACAGAGTAAATGAAAGAATATTAGTTGAAAATGGATATTTAAGACCTGAATCAATACATCCTGATAGTTTAGTAAATGGATATTCTTTTAATACTAAAGCTTATTTTTTAAACCCTGGAGAATCTTTCGGAGGAAAAATATACGAAATGGCAGACAGTAAACAGACTGAAACTAATGAAGATGGAGAAACAGTTTATAATAATGTCAAAAGAGAAAGTGGGTTATTACTTCCTGAATACAGACTTCCTACTGAAACTGAGTGGGAATATGCTGCCCTTGCTCTAAGTGAAATCACAGAAATGAATTTATACCGAGGCAAAAAGAAATTCCCATGGAGCGGAGAATATACAAGATCTGGTAAGAGAAAAAATCAAGGTGATCAACTAGCAAATTTCAAATTATCAGACGGTGATTATGGAGGTATTGCAGGTTGGTCTGAATCAGGTTCCGGAATTACAACATCAGTTAAATCATATCCTGCAAATGATTTTGGAATTTATGGGATGGCTGGAAATGTTGCTGAATGGGTTGCTGATGTTTATAGACCTATTATTGATGAGGAGATGAATGATATTAGTTATTATAGAGGAAATCAATATTTCAATCCAAAAATTGGAGAAGATGGAAAAGTATTAATTACAAAAAATACTGATTCAATTTCTGCACAAAATTTACCTGGATCGATTGTTGAGGAAGTTCTCAATGAAGAAGATATAGATAGATTGAATTATTCCAAGAGTGATAACAGAAATTTTAATGATGGTGACTTAAACTCAACAAGAGATTACCTTAGTTCATCAGGAAAATCCCAAATGTATAATTCTCCTGATTTAAATAACCCTAAGCTCGAACCTACAACGCTAATTAGTGATAAGGCAAGAGTTTACAAAGGTGGTTCGTGGTTGGACAGAGCATACTATCTTGATCCTGCACAAAGAAGATATCAGCTAGAATCTATGACTTCAAACTTTATTGGATTTAGATGTGCAATGTCTTATTTAGGTGAAGTAAGAAATACTAAAAAATCAAGAAAAAGATAAATTAATTACTCATATCTTTTCTTTTGTATTTTATTATATTTAATTGATGCTTTCGTCAGAACTTTATAATTATTTTAAAGAATCAAGTTCAGTTTCTACTGACACTCGATTAATTAATAAAGGTTCAATATTTTTTGCTTTAAAAGGAGAAAATTTCGATGGAAACAAATTTGCAGAGGAAGCAATTAAAAGTGGAGCTAGTTATGCAGTTATTGATGACCAATCATTAAACAATCCGAAATTTATTAAAGTCAAAAATGTTTTAAAATCCTTACAAGATTTATCCAAATTTCACAGGTCCAAACTTTTAAAAACCAAAATAATTGCACTCACTGGAAGTAATGGAAAAACCACTACAAAAGAATTAATAAGTGAAGTATTAAAAAAGAAATACAAAATCATTTCAACAATTGGAAATTTAAACAACCACATTGGAGTTCCTCTAACTCTCTTAAGAATTAAGCAGAATACAGAAATTGCTATAGTTGAAATGGGAGCAAATCATCTAAACGAAATTAAACTACTAACAGATTTAATTAATCCAGATTTTGGATTGATAACAAATTTTGGTAAAGCTCATTTAGAAGGTTTCGGTAGTATTGAAGGCGTAATAAAAGGAAAAAGTGAGTTATATGATTTTCTAATTAAAAACGATAAAAAAGCGTTTATTAATAATGATGATTATATACAAAATCAATTTATTGGCAATAAAATAAGTTTTAGCAAAGAAGATAAATCTAATTATATATTCAAAGAAGTTAAAGACACTAATTATGCTGGTCTGAATTATAACGACTTTATAGTAGATTCGAAACTTACAGGGAATTATAATTATCATAATATAGCATTTGCTACATCTATAGGCCTTTATTTCAATATTTCAATTGAAAAAATAAAAGAAGCGATATCTAATTATATTCCATCAAACAACAGATCTCAAATAATAAAAAAAAATAATAAATTAATTATACTAGATGCCTATAACGCTAACCCTACAAGTATGATTTCCGCAATAAATTCTTTAATAAAAAAACAGGGTAATAAATCAGTTATTTTAGGAGATATGTTTGAACTAGGAAATCAATCTGAAAAAGAACACCATGACTTGATTGATTTTTGTGTAAAAAATAATTTTGAAAATATTTTTTTAATCGGAAATGAATTTTTTAAACAAAAAGATAAGTTTGAAATTCCCTTTTTTTATAAAACTAAGGATGAATTAAATAAACATATTAAAAAGTTTCCAATAACTTCAAAATATATTCTTATTAAAGGCTCAAGAGTAATGAGAATGGAAAATTTGATAAATTTTATATGAAAACAATGAAGAAAACGATTTTATTTTTATTTATTTCTGTATTCATAGGCTGTAATAATCCTATTTCGTGGCAAAATTATAATGAATCTGATGAGATTAGACAAAGTAAAAGTCATGCTAATAAAAGAATGCAATTCAAATTAATTCAATCTAAATATGACGTTAAAAACGATTGGTTTAAAAATATTAATAAGGATGTAATCGAATTCAATGAAAAAGAATACAATTTTCTTAAACCATTAATAATTGAAAAAAGTATTCCTGAAATTCAAACAAGCATTTTAGATG